>Ga0182007_10001442_pt1 | contig 12751 bp, 20 predicted proteins | sample Sormic07211113_1_FD_123023 | JGI IMG/M metagenome (GOLD analysis project Ga0182007, IMG submission 123023) | Rhizosphere microbial communities from Sorghum bicolor, Mead, Nebraska, USA - 072115-113_1 MetaG | ecosystem: Host-associated > Plants > Roots > Rhizosphere | place: USA: Nebraska... | reverse complement strand
GGTCTACCGCGTCGACAACGCCATTGGCATGAGCGACACGCTGCGCAGCCAATACGCCCGACAGGCGCGCGCCATCATCGAAAAGCACGAGGCCAGGAAGACCCGCCGCGCGACTGGCTACGTGCCGCTGCCGCCCACCCTGGACGGGCTGAAGCAAGCCATTGCCGCCGCGGTTGGCGAAGCAGGCGGCGATGAGGCTGCGGCGCTGTTGCGCCTTGATCGAATGTTTGAAGGGAGTGCCGCATGAACAACTGGGACGCAATCGTCGAGTTCTACAAGGAGCGGCACGCGGACATCATGGCCGAGCGCTCCGATGAATGGGCGCTTGACCCCTACGAGTGGGACAACCGCGGGTTGCTGCGCATGACTCCGATTGAGGAATGGCTATGGGCCGACCTACGAGCGGAAGGAGCTGTGATGTATCCGCAATACCCAGTTGCTGGCGTATTCGTCGATTTCGGCAATCCGAAAGCCAAGGTGGCTATTGAGTGCGATGGACGTGCGTACCACCTGGACAAGGCGAAGGACGCAGCCCGCGACCTGATGCTCCGGGAGAAGGGTTGGACTGTCTATCGCCTCACCGGCAGCGAATGCGCGACGGAATTCGATGAGGAAGAAATGGAGATCAGCTACGCCCAGAGGCGAGTGCGCGAGATCTGCCAGCGTCATCCGATCAGCCGTAAACAACGCGCTGTTCCTGGAAAGCATGTGTTCGATGCTGCGGTCGGCATGTTCGACCGGTCGGCTTTCAAGAAGATTTTTGCGGAGCACAGAAAATGACCCGCCGCCATGCCGCAATCCAACTCCTGCGTCTCGGCCCGCTGCAACTGAGCGAATTCGTGGTGATCACCGGCTGGCCCTACAAGACCGCCCGCCAAACCATCTCCCGCCTTCTTGAGACGGGCCACATCTACTACCTCGGCGAGCGTCCGCATGGCGCTTACCAGGCTTATTGATCGGAGGATTGACCATGCTCACCCTCGAAATCATCAAGATCCTCGCGGACAAGAAGCCGCGCAGCGTTTCGGAAATCATGGAGCTGACCGGGCAACCGCGCCAGAAGATCCACAACGCCTTCACCTCGCTCCTGCATCATGGGCTATCAAAAGCAGAGCCGGTTCGCTACACGGTAACCGAACGCGGTGCCAAGCGCGCCGCCTGGCGCCCGCAGACGAAGCGGGAAAAGCTCGACAAGCAGAACCTCAAGATGCGGGAGAGGCGCGCAGCCGCGCAGAGGGCAAAGCAGCGCATCGCAGCGCGCGAGGCCCGGGACGCAGAGGCCGGAAAGACGGAATCCGGGTTCATCCACAAGCTGGTGGACGCCAAGCTGGCGCGTGATTCCATCGTTTCCCGGGCCATCGAGACGCGCCACCCGCTGCAATCCGCATGGGGATCGATGCCATGAACAAATGCAAAGGCATCTTCGGCCGCTTGTTCGGACACAACTACCAACCAGTGTTCAACAGGCATCCGCCAGCCCTCGAAGATCTGTCTGTTGAGCGTGGAAGCTCAAGAGCGATCATGGGTGTGATTGACTCCATGACACGTACCGAGTACGTGCATACCTGCTGCACCAGGTGTGGCGACGTGATCGAGGCGGTAATGCCATGAACTGCCTCAACTGCTCCAACTGGTCCCTCAAGGACTCACCACTGCGCATTTACGGGTATGGGAAGTGTCGGGCGCTCAATGCCAACCAGAACCCGGGCCGCTCGTTCTCGCCCGAGAACATGTGCCGATTCGGGAAGTTCAACCAGGCGCCGGCTGAGACGGTGGCGAAGCGGGAAAAGGTGATGGCATGACCGAGCGCCTCACCATTGAGCTGCACAATCGGCCCCAAGCCTGGGCCGAGATCAAGGGCCAGGTCTTTCCATTCCTTGCCCAAGTCCTCCAGGGCGGCCACCGCTGGGTGCTGACCATCGGCCCACGGAAGCGCACCAAGGCCCAGAACAGAAGGTATTGGGGAAACGGCGTGCTCGCCCAGGTCGCAGCACAGGCAGCGATCAATGGGCGGCTCTACAGCACCGAGACATGGCACGAGCAGTTCAAGCGCATGTTCATAGGCGTGGAGCAGTTGCCGAATGGGGACGTGATCGGGAAGAGCAGCACGGCGCTTTCGACGGTCGAATTCTCGGAGTTCTGCACGAAGGTCGAGGCGTATGCGGCTTCGGAATTGGGCGTCACCTTCTATGAATTGGAATCGGCATGAAGAAAGACCGTAAGTGGCAATGCGAGTTCTGTGCGGCCGTCTCGGTCGAATCCGAACTTCTGCGCGCGCCCAGCCCATTCGATGCCAACGACGAACTGATCGGTTGCCCGTCCTGCAAATCGACGGAGGGGTTCATTGATCTGTGCGAGATCGAAGGCTGCCTCAAGGGTGCGACCTGCGGTGGCCCGGGCAGTGACGGCATTTACCGCCGCACCTGTGGACCTCATGCGGACTGGCTGCGGAGGGCTGCATGAGGCGCGCTGCCAAGGTGGACGCCAACCAAGACCAGGTTGTGTCGGCCCTGCGCGCTGCTGGCGCGACCGTTCAAAGCCTCGCCGCCATCGGGAAGGGCGTACCAGACCTGCTCGTGTCGTTCCGCGATGCCATGTACCTGCTGGAGGTCAAGGACGGCTCCAAGCCGCCTTCGGCCCGGACGCTCACGGAAGACCAAGTGCGCTGGCATGCCGCGTGGGGATGCCCTGTGCACGTTGTGAAGTCGTCGGCGGAAGCGCTCGTGGCTATTGGAGCCGTCCATGCAGTCTAAAAACAAGCCCAAGCCCACCAAGGCAGAGGCCGAGCACATCGCGCGCGTGGCCGCCATGAACTGCATCGTGTGTGACGCGCCAGGGCCCAGCGAGGTTCACGAGCCCGAGCAAGGTCTGTGGTTCGCCTCCATGCCGCTGTGCGCCGCCTGTCACCGCGGGCCCGAGGGATGGCACGGCACCCGGTTGCGCTGGAAGCTGCGCAAGGTGTCCGAGCTTGAAGCGATCAATGAGACGGTGAGGCAGGCATGCGGTTGATGCGCCCGCCCACTCGACCCTCGCCCGCGTGCGCGTTTTGGCCCATTCTATTTCACCCGGGTAAAAAGGACCACGTATGAAAGTCGAGATCAGCGCGGATGGGATTCTTGTCCTTCGGCCAGAGTCGCCACTTGAGTCATTCGCAATGGATGCGTGGTGGGAGAAATTCTCGGCACGTGTGAATTGGTTGCCAAGCGCCACCGACAACGCAGGCGGAATTGAGGTGCATGTGCATGTCAATCCGAAGATGGAGCGCAGCCTATGACAAAGATCCCCGAGATTCCCGGCGTGTCCTGGTGGCATGTGATCGTGATGATGGAGAAGAGCGGGTACACCCATGCGGCTGTCGCGGCCGCTATCGGTGTGGGCCGATCAACTGTGCAGGACTGGAAGAACCGGGACGCCGAGCCGGGCCACGTTGACGGCGAGCGGATGATTGCCTTGTGGCGCGTGGTGACGGGTAAGAGCCGAGAGGACATCCCGCGAAAGACGAGCCAGATCATGAGCGCAGCCTGCTTCAGGTAGCCGGGATTCGGGCTGGGCTCTTTCTGAAACTGACGCTTCCATGGGCTAGCTCATGGGCGTCAGGGCGCGTCAGCAACTGGCCTGCATGGGCCGAACCCAAGAAACACCGGCATGGGCACAACCAACCCGAGCCGACGCAGCGTTGGTGTAGCGACTGCGACAAGGACCGTGTGAACGTGACTGGCAATAGCACGCGGGCCGAGGCAATGCATCCCTCCTGGCACTTGGGGCTGGAACCGACAGAAGCGCGGACAGCTTGGAGACGGGGACCACTGGTCACCCTGCCGTAGCTATGGATGAACTGCCGGGATTCCGGCATGAAGGCGGGGGACAGTGCGGCGTCCCCCATTCAATCCTTCAGGAGCCGCACCATGGGCCGTCGCGCTGCAGTCACCCCCGGAACCGATCCCTCGCCACCCGAAGACGACACGCCAGGCCCCGCGGCCTCGGCTGTCCTCATCACCGAGGGCATGACCGAGAACGAGATTCTCAAGGCCCAGGTCGAGCAGCAGGCTCGCGACATCGCCGACATGCGCCTGACGATGAAGGCGCTGGCCCGCAACCAGATCGCAACCGCACCGGCCGAGAAGGTCGAGTTGCCCGAGATGGCCGCGGTGCTCAAGACGAACCCAAAGATGCCCGTCCTGACCAAGGAAGGCTGGTTCGTCCCCCTCGTTCACCCGACCGACCGCGAAAAGGCGCTCTGATCATGTGCGGCGGCGGAGGCTCGGCCCCGGCTCCTGCGCCCCCTCGCGTCGATCCGCAGAAAGCGGCAGCAGACGCAGCGGCAGAGGCAGCCAGCAAGGCGAATGCGGACTCGGCGGCTCGGCGTGATGCCCAGCGCAAGAGCGCGCTTGCAACCGGCGCCGGCACCACTTCGGCGCTGAGCTACGGCAAGACCACCTTGGGTGCCTGATGAACTTCGTCGTCATGCTCAACAACGGCGAGACGCACAAGGTCGATGCGCACAGCTTCGACACGCAGCCTTCCATCGTCACCTTCTACAACCAGACGCGCACGCCCATCGCGGCCTTCAGCGACTGGATCTCCGTCAAGCCCGAACAACCGCAAGGAGCGTGATGTCCGAAGCAGCCCAGCAACTGGAGCGACGGTTTGACCAGTTGCGGACGCAACGGCTACCGAACGAGACGCTATGGCAAGAGGTGTTCAGCTACCTCGCGCCCGAGCGCGCCATTGGCTGGTATGAGAGTGGTGTTCAGGACTCAGCCGGCACGCAGGCTCAAGCCCAGCGCGCCCGCATCTACGACTCGACGGCCATCGACAGTGCCGAGGTGCTGAAGTCCAACATCGCCAGCTGGATGACCCCCGACAATTCCCTCTGGTTCGGCCTCGATGCCGGCCAGCAGGACGAGCAGGCCACCGCCTGGATGGACGGCGCCGCACGCTTCCTCTTCGAGCACATCCACTCCGCAGGCTTCACCGCCGTGGCCGGCGAGTGCTACAGCGACATCGTGCCCGCAGGCTGGTTCGTGCTCTACATCGACGAGGGCAGGGACGAGCAAGGCCGCCCCGCTGGTGGCTTCAACTTCGAGCAATGGCCCTTGTTCCAGTGCTATGTGGCGAGCAGCAAGCCTGCCGGCCGTGTGGACACCATCTACCGCGTGTTCTCGCCCACCGTCGAGCAGGTTGTCGCCGAATACGGCATCGACAAGGTGAGCGACGAGACGGCCAAGAAGTACAGCGATGGCAAGTTGACCGAGAAGGTCGAGATGCTGTGGGCCATCGAGCCGCGCCGTGACGGGCAATACGGCGCCGCACTGGCGAAGAACCTGCCTTTCCGCTCCTGCCACATGGAGCGCCAGAAGAAGCACATCGTGCGCGAGTCCGGCTATCACGAGTTCCCGTGCGCTGTACCGCGCTGGCGCCTGATCCCCGGCACGCCCTATGCCACCGGCCTGGGCTCCAACGTGCTGCCGGACGTGAAGACCCTGAACGACATCATCCGCCTCGAGCTGATGAGCCTGGACATCGCCGTGGGCGGCATGTGGAAGGTTGTCGATGACGGCGTACTGAATCCCAAGACCATCCGCATCGGCCCGCGCAAGGTCATCGCCATGGCCTCGCTGGAGAGCATGGCCGCGCTGGAGACCGGGGCGAACTTCAACGTCGCCTTCTCCAAGGCCGATCAGCTGCGCCAGTCGATCCGCCGCGCTTTGCTTGCCGACATGCTCACGCCTCAGGGCGGGCCGGTGCGCAGCGCGACCGAGATTGCGCGCGATATGAATCAGATCCGCCAACTCATGGCGCCCCTGGTAGGCCGCTTCCAGTCCGAATTCCTCCAGGTGCTCATCGAGCGCTGCTTCAACATCGCATTCCGTGCTGGCGCGCTCACCGCGGCCCTCGGCCCCGTGCCCGAAGGCCTGCTCAATGGCGACTACGTGGTGCGCTACATCAGCCCGCTCGCCCGAAGCCAGAAGATGGAAGAGGTCACGGCCATCGATTCCTTCCTGGCCGGCCTGTTGGCCCTGGCCGGTGCAACGCAGGACATGACCGTGCTCGACAACGTGAAGGTTGACCCAGCCATGTACGAGAAGGGCAAGGCCCTGGGCGTCCCCGGCAACCTGCTGCGCGGCCCCGACGAGCTGGCCGAGAAGCGCGACATGGACGCCAAGAACAAGCAGGCCGCACAGAAACAGGTGCAGCGGGAGCAGATCCAGCAACAAGCGGCAACCGCTGCAATAGACGCCTCCGTGGCGGCATAGACATGGCATCTACTCTCACTCCCAGCGGCTGGTCCGTCGAGCCCGATGTCGTCGATGAGCGTGACCCGCTGCCGCGGCTGACCGGCGCACAGATCACGGCACTGAACGCGCGCATCGCAGCAGGCTCGAACGAGTTCCCGACCGCAACCGCCATCATCCGCAGCGATGACGAAGTAGTGTTCCTGAAGCAGGGCACCGGATTGAGCGCCAGGTTCGAGGCTGCGAGCAATGACGCCACGGCCTTGAAGAAGACCGAAGCCGCCGCCGCAGACGGTGCAACCAAGATCGGCACCCCCACAGGCACAGTGCAAGCCGACCTTGATGCTCGGCCTACTTCGGCCACTCTTGCCGCTTCCGGTGGCTTGGCGTTGGTTGGATTCCTGCAATCTGGAACCGGCGCAGTGCTGCGCGATTCCCAAGCCAAATTGCGGGAATTCGCCTCCCCCTACGACTTCGGGGCCGTTGGTGATGGCGTGGCTGACGACACGACTGCGCTCGTGAACATGCACGCCAGTTCTCACTCGAACTTCGACTACGGAAGCGGCCGGTACAAGGTGTCCCTCACTGAGGGATCAACCCTGATCAACCTTGCTGGGAAAACCGGGATTGTGATCAAGGGCAGTGGCGCTGTGATCTATGACCCGCTGACCCACACGCTCGACACGGTAACTGCTGTTTATGGCGGCGATGCCACGCATTTCGTCTCAATCACAGGGGTGGATTTCGAGGGAACTCCGATTGCAGACAAGAGCAATGCAACGACTGGCATCGGCTATCGCGGCGCCACGTTCCTCAATCTGAAGAACGGGTGCACGAACATCTCCGTCGATGCGCAGCTCAAGTACCTGCGCTATGGCATTCGCTCCGGCGACTACGCGACCGCGAGCCTCGGCAACAACAAGAACATCTACACGAAGCTTCGGACCTTTGAGTGCGGCTACCCGTTGGCGCACTACTTGGCCGAAAACGTGGTTATGGACATCGTGGCCGAGTCCAGTCACCGGGCGGCATACCTCGCAGGCATCAAGGGCTTGCGCGGAACCGTGCTGTGCAAAGACCAATACATCGCGCCGATTCAAGTTCTCCTGTCGGACGCGAGGGATGGGGCTAGCACGTCCCGAGGATGCTCCGATGTGGACATCAAGGTGCGCGATCTCGGAAGCACGATCTTCATCGCCAATTCGTACCTGTGCGCGATTTCTCTGAGCCGCGTGGACCCAGGCACCGTATACAGCAATATCAAGATTGAATCCACCCTCACGGGCACGAACACGATTGCAACAACGATGTCGCCGTTCGCCCTGTATTCGGCGGTCAACGCTGCGCTGCCAGGTGTGTACCCGTTCGACTGGGAGCCGACCATCTACATGAAGTCAATCGATGTGACCGTCAATTGCGACCGCAGCGCGCAGACCGTCGCAGGCCCGACCGTTGGGGGCGACTTCTACATCAACACGATTGCCTCTGGCGCGCACTTCGGCACCATCTCGGACTTCCGCATCCGCGCGAACATGCGCACGGGCTCTGGGGGTAACCCTCGCGCCCTGTACTGCGTGGTCCCAGGCCTCACTGATGGTGTGCGCGTCGAGGACAGCAACTTCACCGGCTACACCATGGAGTACCTGTCGAACACGACAGCCCCCATTACGTTCGTGAACTGCGTTGGCATGTCTGCAACCAGTTCATTCGCTGGTGAAACCTCGCAGTACCGGTTCATCAATACGGACACGTCCAGCTCCGCTCAGCCGACGACGAACGCGACGTTCGTGCAGTCCAAGGTCGCGAATGCCGGGGTTGTTACGAAGACTGTCATCCGGGACATCACGCTGACCGGCCCGAGCGTGACCAGCGCGAACTTCATCCCGGCCGGCTCGCTGATCCGCGGCGTATCTGGCCGCGTGAAAACCGCGATCACCGGGGCGTCCGGGTTCCAGGTTGGTGTCACAGGCGGCCTGACTCGGTACGCAGATCTTTCCCTTACCGCTGTGGATAGCACCTTCGACTCGCGAAACATGCTTCAAGCCGAAGTAGACAACGGGCCGAGATACACCAACGTGGGCACGGGCCTCATCGTCACAGCGAAAACCGCCGATTTCACTGCCGGGGTGCTTCGCATCGCGGTGACATATGACGTGATGGGCGTGCCCACTTAGCCCATGCCAACCATCCTTGACATCGACAGCACTGGGACGGGGACATGACGCGCGAGACAACGCCCGAACAGTGGGCCGAGCTGTACCGCCAGATCTTCGAGGTGGACAAGCGAGGCGCGGCCATCCTTGAGCACATGGTGCAGCGCTTCAGCCAGCCTGCATCGGTCGAAGGCGGTATCGATGCTGTGCTGAAGACGTACCACCGCATGGGCCAGAACAGCGTGGTGCAGCACATGATTCAGATGATCAACAGGGCCAACAACGTGCCCGACACCCAGGAGAACGACGAATGAACTTCGGAGAAAAGCATGTCTACATGGACGATCTTGCGGGAGCGGCTGGCGGCGGTGCTGGCGCAGATCCCGGAGCCGCTGGCGCCGCCAGTGGTGCAGGAGCCGCGGCCAGTCAACCGGGCGCAGCGGCGGGCGCTGGCGCGGCAGCAGGCGCAGGAGGCGATCAAGCAAGCTCGGCGCTGAGCGGTGGCAGCGAATGGACGCCCGAGGCCATCCCCGAGAAGTTCCGCGTCAAGGGCGATGACGGAGAACTCGACCTGGCTGCGACCATCCGCAAGGTGGACGAGCACCGCAGCGCGCTCGAGAAGCGCATGGGCACCGGCGACATCCGCCCCAAGACCCCCGACGAGTACAAGCTGCCCGACACCGATGTGTTCAAGGGCCTGCAACTCGACGAGGCCGGCGCCAAGGCATTCCGCCAGGAAGCCTTCGACATGGGCCTTACGCCCAAGCAATACGAGGCCGTCATGGGCAAGTGGGCCACGCTCGCGCCCGAACTGGTGAACGCCGGCCAGGCCGAGACGGTCGATACCGCAGTGACAGCTCTGAAGGGGGCCTGGAAAGAACAGTACGACGCGAACATCAAGGAATCGTTCCGCGTGGTCAGCCTGGTGGCGGACAAGGCCGGCATCCCGTTCGCCGAGGTGGAGAAGGCCATCGGCAACAACCCGGTGGCGATCCGCCTGTTCGCCGCGCTTGCTCCCGAGATGCAGGAAGACGCCACGCCGGCCGCGGCCAATGGCGGCACTGGTGGCGGCGCGCAGACCCGCTCCGAGTACGTCGCCGAGAACTGGGCCGCGTACAGCAACCCCCAGGATCCGAAACACAAGACGGTGACGGACCGCGCGAATGCGCTGGCCGCACGCGAAGGCAAGGGCAAAGACATTCCGATTTGAGTGCGAGTCTCCTTGGTTGAGCAATCGACCTTGGCCCGCCAGTGAAAGCTGCGCGGGCTTTTTTGCGTCTCATCCAGCCGGGATTCCGGCATCGCTAAAACGGACATTGCTGCCACGGCCTCGCAGTGGCATGCGAGATCACCGCCAAGCCCGCAGCAGCCAGCGATGCAGGCCCCGCAAGGGATCACCTGAAGGCGAACACCAGTTCCAAACTTCAGGAGTGATTCATGAGCGATACCGTAACCCGTCAGTTCGTCACGCAGTTCGACGCAGACCTGCGCCTGCTGGCCCAGCAAAAAGATTCCCGCCTCCGTGGCACCGTGTTCAACCGCGGCACCATCGAGGGCGCGAGCTTCACGATCAACAACCTCGGCTCCGTCGAGATGGACGAGAACCTCACCCGCCACGGTGACACGATCTGGTCCGACATCGACCACACGGCCCGCACCGTGCCGATGCGCGACTTCTTCAAGGCCCTGCCGCTGGACCGCGCCGACATCCCCAAGATGAAGGTCAACCCGGTGACGGGCGGCCAATACATGCAGCAGCTCGTTGCCGCGCGCAACCGCAAGATCGACGACATCATCTTCGCGGCTGCCCTGGGCTCGATCAGCTCCGTGGACGGCTCGACCGGCCCGTACACGCTGCCGGCCGGCCAGATCATCGCTGCTGGTGGCACTGGCCTCACCAAGGCCAAGATCATCCAGGCCCGCTCGATCTTCCGCGCCAACGAAACCGACGACGAAGAGCTGTTCTTCCTGTGGGACTCGCTCGCCATGACCCAGATCCTGAGCGACACCACGCTCACGAGCGCGGACTACATGGCCGGCAAGATGATCCAGGACGGCAACGTCGCGGGCAAGTGGCTCGGCTTCACCTGGATTCCCTACGAGCGCACCACGGTCGTTGGTGGCGTGCACACCACCGCTGCCTACAGCCGCGATGCGCTGCACTTCGGCATGGGCTTCGAAGAAGGCGACGTTGCAAAGCGCGCCGACAAGAAGAACAGCATGCAAGTGTCGATGGCCGGCAGCTATGCCGCAGGCCGCCAGGACGAGAAGAAGGTCGTTCAGATCTCCTTCCAGTAATCACAGCGACCACATCGGAGAAACACCATGCCTGAAATCAACGTCACCCGCACCCGGCTTTCGCAGATCGCCGGCACCAAGGCTCCTGCGGCTTCGCACAATCGCGACCGCACTGCCGTCGCCTCGATGGCCGCCGCCTACGCCCAGCCGGCGCAGAACGATACGGCGGGCACGGATCTTGTGCTGCTGAAGGGCTCCCGTTTGTCTGGGCTGCCTCTCGTGTCCAACGGCGCCGGCACCGCAGCAAGCACGCTGTCCGTGGGGCTGCGCAATCCCGTGACGAAGGTGGCAATCGATGCGACTGCGATTGTGAACGCGCTGGCAATCAACGCAGCGCAGATCTCGCAGCCGGCCACCGGCACCAAGCTGATCACGGGTCAGGACTACGTGCTGGCAGAGGACGCGGAAATCTACTTCACGTTCGGCGGCGCCGCTGGCCTCGCGAACCAGCAGATCTGCGTCTACGTCTATTACGTCGCACCGTAACCAGGGCGTGCCCCTGCAACCGAGGGGACGCTTGCGGGCGTTCCCTCTTTTTCGTTTCTGGAGAGGCTGATGTCGACAAAAATCTCGATCTGCTCAAACGCGCTGCTGCAGCTCGGCAAGGCCCCCATCAGCAGCTTCGAGAGCCCTGGCGACCTGGCCCGCCTGTGCGCCAACCTCTACCCGCAAGAGCGCGACTCCATCCTGCGCGAGAACGACTGGAACTGCGCGGTCAAGCGCGACATCCTCGCGCCGCTGGCGACCACGCCGGCCTTCGGTTTCTCGTCCCAATTCGCGCTGCCGTCCGACTACCTACGCATGGTGCAAGTCGGCGACTACTACGTAGGCATGCCCGAGTGCCAGAGCTTCAAGGTGGAGGGCCGGAAGATCCTCGCCAGCGGCACGGTCCTCCCCATCGTCTACGTCTTTCGCAACGAGCAGGAGGAAACGTGGGACTCCAAGCTCGTGGAGCTGATGACGGCCCGCATGCTGTGGAAGCTGGCCTATCCGGTCACGCAATCCACCAGCCTGCGCGATGAGTTGAAGTCCGAGTATTACGCCATGGCGAAAGCCGCGCGTGCCATCGACGCGCAGGAGAACCCGAGCGAGGCGCTGAGCGACGACTTCACCCTGCTGAACGGGCGGATGTAATGGGCAAGGCGAGCATCGTAGCCACGAATTTCACGGGGGGCGAGCTTTCGCCGGCCATCGCCCTGGGCCGTTTCGACATCGCCAAGTACAACAACGGCGTCAAGCGGCTGGAGAACTGCACGCTGACGGTTCAAGGCGGGGCGAAGCGCCGGCCTGGCACCCGATTCATCGCCGCGACCAAGACGCAAACGAAGGTCGCGCGGCTCGTGGACTTCATCTACAACCGCGGCCAGGCGTACATGCTGGAGATGGGCGAAGGCTACATCCGCTTCTTCCGCAACCGCGCTCAGCTCATGGAGTCCGGCTTCCCGTATGAGGTGGCCGCACCCTACACCGAGGCCCAGCTTCAGGCCGTCAACTACGTACAGAAGGCCGACACGGCATTCTTCGTGCATGAGGGCGTCTTCCCGTACCGCCTGCAACGCTACAGTGAATTGAACTGGGGCATGGGCGTGACGCCGTTTATCACGGCGGCCTTCGAGGAACAGGGCCACTACCCCGTGGTCGCGCTGGTGTTCGTTGCGCCTGCGTTGCCCGTCCCCCCGGGTGTCGGCTACACCCTTGCCTCTCTCAGCCCGATCTTCCTGAAGTCGGACGTGGGCCGCACCGTCACCTACGGCGGCGGCTCCGCAAAGATCACCGGCTACACCGACCCGAGCACCGTCACCGTCACCGTCACCTCGACGTTCGCACGTGGCCGGGACATCCCCTCCGGGCAATGGAATCTCACCGGCAGCCCGCAGGATGGCCTGTCACCGTCGAGCGCCGGCCAGGTTGGGCAGACCATTTCGCTCAACGCGAACTACACCTATTTCCAGTCGTCGAAGAGCATCACCGGCCTGATCGGCGGCTACGACAGCGTGTTGATCACATGCGTGGGCCACGGCTACGTGGTGGGCAACACCGTATTCATCACCTCGGCCCCGGCAT
>Ga0182007_10001440_pt1 | contig 12765 bp, 11 predicted proteins | sample Sormic07211113_1_FD_123023 | JGI IMG/M metagenome (GOLD analysis project Ga0182007, IMG submission 123023) | Rhizosphere microbial communities from Sorghum bicolor, Mead, Nebraska, USA - 072115-113_1 MetaG | ecosystem: Host-associated > Plants > Roots > Rhizosphere | place: USA: Nebraska... | reverse complement strand
GCGTTGTCGCGCCTGCTCGATCTGAGCGACAAGGACCTGATGGACTTGCTCCTCGCGCGCAAGGAACCAGAGGGCGACCTAGACAGCCCGGAAATTCACAGGCTGTTGGAGATGCTGCGCAACGTGTAACGCCAAGGTGTAACACGCTGTGCCCGTTATCGAATCCCGTTTCTTTATTTCGATTGAGGATGTGCCATGACTCCGTCTGATGTTAAAGCCACGCTATCGTTCAGCGACAACTCGCCGAGCGTCGAAATGCCGATCTACAAGGGGACGATGGGCCCGGACGTAATCGACATCCGCAAGCTGTACGGCCAGACCGGCAAGTTCACGTACGACCCGGGCTTCATGTCGACGGCAGCTTGTAATTCGGCGATCACGTACATCGACGGCGACAAGGGCGAGCTGCTGTACCGCGGTTACCCGATCGACAACCTCGCGCAAAACGCCGACTTCCTCGAAAGCTGCTACCTGCTGCTGAAGGGCGAACTGCCGAACGCGGCGCAGAAGAAGGAGTTCGTCGACACCGTCACCAAGCACACGATGGTGCACGAGCAGATGCACTTCTTCTTCCGCGGCTTCCGTCGCGACGCGCACCCGATGGCGGTGCTGGTCGCGGCCGTCGGCGCGCTGTCGGCGTTCTATCACGACTCGCTCGACATCAACGATCCGCGTCACCGTGAAGTATCGGCGATCCGCATGATCGCGAAGCTGCCGACGCTCGTCGCGATGGCGTACAAGTTCAGCATCGGCCAGCCGTTCGTTTATCCGAAGAACGAACTGTCGTACAGCGCGAACTTCATGCACATGATGTTCTCGAACCCGTGCGAAGAGTACAAGGTCAACGACGTGCTCGTTCGCGCGCTCGACCGTATCCTGATCCTGCACGCCGATCACGAGCAGAACGCATCGACGTCGACGGTCCGCCTGGCCGGCTCGTCGGGCGCGAACCCGTTCGCGTGTATCGCCGCCGGTATCGCGTGTCTGTGGGGCCCGGCGCACGGCGGTGCGAACGAAGCCGCGCTGAACATGCTCGAGCAGATCGGTTCGCCGGACAACATCCCCGAATTCATCAAGCAGGTGAAGGACAAGAATTCGGGCGTGAAGCTGATGGGCTTCGGTCACCGCGTGTACAAGAACTACGACCCGCGTGCGAAGCTGATGCGCGAAACGTGCTACGAAGTGCTGAACGAACTCGGCCTGCACGACGACCCGCTGTTCAAGCTCGCGATGCAGCTCGAGAAGATCGCGCTGGAAGACGAATACTTCGTGTCGCGCAAGCTGTACCCGAACGTCGACTTCTACTCGGGCATCGTTCAGCGCGCGCTGGGTATCCCGACGTCGATGTTCACGTGTATCTTCGCAATGGCGCGTACGGTCGGCTGGATCGCGCAGTGGAACGAAATGATTGCGGATCCGGAGCAGAAGATCGGCCGTCCGCGTCAGCTGTTCATCGGCGACACGCCGCGCGAAGCGAAGCCGCTCAACGCACGTTAAACCGTGCGCGGCGCGAACGGCCGTCAGGCCGCTCGCGTCCGGCAATCGCCACGCCACGACACCCCGACGGGTCATCCCGCCGGGGTGTTTTCATTTGTGCGGCCGACGCTGGCGAGGTAAGCGCTCGATGCACACCGTCTGTTCATGAGCGTGCGACACGGGCAATCTGATTCCCATCAGAGGTGCAATGGAATTGACATCCTCCGCTGCCTTCGGGCAGGGAGGATGTCAACGCCATGCTTTACGCTCCCAACGTTCGTTGCCGATTCGCTAAAGGCGTTCTTACCATTCGCGCCGAATGCCGGTCTTTACGATGTGCGCGTCATAGTCGGCCTCGGAACTGAGCTGGGTTCTAAGGGCATTGTAATAGTCAGGAGCTTGAACACCATGGACCTGATGCTGGCTACCATTTGACGCCTGATAATATGGGTTCATTCCGGGTTGATCCGGCACGGCCACGGCCGGCGGATATACCGGCTGACGCGCGGCTAATTCCCGATCAACCTGACGAGCGGTGTGCGCATGCGATTGCGGGACGTAAACGCCACGAAACTCTGACGGCGGAATACTGCGACGGGTGTCTTCGTACGGGGATGCGTAGGCCGCTGGGGCACTGGCGTGCGCTGTTACCATAAAAGTACTCTGCATCCGATGGTAGGCCTGCGATTGCCCCTGCGGCGACAAACTTGTTGTTCGTTGATCCGTCGCCATCATCTTGAGAAGGTCCTCAGGCGTCATACCGGACTCCTTCGCGTACTCCTTCGCTGCCTCAAAATCTTGACGTTGTTGGGGACTCAACGAGCGAAGCACCTCTTCGGTTGATGGCGCGTGTGTTTCAGTATGCAGCGGGCCGTATCCATGGCGCTCGAGCGCGACGGACAGCGCCCCATGCGCAGGGTTTTCCACGGCCATGCGCGCGGCGCGCGCCCTCTGTTGAGGATCCGGGCTACCGTGTATCCGGGTAACATCGATATCGCTCCGCGCCACTTGACCGTCGTGTGATTGATTAAATGTAATGTGCTGATCTCGCATCTGGTCTTGAGAAAGGATACCGTGTCGCCTTACGCTGCCATAGGTGCCGGCAAACGCGGGATTAGTCGTCGTTGGCGCGGAAGATGGACGCCCGTTGAATGCCGGAGGCATCCCATGGATAGGAGGCTGCGTGTGAGAGGCGGGCCCGGTCCCCGACCCTGCCCCCGAGCCGGGCGCTGGGTACGGTTCATGAAAATCAGTCGTGTAAGCGCTGTTGCCGTACGTAACTCGAGACAAGTTGTTGCTGCTCGTCATGTGGTTTCTCCGGTTAACACAAGGTGTAGCGCCGATATTAATGATGTACGCCGACCCGGAAGCCTCACTCACGCGCAATAAAAGCATGAAACGCGAACCGGAGAACGCTTCAATCCGGAAGCGGTAATTGACCGGGAGGAGTGCAACTAAAGATTGCGCCTGTGAAGGCATTCTTCCGCATGCGCGATGAGCTGGGCCGGCGCGAGCAGAACCTCTGGCAGCAGATGCGCGCTGATCGCGCGCGAAGTCGAATCGAAGGTGCGGGCGCCATTTGGCTCGCACTCGTCGGGATCGAGGCCGTTCAGGCGTGCGGTGCCGATCAGGCGATACGTGATCCGGCGCGGCGCTCCAGCGACGGCGGCCGTGTGTCGAGCGCGGGCGCATCGTCGTCGGGCGCGTGGCCGTGCTGCTTGAAGAACTGCCGGTACGCGCCGGGCGTCATGCCGTGCGCGGCGAGGAACTGGCGGTTGAAGTTCGCGGCGTTCGCAATGCCGCAGCGCGCGGCCACCGTCGCGATCGGCCAGTCGGTGCCGACGAGATGGCGGCACGCGTGCGCGAGCCGCAGCCGTTGCACGTAGCGGCCGACGCTTTCGCCGAGATGACGCGCGAACAGCCGCTGCAGCGTGCGTTCGGACAGGTGCGCGACGGCCGCGAGCGCGTCGATGCGCAGCGGTTCGTGGAACTGCCGGTCGATCGCGTCGAGCACGCGATCGAGGCGTTCGGCGCCGGGTGCGGTGGAGTCGACCGAGGACGTGGCTGCGTCGGGGCGATCGTAGGCATGCGCGGTGGCGAGCGGTTCGCCGCCGGCTTCCGCGAGATCGGCAAGCGTATCGAGCGTGGCCGCGAGCCGCACGCGCGGCGACGGATCGAGCAACCGCGGCAGCCGCGCGCGCGTCGCGCGGGCCGTCTCCACGTCGAAGCGCAGGCCCGGCGCCGCGCGCCGCAGCAGCGAGCGCAGCGGCGCGTATTCGGGGCAGCAGTCGGCCAGCCGCCGTGCCCAGTCCCCGTCGAACCAGACGACGAGCGCGACCTCGGGCGCGTCGCGATCGATGCGTGCGTTCGACGACCACGTATGCGGCAGGTTCGGCGGCACGAGCACGAGATCGTCGTCCGCGTAGCGCGCGACGTGATCGCCGATGAAGCGCTGGCCGCGGCTGTTGAGCGTCAGCGTCAGTTCGTACTCGGGATGGCGATGCCACTCGAACGGAATGCGCGCGAGCTGACGGTGATACACGCGGATCGAACAGCCAGACGCGAACGTCACATGTTCGTATTGCGGTTTCATCGCGGCCTCCGGAAGGGGCGGGCAGCGCGCCGTGGCATGATCGTGAGCGAATCTTCACGACGGAGCGATGCCATGTTTTCACATGTTTGCGTGGGCGTCGGCGATACGGCGCGCGCCTACGATTTCTACGCGCCGCTGTTCGCGGAACTCGGGCTGCGCGTCAAATTCCACGAACCGGACGGCTGGACGGGTTGGATGCCGGCCGACGCCGACCGGCCGCTGTTCTTCTTCGGCAAGCCGCTCGACGGACGCGCGTCCGAACCGGGGAACGGCCATACGATCGCGTTCGATGCGCCGACCCGCGATCACGTCGATCGCTGCCATGCGCTCGCGCTTCAGCACGGCGGCACCTGTGAGGGACCGCCGGGTCTGCGACCGCACTATCACCGCGACTACTACGGCGCGTATTTTCGCGACCCGGACGGCAACAAGCTGTGCGTGGTCTGTCATCGTCCCGAGTAACGCGCGGTTGTCAGAATTGTATCTATTGTTGGCCGGATAGTGTCGATGGCGACGGCGGGGCGGCCATACGCTGAGTGCTCATCAAAACGCATTCAGCGAGGAGACAAACGATGCATCTGACGATTGACGATCTGCCGGACGCGATCCGCGCGGCGAAACGGGCGCTGCGCGCCGACCTGCCAGGCTACGCGGCCACGTTCCGCGAAGTGGAAGGCGACATCGCGCGACAGGTCGACGCGATCCGCCGCGCGCACGCGCACGGCGAAGACGTGATTCCGGTCGTGCCGTTCGCGGATGTCGCGGCGGGGACCGTCGATCCGCTCGCGATTGCCTCGATCCGTACGCACGGCGCGGTCGTGATCCGCGGCGTGTTCGACGCGCGGCAGGCATGCGACTGGAACGACGAGATCGGCGCGTATCTGGAGGCGAACCGTTTCACCGACCGGCTGCACGCGCGCGCGGAAGATCGCTATTTCGGCAATCTCGCGTCGGGCAAGCCGCAGATCTACGGCGTCTACTGGTCGAAGCCGCAGGTGGCCGCGCGCCAGTCGCCGGCGCTCACGCAGGCGCGGGTGTTCCTGAACCGTCTGTGGCGGCATGCGGACGGTACGCGCACGCATTTCGATCCCGACCAGGTGCCGGCCTACGCGGACCGGATTCGTCGCCGGCCGCCCGGCTCGACGTCGCTCGGGCTGTCGCCGCACGTCGACGGCGGCTCGGTCGAGCGCTGGCTCGGCGCGAATTTCCGCCAGGTTTATCGCCACGTGCTGGCCGGCCGCTGGCGCGATTACGATCCGTTCGATGCGGCGTTCCGCCCCGACGTCGAGGAGATTCCGTCGCCGGCCGTGTGTTCGATGTTCCGCACGTTCCAGGGCTGGACCGCGCTGACGCCGCAGGGGCCTGGCGACGGCACGCTGCAACTGATCCCGGTCGCGAACGCGATGGCCTATGTCGTGCTGCGCGCGCTGCAGGACGACGTCGCCGACGACGACCTGTGCGGCGCGCGTCCCGGCCGCGCGCTGTCGATCCGCCCCGAATGGCACGCGCTGCTGCTCGACGCGCTGGTGCCGATCCCGCACATGGAACCGGGCGACGCGGTGTTCTGGCACGGCGACGTCGTGCATGCGGTCGAGGATGCGCATCGCGGCAGCGGCGACAGCAACGTGATGTACATCGCGGCCGCGCCCGGCTGCGCGAAGAACGATGCGTACCTGCAGCGGCAGCGGCTCGCGTTCCTGTGTGGCGACAGCCCGCCCGATTTCCCGGCCGACCATTTCGAAGTCGATTTCGACGGCCGCGCCGCGGAGGGCGATCTCACGGCGCTCGGCCGTGCGCAGATGGGATTCGAGCCCGGCGCGTAATGCGCGTGCGGCGGGCAAAAGCGGCCGTTCGCGACACGGCGGCCGGCCCGTCTGCCGAATCCGCTGCGTGGTGCGCGCAATTCGACGCAATCGGCTGTCGGCGCCGCCGAAATCGACGCGAATTGCGCAAATTGGCTTCCGATAATGGTCCGGACACAACGCCGCCGGCCCGTGCGCCGCACGAACGCGGCGCAGATCATGGAGGAGTCGATGCAATTCACGCAAGCGATCGTTCGCCGTCCCGCGCCGTCCTGCGGCGCGGGCCTGACCACTGCCGAACTCGGCGCACCCGATTACGGCAGGACGCTCACGCAGTTCCACGCATACTGCGACGCGCTGCGCATGCTCGGCGTCGAGCTGACCGAATTGCCGCCGCTCGATGCATTTCCCGATTCGCATTTCGTCGAGGACGTCGCGGTCGTCACGCCGGAATTCGCGGTGATCACGCGCCCCGGCGCGCCCGCGCGGCGTGGCGAGACCGCGCACATCGAAGCGGCGCTGCGCGTGCATCGCGAACTGCTGCCGATGCAGCAAGGCCGCCTCGACGGCGGCGACGTGATGCTGGTCGGCAAGCGCTTCTTCATCGGCCTGACGAGCCGCACCGACGCGGAAGGCATCGCCGCATTCGAGTCGCTGGTGTCGCGCTACGGCTATTCGGTCGTCGCGGTGCAGGTCGGCGCCGGCCTGCACCTGAAATCGGTCGTCAACGCGCTCGGCGACGACACGCTGCTCGTGACCGACGCGCTGGCCGCGCACCCGGCGTTCGCCGACTATCGCCGGATCGCGATCCCGGCCGCCGACGAATATGCGGGCAACACGCTGCGCGTGAACGGCACGCTGATTACGCCGGCAGGCTATCCGCGCGTGCATGACGCGATCGCGTCGCTCGGCATGCCGCTGCACGTGATCGACACGAGCGAGTTCCGCAAGATGGATGGCGGCCTGACTTGCCTGTCGCTACGGTTCTAGCCGATTGGCGCGCGGCGGCTTCGGCCGGATAATGTGGGCCGCGCGCGGAACGGCAGACGTTCCGTGCGGAGCCACGACCCGACCGGAGCGACGCGGATGACCGACAAGAAGATGCAGCTCGACAAGATCGATCTCCGGATCCTCGACATCCTGCGTACCGACGGGCGGATTTCCTACCGGAAGCTGTCGGAGCGCGTGAACCTTACGCCGCGGCCGTGCCAGGCGCGTGTGGAGCGGCTCGAGGCGCTCGGCGTGATCGAAGGGTACCGCGCGGTGATCAAGGCGCCGCGCGCGACCAAGCCGATCGTCGTGATCGCGCAGATCGTGCTGGCCGACCACGGGCGCTCGCAAGCGCCGTTCGAAGAGGAAATGCGCGCGAATCCGGCCGTGATCGATTGCTGGCTGGTGAGCGGCACGTTCGATTTTCTCGTGCGGCTCGCGTGCGAGGATCTGGACGAGTACCGGCGGATCGCGAACACGTGGCTCGAAAGCCCGCGGTTCCGGATCGAGAAGATCGTGACGACGGCCGAACTGCAGGCGATCAAGCGCAGCCTCGTGTGATGCGACCGGCCCGGCAGGGGCCGGTTGCGATGCGAATGACCGGGTCAATCGATTTGCATCCCGAATCAAACGGGCTGGCCGGCTCACAATCAGGGTGAACACTATGGATGCCATGCAAGCGGCAGCGCAGACGGCCGCGCCGTCCGGGACGACGCTGAAGCGCCGTCTGCAGGGCCGCCACATCGCGATGATCGCGATCGGCGGGTCGATCGGCACGGGGCTGTTCGTCGCGTCGGGCGCGTCGGTCGCGCAGGCCGGGCCGGGCGGGGCGATCGCCGCGTATCTGGCGATCGGGATCATGGTCTACTTCGTCGTCACCGGGCTTGGCGAGATGGCCGCGCTGATGCCGGTATCCGGCTCGTTCGCGATCTACGGCGAGAAGTACGTCGACGAAGGCTTCGGCGTCGCGCTCGGCTGGACCTACTGGTACAGCTGGGCGGTGACGATCGCGATCGAGCTGGTCGCCGCGCAGATCGTGATGCGCTACTGGTTTCCGTCGGTGCCGGGCGTGTGGTGGGGCGCGGGCTTCCTCGTGCTGATCTTCCTGCTCAATACGCTGTCGGTGCGCGGCTTCGGGGAATCGGAATACTGGTTCTCGCTGGTCAAGGTCGTCACCGTGATCACGTTCATCGCGGCCGGGCTGCTGATCGCGGCCGGCGTGCTGGGCAACGGTCATACCGGCTCCGGGCACCCCGTCGGCTGGCGCAACTTCACGACCGGCGACGCGCCGTTCGTCGGCGGCGCGCACGCGATGATCAGCGTCGCACTGATCGCGGGCTTCTCGTTTCTCGGCACCGAGCTGGTCGGCATCACGGCCGGCGAATCGGAAAACCCGCGCAAGACGATTCCGCGCGCGGTGAAGCAGATCTTCTGGCGGATCATGCTGTTCTACGTGCTCGCGATCTTCGTGATCGGCCTGCTCGTGCCGTACACCGATCCGAACCTGCTGAAGAGCGACGTGACCGACATCGGCGTGAGCCCGTTCACGCTGGTGTTCAGCCACGCAGGGTTCCCGCTCGCGGCCGGCGCGATGAATCTGGTGATCCTGACGGCCGTGCTGTCGGCCGGCAATTCCGGCACCTACGCGGCGACGCGGATGCTGTACAACCTCGCATCGGAAGGGCGCGCGCCGGCCGTGTTCGCGACGCTGTCGCCGGGCGGCGTGCCGCGCAACGCGCTGTACGCGACGATGGCGGTCGGCGGGCTGTGTTTTCTCACGTCGTTGACCAACAACCAGCGCATCTATCTGTGGCTGCTGAATACGGTCGGCATCACCGGCTTCATCGCGTGGCTCGGCATCGCGGTCTGCCATTACCGGTTCCGCAAGGGATTCCTGAAGCAGGGTTATCGGCTCGATCAACTGCCGTATCGCGCGAAATGGTTTCCGTTCGGGCCGGTGTTCGCGATCGCGGTCTGCATCGTGATTTCGCTCGGCCAGGATTACCAGGCGTTCTTCGCGGCGCGCATCGACTGGATGGAAATGCTGTCGATCTATGTATGGATTCCGCTGTTCGTCGCGATCTGGTGGACGTATCGCCGCGCGCGCAAGAGCCGGCTCGTGCGCTACGAGGAGATGGACATCGGGCCGTGGCTCACGCGCTCGGTGGAAGCCGTCGACGCAGCCGCCGCGCAGCACGGGCAGCCGCACTGATCCTGCGTGAAATCCGCCCGTGCGTGCACGTTCCGCGGCACGTGCCGGGCCGTCATTTGTCCAGTTCCGGATAGTGCCGGAAGATCCCCATGTCGTTGAACGGGATGCGGCGTTTCGACTCGAGGTAGCGCGCGACGGGCGGATGCCGCGCGACGCGATCGTGCAGCGCGACGAGCGCCGCGACCTTGCGCTCCGCGCGTTTCATCGCTTTCGGGAACGCATAGCGCAGACCCTCGATCAACTGGAACATCGTCAGGTCCGCGTAACTGAGCGCGCTGCCCGCGATATAGCCGCTCTTGTGCGGGTTCTGTTCGAGCACGCGATCGAAGTAGCCGAGGAATTTCGGCAGCCGGTTCTCGAGGAAATCGGCCGCACGCTCGGCCGCTTCCGCCTGCTGGTCCTCGTAGTACAGGCCGCTGCCGATCGGATGGTGCGTGTCGTGGATCTCGGTGATGAAATCGGCGGCGGTCAGCTGGATCTGATGGACCCACAGCCGGCCGGCTTCGTCGTCGGGCGCGAGCCCGAGCCGCGCGCCGAGAAACAGCAGGATGTTCGCGGTCTGCCCGACGACCACGTCGCCCGCCTTCAGGAACGGCGGCGCGAACGGCACGTATTCGGCCTTCGTGCTGTCCATCATGCGCATCATGGCCGACACGCCCATCCCGCGCCCCGATTCGCGCGCGACGTCGACATAGTCGGCTTCGGCTGCCTCGAGCGCGAGTCGTACGTATTCGCCGCGGCCCTGGATCTCGGGCCAGTAATAGAGTTCGTATCGCATGCAATGCTCCTGTCCGTCGATGCGTCGGTCGATGCCGGCATCGTGAAATTGGGAGGGCGGCCGCGCGCCGCCCGTTGCGAATAGACAGTCTATGAGATCGAGTGCGAAATGCCAGTGGCGCCTGCACGGCTCGGAGGACTTGATTTGGAAACGCTCATTTCCTATGATGCCGCATGGCTACGAAAATTGCATCGAACGTTGGCAGGCCGCGAGAATTCGATATGGATGAAGCGCTGGACGGCTTCATCCGCGTCTTTCGCGAGCGTGGCTATCATGCGACTTCCATCGGCGATCTGTCGCGGGAGACGGGGCTCACCGCCGGCAGTCTTTACAAGGCCTTTCCCGACAAGAACGCCATATTCGTTGCCGCGTTGAGCCGGTACATCGATCGGCGCGCAAGCGAGCTCAACATGATCCTTGCCGATGAAAAAAACGGTCGGGACAAGGTGCGAGCGCTCCTGCGCTTTTACGCGGACGTCTCGCATGGAGACGAGGGTCGAAAGGGCTGTCTGGTCGTCGCCGGCGCCATTGTTCTGAGTACGTTGGATAGCGAGATCGCCGGCATCGTCCACAAATCGATGCAGAGGATCGAGCGTCTCCTTCGCGATTTGATCCGGCAAGGGCAGGCCGATGGATCCGTCGATACCGCGCTGAACGCGCAAGCCACGTCGAGCTGCCTGTTCGCCATGGTGCAGGGGCTTCGAGTGGTGGGGAAGCTCGGCCAGAGCCGGAGCGACATGTCGATGCTGGTGGACGAGGCAATGCGGCTGCTCGACTAAGGTTTCCGCGTTACCCGACAGGTGATTCGATGTGAAGTGACGCGCGAAATCGCGCGTGCGCGTGAGGCGGTTTCGCCGAATTTGGAAATGAATATTTCCGAATTAAATTGCTCCCACTGCACGGGGGCATCATCCAGGACAGTCGATTCTGTAGAGAGGACGAACTTATGCACCAGCATCAATCAACCGCGGATGCTTCGCACCTCGAGGCCGCGCCCTATTTTCGGGAAGACCCGCAGCTCAGCGGCTTTCGTCATCGGTTCGATACTGTAGACGGGGTGCGCCTTCATTTTGTCGAAGGAGGCCGCGCCGACGGCGAGACCATTGTCCTGCTCGCAGGGTTTCCGGAAAGCTGGTACGCGTGGCGGAGAATCATGCCGCTTCTCGCGGACGAATTCAGGATCGTGGCGCCGGATCTTCCCGGGCAAGGCGATTCGGACCGTCCACTCGTCGGTTACGACACGCAGACCGTCGCGGCAACGCTTGCGCGCCTGCTGGAGCAGCAAAATATCGCGCGCTTTTACCTGGCCGCTCACGACGTCGGGGCGTGGGTCGCCTATCCGTTTGCCGCGATGTATCCCGATTCAGTGAAGCGATTGGCGTTGCTCGACGCGGGGATCCCCGGCATCACGCTGCCCGCCGCGCTGCCGATCGAGCCTGGTAAAGCATGGCGGACGTGGCACTTCGCATTTCATGCTGTCGCCGATTTGCCGGAGACGTTGATTGCCGGCAAGGAGCGCGCGTATCTCGACTGGTTCTTGCGTCGCAAGGCGGCCAATCCCGAGTCGTTCTCCGACGCGGATGTCGACGAGTATCTCCGGGTGTTCACCCGGGACGGCGGGTTGCGAGCGGGGCTGGCCTTCTACCGGGCCGTGTCGGAGTCGTCGGCGCAGAACCGCAAGCTGCAGGCGCTGGGGAAGCTGAAGATGCCCGTGCTCGCTGTCAGTGCGGAGCAGGGATCCATACCCGACATGGCGGGGCCGCTCGAGCATGTCGCGGAAGATGTGACGGCCGCGACGATCGCGTATAGCGGGCATTTCATTCCTGAGGAACAACCGCACGCGCTGGCGCGCGAGCTGCGCAATTTCTTCCGGTAACACGCCGCCGCAAGTCGATTGCAATGCCCCGGCGCGGCCCGCGACGGTCGAGAAACCGCGCCGCGCAAGCCGCATGGGTGCGTCGCACGCGCTGGCGCGTTTGGCCGGGTTGGGCGCATGGCGTGCGACAACCTGCGCCAGGTGCGTATCCCGAGCGCCCGATTGGTCCGCGTGCGGCTGCCGCGCTTGCCGGGTAATGCTTATCCGGGTATCGCGTGTACCACCCAACCCACTGTTTTTATTCACTTTTTTCGTTATCGTGGTACTCCGTGGGCCGCTTTTGCGTGGCATAATCGACCGCATCCGCAAGGCTTGTAGTCACAACGACCCCGCATACCCATGGCACAGACTCTCTACGACAAACTGTGGAACACCCACGTGGTCCACACCGAGGAAGACGGCACGACCCTGCTCTACATCGACCGTCAGCTGCTGCATGAAGTCACGAGCCCGCAGGCATTCGATGGGCTGAAGATCGCGCAGCGTCCGGTGTGGCGCATCAGCGCGAACCTCGCCGTGTCGGACCACAACGTGCCGACGACGGACCGCAGCCACGGCATCGCCGATCCCGTCTCGAAGCTGCAGGTCGACACGCTCGACGCGAACTGCGACGCGTTCGGCATCACGCAGTTCAAGATGAACGACGTGCGCCAGGGCATCGTCCACATCATCGGGCCGGAGCAGGGTGCGACGCTGCCGGGCATGACGATCGTGTGCGGCGATTCGCATACGTCGACGCACGGCGCATTCGGCGCGCTCGCGCATGGCATCGGCACGTCGGAAGTCGAGCACGTGCTCGCGACGCAGACCCTGCTGCAGAAGAAGAGCAAGAACATGCTCGTGAAGGTCGAGGGCGCGCTGCCGCGTGGTTGTACCGCGAAGGACATCGTGCTCGCGATCATCGGCAAGATCGGCACCGCGGGCGGCACGGGCTACGCGATCGAATTCGGCGGCTCGACCATTCGTGCGCTGACGATGGAAGGCCGCATGACCGTGTGCAACATGGCGATCGAGGCCGGCGCGCGCGCAGGCATGGTC
>Ga0182007_10001439_pt1 | contig 12766 bp, 9 predicted proteins | sample Sormic07211113_1_FD_123023 | JGI IMG/M metagenome (GOLD analysis project Ga0182007, IMG submission 123023) | Rhizosphere microbial communities from Sorghum bicolor, Mead, Nebraska, USA - 072115-113_1 MetaG | ecosystem: Host-associated > Plants > Roots > Rhizosphere | place: USA: Nebraska... | reverse complement strand
TCAGGAGGCCAGATCATGAGATGCCCAAGCTCCCGGTCGTAAGGAGCCGCCAGTCCCGCGTTAGTGGACAACCCTCACAGGTCGCAGGGGCCTTGATCCCTGATAACACTCAACATTCTTGGCGGGATGACGTGTGGAAGGTTTCAAAGGTATTGGCTTCGAGAGGAGTTCGATCATGGCACTGGTGGGCAGGCGAGATGGACGCAATTTTGGCTATGGCCGGCAACTGAGCTATGCCGGGCCGCAAGCGCTAAAAGATCTGTTTGGCGGCGGGCATTACGGCACGGTCAAGGCGCACAGTGATCGCTGGCAGGCGTTTGTACGCTGGTGTCGGTCGGAGGATGGACCAGGGTTTAACGATGCGCGACAAATTGATCGGCAGACCTTGCTGGATTACGCCGGGCATCTGCGTCAGCAAGTTGAACAAGGCGCTATAGGCATCGCCACCACGCAAAACCGATTGTCCAGCGTGAACCGAATCATGGCCGCGCTACGCGGTGATCCGTATGTGAAAGTGCCGAGTCCGAGCAAGGCGTTGGGAATGCAGCGCACTACCATACGCGTGACAGCTCCACAAGGCCAGGATCGCGAACACCTGATGCGCATCGTCGAGACGCTCAGCGAACAGCATCCTCGTGCCTCGGCCATCGCTCAGTTGGCGCGAGCCACCGGCATGCGCCTGCGCGAGGCCATTTTGGCCGACTTACCGCGCTTAAAACATGAGGCCGAACACTACGGCAAGATCAACATCCAGGATGGCACCAAAGGGGGCCGCTCAGGTGCCTCGGCACCTCGCTGGATCAGGGTGGATGATCATATTCACGAAGCGCTGAGATTCGCCGAACAGGTCTCACCCGACGGCAGCCACAACCTGCTTGCGCCGAACGAAAGCTACCTCGATTTCCAACGGGAAATCGTCCGCGCCGCACGGGACCTCATCCATAAGCACAACCTCAAAGGCTTTCATGAATTACGGGCGGCTTTTGCATGCGAACGCTATGAGCAGATCACCAATTACCCAGCGCCCATCAGCGGAGGCCGATGCAGGCGGCTCGATCCACGCCTTGATCGAGAGGCACGCTTACAAATCAGCTATGAGTTGGGACACGGTCGAATTGACGTGACGTCTGCCTACATCGGTGGTCGAGCATGAGCAAGCCATTCGATATGGAGCTGTTCCTAACTGGAGTGCTGACCGGAGCGCACGACACACGTATACGTCACATACGTCAGGCTAGGACCATCCATGCAGCCATCGCCAATCGCTGGCACTTGGATAGCCCATGGCTCTGGCAACGAAAACATCTCGTTTGGTTTCTAAGTCGTCAAATAAATATGCACTCAAAATCGACACGCTACTACTACTGGCTGACTGTGGGCCTGATTACCCTGCGCCTAGGAAAGTCTTGGAGATTCGTGCATTGATCAGAAGGGCGACTCTGCAACTGCTTCAAGTTTTATTTGGAACGAGAAAGAGTTGAAACCAAAACAACTACACCCCATCCAAGCAACATCCAGTAATCAACTAGATGTTGACATTCGTGGTGATGGTGAAAAACACTCGCCTATACCCACGGATTTGAATACATTGTGTGACGGAGAGCAATTATACTTCGACGGGCTATCTGGCCTAGTTCTTTTTCAAGTAACTCTGGGGAACTGAGCAAGAGCGCATCGTCCCATGGAGCGGCTACATGGACCCATTTGTTTCTATACTTTCTTAAAGCGTGAAGCTCTTGCTTAAAATCTTCATCAAGATCAGAGTTAATAATAAGCTCTACAAATCGCTTACCACCAGAGACACTTTCCGAGCGCAAGTACGCTTCGATCGCAGCGAGGGAAGTTATAATACTTGATAAGTTTGCCCCACTAACAAAAGAAATATCTGCATCCCTTATTAAGAAGGCGGCCCATTCTGAGATTATCACTCCACCTTGAAGAAGGCGCTCATCCAGATCGACAAGAAATTGCATCTTTCCTTCTATTACAACCCTCTGTTTAAAATCATTGTTTTCCATGGCTAACTCTTCAATCTATGAGCGTTGACCAGCTAACATAAGCCATATATACCAACATCAAACCGCCCAACAAACTTAAAACTAAAGGCTGTGTAAAAAAGCCGCATACAAAGCCCTACCAGGGTGAATCCTCGAAAAAAACTGCGGCGGCTGAAACTTTTCTTCATATGCCCGCAACGTATCCAAACGAATTTCTTCATCCAAGAGCTTCACATTTCTCAACCCTATTGCTGCGACAAAATCGCGTGACCTTGTGTACTCATCGAATTCTTTTTTTTGTATGCATATACTTTTTCCATGTTTCTTCCACATCTCCTTCGGCGGTAGCACTTCAACAAAATCTATTTCTGCAGAAATTCTAATTTTACCAACAGGGAGCGTAGAGTAAATCCATAGTCGAGACCCTATAGGCAAGTTCATACTTCTCACTCTAAGCTCAACTGTTTTCCCCCCAGACATAATATTCTCAACATGCCTGGGCTTGATGGATATGATTGCATCAGTCACTGAAAGCCTCTCCAATAAGAACTTTTAACTTTTCAAAACCAATTTTCTCAGGAGAAACAAGATTAGCATTACTAATCAATTCCAGCTCTTTCGCTCTCAAAAAGGACACTCTTCGATCAAACTCTAAAAAATTATCAAATGTGAAAACATGTATCTTACCGGCATTGTCAACCATGCTTGCGAGCTCAAGGCGAGACAAGACACCTTGCCGATCCAACTTGATTGTCGCCTCATCAACACTAATTACATCTGAGTATGTAATTCGCGCAAAGCCGATAAGCTCTTGAATACTCTTATTACCAGAAACGTAAAAAGCAATAAGCCCTCCCTTTTTAAAGTGCGCTGCTTTTGCAGGCGAGCGAAAGTACGCTTTTTCTAGTAAAAGAATTTTGTCGTGGCTGGATAGTAGGGATAGCTGATTCTTGACGTTGCCAATCAAACCATTAGCAAAATTTTCCCGAATTGCTACCAACATACAGTCTCTGTCAGCATTTAATATAAATCTCGGCCCAATGACCGTCTCAAAATCAAACCAGGAAAAAACCTGAACTTTATTGCTTGCGTCGGTAAGGCAAACACCCGTATTTTGCAGCTCTTTCTTTGATGGAAGCTTTTCCGGTATGGAGAAGCCACAGAATGATTTTACGTCCTTTGCAAAACGAACCCACCCCTTGCCATCCAAGAACACACTGCTTATAACTTTTACAAAATGATCAGACGACTTAAAGAACCCTTTCTTTAGAAGAGTTTCCTCAGTTAGATCTTGGCCTTTCCCTATATAAAGATCCAAACGATAGGAAAATCCACTTTTATATCTCAAAGCCATTTCTAAAAAATGGTCTATGGCAGAAATAGACTGTGGACAGCTCTCATCTATGTACAGAGCAGCCACAGCAACACTTGTAGTTCTTAATGGTTTCTGAAAAAAGTAAACTCCAAACAGACGACCATCTAACCTTGCCTCATAAACACTTGCTGCAGACTTAATAGGTGAGGCCGAAACCAGCAGTTCAGAGATAACACCTTGTACCGAGAACCCATTAAGAAAATTTTTAATCTCGTCCGTTAGCAATGAAGCGGAAAACGAGAAATCCGAGTTTAATGGGTTTGAAACACCGGATAACTCATCATCTTCTAGAATTATCTCGTCAGGGGAAATTATTGCAACGCCATACTTATCTCTAATCTCATTACAGGCTCTTAACAACGCTTTTTCTCGCGTAATAAATCCGCCTATACCTGCGGACACGCAGTAGCCCAAGTGCATCAAATCAGACTCGTCATTCTGCGCCGATTTCCGAGTTAGTGCTCGCGACGGAAACACAGTACACTTTAAAGATTCGGCAATTCCAGCAATATCAAAATCGGTCTTCAGCTCAGGGAATGCTTCCGCCAATCTCAAAATAGGATCATCAGAAAAATTAGCTGATTGGCGCTCAAGCTCTTTTTTAAACTCAGGAGTAATGCAAATTGAAAACCCTCCCTGAAAACCAATCTGCATTATTTTTACGACTTTCTTATAGCCCGCTCTTGCCTTAAAGACATCAAGCAATAAATTCAGATCCAATGCATAAATCGGGCGCTCTAATACCGGCCCGGTAGGCTGGACACCTGCCTGCTCTTTACCCAACCCCCCAAAGAGATCGTTATCATCAAGCGCATAACCCCTAATATTAATTGTTCGCTTTGTTGTATCCCCTCCTTTAACCTGCCTATATATTGAAAACCCTACTTTCTCCCAAAAATTATTGGCAGGCAAATCTGAGGCTACTCTCGCCACGATAGAGTGATAGCTTTTATTCGTAGCAAATTCTTTTAACGCATCTATTAGCTTTGTTCCAACCCCATGCCCTTTAACCGTTTTACAGGCATACAACTGAAAGACCTTAAGGGATGGCATCGTACCACCAAACATCAAGTACCCTTTTAGCTCTCCTATAGGGTTGACGGCAACCCACAGCTGCCCCTTCGAGGCCATTTGCTCATATACTGAACTTGATAAAAACCCGAAGGCGCCCTTGTTTTTATCTGCGATAGCAGAAACCTGGCTGACGTATTCTAAAACCTCGTCAAACGTCTTTAAGATTGCATATTCCATTGCGACTTCAGCCATTATCCAGCTCGATTAAATAGAGAGTTAAGTTAACTCTTGTACGGTTCAGTCATGGGCAGGAGTGTTAACCCAGACTTCAAGCATACCGATCTATACCGATGCTACGCACAACCGGGGTCAATCGGTACAGTCCCCCCCTCTTCTCTTCAGCCACTGTAGCTGACCAATCGAGCAGTGCGGGGATCGTAGACCACATCAGTAATTGACCCATCTCGAATGCGCTCAACCGCTTCATCAATCACATGCAGCGGCACCAGGAACCACTCCCTAGGTTTGACTGGATGGCCGAAGCGGTCTTCGATGGTCAAGTCCAGCTGCGCTGCGCCGAACAGGCGGTGGAAGATGTTTTCCAGCCGGGTGCGGTTCAGGTTGTGGAGCTTGTAAGTTGCGACCACTTCCACATCGGCCAGCAGGTAGGTGGCATCTTTCGCCGCCGCCGCGATACGCGTTTCCACTCGGCCACCGGTTACGCCGATTTTGTGGATCAGCTCGCGGTGCTCGGCTACGTAGGGATGGTTGGACAGGCTGCGTAACACATAAATGGTGCCAGTCTCGATGTCGTCCGGCTCGGTTATGTCGCTGAATAGTGGGCCAGAGTCTACCTTGATGATCCGAGACCCTGCACGCCCGTCACCGTCTTTGTAGAGCGCCCGCTGCAAGGATCGTAATAGTAGATCGCTTTCTGTCTCATTGGAGTAGATGACCCGCAAACGCCCATTCGTCTCCGCATTCGGCGTCTTGTAGGTGTCTCCCACCTCGGCGACATAGGCAATGAGTCCGCTCAGAATGAAGAAGTCCCCGACCTCGATGCTGGCGTTCTTGCCAAAGGGCTTGGTTACCCATAGTTTTTGCTTGAGGCCTGCTTCCACCTCGTCAAACAGTGTCTTAAATCTCTCGAAGTCTTTACATGGGTTCCGGGCGGCAATTTCTTCTGCCGCCTTTATTGCCGCACTGGAACGCACATGCCGCAGCACGGTGATGTCGTCCTGGTCGACGGACTCACTGCCGATGCCCAGCTCGGCGAGCAAGGCGTCCTCATCCAGGTCATTCACATTTACCGTGGCTACCACAGAACCTGACAGTAGGCCGTGACTATCCAAGCCTGCCAGTAGGGCTTGTGCTTCCGGTAACTTGCGAAGCTGATCCAATCGCACGGCGTACAAGCGCTCGAAGATGTCGCGGTCTTCACCATGTAGTGGGGCGCTGCCATGGGTCTGATAGAAGCGCTGAATGTCCTCGAAGCCAGCGATGATACGTTCTTCGCGAGGGGTTCGAGTGGCTGTCTTTAGCGAGGGTACTTCTACCCCTAGCGCAATCAGTAGGTCATCATCGTTCATCTTAGCCATTAGCGGATTCTCCCTGTGCCGCTTTGGCTTGGGCACGGTAACGTGCAAACGCAACCACGCCTTCAGCCATTCGTTTCTCCCAGACATCGGCGGAGTTGATGTCTGGCAGCCGGCCACGCTCGTTTTTGAACTGCAGGGCACGCATTGCTAAGTCTCGTGCTTCGCTTTCAGGAATGCTCACCTTCTTGGCTGCAATGCTGGCCTGCACTTGGCGCAGGGATTTTTCATCCATCGCCTTAGCCAGCACCGCATAGGCGGCTTCAAAAGGGTTGATGCGGTCGATCAGATCAATGTCTAGCTCGCGCACATTGACGAATTTGCGCACGCCTTCCAGCAGAGACGTACTGCCTTGTAAGGCGCCACTCTCGCTGGCATCGGTCTGAGCCAACATCAATTTGGCCTGTTGGGTAATGTTCATGGCCGCGATGGCATGCTGACGGATTGCTTCCTGGTCGACGTCGCTCAAGTCGGGGTAACGCTCGCGCACGATCTTGCCCATGCGCAGTTGGGTCAGCTCTTCGGGTAGGGTGTTTTCCTTGTCGAATAGGCCGCGTTCCAGCACGGTTTTGTCCTGCAGGAAACTGGTTACCACTTCGTTCAAATCTTCTTTGCAGATGCGCGAGGCTTCTGTGCTTTGCGGCGTGGTCAGACCGTTAATTTCGACATGGTACTGGCCTGTGGCTTCATTCACGCCCAGATTGGTGCCACCTGATTGATAGCCCTCGCCACCGTTGTAAATGAAACCGTCTTTCGGCCCGGTATCTTTCGGACTGAACTCATAGCGCGGGGCGAGCACCTGTTCCATCAGCAGGCTGGCGGAAATGGCCTTAAGCATATCGTTCACTGCTTCGGCTACAGCCGCTTGGTCGGCCATAGGCTCAGCGATCAGGTTGGTGAAGCGCGAGCGCTCCTTGCCCTCGGCATCACGCGTGGCGCGACCAATGATTTGTACAATTTCGGTCAGGCTCGAACGGTAGCCGATGGTCAGCGCATGCTCGCACCAGATCCAGTCGAAGCCTTCCTTCGCCATGCCCAGTGCGATGATCACATCCACGTTGTCGCGGTTGTTCTTCTGCGCAGGGTCTTTCAGTGCACTGAGCACTTTGGAGCGCCTGGACGCGTCGCTGTCATCCACCAGGTCGGCCACTTTCAGTGTGCGACCATCTTTGGCTTTGATGAGGTGGAAGCCGGTAACTGGGTGGATACCCTGCCAATCGCCCAGCGAACTCATGATCTCGTTGACCTCACGCTCCTTGTCTTTGAGGCTTTCACGCGCAGCAGGATGAGGAATATGTACGATGGTTTTCAGCACTGGGTCCAGCACCTTGGCGACAGCATCCACATACTTGCCCGTGTAGAAGAAGTAGCCGATGTCCAGCGACTTGAGCCAGCGGTAGCCGTTGAGCTGTTCGTAGTAGGTGTAAGTCACCGTCTCAAACCTGCTTTCTTCCGCCGGTGCCAGCACGGCTTCGCTGTCGCCACGAAAATAAGAGCCCGTCATGGCGACCAAATGTATTTTATCGCGACTGATAAACGCACTTAGCTGGCCACCCAACTTGTTGTCCGGGTTAGCGGAAACGTGGTGGAACTCGTCGATGGCGATCAGGCAGTTGTCGAAAGCTTCGATACCCAACTCTTCCACGGCAAAACGGAAGGTGGCATGGGTGCAGACCAATATTTTGTCGGGGCTATTCAGGAAAGCACGTACGGCCTCAACCTTGGACTTGGCCACTCGCGGCTCGTCAATGCCAGGTGCATTGCATAGGTTCCACTGCGGAGCTACTTGCCAGTCCCAGTAAAAACCAAACTTGCTCAGCGGCTCATCGGCGAAACTACCGCCAATGGAGCGCTCTGGCACGACGACAATTGCCTGTTGCAAGCCCTGGTTATGCAGCTTATCCAGCGCGATAAACATCAGGGCGCGGGACTTACCTGATGCTGGGGGAGACTTGATCAGCAAGTACTGTTCGCCGCGCTTGGCATAGGCACGTTCCTGCATGGTACGCATGCCCAACTCATTAGCCTTGCTGGATGCTCCAGTGTGCGCTGTAGCAATGGATACCGACGGCACCGTGTAGCTGTTGGTCGGGTTGGTAGTGTTAGTCACTGTGATTCATCCTCCATGAGGGTGCCGTCGCCTGTAAGTTCACGTTCAATCTGTTCAATGCTGGGCAGGCTGGTTTGCAATTCGGCAGGCAGAGATTCAAGCAATTTGTATTCGGCAATGCCCATGGGCTGGGTCTTATCGCCTAACGCATATTCGGCCACGATCTTGTTTTTGCTCTTGCAGAGCAAAAGGCCAATGGTGGCGGTGTCGTGTTCGCCTTTGACCTGGCGATCCACGGCAGTCATATAAAACCCCAGCTGCCCGAGATGCTCGGGCTTGAACTTGCCGGCCTTGAGCTCGATCACCACATAGCAGCGCAACTTGAGGTGGTAGAACAGCAAGTCGATGAAGAACTCGTCACCCCCCACATCCAGAAGTACCTGCCGCCCCACAAACGCAAAGCCCGCGCCCAGTTCCAACAGAAACTCGGTGACGTGCTTGACCAGGGCATGTTCGATCTCACGCTCTTGCGCTTCATCGCGCAGACCTAGGAAGTCAAAGCGATAAGGATCTTTCAGCGACTCACGGGCCAGGTCGGACTGCGCCTTGGGCAAGCTGACATCGAAGTTAGTGACCGCCGCACCACTGCGCTCCAGCAGGCGGGTTTCGATATGGATGTTCAGCACATTACGCGACCAGCCATGCGTAACCGCGCTCTGGGCATAGGCCAGACGCTGCTGTGAATCTTTCAGCTTGGTCAGCAACACCAGATTATGCCCCCAGGGCAATTGTCCAACAGCCTGTTGGACAATTGCAGCATCCGGCCAGGCCTCGGCAAAGGCTCGCATATACATTAGGTTGGCACGAGAAAATCCCTTCAACTCAGGAAAGGCAGTACGCAAGTCGTGCGCCAGTCTCTCGATCACCTTGGCGCCCCAGCCCTGCTGTGCTTGCCGGGTCAAAACATCGTTGCCGATCTGCCAGTACAGGTGCACCAGTTCGCGGTTTACAGCCAGCGTGGCACGTTGCTGGGCGTTGTGGATGCGGTTTTTGAGGTCGGACAGCCACTCGCCGTAGCCCTCGGGTGGGGTTGTCAGGCTAGCAGAGGTGTCGCTCATGCCATTTTTCCTCGTGGTTTTTTCGGCGTGGCCTTCGCCGTATCTGCTTTTATTTTGGTGTAGAGGTCAAACAGCTTTTCCAGCCGTTCGGTATCGTTCTTAAAGCGACGACCGATATAGATACGCTCCAGCACTTCATCGTTGCGTTCGTGTGCGTGGCGCAGGTTGCCGGGCATATTCTCCGGTTCGTACAGGTCGGCTATGGTGGCGGGGAAGTGGGCTTCGCGGGCCAGCAGGATGTTCTCTGCACAGGCTGTCAAATCTGCCTTGTTTTGCTCGGTAAGGAGGGGGATAGGGAAAGTGTTCCAACCAAGTGTGTTGGAGTAGCGGAAGTCTGTTTTCATTTTTCCGCAAACGGTACCAATCCAGACCAAGTGCAAGCGGGAAGCGATCACGGCCAGGTTCCAAAGAGGCGCATCGTATAGAGAAAAGGCCAAGTCTGTGACGATTGAGCCTCTGGGAAGTAACCCTACGGGAAGATATTCGCGCGACTCCGACGAAACCTTCGGAACAATCATTACTATTTCATTGCCTGTTTGTTTTACTTCTTCGAATTTGTGAGGCCATGCAGCGCCTTTCTTTGTGGCAGCCTTTGGGCTTTTTAGTCGGAAGGCAGCAACCGCATCCAATTTTCGACTGATTTCTTCAATGGCCTTAGCTTCTTGCTCTTGGTCGTCAGAAATCCACAAACAGAAACGAACTTCACCTCGAATGTACTCGCTTGCACCATATGCGCGCTTAAGGAATTTAGTTGTCCCCGCATCCCCTTCTACCAGCCTTTGCCTTTCCGTCTCGGTGAAAAGCAAATTTCCACCCTCAACCGGCTTACCGCCAGCATCCATCTGGCTTCTTTCATCGGAGGGGTACGACTGTTTATCGACTATGACGTCGGTGCCAGATACTAAGTAAGCATTAATTTTCTCGACCGCTTTGACCGCCACATCTCCACTACTGTTGGTTGAGTAGATACGTCGATATTTTTCGGAGCCGTTGGAAATGCAGACAATTACAACAGTCACACCTGCATTGTGACTTGCTAGGTTTGCCCATTTGAACGAGGTGTATGCAAATGCGATCTGGTAGTCGCCGGAAAAAATTAGCGGCCACAGGATCGGTACTTGTTGTCCCTGACAAATGGAATTTGTGGATACAAACGCAGCCTTAGCCTCGGTCTTGGTGCCATAGTCGGCCGCCTTCATGAACCAGCCGGCGACATAGTCTAGTGATTTCCAGTTCTTGGTACGGGAGGCAAAGATGGCCTCTAGGTCGGCCTTCTGCTCATCAACCTGCCAAGTGGACCCAAGATAAGGTGGATTACCACATATATACGTCTCGCCACCTTCGTTCTCGAAGTCAATCTCACTTTGATCTAGCGGCGTATTGAAAAGGTCATCGCCGGTTACCTTGACGCCCGTACCCGTAGGCGGGCAGATGTTCAACCAATCCAGTCGTAGCGCATTGCCGCATACAATCCAGTTCTGCGCGTTAAGCGGTAGAAACTCTGCTAGTGCATCCTGCTGACCGCGATACAATACGTCGCATTGGAACTCGGCAATGATCAGAGCTAACCGGGCAATCTCTGCCGGAAAGTCTCGCAACTCGATGCCGCGGAAATTGGTCAGTGGTATTTCGGACCTATTGTGAGCCTCGCCCCGGCGACGATTGATCTCCGCCTCAATTTCGCGCATCTGCTTATAGGCGATGACCAGGAAATTGCCTGAGCCGCAGGCCGGATCGAACACGCGAATATGTGCCATGCGCTTGCGCAGGTTGAGCAGCTTGGTCCTGTTATCGCCCATCGCCTCCAGTTGCGCACGCAGATCATCAAGGAACAGTGGGTTCAATACCTTGAGGATGTTGGGCACACTAGTGTAGTGCATTCCCAGTGCGCCGCGCTCTTCATCATCGGCGACGGCTTGGATCATGCTGCCGAAGATATCGGGATTAATTTTTTGCCAGTTCAGTTTGCCAGCGTTCAGCAGGTAAGTACGCGCCATGCGCGTAAAGCGAGGCGCTTCGGTACTGCCGGAGAATAGGCCGCCGTTAACATACGGGAACTTGTCTGCCCAGCTAGGTAGCCGTGGTTGCGCACTGGCCCGATCTTCACGCTTGATGTTCATAGCGCGAAAGATTTCCGAAAGCACCTGATCAGTGTTGGATCCGTCACGCTCGCTGAACTGCTCTACCGTTTTGGTAAACAGGCCATCGCCATTGAAGATGTCGGTGTCTTCGGCAAAAAAGCAGAACACCAGCCGCGCCATAAAGTGATTCATATCAGCGCGGCGCTCGGCTTTTGCCCAGTCCGGATTCTCGTTTAGCAGTTCGACGTACAGCTTGTTCAGGCGGCTGGTGGCACGAACGTCGATCGGGTTGTCCTTGATCTCCTTGATGGTGGAGATGCCGGCCAGCGGTAGTAAGAAACCGAAGTGGTTGGGAAGGTCTGGATAGTCGCAGGTGATGGTTTCACCCGTGATCAGCTCTTCGGCCTCTAGGGTTTGCCCGTCGGTGGCAAGGATGAACTTGGCTTTGGCTTTTGTGGTGGCCGGGCTGGCGCGCAATGCCTTGAGCATTTCACCCACGTTACCAGATTCGCATACCGCGATATGAATGTTGCTGCGCAGTAGCACGCCGCCAGGCACGTCGGAAGCGTTGTTGTTGCCCACACGCAAGCGTTTGAGGGCTGTTTCCTTATTGCCAAAAGCAGCCAGGAAGACAAACGGAAACTCCGCCGCGTCAAAGGGCTCAAGGGCTAGGTCCGAAATAGCGGACTCAATTTCTACTGCATTCATGATTTACCACTGTCCAGATCGCGTATGCACGAGTATGGCGAATTTAGCCGTTAATTTTGCGAATAATGGCTGGACCACTTGCGGGCCTCAACATTCGTGCCGGCCACGACCGGACATGATAACCCCGATAGTCTCGAACAAGGTCGGATCCCGTGTGGCGACAGCGGAGCTACTGGAGCGGCGATGGTCGCATTGCCGCTGGTTTACAGCAGTGACAGAAGAAAAACTGAACCCGATTCTGAAGGGGGACAGCACGTTTGGGTTGAGTGCAGAGCGAATCAAAGGGTTTGGTGCAACTCCCAACCCTCTGGGGCAAGGGTTCAGCTCCCTTTAACCGTTTGAGGCGGACTGGCCTTTGCCAAAAAGGTAGAGACACTTCTCTCCCTACCCCCGACGCAACGCGGGGTGGTAGCTTGTAGATCATCGCTGAAAATTCGTTTGAGCGGGTAGACTGTATCCACTCCGACCATGGCTTAGAAGGGAATTATACTGGCGTGAATTTCAAAGCGGACACTAATGACCCGCGGATCGGATGCCATTATTTGGGGTTCAACTCGACGAAAAACAGTCAGTTCAACCACAAAAAAAGCCGGTCAAATGCCGTGCAGAAACCACGCATAAGTGGGGGATCAAATGGGGGATCTGAGAGTTTTTAAAAACACATAAATCATTATTTTTCAAAAAGATAGATAATTAAAAAGCTAACCACAAGCCGGCTTTTTAATGCCTGAAAGCCAAGCAGAACTCCACAGTTTCAACGGAAAAGAACGAAGCGGTGGAGTCATTTTTAAGCGAATGCTAATTTCCGCACCTGATTGAGCGACCGTC
>Ga0182007_10001435_pt1 | contig 12776 bp, 7 predicted proteins | sample Sormic07211113_1_FD_123023 | JGI IMG/M metagenome (GOLD analysis project Ga0182007, IMG submission 123023) | Rhizosphere microbial communities from Sorghum bicolor, Mead, Nebraska, USA - 072115-113_1 MetaG | ecosystem: Host-associated > Plants > Roots > Rhizosphere | place: USA: Nebraska... | reverse complement strand
CGGAGATTCCCAAATAGGTCAACCTTTTGAACTGCCTGTTGAATCCATGAGCAGGCAAGAGACAACCTAGCGAACTGAAACATCTTAGTAGCCAGAGGAAAATCAAGTATCATGTTGCTCCTCAGAAAACTCGTATAATAGTCTCATTGGCCAAAGTCGATGGGACGCGGAAGTGTATGCGTTACTGTACTGGGAAGCTAGCATTTTGTCTTGTCATGGAAGTTCGTGTTCGTGTTCGAATTTGTTTTTCGTTGGAAACACCAACGCCCACCAAAAAGTCTCCCTTTCTTTCGGGAGCAGATCTTAAAAATCTTACTGTATATAGCTATGATGATGTCTAGATTGAGTTTAACTGATATGAAGGGAAGAAATAGAATATTGGCTCATATGAAAATAAAACCCACTCGTAGGTTTTTAACGATGCCCCCGGCGCCGATACCATACAATAATCATGAAAGTTATTGTGGGGTCCAAATTTTGTTGAAAATTAGTCGTTATTTGAACGAAACCGGGAGGCCTCTGCCGTCTTACAACGCTCACCGGGATTTCCGAGCAGAAGTACTCGGGCCCCGACTCGATAATGGCGAAAGCTTTAGCGGCATCCTCCAGGGGATTAATAATGCGAACGGAATTGGGAATACGCCTTTAGGGCAAGATATACGTGATCTGTACGCTGAGTGGGAAAGGACCGGCGAGCTCTTAATACCAAGCCCCTTGGATCAATTTGGAATTCACCCAATTCTTGATCTGAATATAGGCAACTTTTATTTATCATTCACAAATCTATCCTTGTCTATGCTACTCACTCTCGGTTTGGTCCTACTTCTGGTTTTTGTTGTTACGAAAAAAGGAGGGGGAAAGTCAGTGCCAAATGCATGGCAATCCTTGGTGGAGCTTATTTATGATTTCGTGCCGAACCTGGTAAACGAACAAATAGGTGGTCTTTCCGGAAATGTGAAACAAAAGTTTTTCCCTTGCATCTCGGTCACTTTTACTTTTTCGTTATTTCGTAATCCCCAGGGTATGATACCCTTTAGCTTCACAGTGACAAGTCATTTTCTCATTACTTTGGCTCTTTCATTTTCCATTTTTATAGGCATTACGATCGTTGGATTTCAAAGACATGGGCTTCATTTTTTTAGCTTCTTATTACCAGCGGGAGTCCCACTGCCATTAGCACCTTTTTTAGTACTCCTTGAGCTAATCTCTCATTGTTTTCGTGCATTAAGCTCAGGAATACGTTTATTTGCTAATATGATGGCCGGTCATAGTTCAGTAAAGATTTTAAGTGGGTTTGCTTGGACTATGCTATTTCTGAATAATATTTTTTATTTCATAGGAGATCTTGGTCCCTTATTTATAGTTCTAGCATTAACCGGTCTGGAATTAGGTGTAGCTATATCACAAGCTCATGTTTCTACGATCTCAATTTGTATTTACTTGAATGATGCTACAAATCTCCATCAAAATGAGTAAAGTCATTTTGCATAATTGCATAAAAACGAGAACTGGAAGAGAACTACATATGGTCTGAGACTCACTTCCTTGAAAAGAGGAAGACTAGTTATGTAGGCAGTTACCGTGAAAGAAATGTATCTTTATCGGTTGCTCGACCAAAGCCTGTCAATAAGACAGATCCGAAACAATACCGGCTGTTCAATTTTAGAAAGGCCCATCTCCTGATTGTCTCAAATCGAATCAAACTCTTTAGCAATTGGTCTGACAGAACGGATGGTAAGGTGGGGGACCCATACCTTTATTCTATTCCCGTGCTTAGAGCGAGTGAATGAAAAGCTACGCCTGCTGCTTGTGTTGATTGAAAAGAAACCTGTCGGGAGACAGATCGATGTAGGCGCTCGTCCACTGTTGGCGGTGCTACACCATAGATTTCTAGGAGCAAGAAGCCGTAAAGAAGGTGAGGTGAAAGCCACACCCAAGAAGATAGGGAAGATCGGTCCAAAGAGAGTCTTTTTATGTTTCCTAGCTAGTTCAGAGAAAGAGGCATCTAAGGCAAAAGTCTTCACTCACTATAGTAGAATCTCTTTTCCGGGTGGAAGCTCGGTAAAAAGAGCTAAGTTCGTTGAAGCAATTCTCTTTTTTTTATTCCTACTACGTCCTCCAAAAAGAAAGATGCAAATGCTCTGCTGTCACCTCTCTTCTCTGCCTTTCTAGTCTAACCAAGCAAGCCCCCTGACTTTTACTATTGGGCTTTCGAATCTGACACGGCTCGAACACCCACCTTGTATAGCCCTTTCTCCCCACTCTTTTGCTGCCAACTCCCCTCTCCTCTTCTTTCAATAGAAGAAAGACGAGCCAATCTGCATAGAGTCATCTATAGAAAGACAAAACTTTACTGCTTGCTTTGGCGGTATATCTCCTAGAACTTTCCTAGGCCTTCCTTGTTTCGATCCCATCTTCTCATCTTTTTGGTGAGCCAGCCATTGTGTGTGTGTGTCCCAACTGTTCCTTCGCCTCGTAATGGGCTTTAATGCACTGATGCTCGTATGAGAATAGTCCGTGCCCCGGGAAGAAAGCTTATGTAAAGAGAAGAAAGCGGGGAAGAAAGCTTATGTATGTATTCGGATTCAGCTGTGAACACGAGGATGGGTACCCTATTATTGGTGTTGGTGGTTCCTCTAAAGCTACAGGAGCTAATAAAAGATCCGGGTTCGTTGGAAGAACAGAAAGAAAGGGTTCCAGCTTTTATCGAACGAGTAAGGGATCTTTGGATCCTTTTTTTTCAAGCTTAAAGGCGAGTAATCAATGTTGCTTCTTTTCCTTGAATATGGATATCTATGAGTTTTCGCACATCCTTTGTTTTGTGTGAAATGGCCTTGACTAGTTGGATTGAGTATTAGGAGAGCAATGGACCTTTATCCGAAGGAGCACTTCAAGGATTGAATCTCCCACTTAATAAGATTGCGTTGGAATGGAAAGCTAAAGCGAAGTGAATAGGAAGTGTATGATTCCCTGGGGATTGGGAGGAGTCCTAGAAAAAGAGAATGAGAGAGCGGACCATTTAAATAGGTATAAACTAATGCATTCATTTTATCACTTCTCTATGGTAATCTCGTCTCGTTGTAGTCCAATTTTGTTTTGATGTGTCAATCGGCGATGGAAGGATTTGGCTTCAAGCCAAGACAAGGTACTACGGCTGATAATGCACTCGAGAAGTTTAGGTTTACGAAACTACATTTCCCTTCCCGGGCATTAATCGCTTGAATAAGCACGTAGCAATAGCTGATTCTTTTCAATGGCTTGGTAAAGTTTAGTCAAATGAGTAAAAGAGGATAGGCTAAGGAGGGTAGAAGGCACGAAGTGATTGAGGCAACACTTTCGATTTAATAGCTCTTCCTCATCTGACATACTACCTAACCTTGTATACTGAGATTACGAAGCAGAAGCAGCCTTATCTGACAGACTTCCTTATCTCTGGCTTAACTGCATCTGTCCTTCATTTCACTCTTTCGTACTTCATTTTCAATTGCACTGAAGTTCACTAACAACTCTAAGCATACTAAAACTATGTAGTCCTTTATTCTGTTGGTGTATTTGGTCTGTCCATTCGCTATATTGGTGTATTTGGTCTCTACATTCGCTATAGGAGAAACCGTAAAGAATCAAGAACCGAATTCATCGTAGCAAAGCAAAGCCATAAGGAATGCGTGGTCATCCACATTGGGAGTGACTAAGAAGAATATTCGTCTTTACCTAAGTAACCTGAGGAGTCCAAAGATAAAGGCTCCCCTCAACAGCTTCTGATGATTAACTTGCAAAACCCATTCTTGCAAAGAGCCTTTTTTCCAATCCGGACAAAATCGTTAGCAAATCATCCCTATTTGAGGAAAGTGAGACAATAGCTTCATTGTTAGGATGGGACGGATAGAGTGCCCTTCTCCTCTCTTGCTTGTCCGAAGACTGGTCTCCAATCCACTGACTCGCGGGAGAGTTTGGAGGAAAGAATCGCTATGAATTAGAAGACAGTAGCACCCGGAACTCAAGTAGGAGATAAATATAGCGTTGACTCAAACCGGTCTGAAGAGGAAGATATCCCCCGTGCCTCTTCCTAAGGAACTTCTCCAACACTGAAGCAGTGAGGAAGCGGAGCTTTTGAAAAAGTAGTCGGACTTCTCTCCTCAGTCTTTACTCTATGATTCTTTTTTTTTCATTCTTTTAGGAGCAAGTATCTTGATTCCAGCTACCATCTTTGCTTATTTACCTAGGTAGGCTTTCTCTTATAGATTTCTTTGGCTCACGGCTCTGACTTTCCTCATAGCGGCAATTACTTCCTCCGCAACTACAGAAAAACATATCCCGCCACTATCTAGAATTCCCCTGCTTGAGAACAACCTACCCATTGGCTATACTTATTCATATACAACACGCAGCTGCTTGTTCGAAAGGATATTTTGGTAAAGTATAGAGGAGACGTATTTTCCTGCCCGCGGGTCGAGATGTCTTTTCCTTGCATTGTAATATATATCTTAAAAGGACGGACTCTCTTCCATTTCAGTCTTAAGGCATTACAGTTCAGAATTCAAGTTCAGTCTTAAGGCATTGAAAGTGTTGAATTAGAGCGAGAATACAGGTGATGCTGGGAAGTAAAGCCAGTTTGGGGGGAAGTATGCTGATGGGCATAAACAGTACAAGGTACAAGATGCTTTTGACAAACTATGTGGACGAGTTCGATCCCTTTCTTGACCAGAAAGAGCATAGGTGAGCGTGCATAGGGTCTTCTGTCTGGGATAGTTGAAATAAATAGACTATTGATTTTCTGCATATTCATCTATGAACCATCTTTCAGATTTCAGTACTCTTGCTTGCTTAGTGGCTTTCTTTTGCTCCACCGTATTATGTAGGTAGAGGGTTCGGCGCTTCTAAATAAAGTATAGAACAACAGGAAGTGGGTTTATTACTGTTTAAGGCAGTAAATGAAGAAGACAGTAAAGGGAAATACGAATGTTCAATAATGGAGCATTGTCCTCGTATACTTTTTCTATCTCGTAGACTGTTATGTATACAGCTAGCAGAATATGTGTCCACCAAAGCAAGTATAGTTTATCTTCTTACTGGGCAGAACTAGTAATGCAAGATTCCGTCCGTAGGGTTGAAAGAATTCCACTAGATAAATGCTGAAAATCGCTATGCTTTAGTGAGAGTGTCCATGGAGAAGCGAGTTGCTTTAGCGAGCGGTAAAAAGATAGCAAGCAGTAAACTCTACCTCTACCACGTCTTTGAAGAAGGAAGGCTGTCCTAGGCGTACTTTATGTTTGTATTTCTTTTCAAAAGCTTTCCTTTAGTCTGCACTGTAGGGGTATCCGGGCATCAGCAGTGGTGTAAAAAGCAGTAAATGAAGCACTTAACGAGGAAGAAGTATAGCAGAGAAGCGGGCACTCTACGTATTTATCTTCCTTGGTGACCTGCACACACATAGATAGGCCTTACTGACTTGGAAAAGTACCCTCACCCGAGTAGGTAGAACTAAAGCTGGCTCTCAATAAATATATACTCTATATATACTACAGCATACGGGCGTAGGTAGAACTGACTTTGTTAAGCCTTAAGTGAAGTAAGTCCCTCCCGTGTATCTTTGATCAAAATATGCCTCAACATCCATCCGCAGTACGGAAAGTAGTAAAGCTGTGAGTCCTAAGTAGGAGAACGCAGCCCGAACCCCAGTAAGCTAGTGAAGAGATAATTGACCCTATAAGTAAGCTAGTAAAGAGATATTTTCTACTAAATTGCATGGTAGAGTATTATCAAGAAAGCAAGGTCAATCTAAGCTGACTATGAACTCGGGTGGATTCTTTGGGCGGGCGTATTTGGAAATGCAAGTAGCTAGCTCGCTAGGTCAGGGGCACTACTCTGGTGCACTCTACACTTTTTTCACTCTATACAGAACAGATGCACTACTAAAATACCTCGTACGTAACAGACGAGCAACTTTCATTGTTTTAATCGGTGAAAAACTCATACTCATGGATTTCCTTCATACGACTTGACGGCTTTCTTCCTTTTGTTAGAAACCCCGTAAAGCAGATAACTCTGTGCTCATTCCCCCGTAAAGCAGATAACTCTGTGTTCATTCTGAGCACAGCCTATTTTCTTCCTATTTTCAGCTTATTTTCTCACTATTGTTAATATAGTTGAATATAGGGAAATCCTACTTGTATTTGTAGCTTTACACGTATAATGTTCCGTCTTTCACTCTATACATTAGGAGTTGATCGTCTTTTTCACTACTATACGGCATGTTGCGAGCGAAAGGAGTTTGACACGTACGTAGGCATGTTACGAACAAAAACAGGTATAAAGAGCTTTGATATCATAAATTTCCCTATAATAGACAGGTCGCTATCTTGATCTTTCACCAAGTTGCAGACAGATTCGAATCTGACTCCACAATCAGGTTACGTATTACATTATTTGTCAAGCGCCAATGGAAGACCTTGCCTAAAAGCTTTACCCAGAAGCACAATAAATATCTTCTCTACTATATTGCTTAGCGTTCATCTTATTCGAATGCGCTACTATTCCTCAAAAGCCTATCGAGAAAAGGTTGACTTTCCAGGCATATGCCAACGCCCTTGTTGCTTAGTCGCATACGACTACTTATTCCAATAAAAAGCACTCCATACGCATAAGGCACTACGCCTACGAAAACGGAAACATATGCCTACGATCACTTCGACTATGCTTTGTTACTTTACTTATATGCTTTGTTACTTTTCTTATTGGTATACTGAGTAAAGAGGTTATGCTCCGCTTTCTCTTCGCTTTCACAACCCAGAAGCTATTGCTTGTCTGAGCTCTTATCTGATTGGACTTAGTAAATAAAGTATAGACTCTTAAGCAATTAGGGCTTTTTCTTTTTGCTTATCCTTTTGTACTTACAAGGCAAACTGCCATTTAACTGATCTTTTCGAATGAGGAACAACATCCTTTTCTGATTAGGACTTTTATGCCGAAGCATTCTCCCCTATCTTTGGATAACATCTTGTCGCCGTATTCCATTTTTGATAAGAAAGTAAGCGTAGTAAGGAAAAAGTAACCGTAGCAAGGTAAAGGGATAAGCCTGTCCTACCAGCCTCAGCACGCCAGAGTGTTCTTCTGAGAATATGCAAAAGACCTTCGCTCTTGTCCGAGAAAGTATCTCCGATATTCCTTAACTGCTATCTTTCCTTGCTTTCCCTCGCCGTTGGATAAGAAGCAAGCTGAAGAAGCTCCTAAGCGAGCAAGCGGAAGAGGAATCAGCATAAGCTCTTGGTCGTGAACTTCGAATTGCGGATCGGTATCGGCAGAAGCTGTAATACTCTTTCTCGAGTGTATCTGTCCCATCATAGCATTTTGGAAGCAAGGTGAAGACTAATCTTGGTTTTAGAGCTCCAATAGAAGCATTCTTACCAGAACAAGAGTGGCAGTGCGCCTTCTAAATGCAATTGAGGGTATTCCAGTAATCGAATTGGTAGGGACTGGAAAGAAGAGCTGAGAAGAACCGGAGTGGTTGTTCTACTTGAATAGGCTTCATGGGCCACAGCTCAGAGATTCAAGGTAGTAGTTCCTTGAAAGATAAGAAGCTAGCACTTCGAGGAAGTAACCGAGCAATCGAGCGATCAAGCTGTTTCCTTTGCCGATCCGATAAAAGAAGAAAGCAAGCCTAGGAAGCTGGGCCAGGTCTTATTACTTCTCGGATAGCTAGGAGAAAGAAACTCGGATTGGGTGCCACTTAGCATAAACCCCTCGGTTAGCAAGGGCAAAGGGTTAGTGCTTGGTATGAATTCCCTATAATAGGAAGAATGAAATCAATGAAAGCGACCTTTCGAGATAAAGAAAGCAGGTTCTAAACCGGAAGTAGGCACTCTGGATTCTCTGCTTTGATGGATGGTGGCAGGGGCAAGAAGCAGGAAGGATACCTGGGAAGCAAGCCTTAGCAAATCTACTAAGATAGGTCGGAGCAAGAACTAGGGATGGTTATCCAAACATGGAAGGGAGGAAGGAGCCAATAAGCCAGCGATTGAGTGTACTCTTCTCCTCTTTCCTAGAATCTAGTTCAGAAGATATCTACCTGTCTGCATAAACAAGAACCACCAGAATAGGCTATCCACCAGTCTGCATAAAGAAGAACGACCTTCTAAGCACATTGACAGCTTATCATTTCTCGTACGCTATGACCCTTAGAATCGCTAGATGGCAGGGAGTGGGATCTCATTGGTAGCCTAGCCTGGGATAAGCAAGGAGCGCGCATCACAATCCATATGAGGGTGGAGTCGTTGGTTCGAACCCAACTTGTATATTCGATATATATAGGAAAGAGGAATCTCTAGAAAGAAAAAAGAAGTCTCTTAGTAGAGAAGATAGAGATTTTCTCTATTGATGTGAGCCTATATAGTTGAAGAGATTGAAGGCTACCCACAAATCTCATATATAGACGAGTGGAAGTTTACCTTACGCAAGCAGAGAGCTAAAGGCCGATTGGCAATGCTCTAAACTGAGCTATCAAAGCAATTGAGAAGAATGAAATGCTCATCCGATGATCATTATGAAATTGTTTCGGATTCGTAAGGAGATCCGCGGGTTGGCAAGATCCTTTCTGGGGTTACGGATGAAGAGGCAAGAGAATCAGGTGTCAAACTTTCCGTTTCCACGGCTAAATCTTGAGTTATTCTTTCTTCGGGAGAAACATAAATATTAGATTAAACACAAGCAAGTATTCCGCACTCGCTAGCCCGGGAGAAATAGCTATGTATGTCACCCGAGAAGATAGATTCTATCAGCAAAATATTATATAAAGGCAGGGATTTTCATATAGAAAGATGCGCTTACGAAAGTGAATAACCCAAACAAATGTTTTGCGGGAATGGACATTCTCCGTACTTAATAGGGAGCCAGATGAGTTTGGAAAAGGTAAGCACACCAGGGTGGCGAGCGCGGCGAGCAGGGTTGACAAGATAGCGATGGATCCCACCCATAAAATAGACTTTGTTTGGCTTACAGGCTGGATTGCCCGCTTGGTACGTACCACTTCCTTGTCTTCTGGCAAGGTATTGAGGCATTTCTTTCACTTGAAGATTTTTTTCTTACTAAAGCATAGGCCACACACAGATGGAAAACGGCTTTCTCTTCTTTGGGAAGAAGGTCTTCGGGAAAGGGATGATGGCGGGTATTCCGGAAAGGAAGACGAAGAACCAGCTCTCAAGCGAGTTGGCGCAGATTAGCCTGGTTTTTTCTTTGACATAGGGAATCGGGTTCGCCTTGTAACAACCGAAGTACTCTTTTTCGACTGACTACTAAAGATAGATGGTGTAGTGTAGACGCACTCCCACCCGCCATTCAATCTTCCCCGCTCTGGACCTGGACCTGGTACTTTATTCGTAATAAGATTTCGCCACTGACTATCTTTCCTTATATAGGCAACAAACTACAATTGGATATGGCACTCAATTAAGATTATGGTATGGGTCCGAAAACTCTACCCACCTTTAAGAAAGAGTATGTATGGCATTGCATCTGTGCACTCATTCTATTTTTTTAGCTTTTTTCTATTACTTCAGTCCGTTTTTAAGTATACTGGCCCTCTTTCTTCTTAATGGTATGAGAAATGGCTGGTAGATATCAAAAAAGCTACATACCCATGCAATCCTGGAATCGAGACTGCGCCATGTATCAATTGTGGAGGTAAAAAGGAAGGAGGCGTGAGTGAAGGAAGATGGAGAGTTTAATTGGCCCCCTTGGGCAAGTCGCAGTTTCATCATTCTATTCCTTTCTCAATCACTATTTTCATTGCAGTGCTAGCATCTTTTGGTAGTGCCGACCCTAGCCCAACTACATATATCTACTACTAAGGAAGTGATAAGGGGTGAATATGACCTAGCTGAATAAATGGATTCTCCCGCTTGATCTTTTCCTAGATTCCACCTTCGTATTTATAGAATGGGGCTCCGATGCTGCGAGTGAGCTGGGTAACCTAAGCATGTTTTTCTTGACAGGAAAGCAGAATCTACACCTAGAAACCGATGCGGAGCATCTCCGGATATGAATAACTCCCATTGCTGTACTAGAAACCTAGAAATTCTTCGGCTGTCCCTATCCTAAGAGCTGACTGGAATGCATACCGAAGATAGGCTTCTTAATGACTATTGAGCACTCGTCTGAAGTGAGTCATCGTGAGAGGGTATCCTTAATGGGTCATTTGGGTTACTACCTCCACGTCAAGCGCTTATTCCACGTTGACATGGGTATCGAGATCGTGATAGTGCCCCCACTCGTCAATGAAACATGTCAGCCCAATTCCATTCTAAAGTCAAGCAGCTATATAGTGGATTGAGTGGCTTAGTAATGGCACATCGATATCCACTGAACACGTTTCGAAGATAAGGCTGGTGAACCATGGCATTTTTCAATAACTGGAAGGCTCAGTTTACGCGGCGGAGTTCTTTTTCATTATGTGTTAGGTTTGCTAAGTGCCCCATAACCTTGAATGAATTTCCTTTAATACCCACCTCAATTCCTTCGACTTCTTCTCGATCCGGTTTGACAAACTATGAACCTTGGTAGAGGTGCCAGGTGCAAGCACCCTCTCTCTTTGGTGATATTTGAAGCGCCATTCTGGGAGCTTTGCTACCTTCACACAATCAATTCAATAGAGCCTTCGGACGATGACTTAAGAAGCATAGGAAGCGTAATCCATCCGTAGCATGAGAGAATGATGAAAGGGATGGAAGCGAAGTGCCCCGTACATGGAAGGCAGTATGGTGACAACCAGAGCGCAATCAAAGCAGCAAGCGCTGGAGTATGCTCTATCAAGAGCTGATGCTAACCGGGTCGCTGCTGGCTTATAAAAATACTGGCAGATCTGGTATCCTGGAATCCAAAACCTCATGAAGTTGGTCAAGGAAGTGGGTTGCTTTGCTTCCTATTTCAACAGGCCTCTTCGATAGAATTCTCTTTATTGAACCACAGTGCAAGACTATATGAAGAATGAGAGTCTCACCACTACCATCTAGAATCGTGCACTGAAGAAAAGACATCAAATATCACTTGCTTTCCCTACCGAATTTGCGTCTTTCATCCATCAGAAAGATGGTGCTATAGCTTGTTATGTACTTGCTTCAAGCCTAGGAATTAAAAAATATATAGCGTCCACCATTGCTTTATAGCTCCTGCTGTTGATGCTGGCTATCTTCCTTCTATCTATTGTTATGCCTTTTTGAATATGATTCATCCAATTCATTTCATTAAGAAATTGCTTGAGGAGAATCTCTTTGCATTTAGTAATATCAAGGAAACATATCCATATCAGTTTCAAGGAGTCTTCTTGGAGTTGCATAAGGTTAAGGACAGTGATGCTCAAGCACATAAGCTTTATTATGGTCTTCCCTTCTTATTATGCTTTCAATTTATGTAATTTCTTCTTATTTGGGGGAAAGTCCTATTCTTATTTTTCCGTTCATTTTATGAGTCAAGCTTGGTTAAAGCCTATACTTTCTTGGACCAGATAGAAAATCATATTCTGTTTATGCTGGATGTTCGGGGTCCGAGGTTTCTATTTCTTTAATACATTACAACGCCCTTCTTTTTCTGAAGAAGCCCACCAAAAGGCAGTCAATCCAAGCGCCGGGAAAAAGCAGTAAGTAGAAAGGCGATAAGGTTGAACTGGAGAGAAGGTGCCAGCCCATATTTACTTGCTACCCGGAATTCCTTATTGAAAGGGAGATAATAGGTATTGTTTCTGGCATAAAGCAAGATGGTGAGCCAACAAAGGTCAAAGGTAAATGAAGTACGAAGTAAGTATCATACGTTGTCTATTTGAACTAGACTTTCTGCCTTTAGCTACTAATCCATGGTGTGTCCTCCTGCTAAATGGGAAGCGGAGACCGTAAAAAGGGGGAAAGGGCTGTTCCCTATTATTTCAATCTTTCTTTCCGTTGTCAGTAATTTTGGTTAGTGAAAAGCGTTGCGGTGGAACGAGTGTGGGGAATAGAAAAACGGAACAAGACTGAAGCTAAATCTCGCAACAGAGCGAGCCAGACACTTTGATGGAGCGATTTACTAGTTACTCGTCAAAGTGATTCTGCTTTTAGTACCACAGTGAAGAGTAAAATAGCAAGATTCCTACCGATACGGATTTTTCGTCTTCAGAGGTGCGGAGGGAGGAAATAAGTTCTATTGAATCTTATTGACTAGCTTCTTGGACTTGGCACTAGAGATAAACATTGTCTACCTACATCGTTTTTAGTGGAATCCGGAAAACATACAAATGTCAATGAAAGGGAAGCCTTCAATCAAGGGTAGCTTCGTTCAGGCAGGCTCGTAAGATTAACCTAGCTGGCTTGTCAAAAATAGAATCGGGAGTTCTTGGTTGTAAAGCTGAAAACGTTCATATTCTTTAATGAATGATCGTCGGGCTTCTTGTCTTAATCTTCCTCGCTCGTCTAATCCGGCTAGCTGGGTTACTTCAGAATAAGGTCACCGCTCACTCTCTACATCTCCCTTGTCAAGTCAAGCCTAAGGGAAGCGTTACGAATGTAAGATTCATAGCTAACTAAAGGTGGAGCTACCCCACCACGTGAGTGGAAACATAGGGATTGAGGGCTAAAGAAAGAAAAGAGATGGATTCCTCGGGTTACGGCGTAGGCTTGAGAGTCAGTGAATGAAAAACAGGGGACTCTTGGTATGGATAGCCTTTCCTATGCAAGTTTGACGGAATTGATTCTCTCAAGAGTCTTCCTTCTTATTAGGGATAGACTAAAGTGAGCATAGGCTTTGTCAGTCAACAT
>Ga0182007_10001433_pt1 | contig 12787 bp, 16 predicted proteins | sample Sormic07211113_1_FD_123023 | JGI IMG/M metagenome (GOLD analysis project Ga0182007, IMG submission 123023) | Rhizosphere microbial communities from Sorghum bicolor, Mead, Nebraska, USA - 072115-113_1 MetaG | ecosystem: Host-associated > Plants > Roots > Rhizosphere | place: USA: Nebraska... | reverse complement strand
GGCGGCGGTACGGGGCCGTGTCCGGCGACCGCAACCCCATCCATCTGCACCCCCTCACCGCCCGCCTCTTCGGCTTCCCGCGCGCCATAGCCCACGGCATGTGGACGGTGGCCCGCTGCCTCGCCGCGCACGGCGCCCCCGAACAGGCGTACCTGCGCGCCGAGTTCAGGACACCGGTGCTGCTGCCCGGGACAGTGACGTACGCGGCACGGGGCGACCGGTTCGAGCTGCGCGGGAGCGAGGGGCACAGGCTGCATGTGACCGGGCTCGTGCGGGGGCTGCCACGCGACTGAGCCGGGCGGCGACACCGGACGGTACGGGCACAGCCCGCCCCTCCCGCAGTGTCCGGCGTCCGCCCTTGCGCATGACAGCTGTCATGTGAGGACCGACGCCCGCCCCGCCGCTACCGTTCGGCCGGCGTGAGCGGGTGGGTCCAGGGGCGCCCCTCCATGAGGTTGCCCAGCCCGGCCCAGGCGAAGTTCATCAGCGTGGCGGCCGCCTGCCGGGCCGTGACGCCCGGGGTGGCGTTGGCCCAGGCGGCGAGGGACTCGGCGGCGCCGACCAGCGCCTCGGCGAGCCCGGCGACCTCCCGCTCGGGCAGGTTCGGATCGCGATGGGCCTCCCGCGCCGCGACCACGATCAGCTGCGTCACGAACGCGACGATCTCCTCGCGCATCGCCGTGACCTCGGCGGCGAACGGTTCACGGGTACGGGCCTGGAGATGCAACACCGCCCAGCCGTCGGGGTTCTGCCCGGTGTGCGTGAAGAACGCCCGCAGCCCTTCCCAGAGTTGCCGGTCGGCGGGCAGCTCGGGCTGCACCCCGGCACGCACGGCGCCGACCAGCGCGGTGGCCTCACGGCGGATGCAGGCCGAGAAGAGGTCTTCCTTGGAGTTCAGATACAGATAGACCAACGGCTTGGACACACCGGCGAGTTCGGCGATCTCGTCCATGGACGCGGCCATGTACCCGCGTCGACCGAAGGTCTGCACGGCGGCGTCCAACATCTGCTGCTCACGGACCGCGCGCGGCATGCGCTTGGTCTTCACGGCACCCATGGGGGCAAGACTAAGACGTCTGTCCCTGAGCTCGCGCCGCCTGGTCGACGACTTCGTCCTCCTGGGACCGGTTGGCCTCGAGGTTGGCCTTCATCCGGTCGACCCGCTGCGCGACCTTCACGGACGCCCGGTCCCGCTCGCCGCGCAGCACCACGAAGCTGATCGGGGCGGAGACCAGCAGGGCGAGCAGCACCATCCACATGCCGTTGGACGCGCCGAAGCCGCGCGGGACGACACCGAAGTAGACGAGACCCCAGACAACCACGAAGCAGCCCGCGAAGATCCCGAGGCGCATCAGCGTGTAGCGGAACATCTCAATCCACTCTTCCGTAACGAACAGTCCCACCCAGTGAAGCACGCGCCGCGGGGGATCTTGACGGGGGGTGCGCGGCTCAGGCCAGCGACAGCAGCATGAAGACGTCGTCCCGGTCGTCCCCGGGCGCGACGCGGATCGCGCCGGGCACCCGGCCGACCTCCTTGTACCCGCAGGAGCCGTAGAACCGCTCCAGGCCGTTGCCGCCCCGGCAGGTCAGCCGTATCGCCTCGATGCCGTCGAGGGACCGGGCGGCCCCCTCGGCGGCGGTCAGCAAATCACGGCCGTACCCCTTGCCCTGGTGCCGGGGGTGCACCATCACGGTGTACAGCCACACCCAGTGCCGCATCAGGCGATGGGTGTTGAGGGCGATGAAGGCGGTCGCGGCCACCCGCCCCTCCTCGTCGTGCCCGACCAGCAGCCGAGTGCGCCCCTCGGCCATCCCCACCATGTGCTTCACCAGCTCGGGCCGGACCACGTCCCGCGTCACCGGCGGCACGAACCCGACTGATCCGCCGTCGTTGGAGACGTCCGTCCACAGGTCGAGGAGACCGTCACGGAGCTCGGCGGTGACGGCGGGGTCAAGAGTGAAGGTAAGGGCCACATGGGAATCGTAGCCATTACCCCAGTGCGCGGGCGGCCGTCTTGAGATCCGAGACGAGCCCCCGGTACGCCGACTCCCTGTCCTCGGCCCGCAGCACGGACGACGGATGCACGGTCGGCACCAGCCGCTCGGGCCGCCCGTGGATCTCCTCCTCCAGTACGGTCCCGCGCACCCGCGTCACCCGGAACGACGACCCGAGCAACGCCTTCCCGGCCGTCGCCCCCAGCACCACGATCAGCTCGGGTTCGACCACGGCCAGCTCAGCGGCCAGCCAGGGCCCGCACGCCGTCATCTCCCGCAGGCTCGGCGGCTTGTGGATCCGCCGCTTGCGCGGCTCGGTCCGCGTGAACTTGAAGTGTTTGACGGCATTGGTGACATACGCGTCGGCAGGATCGAGCCCCGCTTCCTCAAGGGCCCGGTCGAGCAGCTTCCCGGCGGGCCCCACAAAGGGCTTCCCCTGCCGGTCCTCCTGATCCCCGGGTTGTTCGCCCACGAGCATGAAGCGGGCGTCGGCCTTTCCGGCCCCGAAGACGGTCTGGGTGGCGGCGGCGTGCAGGGGGCACCCCTTGCACGCCGCCGCGGCCTCGCGCAGGGCGGTCAGCCCGCCCCGCTCAGGCACAAAGGGCTCTGCGGTGTAGGCATCCTCGGGCGCCTTGACGGTCATGCGTCCCGAGTACCCACCCTGCTCAGACCCTCATCGGCTGCGGCGCCTCCCGGCGCTCCGGGTCGGGACCCCCGTACTCCCGGATGATCTCGTACCGCGTGTTCCGCTCCACCGGCCGGAACCCCGCGTCCCGGATCAGATCCAGCAGATCCTCACGGGTGAGCTTGTTCGGCGTACCGAAGTTGTCCGCGTCATGGGTGATCTTGTACTCGACGACCGACCCGTCCATGTCATCGGCCCCGTGCTGCAGCGCCAACTGCGCGGTCTGCACACCGTGCATGACCCAGAACACCTTGACGTGCGGCACGTTGTCGAACAGCAGCCGGGACACCGCGAAGGTCTTCAGCGCCTCCGCGCCGGTCGCCATCTGCGTCCGCGCCTGCAGCCGGTTGCGGACCTTGCCGTCCTGCATGTCCACGAAGTCGTGCTGGTAGCGCAGCGGGATGAAGACCTGGAAGCCCCCGGTCTCGTCCTGCAGCTCGCGCAGCCGAAGGACGTGGTCGACCCGGTGGCGCGGCTCCTCGATGTGGCCGTAGAGCATGGTGCACGGGGTCTTCAGACCCTTCTCGTGCGCCAGCCGGTGGATGCGGGACCAGTCCTCCCAGTGGGTGCGGTGGTCCACGATGTGCTGCCGGACCTCCCAGTCGAAGATCTCGGCGCCACCACCGGTGAGCGACTCCAGACCCGCGTCGATCAGCTCGTCGAGGATCTCCGACGCCGACAGCCCGCTGATCGTCTCGAAGTGGTGGATCTCCGTCGCCGTGAACGCCTTCAGCGAGACGTTCGGCAGCGCGGCCTTCAGCTCCCGCAGGGACCGGGGGTAGTAGCGCCACGGCAGGTTCGGGTGCAGCCCGTTGACGATGTGCAGCTCGGTGAGGTTGTCGCCCTCCATCGCCTTGGCGAGCTTGACCGCCTCCTCGATGCGCATCGTGTACGCGTCCTTCTCGCCCGGCTTGCGCTGGAAGGAGCAGTAGGCGCAGGACGCCGTGCACACGTTGGTCATGTTGAGGTGCCGGTTGACGTTGAAGTGGACGACATCGCCGTTCTTCCGCGTCCGCACCTCGTGCGCCAGCCCGCCCAGCCACGCCAGGTCGTCCGACTCGTACAGCGCGATGCCGTCCTCGCGGGACAGCCGCTCACCGGAGCGGACCTTCTCCTCCAGCTCGCGCTTGAGCCCGACGTCCATGCCTCACCCTTTCCACTTCCACCTGCATGTGCACTTCCACGACAACGACAACGCCGACAACCGTACGCCTACACGCTCAGACTTCTTCGGGCAGCTCTCCGACACGGTTCTCCCACTTGGTGGAGAGCACGATGGTGGTACGGGTCCTGGAGACGCCCTTGGTCCCGGACAGCCGCCGGATGATCTTCTCCAGGCCGTCCACGTCGTTGGCCCGCACCTTGAGCATGTACGAGTCGTCGCCCGCGATGAACCAGCAGTCCTCGATCTCGCCGAGGTCCTTCATCCGGCGGGCCACGTCCTCGTGGTCGGCCGCGTCGGAGAGGGAGATGCCGATCAGCGCGGTGACGCCGAGGCCGAGCGAGGCGGCGTCGACGGTGGCGCGGTAGCCGGTGATGACACCGGCCGCCTCCAGCCGGTTGATGCGGTCGGTGACGCTGGGTCCCGACAGGCCGACGAGGCGCCCCAGCTCAGCGTAGGAGGCCCGGCCGTTCTCCCTCAGGGCCTGGATGAGCTGCCTGTCCACCGCGTCCATGCGATTCGATGCCTTCCGCTGAAGAGTTCCCGTGATGATCTGAGGTACTGACGTGCCGAGGTGCTAGTGGGAGCCGAGTTCGCCCTGCCAGCGCCGGTAGAGGTCGTGCCGGACGCCCGCCGCGTCCAGGACGCGCCCGGCGACGAAGTCCACGAGGTCCTGGATGTGGGTGGCGCCCGCGTAGAAGCCGGGCGAGGTGGGGACGACGACGGCGCCCAGGTCGTCCAGGGTCACCAGATGACGCAGGGTCTGGCCGTTCAGAGGGGTCTCGCGTACGGCCACCACGAGCGGCCGGCGCTCCTTGAGCGTGACGCTCGCCGCCCGCTGCAGCAGGTCCTTCGACAGACCGAGCGCGACGCCCGCCACGCACGCCGTCGAGGCCGGCACGATCACCATGCCCTTGGTGGCGTACGAGCCCGAGGACGGGCCCGCGGCCAGGTCACCGGCGGCCCAGTACCGCACCCGGTCGAGTGCGTCGTCGGCCGCGAAGGCACCGGGCTTGCCGTCGGCCCCACGGCCGAGCCATTCCCGCAGGTCGTCCCGCCAGTGCGCGTCCCGGAAGGAGATTCCCGTCTCGTCCAGCAGGGTGAGCCGGGAGGCCCGGCTGACGACCAGGTCCACGCTCTCGCCGGCGTCGAGGAGTGCGCGGAGCACCGACGCGGCATAAGGCGTGCCCGAAGCGCCGGACACCCCTACGATCCAAGGTGTACGTGGCGTCTCTCCTGGCTTGACTGGGTTCACGACACCGAGCCTATCCGGCGTCGCGGGGTGGGAACCGGCCGAGGGGGCCGGACCGTTCCTCATGGGGGCGGACGAACAGTGGGGACAGTGCGGACAGTGGGGGACGTCATGGCGGGAACCGAGCTCGAGTGGTCGCGCGGCGATCGCGCGAAGGCCGCGGCCAAGCTGATGGTGGGCTGGGTCGCGCTGTTGTGGCTGCTGGAAGTGGTCGACGTGGTCAGCGGTCACGCCCTGGACGGCCTGGGCATCATGCCGCGCCGGGCGTCCGAGCTGGTCGACGTCGTCCCGGCCGCGTTCATCCACTTCGGCTTCGCCCATGTGGCGGCGAACAGCATCCCGCTGCTGATCATGGGCTTCCTTGCGGCGCTGGGCGGTCTGCGGCGCTTCGTCGCCGTCTGCGCGATGGTCATCGTGGCCGACGGGCTGGGCGTCTGGCTGATATCCCCCACGAACAGCAACACGGCGGGCGCCTCCGGCCTGATCTTCGGCCTCTTCGGCTTCCTCCTGGTCACCGGTTTCGTGGAGCGCCGCCCCCTGGGCATCGTGGTCGGCCTCCTGGTCGGCGCCGTCTGGGGCACCTCGATCCTCCTCGGCCTGTCCCCGCTGCAGACGGGCGTCAGCTGGCAGGGGCACCTGGTGGGGCTGGTGGCGGGAGTCGCGGCCGCGTTCGTGTTCCGACGCCGGGCACCGCGGTCGGAGGAGCCTCGCGCCCTTCAGGGCTGAGGGCGGGCTTCCGGGTACACGGGCAGGCGGTCGGTGTCGATGTCCAGTCGTCCGAGTTCGGTCTCCACGGTGACCTTGCCCCCGTAGGGAATGGTGTCGCGTCCCCGGTAGCCGTCCGGGCCGGGGTTCCAGAGGGTGACGAGGTGGCCCTTGCGGGGATCGAAGATCAGGTAGTTCGGAATGCCTCGCGCCGCGTACTGCTCGTTCTTGACCTCGTAGTCGTTGCGGACACTGGACGGCGAGACGACCTCGATGGCGATTTCGATCAGGTCGGGCGGATAGGCGATCAGATTGCGGTTCTGCTCGGCCGCGGGAATGAGAGCGAGGTCGGGGCAGAACTCGAAGTCCTCGCTGAACGGAATCGCGACATCGCTGATGAAGGCCCACTCCTGGCCGAGCTGAGCTTCGAGTTGGGTCCACAGCCGCATGCTGGTCCCGTTGTGGAACGGCCTGAGCGGACCCATCACGATGCTGCCCTCGACGATCTCCACCCGGTATCCGCGGAACATGTCCTGGAACCGGGCGAGCTGCGAGTGCGGGCGGTCGCCGTCCGAGATGGTCACGTCGGCCTCCCCGTCTCTGCCCTCGGTGCTGGGCCGCACGCTATTCAGACGGTCAGACCCCGAACCAGAAGATCCAGCAGCGCACACACGAACAGGGCAATCCCGATGAAGCCGTTGACGGAGAAGAACGCGCGGTTCAGGCGGGACAGGTCGTGCGGCCGCACGATGTTGTGCTCGTAGACGAAGGCCGCCGCGACGATCATCAGGCCGACCCAGAAGAACCCGCCCGCGTCGGTGGCGACGGCGTACCAGACGAGCAGGGCCATGGTCAGCGTGTGGCAGGCGCGGGCGCCCCAGATGGCCGCCGGGATGCCGAAGCGGGCCGGGACCGACATGACGCCGATCTCGCGGTCGGTCTCGATGTCCTGGCAGGCGTAGATCAGGTCGAAGCCGCCGATCCAGATGCCGACGGCGAGACCGAGCAGCACCGCGTCCCAGGACCACTCACCGGTGATGGCGAGCCAGCCGCCGACCGGGCCCATGGCCTGGGCGAGACCGAGGATGGCCTGGGGGAAGTTGGTGAACCGTTTCCCGTAGGGGTAGACCACCATCGGGATCACCGCGACGGGCGCCAGGGCCAGGCAGAGTGGGTTGAGCAGGGCCGCCGAGCCCAGGAAGATCACGACCGCGACCAGGGCGCCGGTCCAGGCGTGCTTCACCGACATCGCGCCGGTGACCAGTTCACGGTGCGCGGTGCGCGGGTTCCGGGCGTCGATCTCCCGGTCGATGATCCGGTTGACCGCCATGGCGAACGTGCGCAGGCCCACCATGCAGACGGTGACCAGGAGCAGCCGGCCCCAGTGGATGTTCCTGTCCCACTCGAACATCGCGGTCAGCGCGGCGATGTAGGCGAAGGGCAGCGCGAAGACCGAGTGCTCGATCATCACCAGGCGGAGAAAGGCCTTGGTGCGTCCCGGCTGTGGGATCGCGGCAGACGCGGAGCTCACAGGCCGTACTCCTTCCAGCGGCGGTCGACCTTCGCCGCCGTATCCGGGTCGGACAGAACCATGTCGGGCCAGCCGCCGTCGCGCGTGTAGCCCTCCTCGGGCCACTTCTTCGTCGCGTCGATGCCCGCCTTGCCGCCCCAGAACTGCTGGTAGGAGGCGTGGTCGAGATGGTCGACGGGGCCTTCGACGACGCTGAGGTCACGGGCGTAGTCCGTGTTGCCGAGGGCGCGCCAGGCGACCTCGTGCAGATCGTGGACATCGCAGTCGGAGTCCACGACCACGATCAGCTTCGTCAGGGACATCATGTGTGCACCCCATACAGCGTGCATCACCTTTTGGGCGTGCTTGGGGTATTTCTTGTCGATCGAGACGATCGCACAGTTGTGGAAGCCCCCGGCTTCGGGCAGGTGGTAGTCCACGATGTCCGGGACGATGATCTTCAACAGGGGCAGGAAGAACCGCTCCGTCGCCCGCCCGAGCGGTCCGTCCTCCGTCGGAGGGCGGCCTACGACGATCGACTGAAGCAGCGGCCGCTTCCGCATCGTCACACAGTCGATCTTCAGGGCCGGGAAGGGCTCCTGCGGGGTGTAGAAGCCGGTGTGGTCGCCGAAGGGACCCTCGGGCAGCATCTCGCCGGGCTCCAGCCAGCCCTCGATGACGACCTCCGCCTGCGCCGGGACCTGCAGCGGCACGGTCCTGCAGTCGACCATCTCGATCCGCTTGCCGGCGATGAACCCGGCGAAGAGGTACTCGTCGATGTCACCGGGCAGCGGCGCGGTGGACGCGTACGTCACCGCGGGCGGGCATCCGAAGGCGATGGCGACCGGCAGCCGCTCGCCCCTGCGCGCCGCCACCTGGTAGTGGTTGCGGCTGTCCTTGTGGATCTGCCAGTGCATACCGATGGTGCGCCGGTCGTGGCGCTGGAGGCGGTACAGCCCGAGGTTGCGGATCCCGCTCTCCGGGTCCTTGGTGTGGGTGAGACCGAGGTTGAAGAAGGAACCGCCGTCCTGCGGCCAGGTGAACAGGGCGGGCAACCGGTCCAGATCCACGTCGTCTCCGGTGAGGACGACCTCCTGCACCGGCGCGTCCTTCACCTTCTTCGGCGGTACGTGGGTCATCGCGCCGAGCTTCCCGAAGGCCTCCCGCACGCCGACGAACCCGTGCGGCAGCTCGGGCCGCAGCAGCCCGCCGATCTTGTCGGAGATCTCGCCGTACGACTTCAGGCCCAGGGCCTTCAGCAGCCGCCGGTCGGTCCCGAAGACGTTCATCGCGAGGGGCATGGCGGAGCCCTTCACGTTCTCGAAGAGCAGCGCGGGTCCGGCCGCCTTCTGCACCCGGTCGACGATCTCCCCGACCTCCAGATACGGATCGACCTCGGCCTTCACGCGCTTGAGGTCGCCCTCGCGCTCCAGGGCCCTGAGCAGAGAGCGAAGATCGTCGTAAGCCATGCGTCCCAGTATCTGCCACCCGCTACCCTGGCCCCGTCACCGGGGCCGCGGAGTGCCCCCTCGCCGTCTCCTGGGGGATCGCGCCACCATGCTCAGGTATCTGCCGTTCCTGCTGGTCCTGGCGTTGTTGATCTACGCCTTCATCGACTGCCTGAACACCCCCGAGGAGCAGGTGCGGGGGCTGCCGAAGGTGGTGTGGGTCCTCATCATCCTGCTGTTCGGCGAGGTGCTGGTCGGTCCGATCGCCTGGCTGCTGGCGGGCAAGCACCGCGTGGCACCCGCCGGGGGCGCTCCCTCCGGGGGAGGCTCGACGCCCTCCGAGTGGCACCGCGCCCGCCGCACCGAGTTCGTCGCCCCCGACGACAACCCCGAGTTCCTGCGGTCCCTCGGGGCCCAGGCCGCGGCCTCCGAGCACGTGAAGGACGAGGCCCTGCTCAAGGACTGGGAGGCCGATCTGCGCCGCCGCGAGGAGGAGTTGCGGCGGCGGGAGCGCGGCGAGGACCCCAAGACGGACTGACGGTGCCTACAGGTTGTACGCCGACGAGGCCCCCGAAGCGGACAATGCGCCCCTGTGCCCGGACCGGTCGGAACCGGACACTTACCTCGCATGACGACTGCACCCGCCGACTCCACCGGCACCCTCGCCCCCGCTTACGGTGACAAGGTCATCGCCGTCGAGACGGCGGGCTCCGAGGCCATCCCCGACGCCGAGCGCCATGGCTCCCCGCTCCAGCTGCTGTGGACCTGGGCCTCCCCGAACATCGAGTTCGCGACCGTCTTCATCGGCGTGATCGCGGTCCTGTTCTTCGGCCTGAGCTTCTGGGCGGCGACCGCCGCCATCGTCCTCGGCACCGCCGTGGGCGCGGTCACCCAGGGCTTCCTGTCCCTCGACGGCCCGCGCTTCGGCGTCCCGCAGATGGTGATCGGCCGGTTCTCCTTCGGCTACTTCGGCAACATCCTGCCGTCCGCCGCCAACGGCCTGATCGCGGGTGTGGGCTGGTTCGCGGTGAACAGCGTGAGCGCGGCCTTCGCCCTGAACACGCTCACGGGCCTGCGACCGCTCCCGTCCCTCCTCCTGGTCGTGGCCGCCGAGATCGTGATCGGCTTCATCGGCCACAACTTCGTGCACACCTTCGAGAAGTACGCGTTCCCCGCGCTCGCCGTGATCTTCCTGCTCGCCGGGGTGTGGACCTTCAAGGACGCGCATCTGAGCGGTGGCGGCTCGGGCGGCGGCATCGGCGGCTTCCTGCTCGCCTTCAGCGCGGCCTGGGGCTACGCGGCCGGATGGAACCCCTACGCCACGGACTACTCCCGCTACCTCCCCCGCACCGCGAACAGGCTGAAGACGATCGTCTACCCGGCCGTCGGCCTGTTCGTGTCCGTCTCCCTGGTCGCGATCATCGGGGCGGCCTCGGCGACCATCGTGGCCCCGAAGGACGCCACCCCGACGGCGGCCTTCACCGGTCATCTCCCGGGCTGGCTGGGCGACCTGGTGCTCCTCGCCATCATCCTCGGCGGTATCTCCGCGAACGCCCTCAACATCTACTCGGGCGCGATCTCCATCGCCTCCTTCGGGCTGCGGATGCCCACCTGGCTGAGCCGCGGCGTCCTGGTCGTGGTGTCGGGCGTGGCCGGTACGGCGGCGGCGTGGGCGTCGCTGGACGACGCGGGGTCGGCGTACGAGGCGTTCCTGCTGGTGATCGCGTACTGGGTGGCGCCGTGGCTCGGCGTGGTCCTGGTGGAGCGGTGGCTGCAGACCCGGACCGCCGCGGACGAGGAACTCGCGGCCCGTCTGACCGACCGGACCTTCACCAACTGGCCCGGTGTGGCGGCCCTGTTGATCGGTGTCGCGGTCTCCGTCCCGCTCTTCTCCAACCAGGAGGACTACGTCGGCTACGTCCCCAAGCACTGGCCGTCCTTCGGTGACGTCACACCGCTGGTCGGTTTCGCGGTGGCGGCGGTGCTGTACGCGGCGCTGCGGCGGGGGCCGAAGCCTCAGCCGGCGTCCAAGGCCACGGCCTGATCGACGTACACCACCTTGATGTAGCGGCTGTCGGCCTTCCCGTAGGCCTTCTCGATGATCGGCCGGGCCTTGTCGGGGTGATCGACCCCGACAAGGACGAACCCCTGTTCGTCGACGCCCACTTCGCGCATCCGGAAGGTGCCGTCCCAGCGCCTGATGTCGTCGGCGATCCGGTCGGAGAGGGCGTCGAGGGTCCGGCGGTCGACGTCGGTGCTGTAGAGCCGGACGGTCACGCCCTTGACCGCCGATCCGCAGACAGCGGCGTCGAAGGTGTCCGAGGGGACGCGCCAGACGTTGGCGATCTGCCGGTCCTCGTCGATGGAGAGCCCGGTGAAGACGGTCCGGTACGGCTTGCGCCGGGCCAGTTCGTCGATGTGGGCGAGGACCCGCTCCAGCGGGGAGCCGTCGTCGACGGCGGGCAGGCTGCCGACGGGCCGGTGCCCGACGCACTCGTGCCGGGTGGGGACGTGCGCCACGACCGACGGCACCCGCCCGGGATCCGCCCTGAGTCCGGCGCCGTCACCGTGCCCGGTCTCCAGCGCCTGGACAAACAGCCCCGTGGCCACCACCAGGGCGACGGTCGCTCCGGCCGACGCGATCCAGGTGCGATTGCGCATGTCCCCTCCGTCCGTCGGCGTCGGCACTGTGACGCCGGAGGGGGCCCGGAGGTTCAGCCGGCCGGCTCGTCCCGCAGCACCAGCTCCAGCAGCCCCGGGAACCGCGTCTCGAACTCGGCCCGCCGCAGCCGGTTGACCCGCTTGGGCCCCTCGTCCCGCTGCTCCACCAGTCCCGCGCCGCGCAGCACGGAGAAGTGATGGCTGAGCGCGGCCTTGCCGACCGGAACGTCGAAGCTGCCGCAGCTGCGTGACCACTCCGCGGACCCCGCGAGCTCCCTGACCAGGCTGATGCGCACGGGGTCGGCGAGCGCGGCGAGCGCCGTCTGGACGGAGACGTCGTCGGGGTGGGTGTGTTCGGGGGCGGCCCGATGAGAGGTGGTGGTGGGCGCCACGCGGGACTCCGTTCGGGTTGCGGACTGTTCGATGACGGCAACGCGAGCTCCGCGCCCGCGTGGACCGTGGGCCGGCCCGAGCTGTACCCGTCCGGCGTCTCGGTCGGCGGCTTCTCGATCCTCACCCTGGCCAAGACCGCTCCGGCGCGGCTGCGGGCGCTGGCCGAACAGGCCTTCGCGAAGGCGGTCGACCGAACGGTGTCGCTCCCGGTCACCGCCGAGTTCGGCCTGGAGGAGGCCGCCGAGGCACACCGCCTGATGGGAACCCGGACAAGCACGGGCAAGCTCCTGCTGAGGGTGACGGCCCCCTGATCCACCGCCTAACCCTCCACCCCCTCCCGCAGATCAGCGACCCTTCTCGCACTCCGGGCCTTCATCTCCCTCTTCATCGCCTTGCGGTGGACAGCGGGTGGTTCGATCCTGTCGAGCTCGACACGGTTGACACGGATACCCCACTTCCCGGTCGCCTCGTCGAGCACCCCGCGCACCACCGCGTTGATCTCCGTACGGCTGTCCAGGACGCGCTCCACGTTCATGTCGGCGCAGATCGCCCGCAGGACGGTGAAGACGAGCGATTCAATGGCCTCGACGTGGTCCGCGACCTCGTAGGTGGCGGCCCGAGCGTCCGTCACCTGGTAGTAGACGACGGCATCGACCGAGACGGCCAGGCCTTCCCGTGTGAGGACCTTCCGCGGCGCCAACCGCACGACCTGCTCGCGGAGGTCGATGGGAGCGCGCATGACATCGAGGCCCGGCACGACGATGTTCAAGTCGGCGTTGAGCGTCCTGGTGTAACGGCCGAGCCGTTCCACGACGACCGCGCTCGCCTGCGGTACCTGCCGGATGGTGAACACCGGGAGCAGCGCCAAGGCTCCCCCCGCGATCAGAAATACCCTGCCCGCCCTCATGGCGCCCCCGTCCCCCCGGGTGTCCCTGCACGGAGTGTCCCAGAACAAGGGAGGCCGGCACAGAGGGCG
>Ga0182007_10001430_pt1 | contig 12820 bp, 9 predicted proteins | sample Sormic07211113_1_FD_123023 | JGI IMG/M metagenome (GOLD analysis project Ga0182007, IMG submission 123023) | Rhizosphere microbial communities from Sorghum bicolor, Mead, Nebraska, USA - 072115-113_1 MetaG | ecosystem: Host-associated > Plants > Roots > Rhizosphere | place: USA: Nebraska... | reverse complement strand
GTGCTGCTGTGGGGCTCGCCGCTGGACCTGCCCATCGCCGCCGTCTGCACCGCGCTGAGCCGTCTCGGTACGCCGATGTTCCTGGTCGACCAGACGCGCGCCGGCGAGACTTCCATCGAGATCGACATCGAGATCGATGGCGTCCTCGGCGGCTGGATCCAGGTCGGCGACCAGCGCTGCGCGCTGGACCTCGTCCGCTCGGTCTATGCGCGGCCCCAGGACGCGGCCCGCGCGGTCGACGAGGCGCTGGCCTGCTGGCTCGAACTGACGCCGGCGCTGGTCGTCAATCGACTGTCCGCGATGGGATCGAACAGTTCCAAGCCCTACCAGTCGGCGTTGATCGCGAAGGCCGGTTTCGCGGTGCCCGACACGCTCGTGACCAACGACCCCGATGCGCTGCGCGCCTTCTGGCGGCGCCACGGCAGCATCGTCTACAAGTCCAGCAGCGGTGTTCGCAGCATCGTCTCGCGCCTGGCGGCGGACGATGCCGACCGGCTGGCCCGGCTCGCCACCTGCCCGACCCAGTTCCAGGAATACGTGCCGGGCACCGACTACCGCGTGCATGTGATCGGCGACGAGATCCACGGCCACGCGATCGACTCCGAAGCCGACGACTATCGCTATGCGGAGTCAGGCGTTCGACTGCAGCCCTGGCGGGTGCCCGACGAACTCCGGCCCCGGGTGCGCAGACTGGCGGCATCGCTGGGGCTGGTCATGGCCGGGATCGACCTGCGCCGCAGCGCAGAAGGCGACTGGATCTGCTTCGAGGTCAACCCGTCGCCCGGATTCACCTTCTACGATGCCGAGGACGACGAGCCGATCGCGCGCGCCACGGCGCGGCTGCTGACCAAGGGCTGACACGCCACATCCGGTTGCGCAAAGTCATCGCGGCTTTACGGTTCCTTCATCAAATTGCCGCATCGCCGCGCCAATATGCTGGATGCAGAGAAAGGAAGCAGACACATGGCAACCTTCGCATCGTGGCCTGACGACCGCACACCCGAATCCCCCGAAGCCACCGCCGAGACGGCGATCCCTGCGCTGGTGGCGCAGGTCTACGAATCAGCCCCCGCGGAAGAGCGCTGCCGCCTGGTCGAGACGCTGCTGCGCCCCCTGGGCGTGCTGTCGCTGGTGGCCATCGCCAATGGCATCTTCGCCAAGATCCGGTTCCGCAACGCCGGCCAGGATCCGGGCGTGCGCATCGACGATCTTCAGAACGTCGGCGCCGCCGACATGGTGGCGCTGGTCCACCACGCGCAGCAGGTCAGCGTCGAGACCGTCGACGGCCTGGTGCAGCAGCTCACCACCTCGGGCGCACTGGCGGGTTCTGCGGCCGCGGCCCTGCTGATCGGGCTGCTGGTGCAGCGTGCACGGTCCCGGCGCGGCGCGCAGGCCCGGGCCGACGACGGGTCCCTGGACCGTTCCTGAGCGAGCCGCCGGACGCTGTCACCAAGTGCCCGGCAGCAGCACACCGGTATCGACATCGCCGACGTCGGTGCGCCCGCAGAAAGCCATCGTGAGGTCGAGTTCGGTGTGGATGATCTGGAGCGCGCGGCTGACGCCCGCTTCGCCCAGTGCGCCCAGGCCATAGAGCATCGGCCGCCCGATGTAGGTGCCCTTGGCACCCAGCGCCACGGCCTTGAGCACGTCCTGGCCCGAGCGGATGCCGCCGTCCATGTGAACCTCGATGCGGTCGCCCACGGCCTCCACGATGGCAGGCAGCGCACGGATGGACGACTGCGCGCCATCGAGCTGCCGGCCGCCGTGGTTGGAGACGATGAGCGCGTCGGCGCCGGCGGCCACCGCATGCCGCGCGTCTTCGACATCCTGGATGCCCTTGAGCACGAGCTTGCGCTTCCACAGCCGGCGGATCCAGTCGACGTCGTCCCAGTCGAGGGTCGGGTCGTATTGTGCGAAGGTCCAGGCCGACACGGACGCCATGTCCTCGACCCCCTTCACGTGGCCGAGGATGTTGCCGAAGCCATGCCGCCGGGTGCCGAGCATGCCCAGGGCCCAGCGCGGCTTGCTCGCCATGTCGATCAGGTTGCGCAGCGTGAGCCGCGGAGGTGCCGAGAGACCGTTCTTGAGATCCTTGTGGCGCTGTCCGCTGATCTGCAGGTCGAGCGTGAGCACCAGGGCCGAGCAGTTCGCGTCGTGCGCCCGGCGGATCAGGCGCTCGACGAACCCGCGATCGCGCATGACATAGAGCTGGAACCAGAACGGGTGGCCGCCGGTGGCCTCGGCGACGTCTTCGATCGAGCAGATGCTCACCGTGGACAGCGTGAACGGCACGCCGAAGGCCTTCGCCGCGCGCGCCGCCAGAATTTCGCCGTCCGCGCGCTGCATGCCGGTCAGGCCGGTCGGGGCGATGGCGACCGGCATCGCGGCCTCCTGGCCCAGCATGGTGGTGCGGGTGCTGCGATGCGCGAGATTCACCGCCACCCGCTGGCGCAACAGGATGCGCTGGAAGTCGCGCTCGTTGGCGCGGTAGGTGCTCTCGGTCCATGACCCGCCGTCGACGTAGTCATAGAACATCCGGGGCACCCGCTTCCGCGCCAGCACGCGCAGGTCTTCGATGCAGGTGATCGCGTTCATGTCGTGTTCAGCATAGCCGACCGCCGCTTCAACGCACCAGGAACTGCGAAATCCGAGGTGGCGGCCTACACGGGCAGCCATCCGGACGACGCGGCCAGCTTCAGCTGCGAGCAGTCGGTCAGAACCGCGCCGCCGAATAGGGCGCGGGGTCGACCAGCGGCGGACTGCCCTCGATCATCTCGGCCAGCAGCCGGCCGCTCACCGGCCCCAGCGTGAAGCCCTGGTGCGCATGGCCGAAGTTGAACCACAGGCCCGGATGGTTCGGCGCCGGCCCGATCACCGGCTTCATGTCGACCGTGCAGGGCCGATTGCCCATCCAGGGCTCGGGCTCGACCGGCTGCGGCAGATCGAGCAGTTCTCGGGCCGCGGCTTCCGCCTTGTCGAGCTGCACCGGCGTGGCCGGCGCGCCGATGCGCGCGAACTCGGCGCCGGTGGTGATCCGCATGCCCTGCGCCATCGGCGCCAGCACCAGGCCGCGCTCCGCATCCAGCAACGGCAACCGCAGCCCGGGGCCGCCTCGGTAGTGGCGGTGATAGCCGCGCTTGACGAACAGCGGCAGGTGGTAGCCGAGCGGCGCGATGAGCGGGTCGGCCCAGGGCCCGAGCGCCACCACCGCGTGGCGCGCGGCCAGCGGCCCGGCCGCCGTCTGCACCTGCCAGCCGCCGCCCACCGGGCGCAAGCCGCTGGCGTCGGCCTCGACCACCTGCCCGCCGAGTTCGGCGAAGCGCCGGGCGTAGCGCGCCACCAGCGCGCCCGGATCGTTGACCGACCATGGATCCAGCCAATGCAGCGCACCCGCCATGGGCCGGCGCAAGCCCGGCTCGGCGCGCGCCAGCGCGGCGCTGTCGAGCAGCGCATGCCGCACGCCGTAGCGCCGCGCCAGCTCGGCGGCGCGCGCCACGGCCTGCTCCATCGCCGCCGGCGTGCGAAAAGCGAAGTGGTAGCCCTCCTTGCGCACCAGATCGCCGGCGCCCGATTCGTCCATCAGGGCCTGGTGCTCCGTCAGGCAGTGTTCGATCAGCCGGCTGTAGGCCTGGGCGATCGGTGCGTAGCGGGCCGGTGCCGAGGCGTGCCAGTAGCGGGCCAGGCGCGGCAGCACCGCCGGCAGCGCGCTGAAGTGGTAGTTGACGTCGATGCCGCGCTTGAACGCGACATCGAACACACTCGCCCACTCGCGCGGAAAGGCATAGGGCTCCACCGCCTCGCGCTGGATGATCCCGGCATTGCCGTAGGAGGTCTCGCGGCCGGGCGGGCGCCGGTCGACCAGGGCCACCGAGTGCCCGCGCCGCGCGAGTTGCAGCGCCGTGCAGGTGCCGACCATGCCGGCACCCAGGACCAGGACATCGCACGCCATCTGCGCCGCGCCCTTCAGTCGGGCCGGGCCGCGGTGACCGTGACTTCGAGCCGCGCGCCGGGCGCCAGCAGGCTCGCGACCACCGTCGTGCGCACCGGCAGCGGGTCGCGGAAGTGCTGGCGGTACTCGGCGTTGAAGGCGGCGAAGTCAGCGCCGTCGACCAGGTGCACGGCCACCTGCACCACGTCGTCCAGCCCCAGGCCCACCGTGGCGAGCGTGGCGCCGATGCGCCGCAGCACCAGCGCGGTCTGCGCCGCGATGCCCTCCGGGATGCGACCGTCGTCGGCAAAGGGCATCTCGCCCGACAGGAAGACCAGGCCCCTGGCCTGGCGAAGCTTGGAGAACGGAAGTGCGGATGCTGTCATGGGGCGGCTTTGAAATGCGGTCGATTATGGGTGGCTGGGAATATGCAGGCGTGGCAATCTGTTGAACGATGCATTGCGAAAATCACAATGCACAAAGCGCTTCACCCCTCCCGGCGCAGCACCTCTCTGAGGTGGTCGAGAAAGGCCCGGCATGACCCCGGCAAGGTCCGCCCGGCCATGGTCTGGACCTCGAAGTGGCGCTCGTTCATCTCGCGGTCGCGCAGCGGGACGCCGACCACCAGGCCGGCCTTCAGCCGGGTGCGCAGCGCCGCTTCGCCGCTGAGCGCGATGCCGCCGCCGGCGGCGGCGAAGGCGATCATGGCGTCGAGCCGGTTGCTCAGGAACACCGGCTCGCACTGCAGGCCCTGCCGGCTGCAGCTGATGTCGAACAGCTGGCGCAAGGTGGAATACGGGCCGGGCAGCGCCATCGGGTAGCCGACCAGCTGCGACAGCGCCAGCTGGCGCCGCGACGCGAGCGGGTGGTCCTTCGCCATGATCGCCAGGATCGGCGAGGGGTGGCGCAGCTCGACGTTGATGTGGCGCTCGGAACTGGTGCTGAGCGTGACACCGATGTCGACATCGCCGTCGCGCACCAGCTGCGGGATCTCGGCTTGCATGCGGACATCGAGCGCGAAGCGGATGCCGGCGTAGTCGCGCTGGAAATCGGCGATCAGGTTCGGCAGGAACTCGGACGCGAAGCCCTCGGTGCTGGCCACCCGCACCTGCCCCGTCTGCAGCCCGCGCAGCGCCAGGATGTCGTCGGTGACGCGCTCGATGTCCTGCCAGGCGCGCTTGGCGTGCGCGGCCAGCAGTTCGCCTGCGGCATTGAGCACCATGCCGCGCGCCCGGCGTTCGAACAGCAGCGTGTCGAGTTCGCTCTCCAGCCGCGCGATGTGCCGGCTGACCGCCGACGGCGCCACGTTCAGCCGCTCGGCGGCCGCCGTGACCGAGCCGGTGCGCACCACCTCGAGGAAATGGCGCAAGGAGCTTTCCTGCAACACGCGCTGACTGATGTTCCTGGACACGGGATGACCCTGATGAAGATTGCCATTATCGCAATGAAAGGTTTCTAACATTGATATTGCTGGAGGGCATTCGCCTTTCTACGATGAGGCTTCGCTGCCCCTCCCGCCCCATCGCCCCCACCCAGCCATGCACCTCCAACACCTGCGCGCCCTCGGCATCGCCGCCCTTTGCACACTCGGTCTGCACGCCCCCCACGCGATGGCGCAGGACGCCTGGCCGTCGCGGCCGATCACGATGGTGGTGCCGTTCCCGCCGGGTGGCGGCGGCGACGCCCAGGGCCGCCTGCTGGCCCTGAAGCTGGCCGAAAAGCTGGGCCAGAACGTGATCGTCGACAACCGCCCCGGGGCCGGCACCGCCATCGGCGCCGCCTACGTCGCCAACGCCAAGGCCGACGGCTACACGCTGCTGATGAGCTCGGCCTCCACCTTCACGCTGAACCCGGCGATCCGCAAGACGCTGCCCTACGACCCGGTCAAGAGCTTCGAGCCGATCGGCATCGTGAGCCGGGTCGGGCTCGTGATGCTGGCCAACCCGAACGTGCCCGTGAACAACCTGAAGGAGCTGGTGGCGGCCGCCAAGGCGGCCCCCGACAAGTACGCCTATGCCTCCTTCGGTGCCGGCACCAGCTCGCACTTCGCGGCCGAGATGGCGCTGCAGGCGATGGGCATCCGCCTGGTCCACGTGCCCTACAAGGGCAGCGGCCCGGCCATGACCGACCTGATCGGCGGGCAGGTGCCCTTCTCCTTTGACACCGTGACCGCCGCGCTGCCGCAGATCAAGGCCGGCAAGGTCAAGGCGATCGCGGTCACGACGGCCAGGCGTTCGGCGCTGATGCCGGGCGTGCCGACCTTTGCCGAGTCGGGCTTCCCGTCGGCCGTGCTCGACAGCTGGGGCATGGTGGTCGCGCCGCGCGGACTGCCGCCGGCGGTGCATGCCCGGCTCGAGAAGGCGCTGGCCGAGACGGTGGCCGATCCGGCGGTGCGCAAGGGCTTCGCCGAGCAGGGTGTCGAGCCCGGCTTCATCGGCTCGGCCCAGGCCGCCGCCCAGCTCGAGGCCGAGCTGCCGCTGATGCGCGCCGTCGCCGTGCGCGCCAACATCCAGCCGGAGTGAGCCGATGAGCGAAGTTGTCCGTCCCGTCGCGCTGGTCGAGCACTCGGCCGTCGCGCTGCGGCAGATGATCGCCACCCGGGAGATCTCGCCGGTCGAGCTGCTGGCGGCCTGCATCGAACGCATCGAAACCGTCAACCCTTTCGTCAACGCCGTCACCGCGACCTGCTTCGAGCGCGCCCGCGACGAGGCCCGCGCCGCCGAGCGGGCGGTGCTGAGAGGCGAGCCTCTCGGCCTGCTGCACGGACTGCCGCTCGGCGTCAAGGACCTGGAGCCCACGGCCGGCCTGCTGACCACCTTCGGCTCGCCGGCCTTTCGCGGCCACGTGCCGACCCAGGACATCGAACTGGTGGCCCGCCTGCGCCGCGCCGGCGCCATCGTCGCCGGCAAGACCAACGTGCCCGAGATGGGCGCCGGCGCCAATTCGCGCAACCCCGTGTGGGGCGCCACCGGCAACCCCTTCGACCCCCGCCTCAATGCCGGTGGCTCCTCGGGCGGCTCGGCCGCCGCGCTGGCCTGCGACATGCTGCCCGTGTGCACCGGCTCCGACACCGGCGGCTCGCTGCGGATCCCGGCATCGAAGTGCGGCGTGGTGGGCTTCCGCCCCTCGCCCGGTGTGGTGCCGAGCGTGCGCAAGCTGCTGGGCTGGACGCCGATCTCGGTCGTCGGTCCCATGGGGCGCAGCGTCGGGGATGCCTGCCTGCAGCTGGCCGCGACGGCCGGCATGCATGCCGGCGACCCGCTCAGCTATCCGCTCGACCCGCTCGCGTTCCTGCAGCCGCGGGCCGCCGAGCTGGGCCGCCTGCGGGTCGCCTGGACCACCGACTTCGGCAGCTGCGACGTCGACCCGGAGATCCGTGCCACCTTCGCCAGCCGGATCGCGGCGATGCGGCACCTGTTCGCCCGCTGCGACGAGGTGCGCTTCGAGCTCGGCGACGTCCACCGCTGCTTCGACGTGCTGCGCGCCGAAGCCTTCGTCGCCGGCATGCGCGAGGCCTACGAGAAGGACCCTGCGAGCCTGGGCGAGAACCCGCGCGCCAACTACGAGATGGGCGCCGGCATGAGCCTGCTCGACAGCGCCTGGGCGCAGGCCGAGCAGACCCGCATCCTGCAGCGCTTCCAGGCCACCTTCGCCGACTACGATCTGGTGCTGGCGCCGACCACGCCGGTCTCGCCCTTCCCATGGACGCAATCCCACGCCCAGGTGATCGACGGCAAGGCGCAGTCCAACTACTACCGGTGGCTGGCCCTCACCTACGTCACCACGCTGACCACCCACCCCGCGCTGACGCTGCCCTGCGGCACCGATGCCAGGGGCATGCCCTTCGGGCTGCAGGTGGTCGGGCCGTTCCGCGGCGACCTGCAGGTGCTCTCGGCCGCGCTGGCGCTGGAGCAGGCCTTCGCCGCCGACCCGGTGCTGCGCCGACCGCGCCCGGACCTCACCGCGCTGCGGATGACGGAGCCGGCGCTGGACTCGATCGTCACCGCGCCGCCGCCGGCGAACTGGCGCGAGCCCGGCTTTGCCGGCGGCGGTGCCACCTCGGTGGTCTAGGATGAATGCACGGAGACACAAGAAAGAGCCATGACGACTTCCTCGCCCACATCCCAAGCGCTCGACCAGGCGCTGGCGCAAATGCTGGACGCGTTCTCCGCGTCCAACCCCGCCAGCCGCGAGTGCTTCGACATCCATGCGCGCTACCTGCCCGGCGCCAACAGCCGCTCGGTGCTGTTCTACGCGCCCTTCCCCCTCACGATGGCGCGCGGCGAAGGCGCCGTGCTGTGGGACCTGGACGGCCACCGCTACGACGACTTCATCGCCGAGTACACGGCCGGTGTCTACGGCCATTCGGCCCCGGAGATCCGCGCGGCCGTGATCGAGGCCATGGAAGGCGGCATCAACCTCACCGGCCACAACCTGCGCGAAGGCCGGCTCGCGCAGCTGATCTGCGAGCGCTTTGCGCAGATCGAACGGGTGCGCTTCACGAACTCCGGCACCGAGGCCAACCTGATGGCCATCACCGCAGCGCTGCATTTCACCGGGCGGCGGCGGATCGTGGTCTTCTCGGGCGGCTACCACGGCGGCGTGCTGGGCTTCGGTGCGCAGCCGGCGCCGACCACCGTGCCCTTCGATTTCCTGGTGCTGCCCTACAACGACGAAGCTGCCGCGCGCGCCGCCTTTGCGCGCGAGGGGCCGGCCATCGCCGCGGTGCTGGTCGAGCCCATGCTCGGCGCCAGCGGCTGCATCCCGGGCCGGCCCGCCTTCCTGCAAGCCTTGCGAACGCTGGCCACCGACGCCGGCGCCCTGCTGATCGTCGACGAGGTGATGACCTCGCGGCTGGCGCCGCACGGGCTGGCGGCGCAGCACGGCCTCCGGCCGGACCTGACCACGCTGGGCAAGTACATCGGCGGCGGCATGCCCTTCGGCGCCTTTGGCGGGCGCGCCGACATCATGGCGCTGTTCGATCCGCGCAGCGGGCCGCTCGCCCATTCGGGCACCTTCAACAACAACGTGGTGACCATGGCCGCAGGCCATGCAGGCCTGACCCGGCTCTTTCCGCCCGAAGCCGCCGCGGCCCTGGCGGCGCGCGGCGCGGCGCTGCGCGATCGGCTCAATGGCCGCTGCGCAGCAGCCGGCGTGGCGCTCCAGTTCACCGGCATCGGTTCGGTGATGAACGCCCACTTCGCGGCGGGCGAGATCCGGCGGCCGGAAGACCTGGCAGCGGTCGACGCGCGCCTGCGCCAGCTGTTCTTCTTCCATCTGCTCGCGCAAGGCATCTATGCCTCGCCACGTGGCTTCATCGTGCTGTCGCTACCGCTCGAGGACGACGCGATCGCGCGCCTGGAGCAGGCCGTGGGGGACTTCCTGGCGCGTTTCGCGGCGCTGCTGCCGCGGCGCACGACGCCTTGAGGACCTCATTTGCGCGCCAGTTTGGCCGGGTCGACCCGGTCGTAGCCGCTCAGTTCCATGAAGCCCTCGCCGCCCGCGCCACCGGTGACCTTGACCGGACCTTCCCAGTAGACATTGGCGGTGGTCTGGGCGGCATCGAACTCCGCGTCGGCGAGGTGCGGTTTGAGGTGGTAGACCCCCGAAGGCAGCTTCAGGTCCCATTCGACGACATAGCTGATCCGGGTCCGCGGACTGGTCCAGGTGCCGGCGGGCGTCAACACGGTCTCGCCGGCCTTCAGCGGCACCGCCGCCCCGTTGCCATCCGAGACCGTGCCGGCGGTCAGGACGTTTCGGCCTTCCATGTCGAACAGTGCATAGAGCATGACGTCGGAGCCGTCCGCCAGGTGGAGCGCGAACCAGTTCCAGCCCAGGGTCAGGACATCGAACTCACCCCACTGGTGATCGAACCAGACCTCGCCGCGCACCGGCACCTGCTTGCCGGCGATCGAAACCTCGCCCTGCGCCTCCATGCGCGGGCGCGAGTAGTAGTAGCTGATGCCGCTCTGGCCGAAATCGAGCAGGCCCGGCGTGCGGGAATCGGCGGCGCGGTGGGCGACCACCGGGTGGCTGTCCTTGAGGTCGAGCGTGAGCCATGCCCCGTCGAGGGCCGCGCGCACCACGTGGGCCGGACCCGAGCCGGAGACCTGCCAGCCCTCCGGCCTGAAATCGAAGCCCTTCTCGACGGCGTTCGAGGGCATGCCGCCGGTGCGGCTCTGGCTGGTGAAGCGCCGGCCGGATTGAAGATCGGTCAGCGCGGCATGCAAGACCGTGTGCTTGATCAGCCCGTTGGCCACGAAGACCGCGACATGAAAGGCATATCGCTCGCCCGACGTGGCGTTGAGGATGCCGCTGTAGTACCACCACTCCATGCCCGAGCCGTGCGCCCGGTCGTCGGCCGGGAGGTTCAGGGGTGCCAGGGCGGCGGTGCGTTCGACCGGCTGTCCGGGCCCGGCGGCGGCGGCCGCGCCCGATGCCGCGAGCGGCGCCGGCTCGGAGGCCAGGAGATGGTACAGGCCAGCGCCGACCACCGCGGCCACCACCACCAGGGTGGCGAAGAAGATCCACAGGCCCTTCCTGCGCGCCCGCCGCGAACGGCCGCTGCGCCAGCGGCCCGAACCGGAGCGTCGGGAACTTCTGGGGAGATCGTCGGCGTTCATGGCGGGATTTCCTGGGTCGCGAAGTCAGGGGGTGAGCAAGCGTATCAGTTGCATTTGTCACCAACCGACAAAAATTGCCGCGCGCCCTCAACTTTTGCCGCGAATTGCCGATAGACGGGGATTCATTTCCGGCGCGCCTCCATGAACGATCTCAGCTTTCTTGCCGCGGAGCACGATCCGTGGGTCGTCCTCGCTTCGGTGGCGGTGGCGGTCCTGGCGTCCTATGTGACGCTCGACCTGTCGCTGAAGGTCCGCACCCCCGAGGGCGGCGTCAACCGAATGTGGTGGATCGCCGGTGCGCTGGTCATGGGCACCGGGGTCTGGTCGATGCATTTCGTCGGCATGCTGGCCCTCATGCTGCCGATGGACATCGGCTTCACCACCCTGCTGACCTTCGTCTCCTGGCTCGCCGCGGTCGGCGCTTCGGTGATCGCGCTCGGCGTGGCGAGCCACGGCAGGTACAGCCGCCGCTCGATCGCGCTGGCATCGGTCGCGATGGGCGCCGGCATCTGCGCCATGCACTACATCGGCATGGCGGCCCTGGACTTGCAGCCCGGCATCGTCTGGGACTGGCGCCTGGTCGCGGCCTCGGCGGCGATCGCCGTGGCCGCCTCGGCCGCCGCCCTGCTGATCTTCCGGCTGCTGCAGCGCGTGCATGCGCGGCGGCGCTTCGCGATGCAGTTGCTGTCCGCCACCTTGATGGGTGCCGCGATCTGCGGCATGCACTACACCGCCATGGCCGCGGCCGGCTTTCCGGCCGATTCGGTCTGCCTGAGCGCCGACGCGCTGGGCGGGCGAAGCCTGGGCGCCGCGGTCGCCATCGCGACCCTGGTGCTGCTGCTGGGCACGCTGCTCGCGTCCATGCTCGAGGCCAGGCTGCAGCGGGTCGCGCGCCTGCTGTCGCAGTCGCTGCAGGAGTCGAACGCGCGGCTGCAGACCGCCAACGACGAACTGCTCCAGCGCGCCCTGTCCGACCCGCTCACGGGACTGCCGAACCGCAAGCTGTTCGAAGACCGGCTGCGCCAGGCCGTGCACCGCCTCGAACGCGTCAACCAGAAGACGGTGGTCGAACATCTGGCCGTGATGTTCGTCGACCTCGACGGCTTCAAGCCGGTCAACGACACCTTCGGCCACGGCGCCGGGGACCAGATCCTGATCGCCACCGCGCAGCGGCTGATCACCGAGGCCCGGGCGGGCGACACGGTGGCCCGGGTCGGCGGCGACGAGTTCCTGCTCCTGCTCGAAGGCCTGGACGCCATCGAGGACTGCGTCCAGATGGCCAACCGTATCCTGCGCGCCTTCGCCCAACCCTTCGAGCTGGCCGATCGGAAGCTGCGCATCTCGTGCTCGATCGGGATCGCGACGCACTCCCTTCGCGGCGACCCCGAGAAGCTGGTCGCCCACGCCGACGCCGCGATGTACGCGGCCAAGCGCACGGGCGGCTCCAGCCTGGCCTTCTTCGAGCCGCACATGGCCATCGACACGGCCGACCACCTGCAGCTGCAGAGCGACCTGCGCCAGGCGCTGGAAGACAACCAGTTCGAGCTCTACTACCAGCCGAAGATCCACGGCCGGCGCCATCGCATGAGCGGCCTCGAGGCCCTGGTGCGATGGAACCACCCGCGGCTGGGCATCGTCGGCCCCGACACCTTCATTCCGCTGGCCGAGCGCTTCGGCCTGATCGTGCGGCTCGGCCACTGGGTCATCAACGAGGCCTGCCGGCAGGTCGCGGCCTGGAGCGCCGAGGGCCGCCACATGCGCGTGGCGGTGAACCTGTCGGTGCACCAGCTGCGCGAAACCTCGCTGGTCGATTCGGTCGAGGAAGCGCTCAGGCGCTACGGCCTGCTCGGCTCGCAGCTGATCTGCGAGATCACCGAGACGGTCGCGATCCAGGAGCGCGAAGTCACGACCCGGACCTTCGAAGGCCTGGCGCGCATCGGCGTCCACCTGTCGATCGACGATTTCGGCACCGGCTACTCGAGCCTCAGCCAGCTGCGCGACCTGCCGGCGCGGCAGCTCAAGATCGACCGCAGCTTCGTCAAGGACATCGAGTCCAAGGAGGATGCGCGCGCCGTCGTCGAGGCGGTCATCAAGCTGGCGCACGCGCTGCGGCTCACGGTGGTGGCGGAAGGCGTCGAGACCCAGGGACAGCGCGACGTGCTGCTGCGGATGGGCTGCGACGAGCTCCAGGGCTTCTTCTACGCGCGGCCGATGCGGGCCAATGCGGTGCTGGGGTGGTCACTGGACGAGGCGGCGGGACTGGCGCCGG
>Ga0182007_10001429_pt1 | contig 12828 bp, 11 predicted proteins | sample Sormic07211113_1_FD_123023 | JGI IMG/M metagenome (GOLD analysis project Ga0182007, IMG submission 123023) | Rhizosphere microbial communities from Sorghum bicolor, Mead, Nebraska, USA - 072115-113_1 MetaG | ecosystem: Host-associated > Plants > Roots > Rhizosphere | place: USA: Nebraska... | reverse complement strand
CGCTCGACGGTCTCGCTGATCTCGCCCAGCGCCTGGTCGGGCGGGACGTCGCCGCGGCGGGCCGACTGCACCTGCGCCTTGAGCACCGCGAGCGGCGTGCGCAGCTGGTGCGCGCTGTCGCGCACGAAGCGTTTCTGGTGGTCGAGCAGGCGCTGCAGCCGGCCCATCACCTGGGTCGTGGCGTCGATCAGCGGGCGCAGTTCGCGCGGCGCGTCGGGGGCGTCGATCGGTGACAGGTCGTCGGCGGCGCGGGCCTGGATCGCCTCGCCCAGCGCGCGAACCGGGCGGGTGGCGCGCTGCACCACGACGACCGTGACCGCGGCGATCACCCCCATCAGCACCAGCTGGCGCCACAACATGTCGACCAGCAGCTTGCGCGCCAGCGTCTCGCGCAGCTCCAGCGTCTCCGCCACCTGCACCACGGCCATCGCCCGTCCGCGGCCGCTGGCGATGGGCTGCAGAAGCACGGCCACGCGCACCGGCATGGCGCGGAACTCGGCGTCGTAGAAGTCGACCAGCGCGGCATAGGGCGGGCGGTTCGGCAGCTTGCCGCGCCAGAAGGGCAGTTCCTCGAAGCCCGAGACCAGCTGGCCGTCGAGCGCCGACACCCGGTAGTACATCCGGCTCTGGTTGTCGGCCTCGAAGGCCTCGAGGGCGGAGTAGGGGACGATGGCGCGCAGGGTGGCCGCCTCGTCGTAACCCTCGACGTCGAGTTGCTCGCCGATGGTCTTGGCCGAGGCCAGCAGCGTCCGGTCGTAGGCGGTCGTGGCGGCGGCCAGGCTCTGCCGGTACAGGCTCACGCTGTTGATCACGATGAACACGGCGATCGGCCCCAGGATGCCCATGAGCAGCCGGGCGCGCAGCGAGGTGGCCCGCATCACGCGTCTTCGCGCAGCAGGTAGCCCAGGCCGCGCAGCGTCATCAGCGTCGCGCCGGTGGCGGCGAGCTTCTTGCGCAGCCGGTAGACCACGACCTCGATGGCTTCGTACTGCACGTCGGCCTCGCCCGGAAACACCAGCTCGAACAGGCGCTCCTTGCTGACCGCGTGGCCGGGCTTGGCCATCAGCGCCTTCAGCAGCGCCAGTTCGCGCGGCGTCAGTTCGAGCACCTCGGCGCGGTGGTAGATGGCGCCGCTGTCGGGTTCGTAGCGCAGGCCCCCGACTTCCGGCAGGCGCGCCGTCGCCTCGGCGCCCTGGTGGCGCCGCTTGAGCGCCCGGATGCGGGCCTCGAGTTCGTCGAGGTCGAAGGGCTTGGGCAGGTAGTCGTCGGCGCCGGCGTTGAGGCCGACGATGCGGTCGCCGACCGTGCCGCGGGCGGTGAGCAGCAGCACCGGCGTGCGCAGCCCGGCGGCGCGCGCCTGGGCCAGCACCTGCAGGCCGTCGAGCCCGGGCAGGCTGAGGTCGAGCGCCACCACGTCGGGTTCGAGCGCCTGCCACTGGGCCAGCGCCTGGGCGCCGTCGCCGCAGATCCGGACGTCGATCTGGCGCCGTCCGAGCGTGCGCTGCAAGGTGGTTTGCATCGACGGATCGTCTTCGACTAGCAGCAGCTTCATGGCGCGATTTTCGGTGTTTACCCCAGTCCGAAGGACAGCCAACTGACAGCAGGGCGGCGCATCATAGCGGCGTCAGCTTCTACTCAGCTTGCCAAAATCCAAGGAGACCTGCATGCGTCGCGATACCTTTCTGAAGTCCCTGGCCGCCCTGGCCGCCACCGGTGCCCTGCCGTTGTCGGCCTGGGCCGCTCCCAATGTCAAGATGATGATCCCGGCCAATCCGGGCGGCGGCTGGGACACCACCGGGCGGGCGCTGGGCAAGGCCCTGACCGACGCCAAGCTGGCCGACACCGTGACCTTCGACAACAAGGGCGGCGCCGCCGGCGCGCTCGGCCTGGCCCAGTTCGTCAACGGCTCCAAGGGCGATCCGAACGCGATGATGATCATGGGCGCCGTGATGCTGGGCGGCATCATCACCGGCAAGCCGCCGGTGAGCTTGTCGCAGGCGACGCCGATCGCCCGCATCACGAGCGAATACAACGTCTTCGTGCTGCCCGCCAGCTCGCCCCTGAAGACCATGAAGGACGTGGTCGAGCAGCTCAAGAAGGACCCGGGCAGCGTCAAGTGGGGCGGCGGCTCGCGCGGCTCCACCGAGCACATCGCCGCGGCCATGATCGCGCAGAAGGTCGGCGTCGATCCCTCGAAGATCAACTACGTCGCCTTCCGTGGCGGCGGCGAGGCCACGGCGGCGATCCTGGGCGGCAACGTCACGGTCGGCGGCAGCGGCTACAGCGAGTTCGCCGAATACATCAGCGCCGGCAAGATGCGCGCGATCGCGGTCACCTCCGCCCAGCGCCTGCAAGGCATCAACGTGCCGACGCTCAAGGAGCAGGGCATCGACGTCGAGATCGGCAACTGGCGCGGCGTCTACGGCGCGCCCGGCATCACGCCCGAGCAGCGCAAGGCGCTGACCGACATGGTGCTGGCGGCGCTCAAGACGCCGGCCTGGGGCGAGGCGCTCAAGAAGAACGACTGGACGCCGGCGGTGCTGTCCGGCGAGGCCTTCGCCAAGTTCGTCGACGACGAGTTCGCGAGCCTGCGCGCGACCATGGTCAAGTCGGGCATGGTTTGAACGCCTGATCGGCACGGCAACGGGCGCAGGCCGTCGATCGGCCTGCGCCCTTTTTCCGCCCCCAGCGAGGTCCAGAAGAATGTCCAACATCGACTCACTCCCCCATTCACCCCCGGCCTTGTGGCCGCAGACACTGGTCGGCGCCGGGGTTCTCGTCACCGGGCTGGCGCTCGCCTTCGGTGCCATCGGCATTTCGTCCGAGGCCGGCTATGGCGGTGTCGGGCCCAACTTCCTGCCCTGGCTGGTGTCGATCGCGCTGACCATTTGCGGCGGCTGGATCCTCTGGGAGTCGCGCACCGGCGGCTTCCGCGAAATGGACGAGCCTTCGGGCGCCTCCAAGGCCTATTGGGCCGGTTTCATCTGGGTCTCGGCGGGCTTGCTGCTCAACGCGGCGCTGATCACCAGCATCGGCTTCATCCTGAGCTGCACCCTGTGCTACCTGCTCGCGGTGCAGGGCCTGCGCCGCGCCAGCGGGCAGGGCGGCGTCAACACGCCGCGCACCTGGATCATCGACCTCGTGACCGGCCTGCTGATCGCGGCGCCGGTGTTCTGGACCTTCACCAAGTTCCTGGCGATCAACCTGCCGGGCCTGACCGCCACGGGCTGGATCTGAAATGAACGACCCCCACGCTCATCACTTCGTGTATTCGCTGCCCCCCGAGGGGGCGCAAGCCTCCCTTGGGGCGGCCCGGCGGGAGGCCTGACATGGAAATCTTCAACGCATTGATGCACGGCTTCGCGCTGGCGATCACGCCCGCGAACCTTCTCTGGTGCCTGGTCGGCTGCGCCCTGGGCACGGCGGTCGGTGTGCTGCCCGGCATCGGCCCGGCGGTCGCCGTCGCGATGCTGCTGCCGATCACCGGCAAGGTCGACGTCACGGCCTCGATGATCTTCTTCTCGGGGATCTACTACGGGGCGATGTACGGCGGCTCGACCACCTCGATCCTGCTCAACACGCCCGGCGAGACGGCCAGCATGGTGACCGCGATGGAGGGCAACAAGATGGCCAAGAGCGGGCGCGCCGGGGCGGCGCTCGCCACGGCGGCGATCGGCTCCTTCGTCGCCGGCACCATCGCCACCGTGATCGTCACGCTGTTCGCGCCCTTCGTGGCCGACTTCGCGGTCAAGCTCGGCCCGCCCGAGTATTTCCTGCTGATGCTGCTGGCCTTCACCACCGTGAGCGCGGTGCTCGGCAAGAGCACGCTGCGCGGCATGACGGCGCTGTTCATCGGCCTGGCGGCGGGCTGCATCGGGCTCGACCAGATCTCGGGCCAGGGCCGCTACACCGGCGGCATTCCCGAACTGCTCGACGGCATCGAGATCGTGCTGGTCGCGGTCGGCCTGTTCGCGGTCGCCGAGGTGCTGTACGCCGTGCTGTACGAGGGCAAGGTGGTCGAAGGGCAGAACAAGCTGAGCCGCGTCCACATGACGGCGCGCGACTGGAAGCGCTCGATCCCGGCCTGGCTGCGCGGCACCGCGATCGGCACGCCCTTCGGCTGCATCCCGGCCGGTGGCACCGAGATCCCGACCTTCCTGAGCTACGCGACCGAAAAGAAGCTGGCCAAGGATTCGGATGCCAAGGCCGAGTTCGGCACCAGCGGCGCGATCGAAGGCGTGGCCGGCCCCGAGGCCGCCAACAACGCCACCGTGACGGCGGCGCTGATTCCGCTGCTGACGCTCGGCATCCCGACCTCGAACACCACCGCCATCCTGCTCGGCGCCTTCCAGAACTACGGCATCCAGCCGGGGCCGCAGTTGTTCACGACTTCGGCCGCGCTGGTCTGGGCGCTGATCGCCTCGCTCTACATCGGCAACGTGATGCTGCTGGTGCTGAACCTGCCGATGGTCGGGCTGTGGGTCAAGCTGCTCAAGATCCCGAAGCCGCAGCTCTATGCGGGCATCCTGATCTTCGCCACGGTCGGTGCCTACGGCATGCGCCAGAGCGCCTTCGACCTGGTGCTGCTGTATGTCATCGGCGTGCTCGGCGTCGTGATGCGGCGCTACGACTTCCCGACCGCGCCGGTGGTCGTCGGCATGATTCTCGGGCCGCTGGCCGAAGCGCAGCTGCGCAACGCGATGTCGATCGGCGAGGGCAGCGCGACGGTGTTCTTCCAGCGCCCGATGTCGATCGTGCTGGTGATCATCGTGCTGGCAGTGATGATCCTGCCGCGTGTGGCCAAGCGAATGAGCGAGCGGCGCGCCGCCGCCGCAGCCGCCGCCTGAGGCCGCGGCGCGACGCTCAGTTCGCGGCCGAGCCCGTGTCGGACGGGGCGGTCGCGGTCTGCTGCATCCTGGCGCCCTGCAGGCGCTGCACTTCGGCCATGAATTCCGGGCCGCTGCGCATGCGCTGATAGGCCGCCATCTGGGCCCGGTAGGCCGGGCTCGACGGGTCGAAGCTGTCCCGGTTGGCGACCTGGCTCATGCCGGAGCGGATCCAGAGATTCGTATCGGCGGCGACCTCGACCCGGCTCATGGCGCCGGTGGCGGGGTCGGCGGGGCCGACGCGAAACTCCTGCGGCGCACTCATCATCGACCGGCTCGCCGCCATGTCGGCCGTGACGGCCGAACGGCTGTAGGCGCCGCCCGTGGTGGCGATGGGCGCTCCGACCCACTGCTCGGCCGGGACCGTCTGGGCAAAGGCGGTCGCACCGGCCAGCGCGAGGACGGAGACACCGAGAACTTGCTTGGCATTCATGATGAAATCTCCCGAAGGCTTGGACGTGCAGTCGCGGACATCGCGGCCATCACAGGGCGTGACTGTGACGGCTCCGGGCCTGGGGGGCTGTGCGTTTTGGCACCTCGTTTCTCAATCCGCCCGATGCCGCTGGGAGGCCCGCCATGGCGCTCCAACGTTCCACTCTCGGCCTGCAGCACATCGCGCTGCTGCAAGGCCTGTCGGCCGAACGGCTGGAGCAGCTGGCCGAGCGCTGCCAATGGAAGAGCCTGCCTGCCGCGACCCCGGTGCTGCTGCGTTCCGAGCAGAAGAGCGAGGTCTACTTCGTGGTCTCGGGCGCCCTGCGCGTGACCTCCTACGCGGCCAATGGCCGGCAGGTCACTTTTCGAGATCCGCAGGCGGGCGAGCATTTCGGCGACATCGCGGCGATCGACGGCCAGCCGCGGTCGGCGGACGTCGTGACGCTCACGCCCGCCGTGGTGGCCAGCCTGGACCGTGGTGCCTTCCTCGAGCTGCTGCGCGACGAGCCGATGGTCGCCGAACGCGTGATGCGCGGCCTGGCGGCGCTGGTGCGGCAGCTGTCCGACCGGGTCATCGACCTGAGCACGCTCGGAGTGCAGAACCGGGTGCACGCCGAACTGCTGCGGCTCGCCCAGCAGGCCGGTGTGGTCGACAACCGCGCGCGGCTGGATCCGATGCCGACCCATGCCGAACTGGCCGGGCGGATCAGCACCAACCGCGAACAGGTCACGCGGGAGCTCAACGCGCTGCGCCGCGAGGGCGTGCTCGCCAAGGACGGCAAGGCGCTGGTGGTGCCTGACGTGGCGCGGCTGGCGGGATTGGTGGCCGAAGTCCGGGGCTTCGACTGACCTGCGCGGGAAGGCGGTCCTAGTCGTTCGAGCGCCAGGCCGGCAGCTTCCAGCCGGTCCAGAGCGCCCCGAGACGCAAGACGATCGCGGTCGTGGCACCGGCGGTCAGTCCGACCCAATCGGGCGCCTGCAGGGCGTCGGCGCCGACGATGACCCAAGCGCCCGCGAAAGAGCAGATCGCATACGGCTGATGGTCGCTGAAGGCGCGCGGGATCTCGTTGCAGACGATGTCGCGCAGCACGCCGCCGAACACCGCGGTCATCATGCCCATCAGCACGGCCACGATCGGCGGCATCGAGGCGCCCAGCGCGATCTGCGTGCCGGTGGCGGTGAAGAGGCCCAGGCCGAGCGCGTCGGGCCACTGCATCGCGCGCTCGGTGAGCGCGAAATGGCGGTCGCGCAGGAACAGCATCGCCGCCACGCACAGCGCCAGCAGCAGCCAAAGCCAGCCCGCATGCTCGACCCAGAAGAAAGGCCGGCGGTCGAGCAGCACATCGCGCAGGGTGCCGCCGCCGAAGGCCGCGAGGCCGGCCACCATGACCACGCCGACCGCGTCGAGCCGCTTGCGCGCGGCCTCGATCAGGCCCGATATCGCAAATGCCAGCGTCGCCGCCGCCTCGATCGCGATCTGTGCATTGGAGAGCGACAGGACGGTGGAGAGCGGCAGGCTTTGCATGGGAAGTCAGTTGTGCATGTGGCCGTGCGATTCTGTCGCAGCGCCGGCCGGTGCACCGACCGGGACGTCGACCTGGAGCGAACTCTTGACACCCTTGGCGTCCTCGAAGCGCAAGGTGAACGGGATGCTGCCGCCCTTGGTGATCGGCTGCTTCAGGTCCATCAGCATCACGTGCAGGCCGCTGGGCTTGAGCTCCACGGTCTGCCGCGGCGGCAGTTCGAGCCCGCCGGTGACTTCGCGCATCTTCATGGTGTCGCCTTCCATCTTCATCTCGTGCACTTCGGCCACGCCGGCCGCCGGCGTCGAGGCGCCGACCAGCCGGGCCCCCGAGGGCGCCATGAGCTTCATGAAGGCGCCGGTGCCGCTCTGGCCGGGCACCGTCTGGCGGACCCAGGCGTCGCGCACGTCGACCGCGGCCACGCCGGCCGGCAGCACGTCAAGGCGGGCCGCCGGCAGGGCCGGCTTCTCGGTCGAACCGGCGGCCGGCACCTGGGCCCAGTCGGCGCTGCCGACGTCGCAGCTCTGCAGGACCTTGAAGTAAAGCGGGCCGGACTTGTCGGTGAGCTTGCCGCGGACGATGAATTCGGCCCGCTCGGCGCCCGGCAGTGCGGTCTGCGCCGAGTCGGCCTTCCAGGACACCTCGCCCGGCGTGGCGGCCAGGGTCCAGCCCTGGCGCGGCTGGGCCTGGATCAACGTGAAGCCCTGGGGCAGCTGGACCCGCAGGCCGGTGGTGGCCTTGGCGTCGGCGCAGGCATGGCCGACGCGGAAGGCAGCGTCGTATTCGCTGCCGGCCGCGGCGCCGCCGGGGGGCAGGGTGACGTGGGCCATGGCGGCGCTGCTGCAGAGTGCGGCGCAGGCGGCGAGGGTGCGGAGGGGGGTGGTGTGGGTCATTGGGTGGCTCCTTTAGTCAGTTGAGGACAGAGCAAAAACTGCTTCGCAGTTTCTTGGTCTGTCCCGCAAGGTCTCAGTAATCCCAGCGCAACTCGGCAGAATACGTGCGCTGCGGGTAGGGGTGGAAGTTCCAGTACTGGTAGTTGTTGGCATTGTCGACACCGAAGGCGGCCGACCATTGCCTGTCGATCTGAAAGCGTGCCCGCAGATCGACCGTGAAGTACTTGCTGGCGCCGAAGTAGGCGAAGCCGTTGACGTCGCTGTTGTCGAGGGTCGAGTACTGCTTGCCGCTGTAGCGCGCGGCCGCGGTGAAGGCCCAGCGGGCGTCGGGCCTGTAAGTCGCGTAGACGGTGGAGCGCCATTGCGGAACCCGCGGCTGCCACTTGCCGACGCTGGCCGGGAACAACGGGTTCGAGACGATCTTCGAGTCGGCATAGGTGAGGCTCGCGCCCATGTCGAGGCCGCGCATCCAGACGTTTTGCCCGGTGTAGGACAGCTCGAAGCCGGTGGTACGTACCTTGGCGATGTTCTCCACCCGCGAGATGCTCGTGTTCGGGATCAGCTGGCTGTAGAGCGCGTCGTCGGTGGTCTCGTGGAACAGCGTGGCGCGGGCCAGCCCGTTGCCGAGGTCCTTCTCGGCACTCAGCTCGCTGGTCCACGATTTCTCGGGCTTGAGGAACGGGTTGTTGATGAAAGACAGCGCGCCGCCGGTGGTGGCGCCATACAGCTCGCCCACGGTCGGGTAGCGCACCGCCCGGCCGAGCGAGGCCTTGAGCACCGTGTCGTCGGCCCACTGGTAGGCCAGCGCCGCTTTCGGCGAGGCGTCCGATTCGCTGCGCGACGGGTAGGACAGGGCGTTGGTCGCGGTGGCGGTGAACCCGTTGCTGGCTTGCCAGTCTTCCCATCGCAAGCCCAGCACGGCCTTCCACTTCGGCGCGAAGGACCAGCTGTCCTGCGCCCATCCGGCGATGGTCTCGGTGTTGCCGCCGACGTTGCTGACCAGCGTGCCGGAGGGGCCCGAAAGCCAGTTGCCGATCGTGTTGGTCTTGAGGATGCCGAGCTTGTAGGCATCGCGCTCGACGCCGAAGTCGACGATGTGGGCACCGCCCACCCCCTGCGGCCGCCAGGTGCCCTTGGCCGTCAGCGTGTTCCAGCCCGTGGCGCCACCCTGGTCCTGCAGGGTGCCGGCGCCGCCGATGGCCGCCAGCGGCAGCGCCACCGTGGGCGCGCGCTGCTGATCCTTCGAATAGTCGTAGAGGCTGGCGGCCACCTCCCAGTCCCACTCGCCCTGGGTGTTGCTCTTGACCGAGAGGCCGTGCATGTAGTGGGTCTGCTCGTCGTTGGTGAGCGGAAACGCCGTCGGCCCGAGCGTGAAGCTGCGTCCGAGGATGTTGACCAGCCCGGCGTAGACCGGCTGGCCCTGGGCATTGCTCAGGTAGCTCTCCGGCCGGCCTTCGGCGCTGTTCTGCCACCAGCCCAGCGTGTAGGTGGCGGTCACGGTGGGCGAGAAGTCGTAGGCCAGCTTGAGCTTGGCGTGGTCCTGGAGCGTGTGGTACTGGGTGCCGGTGCCCAGGATGTACCACGGCGTGTTGGTGGTGTTGAGGCCCGGCACGAAGCCCACCACCGGGGTGCCGGCGCGCCCGGGCGTGCCCGAGGCCACGGTCGCGGTCGTGAAGGTCAGCGGCTGGCCCTGGCTGTCGCCCCGGCTCAGGTCGATGAACCACGACCAATCGCCGCTGCGGCTGCCGAGCGAGGCGCTGGTCTGCCAGCTGTTGAAGGTCTGGCGCGTGTTGTAGAGGTCGTTGGGCTGCGACTGGTAGCCCATCTTGACGTGGGCCTCGAGCTGCGAGGGCATGCGGGTCACGTAGTCGACCACCGCGCCGGCCGAGTTGCCGGGGTAGGCGGCCGAGAAGGGACCGTACATCACGTCGACCCGCTCGATCTCCTCGGGCGTGACGAGGCCCCAGCGCGGCGCGTAGTTGCTGCCGTTGGCGATGCCGTTGCCGAGGTAGTTCGACAGCAGGATGCCGTCGGCATAGACCGCCGAGCGGGCGCTGTTGCCGGTGCCCGAGGCGCGGGTCGACAAGATGGCGTGGTTGTAGTCGCCGATGTAGCGCTTGCGCACCAGCAGGCTGGGCAGGTACTTGAGCGCGTCCTCGCTGTCGGTGGCGTTGATGCGGGTTTCTATCTCCTCGCGGGTGATGCCCTCGATGGTGGTCGGGATCTGGGTCGGCAGCGAGGTCGGCTGGCCGCCGGTCACGGTGACGACGCCGAGCGAGCGCGTGCGCTCGGGGGCCTCGTCGGCGGCACGCGATGCCGGCCGCTCCTGGGCCGACGCCGGCAGCGCCCACCAGGGGGATGCTGCGCTCAACGCGAGCGACAGCAGGGTCTTGTTCATGGAAGGATCTCCTCGGCAGCCGTCGGCTGCCTACGCATTGCTGGAACGCGCAGCGCGGCGCCTTCCATGCGCCGCGTGCGTCAGGGCTGAAGCAAGCTCAGGAGAGAGGGGGTCCGCGCGCCGGCAGCGGGGCGGCGGTGGCCGCGGCGATGCGCGCGGCCGGAATCGACTGGACCGCATGGCCCAGGGGCTGCACCGTCGGCAATTGCGCCAGTGGCAAGGCAGGCGGCGGTGCACCGGCCGGCAGGCACAGCGGGCAGTCGAGGTGGCCGGCGGCGGGCGCCTGTGCGCCGTCGTCGGTCATGACCACCAGCATGGTGGCGCCGGCGGCCGAGCAGACGATTTCCATCGGCTTCGGCTGGACCAGCGGAGAGGCCACGGCGACACCGAGCGACAGCGCGAACCACGCCAGCACGAAGCTGGCGAGGAGGCGGGCGCGGCGGAGTGCGGGCATGGGCGCGATTATGCGGCTTGGCGTGGGGCGGGCGGACCGGCGTCGTGCGGGCGGGGTTCAGCGCGCCGGGGCGTCGGCCGGCACCACGGTGGTGGAACGGCGCGAGCGGACGGTTTCGGTCGCGCCCGGCACCGGCTGGCCGGCCGGCGTGACCACCGTGGCGCGCCGGTCGGGCGTGCGCGTCGTGACCTTGGCCGGCGGTCCGCCGCGCGCGCGGTCCAGTGCCGCGCCGGCGTCGCGAACGCAGGCTTCGCGCTCGGGCGCCGGCAGCTTGCCGCTGTTGCAGACGGCCAGCTGGCGTTGGTGGCGCTCCTGGGCATGCTGCAGATCGGTCGCGGTCTGCGCGTGGGCGCCGAAGGCGCTGGCCAGCAGGACGCCGCACAGTGCGGCACGGGAAACGGGTCGAGTCATGGTGTGGCTCCGTCGAGTGACGGGGCTAGTCTATCCGGCGCCGTGGGCCGCGTCCGGGCTTGTTTCGGCCACCGGCGGCTGGCCGCGCAGGCGCCGCGCGGTGCGCTTGATCCAGCCCTCGACGTCGTCGACGTAGGTGAACACCGCCGGCACCACCAGCAGGCTCAGCACGGTGGAAGTGATCAGCCCGCCGATCACGGCCATCGCCATCGGCGAGCGGAAACTGGAATCGGCGGCGCCGAGGCCGATCGCGATCGGCAGCATGCCCGCGCCCATCGCCAGCGTGGTCATGATGATCGGCCGGGCCCGCTTGTGGCAGGCGTCGCGCAGCGCGTCCCAGCGGCTCATGCCGTGGTCGCGGCGCGCCACGATCGCGTACTCGACCAGCAGGATCGAGTTCTTGGTCGCGATGCCCATCAGCATGATGAGACCGATCAGCGAAGGCATCGACAGCGCCTTCTGGCCGATCAGCAGGCCGACGAAGGCGCCGCCTAGCGCCAGCGGCAGCGCGCAAAGGATCGTGATCGGATGCAGGAAGTCCTTGAACAGCAGCACCAGCACGATGTAGATGCACAGCACGCCGGTCAGCATGGCCAGGCCGAAGCTCGCGAACAGCTCGGTCATCACCTCGGCGTCGCCGACCTCGGCCACCCGCACGCCGGGCGGCAGGCTGCGGATCGAGGGCAGCTTCATCGCCGCGTCCTTGGCGTCGCCGAGGCCGACGCCCGACAGCTCGATCTCGAAATTGACGTTGCGCGAGCGGTCGTAGCGATCGATCACGGCCGGGCCGCCCTCCATCGTGAGCGCCGCCACCTGGCCCAGCATGACCGGGCCGCGCGTGCCGGGCACCGCGAGCCGTTCGAGCAGCGCCAGGTTCTGCCGCGCCGAATCCTCCAGCTTGACCACGATCGGCACCTGCCGCTGCGCCAGGTTGAGCTTGGGCAGGTTCTGGTCGTAGTCGCCGAGCGTGGCGACCCGCAGCGTCTCGGCGATCGCCGAACTCGTGACGCCGAGGTCGGCGGCGCGCGCGAAGTCGGGCCTGACCGCGATCTCGGGCCGGATCAGGCTGGCGGTCGAGGTGATGTTGCCGAGGCCGGGAATGGTGCGCAGGTCGCGTTCCACGGCGCGCGCGGCGGTGGTCAGCGCGTTCGGGTCGTCGCCGCTGAGCGCCAGGATGTATTTCTCGCCCGAGCCGCCGAGGCCCACGGTGCTGCGCACGCCGGGCAGGGTCTCGAGCGCGGCCCGGATGCGGTTCTCGATCACCTGCTTGCGCGGCCGGTCGCCGCGCGGGTCGAGCTGGATCGTAAGCGTCGCCTTGCGGGTCTCGGGCGTGCCGAAGTTGGCGAAGGGGTCGCCGCCGGCGCTGCCGCCGCCGACCGTGGTGTAGACGCTGCGCACATGGTCGATCGCCATCAGGCGCCGGCGCGTTTCCTCGGCGGTGGCGGTGGTCTGGGCCAAGGTGGCGCCGGGCGCGAGCGACAGGTAGACCTGGGTCTGCGAGTTGTCGTCGGGCGGGATGAAGCCGGTCTTGAGCAGCGGGATCATCGCCACCGAGCCGAAGAAGAAGAGGGTGGCCAGCACCATCGTCGTGAAGCGGTGCTTCAGGCACCACTCGGCCATCCGCATGTAGATCCTGAGCCAGCGCGGTTCCTTCTCGGCGTGGACGATCGGCTTCAGGATGTAGGCCGCCATCATCGGCGTCAGCACGCGGGCCACCACCAGGGATGCGAACACCGCGAGCGAGGCGGTCCAGCCGAACTGCTTGAAGAACTTGCCGGCCACGCCGCTCATGAAGGCGGTCGGAAGGAACACCGCGATCAGGGTGAAGGTG
>Ga0182007_10001428_pt1 | contig 12833 bp, 10 predicted proteins | sample Sormic07211113_1_FD_123023 | JGI IMG/M metagenome (GOLD analysis project Ga0182007, IMG submission 123023) | Rhizosphere microbial communities from Sorghum bicolor, Mead, Nebraska, USA - 072115-113_1 MetaG | ecosystem: Host-associated > Plants > Roots > Rhizosphere | place: USA: Nebraska... | reverse complement strand
CCGTGGCCGGCGCGCGGATCGATGATCAGATAAGGCCGCTTTTTCGCGTCGACGATCACGCCTTCGGGCGGCTTGATATACAGCAGCGCGTAATTGACGGGGCGCGGGAAATGCCTCGCGTCGAGCACGATGTCGTAGTCGAAATGAAGCGCGGGCTTGAGTTCCTGCGAAGCGCGTTCGACGTATTGCGTGCCGCGCTCGCGCATCGTGTCCCAGAACAGCAGCGAGCGCTGTGCGACGTCGACGGCGTAATGCCATGCGCTCAAGGGGTTGAGTTGCGTCGCGAATGAGGTCGCGCTCCGGTCGCTGCCGGCGTCGCCGTCGACGGCTGCGCGCAACCGTTTCCCATAGTGCTCCATTGCGTTCTGCGTGCGCTTTTCCAGCACGCACGCGACTTTCCCGGCAATTTCCTGACTGCGCGCCAATTGCGTGGCTGCGTCCATGACACCGTCCTCCGTTGCTACATTGATTGAGCCGCGCTAGCGGCTGCCCCGCGGGCTGCTGGCGGGCTCGATGATTCGTGCGCGCACCGATAACGCATGCAACTCGTGCAGCGTACGCGTGCGGCTTTGGTCTGTTGTGACCTAGATCAATCGTGCGGCTGCCGATAGACGAAGGCAGGATGCCGCACCAATGCGGGGCGCATCTAATGGTGCTGACGAAGTGTCCGCGCCTGCTTCGAAACACGCGGCGGCGTGGTCACGTTTTGAACGACGAAGTCAGCAGTGCCAGCCACGTCGAGGCGGTGGAAGGAATAGACGAGCAGGTAACGCGGGAAACAAGGGGAGCATTGCCGGCGCCGCGACAAAACCTCGACTCCATAAAAAAAGGACGCCGATTTCTCGAACGTCCTTGGTGCTGCAATGACTGCGTGCAGCAGTCAGGTCATCGGCGAATTACCAGACATACCCTGCGCTAGCGCCAACCGCTACCGTGCCGCGCGTGTTGGTCGAACCACCGCCCTTCAGGATCCACTTGCCGTTAGGCGTGTAGGTCGACAGACCGAATGCGACCGCCGACTGTCCGCCATACGTGCCGCCCGACATGCCCACCACGCTCTTTCCGGCAGCCGGTGCCTGCGGCAGCATGCTCAGTGCGACGGCGGACGCCGTTCCCGCGTTCGAGTCGCGGCGATAGCCTTCCATGTCGGAGCGCACGCTGCCGATCTGGTCGTTCATCTGCTGCACGTTGACCGCGTCGGTCGGTGCGGTGCCCGCCGCGACATTGGTGATCTGGCGTTCGTTGCCGATCGAGCCGACCGAGACGCTGTTGTCCCGATCCGCCACCGAACCCGCGCCCAGTGCGACGGAGTTGTTTCCATTCGCGCTGGCGTTCGCGCCCAGTGCCGTGCTGTTATCACCCGATGCGGTGGCGCCCGCGCCGTTCGCCGTGCTGTCCTTGCCCGACGCGATTGCGCCGACACCCGTAGACGTGCTGTTGCTACCCGTTGCCACCGCGCCGTTGCCGAGCGCCGTGCTGTTCGAACCCGACGCGTTCGCGTTTGAGCCCACCTGCACACTGCCATCGCCGCTGCCCGGCAGCGACGGATCGACCGTGCCGCCACCGCCACCCGACGCGCCGCTTTCGATGTTCGACACACGGTCGTTCATCTGGCCGTACTGCGACTCGAACTGCTGCTGCAACGCGTACAGTTGACCGCCGTTCACCGCATCCATGCTGCCTGCCGAGATCGAGCCCGCCATCACGTTCGTCAGCAGCGTGCCGTTGGCGCCGCCGAGGGTCGCACTCGACAGCGTCAGGTCGTCATAGACCAGCGCGCCGAGTTCCTTGCCGGTGTAGTCGATCAGGCCCGTCGCCTTCAACTGCGCGATCGTCACGACATCGCTATCGTTCACGCCGTTCGCCACGCCCGTCACCACGCGCGGGCCCGCCGTGCCCGACATGTCCACCGCGCCGCCAGCGAGGCCGCTCGCGACCGTGATGTTGCCGGTCGCCGCATTCTGCTGCACCAGGCCGATCGAGCCGTTGCTGAGATCGCTGTTGATCTGGGCGATCGACGACTCGTTGTTCGCCGTGCGCGTGTCGAGGTTGGTCACCGCATCGCCGATCGTTGCGACCGTGGTCGTCCCGCCGTTACCGTCGCTAACCGTATAGGTCGGACCGGTGACTGCGCCGGTGGTGGGGTCGATCGTCGCGCCACCACCAAGGGCATCGACCAGCGGCGAAAGCTGGCTGACGTTGACTGCATCAGTGTCCTGCGTGCCTGCCGCGAGATTGACGATCTGGCGCGAACTGGTGGTCGAACCCACCGCTACCGCGTTGTTGCGGGTCGTCGTCGAATTTGCCCCGAGCGCTACCGTATTCGTTACGTTGTCGCCGACACTCGCACCGAAACCGATCGCCATCGAATCGGTCGCCGCCGTGCCGACGCTCGCGTTAGTACCCACGGCGATGGTGCCAACGGTGTACGTATTGGCGCCAGCACCCAACGCCATTGAATCCGTGTTATCGGCATGCGAGGACGCGCCCAACGCGACCGAACCGTTGCCGAACGCATAGGCATTGTTGCCCAGGGCCATCGCGCCGGAGGTCGCACCCGTGCCCGAGACAACCGCACCTGCGCCAATGACGACGGCGTTGTTGCCAAAATTCGTGTCGCTGGTGGAATCCTTGGCTAGTTGGCCGATTACAATCGAACTGGTTCCCGAGGCGGACGCAACGCGGCCCAGCGCCACGCCGGCGTCTCCCGTCGCATGGGCGCCGCTACCGATGGCCACGCTGCGATCGGCAGCGGCATTAGCAGCATTGCCAAGCGCCACCGTGGCGTACCCGCTTGCTGCGGCCCCGAATCCGACCGCCGTCGCGGCGGTCCCGGTTGCCTGAGCCTGGCTACCCACCGCTGATGCGTCTTGCCCCTCGGCCTTGGCCTTATATCCAACCGCCGTCGTGCCGATCTCGGTTGCCTGAGCCTGGTGACCCATCGCCGATGCGCCTTGCCCATCTGCCAGAGCGCTATCGCCGATCGCGATTGCCCCGAACCCGGTCGCCGAGGCGGCGATATTAGGGGTACCCGCAGTCACCTTGATGAAGCCGTCATCCACCGTGGCCAGCGGCATGATGGAGTTGGGTTGCAGTTCCGACGCCACGGTACACATGCCGGCCTCGTCGATCGAGCCGGCTTGCCCGTCCGTTGTCGTGCAGCTTTCCGCCGCCGACGCCGTGCCCGTCACCGCGCTCAGCGCGACGATCACCGCCGCCGACGCGAGCGCGACGCGCGCCGAACCCTTGCTGCGTGCACGGGCCGTTTCAGATGCAGCCGTCCACGTTTGCGTGACGGCATTCCAGACATTGCGGTAAGTCTTGTTCATGAGTAACTCCTGAAAGAAACGAGAAGAAGAACTTTCTTCATCAGGAGCCACTGTATTTTTTCAAACACCTTACAGGTGTTGGACTAGTACGAACACGGTCCTGGCCGGATCAAACCCGTCCGATTCGCACGAATCGAGAGGCAATAAGCCGGCGAAGGCATGCGGGACCATGCCGATTATGAACACCGAGGCGCTGCGCATGCGCGTGCCGAATGACGTGTTTCGTGGCTTTGTAAGTGCGGGGTTCAGCACGCGCAAAAAAACCGGGCCCACATCGCTGTAAGCCCGGCTTGGTTCATCGTTTGGTCAATACACCGCCCCCGCACGCTGCTTCACGCAGCGCCATTCAATTCGTATTTCATGATATTTCCATGGCGGCCATGAATATCACGCTCGACGCTGTACACGTCTCCTTCAATCGCCGTGCTCCGTGCGAGAACCTGTTCGATTGCGGCGCGATCTTCGGCGTCCAGTGCGACCGACAGCACTTTCATATGTTCCGGCAAGTGATCGGCGCGCCGCACGCCGACAATCGCGGCGGCCACTTGCGGCTGATCGAGCACCCAGCGGGTCGCAATGGTCGACATCGACACGTCGTGCTTGCCCGCGATGTTCTCGAGTGTGCGCAAGAGCGTCTGGAAAACTTCCCACCCGCCGAAGTCGTCGATGATGAGCTTGTACTTGATCAGCGAGCGATTTGCGATGTCGCGGCCAGGTTCGGGCGCGCCAAGCCACCGGTTGGATAGAAAGCCGCCCGCCACCGTGCCATAGCAGAGCAGGTGAATGCCGTGCTCGCGGGCGTACGCCGAGAGCTTTTTCGCCGGACGACGGTCGAGCAGCGAGTACTGCACTTGCATGCTCGTCAACTGAACGCCCGACTCGATGAGTTCCTGCGTGCGCTGCGTGTCGAAGTTGGTGCCGCTTAGCCTGTCGATCTTGCCGGCGCGCTGCAATTCGAGCAGCCATTGCGCGACTTCGAGATAGCGCGGCACCGAATAGTCCCACCAGTGAAACTGAACGAGGTCGAGCCGCTCCACGCGCAAGCGCGACAAGGACCGGTCGATGGTCTGTTCAACCAGCTTCCGATCGATCGTGCGCAGCGACGACAGATCGGGAACGAACTTCGTATGAATTTTCAGTTGAGCGAGACTCTCCGCGCCACGGCGCTTGCGGTAGTCGGCACGAAATTCGCCGATCATTTCTTCCACGCCCGTGTAAATGTCGGCGCAGTCGAACGCGGTCATTCCGGCTTCGTAATACGCGCCCATGTCGGCGATCGCGGTTGCGCGGTCGACGCTGCCATGGTCGCCGGCAAGTTGCCAGCCGCCTTTGATGATCCGGGAGACCGAGTAGCCCGGCGCCAACTCTATTCGCTGCATCTGTGTCATTCGTGGTCCTTTCAGGAAAGTTTGACCGCAGTGGTGTCCGCATGCCGGAATCGGCGCTTGCCGAGTCTGGAAATGCGAAATCGCGAGGGACAATTGGGATCGGGGCAGGCCACTTCCGCATCGGTCGACATCCAGTCGTGCGGATCGGTCGCCCGTTGCTTGGCAGGCAGCAGCGGCAGCAGGCTGGCGAGCGAATAGATCGAAAAGCCCTGGCCCGGCGGCAAGTGAAGCATCTCGCCGCGCAGTTCAAAGTAATCGCCTACCTTTGCGCCGCAGTACAACCGTGCGCCCTCCGGCGCGACCACTTCGACGCGAAGGTCGTACAACTCGAATGAGGGCGCGTCGTCGCGCTCGCCAGGCTGTTGAGGATTCATGTGTCAGGGATTCGGTGGTGTGACCGAAAGAATGATTTCGGTCGGGGTGGATGACGAATTGCAATAGCGATGCGGCAGCCGCGAGTCAAACGAAATGCTTTCGCCGGCGGCGATCGGATACCCGACACCGTCGATCTGGGCGGTCAGTTCACCGCTGATGACATAAACGCATTCCGTTGATGCGTGCCCGCGTGGTTCGTCCGCCGATACCTCGCCAGGCAGCAAGACTGCGCGCAACACTTCGAGTTGCCCGTTGCCCGCGGTGAGACGCTCATAGCTGACACGCCCCTTCGGCGCGGTCAGCATCGACCGCTCCCCGGGCCGGCTGATCCATACCGACGGCGCAGCGGTGTCCGCGAACAATGAAGCAACGGATGCGCCGAATACGCCAGCCAGGCGCCGCATGGTTTCGAGGCTCGGGTCCGTGACCGAACGTTCGATCTGGCTGAGCAGCGTAGGCGAGACATCCGCGAGCGCGGCCAACTGGCGCAGTGACATACCACGCGCGGTGCGCAATTCCTTGAGTCGCTCTCCGATCACTTTCTTATCCTGTTGTGTAGACGCTGGGGAAACGTCGGTGTGCAGTATAGGTACACGCATTCCGACGGTCAAGCCGAGGCTGTTAGCGGCAAAAATGTGAGTTATCTGGCATCAGGAAAACCCGAACATGATTTTGAACAGGTGGCGTTTCGTGCATTGCTAGTGCACACTCGCAGCCACGTTGTGCAGTACAACTTCACTAGGAGGAGACTCATGGAAACGCGTCCCGCCCAGCGCGGCAATCCGCATTACCGCTATCGATGGCTCCTGGTCATCCCGTTTGTCTGGCAAGCAGGACTCGCGCCAGTCGTCAATCACGTCTCCTGGTCGCCCCTCGGCCTGCCTTTTCCAATGCTGTGGCAAATGGCCGGCATCGTCCTCACTAGCCTGTTGATCGGGCTCGTGTTCATGCTCGATCGAGCCCACGGCGTGGAGCAGGAGGAAGCGGCGTACCTCCAGGCCACGCCTGCTTCAACAGGAGACGCGCAATGAAGATTGCCATTGTTCTCGCCATCCTGCTCGCCACGGTGGCCGGCGCGGCCGCCTACGGCAGACGCACCCGGCGAGGAAAAACCTTGTCGGACTGGGCGGTCGGCGGCCGCAGCCTCGGCACGGTCGTCTTCTGGTTCATGAATGCGGGCGAGGTCTATACCACCTTCGCGGTACTCGGGATTTCCGGCTACGCGTGGGCGCTCGGCGCGCCGGCGTACCTCGCGTTCTGTTCGGTTTCATTGAGCTATGCCATCGGCTACTGGCTGATGCCGAAGATCTGGAAAGCGGGCCGCAGCCGGCAGTTGATCACGCAAGCCGATTTCTTCGTCGCCCGCTACGACGCAAAGTGGCTCGGTATCGTTACAGGCGTGATCGGCATCGCCTCGCTGATCGTGTACGTGCAGATTCAGCTCGTGAGCCTGGGGCTGATTGTCCAACTGACCCTCGACGATCTGATCTCCACGCAGACCGCCACGCTGGTCGCCGGGCTATTGATGATCGCGTTCGTCTTCACCGCGGGTGTGCGCTCCGCGGCGTTCGCGGCCGGCGTCAAGGACGTCTTGATGATCGTCGTCGTTATCGTGTTGAGCGCGACGGTCGCGGCGAAAGTGGGCGCCGCTTCCATGATGGACGTCTTTCATCTGGCCGAGACGCGGCATCCCGGCATTGGCTGGTTCCCCGGACTCGATCCCGCGTCCCCCACGACCGCTATCTGGCTGATGACCTCGTCGATCAACATCGCGCTCGGCAACTGGGTGTTTCCGCATCTGTTCCAGATGTCCTACACCGCGCAAAGCGCCACGGTGATCAGGCGCAATGCGATCTGGCAACCGCTCTATTCGCTGGCTTACTTCTTCATCATTCTGCTCGGCTTCGCCGCGCTGCTGGCCGGCACGCAGCCGCCCGGCAATAACCTGAATGCGGCGCTGCTCCAGTTCGTTTCGCAGCAATACTCCGCGCCGGTCGTCGGTCTCGTCGCGGGAACGGGATTTCTGCTGGCGCTGGCGCCTGGGTCGCTGCTTCTGCTCACCGCGGGGTCGATCTTTACCCGCAATGTGGTGAGACCGTTTGCGCCACGTCTTGACGACCGCACGTCGCTGCTGATTTCGCGCTCCGCACTGACGGTATTCGCCGCGATCGCCGTGTGGCTGTCCATTAGCCAGAAGAGTTCGCTGGTCAAGATACTGCTCGACGCCTATTCGGCAATCGGCATGCTCGCGCCGGCTGTCTTTCTCGGTTTCCTCTGGCGGAGAACAACGGCGCTCGGGGTGCTGGCCGGACTCGTCGCGGGCTTCGTCTCGTTGCTGGCGCCGTTCGCCGCGCACTACTGGGAGACGATCGCCCCGCAGTGGGAGCCGGGCCTGATTGCCTTGGCGATCAACGCGCTAACGGTCGTGATCGTGAGCCTGGTTACACCGGCGCCGAGCCGCCGCGCGGTGGCGCTCGGCATGGCGCCCGAACTGTTGGCGCACAAGGATTCGGCCGCTCTACACAACCACATTTGAGCCTGAACTGGACGGACCTGGAGATATCAATGAAAAAGACGGGCATCGGATTCGCGTTTCTCATGGCAGTTCCGGCTTTCGCCTCGGCGCAAAGCAGCGTGACGCTCTATGGACGGGTTGTCGCGGGCGTGACGTTCATCAACAACACGGGGAGCGGGCATGTCGTTCAATCCGACACTTGCGGGCCGCCGAGTTGCAACCTGTGGGGTCTCAAGGGTAAGGAAGATCTCGGCGGCGGCACTGCGGCGATCTTCACGCTGGAGAACGGCTTCAATATCCAGAATGGCAAACTTGGACAGGGCGGCACGGAGTTCGGCCGCCAGGCTTTTGTCGGACTGACCAACGATCGTTGGGGCACGGTGACGCTGGGGCGTCAGTACGATCCGCCGTCGGAGACAGTCGGTTACTTCCCGTCCAGCAATAATTTCGCCACGGGGTATGGCTCGCATTTCGGCGACCTGGACAACCTCAACCAGTCGATCCGCATCAACAACGCCATCAAGTACGTCAGTCCCACATGGAATGGCTTGCAAGTGAAGGGGCTCTTCAGCCTGGGCGGCGTTGCAGGCAGTTTCTCGACCAATCGGGTATGGTCTCTCGCCGCCGGTTATACGAACGGCCCCGTTTCGCTGGCCGCCGGCTATCTGGACATTCAGAACCCCGCCACTTCGCCGAACGGCACGGGGGGCGTCTATACGTCGAACGGTAGTTATGTCGGGTCCCTCAACAGGTATGTCGCGTTGCAGGACGCCAATGCGATGAAGGTGCTGACCGCGGGCGGTTCTTACTCACTGGGGAGCGCAACTTTTGCTCTCAACTACTCGCACACGGATTTGCAGAACAGTCAGTATTTCGTCGCGAACGGTTTCACCGCTGCGGGCAGCGGCAGTGACTTCAAGATGGACAGCTACGAGGCCAGCGTGACGTATCGGCTCTCGCCCGCTTTACTGGTGGGTGCGGCCTACATTTACAACGCCGGAAAAGCGGACTATCAGAACCTGAAGCCCAACTTCCAGCAGGTGAATCTGGGCATTGACTATGCCCTCTCGAAGCGAACCAGCCTGTACGCGGTCACGATCCTGCAGAAGGCCGGCGGTGACGGCATCGCGCCGGTGACGGGCGCGGGCGGCGCGGTCGTGGGACGCAAGGCGCTTGCGGAAATCCCAGGGGCCGGCTACACCTCCAGCAGCGCAAAGCAGTTGCTGATGTCGGTCGGCATGTATCACTCTTTCTGAGTCGAGCCAAGGCGTTTTAGCACTATTGGATTTGATCGTGTACGCCGGTAAGAGGAGTGACCCGAATGCCCCGAATCACCGGCGTACATATCAATGGAATCCAAAGGCAACCGAGGCCCGGAAGCAAGACCGGCATGATCCGCCGGCGGGTGTTTTTCTACTTTTGTTTTTCACCCGCTCACCGGTACGCGGCCAGTGAACCAGCGGCTCACGACACGTGCCTGCCCACAAACAGGCTGATGCGCTCCGTTTTCAAACGCGCCTGCAGCCATCGTTCGATGGTACGTCTTTCGGCCGCGATGAGCGGCTTCGCGGATGCGAGATACACCACCGTCACTTCCTGCTCTTCCGCATTGCCTGACACCGCATCCCACTGCGTTGCGCTCGACAGCACGACCTTGGTGACCTGCGGATACTGCGCGTGCAGTTCCTTCGCCACGTCGGCCTCGCGCGACCGGTCGCGCTCCTGTTGCTGCAATTTCTCCTGCAATTGCGCAATCACGTTGTCGCGGTTTGCAAGCTCGAGTTTCGTCTCCTGATAGAGATCGCCGGCAATGCTCGCCTTGATGGACGATGCATCGATCTGCTGACGCGAGTCGCCTATCTGATGCACTACCAGTTCACTACCCGCCAATCCGCGATGCGTGAGGCGGGCTGCAATCTCCTTCAGTTTGCCGTCGTCGACACGCTCGCCGATCAGCGTCACCTCGATCAGCTTGCGCGACGGCGTGACGTTGGTCCCTGCAACGTGCGTCTGACGGAGCAGCGCCATTTCGTCCTTGACGAACTGCTGCGCCTTCGCGCTAAACACCTCTTCCTGAACGAGCCGGTACGCCAGATAAACACTCGGAACCGCCGTCAGCATGACCACGGCGACCACGAGATGCTTGACGCGCCGCTCGATCCGGTTATCGACGAACCGCTTGTGCGGCGGCGTGAGTATCCAGGTGATCACCACGGTCGATACCGCGATGAACACGCAATTGATGGAGAACAGATAGAACGCGCCGAAAAAGAACGACATGTTCCCATTGGCAAGCCCATAGCCGGCCGTGCAAAGCGGCGGCATGAGCGCGGTGGCGATTGCGACGCCGGGGATCACGTTCGATCGCTCGCGGCGCGTGACGCCCACCATGCCGGCGAGTCCGCCGAACAGCGCGATCAGCACGTCCCAGATGGTCGGCGTGGTTCGCGCGAGCAACTCCGAATGCTCGCCTGACAGCGGGGTCACGAGAAAGTAGACGGTGGAGGTGACAAGACTGATCAGCGTTGCGACCAGCAGATACTTCAACGAGCGCTTGATGAGCGCGAAGTCGTAGATACCCACGCCGTAGCCGATGCCCATGATCGGTCCCATCAGTGGGGAGATCAGCATCGCGCCGATGATGACGGCGGTCGAATTGACGTCGAGTCCGATCGAGGCGACAAAGATCGCGAACATCAGAATCCACAAATTGGGACCCTTGATTTCGACGCCGCCGCGCAGGGTTTCATCGATGACGGCATCCGTCGCCTTGCCTTCCTGGAGGCCGAACCAGGTCCGCAATCTGGCTCTGGTCCGGTCGAATCGTGAAGTGACAGTAGTGGGGTTGATCGTATTCATCGTGGCAGTGCTTCCGGGAAACCGCGTACAAAAAAAGCGCCCATGCTTTTGGCATGGGCAGATATCGCTGTAAAGGAGAGCACCCGCCGCGATATCGAAGTCTCACGGAAACGGGTGCGCAAATCGCATCGTAGTTAACCCTGTACTTGCAAACAATCGGAACCGTCTGATTTGCGAATTCACCGCGAGAGAGTCGGCGGTGCGTCGATGGCTGAACGAATTCAACCATGCTTGTCACGCGATATGCGACGTCTGCCTGTATTCGCGCATCGCCCGATCCTTCAGCATCTCCGCCATCAGTTGCGCGTTAGGCGACAGAAACGCGTCGGAGCGTGTCACCAGCCCGACTGTCATGTCTGGCAACGGCGTATCCAGATCGAGTGTCACGATCTCGGGATCAATGATCCGCCCCGCGAGATCGGCAGTAGTCACGGCAATCGCCTGCGCGTGCTTGAGCACCGCCCACGTCGCGGCTGCGTTTTGACTTTCGATGTTTTGCGGAGCCTCGATCACCCTGGCGACGCCAACGTCGGGGGGCTGAGTGCTGATGCGCATCCCGCCGCTCACCCAGCGAAAACCGGTCAGTTTATCCAGCGTGCAGCGGCCCCTGGCCGCCGGGTGCTCACGATGCGCAATCACCACTGCCTGCTGCCGCAGCCACGGATCGAACCGGAACGGCAGCGCGATCGATTCCGCGAAGGTCGTGCAGACGCCGAAATCCAGCGTGCCGTCCCGCAGGCCGGGCAACACCGTCGCGAGCGCGCCGTCCACGATGCGCAGCGGCGCGCCCGGGCGCTGAGCGAGAAAGTCCGGCAACACGAATGGCAGCAGACAGGTGGACGCCATCGGCGACATGCCCATCGCGACGCGGCCGCGATTGTCGAGCGAGACGTCGCCGTCGAGCAGCTTCATCTGCTCGACGATCAATGTCGCGCGCGGCAGCAGCGACTGGCCGGCAGCCGTGGGTACGGCGCCGCCGACACCGCGCGAGAACAACGTCACACCGAGGTCTTCCTCTAGAAGACGCAGCGTCTTCGTGACGGCGGCCTGCGACACGTTCATTGCGCGCGCAGCCGCGCGGATGCTGCCGAGCCGCGCGACGCTGACGAACGCGAGTACTTGCGGGTACTTCATGGGTGACAACCTGCGGTTACTTGAATGAACCAAACGACGTCTTTCGGGACGCACGGCTGCGTGACATGCTAGCCCGGCCCTTTCAGCGGAGGCTGAAGGCGCAATTCGATAGTCATGTCAATCGCTCGGCGGAGCGCCGCACTGCTCCGACGTAAGCGCGCCGCCGACGAGCAACCGGGAGTGTCACATGAAAATAACGAAGCAATCCAGAGTGTTTGCACCACTGAGTCTGTTGGGCGGCGTGCTTGCGCTGACCCTGTCGGCGTGCGGATCAGATAGCGTCAACGTGGCGGCGACGGGCCCCGTGCCCGTCGCGAACGCGACTTACGGCGACGGCGGCATGCCCGCGTTCTATACGTGGCAGAGCGCCGTGCCGAACCAGCCAGGCGTGGTGCTGCGGCAAGCGCCGCTGCCAGCCGAGTTCGCGCTGGACCATTCCGATCCGGCGCAAAACGCGAGGCTTCTCTATACGTCGACGGAAGGCGTCGACGGCAAGACGCCCATCACCGTATCGGGCGCGGTCTATCTGCCGCGGGGCACGCCGCCCGCGGGCGGTTGGCCGATCATCGCGTGGACGCATGGCACGGTTGGCATCGCGGATATCTGCGCGCCGTCGTTCCGGCAGCGCTCCGATCGCGACAAGGCCTACCTCGGCACGATGCTCGCGCAGGGCTATGCAGTCGTCGCGACGGATTACCAGGGACTCGGCACGCCGGGCCCGCATCCTTACCTCGTCCATCGCGCCGAAGCGTATAGCGCGCTCGACGCGGTACGCGCGGCGCTCGCCGCGTTTCCTGGCGTGCTGAGCAATAAGGTGGTCGCCGCCGGCCAGTCGCAAGGCTCGGGGGCGACGATCGCCACCTTGCAGTACGCGCCTGCCTATGCGCCCGACGTGCGCGTCGTCGGCGGCGTCGCAACGGGTGTCTACTTCCCGTTGGTGGCGTCGGGCACGGCGCCGTCGGCACCGGCCCAGACAGGCGATGCGGGCAACTCCGTCTATCTGCTGCTCGCGATTCGGGGCACTGGCGCGCTCGTGGTGCCAGGTTTCGATTTCCGGCCGTACCTATCCGAGCGTGCGCAACCGCTGTACGACGCCACGGTGACATCGTGCCTCGACCAGCTCGACACGCTTCAGCAAGCGAATGGCGTCGATCAAACCAATTACCTGAAGGCGATGCCGCCAATCGACAAGATAGGAGCGATCGTGGCGGCGACCTCCACACCGGTCGCCGG
>Ga0182007_10001425_pt1 | contig 12838 bp, 11 predicted proteins | sample Sormic07211113_1_FD_123023 | JGI IMG/M metagenome (GOLD analysis project Ga0182007, IMG submission 123023) | Rhizosphere microbial communities from Sorghum bicolor, Mead, Nebraska, USA - 072115-113_1 MetaG | ecosystem: Host-associated > Plants > Roots > Rhizosphere | place: USA: Nebraska... | reverse complement strand
TACATGCGTGAGGTGTCCCTGCGGGTCGACCGCTACCTGGTGAACACCAGGGTCACGCCCAACCAGCTCACGTACCTGATGACCGTCTTCGGCGTGCTCGCGGCCCCGGCGCTGCTCGTGCCGGGGATCCCGGGCGCCGTGCTGGGCGTCGTCTGCGTCCAGATGTATCTGCTCCTCGACTGCGTCGACGGCGAGATCGCCCGCTGGAAGAAGCAGTACTCCCTCAACGGCGTCTACCTCGACCGGGTCGGCGCCTACCTCACCGACGCCGCCGTGCTCGTCGGCTTCGGGCTGCGCGCCGCCGACCTGTGGGGCGGCGGCCGTATCGACTGGCTGTGGGCCTTCCTCGGCACGCTCGCCGCGCTCGGCGCGATCCTGATCAAGGCCGAGACCGACCTCGTCGGCGTCGCCCGCCACCAGGCCGGGAAGCCCCCGGTGCAGGAGTCCGCCGCCGAGATGCGCTCCTCCGGCATGGCGCTGGCCCGCCGGGCCGCGGCGATGCTCAAGTTCCACCGGCTGATCCTCGGCATCGAGGCGTCCCTGCTGATCCTGGTCCTCGCGGTCGTGGACCAGGCGCGCGGCGACCTGTTCTTCACGCGGCTCGGCGTCGCCGTACTCGCCGGCATCGCCCTGCTCCAGACGCTGCTGCACCTCGTGTCCATCCTCGCCTCCAGCAGGCTGAAGTGACCGGCATGCGGGTCGGCGCGGTGATCATCACCATGGGCAACCGCCCCGACGAGCTCCGCGCGCTGCTCGACTCGGTCGCCAAGCAGGACGGCGACCGCGTCGAGGTGGTCGTGGTCGGCAACGGCTCGCCGGTGCCGGACGTCCCCGAGGGCGTCCGGACCATCGAGCTGCCCGAGAACCTCGGCATCCCCGGCGGCCGCAACGTCGGCATAGAGGCCTTCGGGCCCAGCGGTCGCGACGTCGACATATTGATGTTCCTCGACGACGACGGACTCCTCGCCCACCACGACACCGCCGAGCTGTGCCGGCAGGCCTTCACGGCCGACCCCGAGCTCGGCATCATCAGCTTCCGTATCGCCGACCCCGAGACCGGGGTCACCCAGCGTCGGCACGTCCCGCGCCTGCGCGCCGCCGACCCGATGCGCTCCTCCCGGGTCACCACCTTCCTCGGCGGCGCCAACGCCGTACGCACCCAGGTCTTCGCCGAGGTCGGCGGGCTCCCGGACGAGTTCTTCTACGCCCATGAGGAGACCGACCTGGCATGGCGGGCCCTCGACGCGGGCTGGATGATCGACTACCGGTCCGACATGGTGCTGTTCCACCCGACCACCGCGCCCTCCCGGCACGCGGTCTACCACCGCATGGTCGCCCGCAACCGCGTCTGGCTCGCCCGCCGCAACCTCCCCGCGCCCCTCGTCCCCGTCTACCTCGGGGTCTGGATGCTGCTCACCCTCCTGCGCCGTCCCTCCCGGCCCGCCCTGAAGGCGTGGTTCGGCGGTTTCCGGGAAGGCTGGACCACCGCGTGCGGACCTCGCAGGCCCATGAGGTGGCGTACGGTGTGGCGACTCACCCGGCTGGGCCGACCCCCCGTGATCTGACAAGCTCGTTCCTGTGAGCGATCGGCCCCACCAGGGCCCCAGGTTCATGCGATGCCCGCACAGGCAGCGCATCTCGAACTCGAAGACGAAGGTTTCCACCCGTGAGTGAGACAACGCACGACGGCACGGTGGCGCTGAGCGCGGCCGTGTCGCCCGACGAGGGCATGACGGCGGCACAGCTCGCCGCCAAGTACGGGCTGACCGTGAGCGGCGCCCGGCCCGCCCTCGTCGAGTACGTCCGCCAGCTCTGGGACCGGCGTCACTTCATCCTCGCCTTCTCGCAGGCGAAGCTGACCGCCCAGTACAGCCAGGCCAAGCTCGGCCAGCTCTGGCAGGTGGCCACCCCGCTGCTGAACGCCGGCGTCTACTACTTCATCTTCGGCGTCATCCTGCACGCCAGCCGGGGCATGTCGCAGGACGTGTACATCCCGTTCCTGGTCACCGGCGTGTTCGTGTTCACGTTCACCCAGAGCTCGATCATGACGGGCGTGCGCGCGATCTCCGGCAACCTCGGGCTGGTCCGCGCGCTGCACTTCCCGCGCGCCTCGCTGCCCATCTCCTTCGCGCTGCAGCAGCTCCAGCAGCTGCTCTTCTCGATGATCGTGCTGTTCATCATCGTGATCGGCTTCGGCAGCTACCCGGGAATGTCCTGGCTGCTGATCCTGCCGATCCTCGCGCTGCAGTTCCTCTTCAACACCGGGCTCGCCCTGATCGTGGCCCGCATGGGTGCCAAGACGCCGGACCTCGCGCAGCTGATGCCGTTCATCCTGCGCACCTGGATGTACATGTCCGGTGTCATGTTCTCGATCAACCACATGCTGGCCGGGCGCTCCGAGGCTTTCATCCGCGCGATGCAGGTGAACCCGGCGGCCATCTTCATGGACCTGATGCGCTACGCGCTCATCGACGGCTACGGCGCCTCGAACCTGCCCCCGCACGTCTGGGGCATCGCACTGTTCTGGTCCGTCGTCGTGTTCGTCGGCGGTTTCGTCTACTTCTGGAAGGCAGAGGAGCGGTACGGCCGTGGCTGAGCTGAACCCCGGGGAGCAGATCCCCACCGTCATCGCCGACGAGCTGCACATCGTCTACCGGGTGCACGGCGCGAAGACCGGCAAGGGCAGCGCCACCGCCGCGCTCAGCCGGATCGTCAAGCGGGGCGAGGAGCGCGGGGTGCGCAAGGTGCACGCCGTCAAGGGCGTCTCCTTCGTCGCCTACCGCGGCGAGGCCGTCGGTCTGATCGGCTCCAACGGCTCCGGCAAGTCGACCCTGCTGCGCGCCATCGCCGGTCTGCTGCCCGCCGAGAGCGGCAAGGTCTACACCAACGGCCAGCCCTCGCTGCTCGGTGTGAACGCGGCCCTGATGAACGACCTCACCGGTGAGCGGAACGTGATCCTGGGCGGCCTCGCCATGGGCATGTCCCGCGAGCAGGTCAGGGAGCGCTACCAGGACATCGTCGACTTCTCCGGCATCAACGAGAAGGGCGACTTCATCACCCTGCCGATGCGGACGTATTCCTCCGGTATGGCGGCCCGGCTGCGCTTCTCGATCGCCGCCGCCAAGGACCATGACGTCCTGATGATCGACGAGGCCCTCGCCACCGGTGACCGCAAGTTCCAGGTCCGCTCCGAGGAACGCATCCGTGAGCTGCGCAAGTCCGCGGGCACGGTGTTTCTGGTCAGTCACAACAACAAGTCGATCCGGGACACCTGCGACCGCGTGCTGTGGCTGGAACGCGGCGAGCTCCGCATGGACGGGCCCACCGACGAGGTCATCAAGGAGTACGAGAAGTTCACGGGCAAGTAGTCCACCCCGACCTGGACACAAAGGCCAGGACGCTTGGCAGGGCCCCGCCGCAACCTTCGCGGCGGGGCCCCGCGTCTGCAAAGGAAACGTCAACTCGGTTTGCGCCAAGGAATCTTGACGCCAATCGGTGTGTTGTTGTGATGTGCAGGACACCCCAGCGATCCTCACTGCGTTGTACAACGTAAGCTGTACCGGTCCCGAAACGCGGCAAGTGGGGCGATAATGCGCGACACCCTCAACCGGGACAGCCGTGCGGAAGGCCGGGCGGCGTGTCCGAAATAGTGTGTATTGGGTCGGCGGTGTAGAACGGGAGATGTGACGGCAATGGCTACGGAAACTCCCCAGCTCCACGCAGCGTGTGCCGTCCCCGCACCGGGCAGCGGACGGTGACGGGAACCGGCACGTCGCGCGCCGGTGATCCGGAGCGCGACACGCTCGACAAGGCCGCGGGTGAGAACTTCCCCGTGGCGCCTTTCTTCCTGCCCGGGGCCTGGCGCGACGACCTCATGGCCGTGTACGGATTCGCCCGCCTCGTCGACGACATCGGCGACGGCGACCTCGCCCCCGGCGGCGCCGACGCCCGCCTCCTCGGCGTGTCGCCCGAGGACGCCGAGGACCGCCTGCTGCTCCTGGACGCCTTCGAGGCCGACCTGGACCGGGTCTTCACCTCCACCCCCCGCCACCCCCTGCTGCGCCGCCTGCAGCCGACGGTCCGCCGCCGCTCGCTCACCCCCGGCCCGTTCCTCGGCCTGATCGCCGCCAACCGCCAGGACCAGCTCGTCAGCCGCTACGAGACCTACGACGACCTGCTCGCCTACTGCGAACTGTCGGCCAACCCCGTCGGCCGCCTGGTCCTCTCCGTCACCGGCACCTCGACCCCCGAGCGCATCCGCCTCTCGGACGCGATCTGCACCGCACTCCAGATCGTCGAACACCTGCAGGACGTCGCCGAGGACCTCGGCCGCGACCGCATCTACCTGCCCGCCGAGGACATGAAGCGGTTCCATGTCCAGGAGGCGGATCTCGCCACGCCCACCGCGGGCGCATCGGTGCGCGCACTGGTTGCATACGAAGCAGAACGCGCCCGCTGTCTCCTGAATGAAGGCGCCCCCCTGGTGGGTAGCGTCCACGGCAGGTTGAAACTGCTGCTCGCGGGGTTCGTGGCGGGGGGAAGGGCGGCGATCAAGGCGATCGCCGCCGCCGAATACGACGTACTTCCCGGCCCGCCCAAGCCCGGCAAGGTGCAGTTGCTGCGCGAGGTGGGCGTGACTCTGCGAGGAGAGGGGTGATCCGGACCGTGGAGGCCGAACCACACGTGTCCGCACCGGTACTCGCCGCCTACAGCTACTGCGAGGCCGTCACCGGACAGCAGGCGCGCAACTTCGCCTACGGCATCAGGCTGCTGCCGACGCCCAAGCGCCGGGCGATGTCGGCGCTGTACGCGTTCTCCCGACGCGTCGACGACATCGGCGACGGCGTGCTGGCGGACGACGTCAAGGCCACGAGGCTGGAGGACACCCGGTCGCTGCTGGCCCGGGTGCGCGAGGGCGCGGTCGCCGAGGACGACATCGACCCCGTGGCGGTCGCTCTCGCCCATGCCGCGCAGACCTTCCCGATCCCGCTCGGCGGCCTGGACGAGCTGATCGACGGCGTGCTGATGGACGTCCGGGGCGAGACCTACGAGACCTGGGACGACCTCAAGGTCTACTGCCGCTGCGTCGCCGGCGCCATCGGACGGCTCTCGCTCGGCGTCTTCGGTACGGAACCGGGAGCGCGCGGCGCCGAGCGCGCGTCCGAGTACGCGGACACCCTCGGGCTCGCGCTCCAGCTCACCAACATCCTCAGGGACATCCGTGAGGACGCCCAGGGCGGCCGTACCTATCTGCCCTCCGACGACCTCGCGAAATTCGGGTGCTCGGCCGGGTTCAACGGCCCGACCCCGCCGGAGGGCTCCGACTTCGCGGGTCTCGTGCACTTCGAAGTGCGACGGGCCCGCACCCTTTTCGCCGAGGGCTACCGGCTGCTCCCCATGCTCGACCGCCGCAGCGGCGCCTGCGTCGCCGCCATGGCCGGCATCTACCGCCGTCTCCTCGACCGCATCGAGCGCGACCCGGAGGCCGTGCTGCGCGGCCGGGTCTCGCTGCCCGGGCGGGAGAAGGCGTACGTCGCCGTGCGCGGGCTGTCCGGCCTGGACACCCGCCATGTCACCCGCTGGACCGTCAGGAGGCGCGCCTGATGGACGCGCACCCGACGGGCAAAAGGGTCCAAGGTGATTCCGGCGGAGAAAAGCGGCACGCAACCCTCCGGACGGGGACGGCGTCCCTGACTGCGACGGCCGACCGCGCGCACCTCGAGCACGGCGGTCGCGCAGAGGGGGACGCACGATGAGCGACGGTACGCAGTCCGAGGGACTGGACGCCGGCAGCCCGGGAAGACCCGGGCGGGCCGCCGTCGTGATCGGCGGCGGGATCGCCGGCATCACCGCCGCGCTCGCGCTCGCCGACGCGGGCGTCCGCGTCACCCTGATCGAGGGCAGGCCGAGACTGGGCGGCCTGGCCTTCTCCTTCCAGCGCGGCGAACTGACCGTCGACAACGGACAACACGTCTACCTGCGCTGCTGCACCGCCTACCGCTGGTTCCTCGACCGGATCGAGGCAACGGAGCTGGCGCCGCTGCAGGATCGTCTCGACGTGCCCGTACTCGACGTCGACAAGCCCGAGGGACGGCGGCTCGGCAGGCTGCGGCGCGACGCGCTGCCGGTGCCCCTGCATCTGGGCCGCAGCCTCGCCACCTATCCGCACCTCTCGCTCGCCGAGCGGGCCAAGGTGGGCCGGGCCGCGCTCGCGCTCAAGGGTCTCGACCTCGCCGATCCGGACCTGGACACCCAGGACTTCGGCAGCTGGCTGACCGCGCACGGTCAGTCGGCGCGTGCCGTAGAGGCCCTGTGGGACCTGGTCGGGGTCGCCACCCTCAACGCGGTCGCGGGCGACGCCTCGCTGGGGCTCGCCGCGATGGTGTTCAAGACCGGTCTGCTGTCCGATCCGGGCGCGGCCGACATCGGTTGGGCGCGCGTCCCGCTGGGCGAACTGCATGACCGGCTGGCCCGCAAGGCGCTCGACTCCGCGGGCGTCCGTACCGAGGTCCGTACACGCGTCACCTCCATCTCCCCTGTGGAGAACGGACGCTGGAGCGTCCAGGTTCCCGGCGAGACGCTGTCCGCGGACGCCGTGGTGCTCGCCGTACCCCAGCGCGAGGCCCATGACCTGCTGCCCGAGGGCGCGCTCGACGCCCCCGAAAATCTTCTGGACATCGGCACCGCGCCGATCCTCAACGTGCATGTCGTATACGACCGCAAGGTGCTCGACAAGCCCTTCTTCGCGGCCCTCGGCACCCCCGTCCAGTGGGTCTTCGACCGCACCGACGCCTCCGGGCTGCGCGAGGGCCAGTACCTGGCGCTGTCCCAGTCGGCGGCGGCGGACGAGATCGACGAGCCCGTGGCCGCCCTGCGTGAGCGCTATCTGCCCGAGCTGGAGCGGCTGTTGCCCGGCACCCGGGGTGCCGAGGTGAAGGACTTCTTCGTGACCAGGGAGCGCACGGCGACGTTCGCCCCCACCCCCGGCGTCGGACGGCTGCGGCCCGGCGCCCGCACCAAGGCACCCGGCCTCTACCTGGCCGGAGCGTGGACCGCCACAGGGTGGCCCGCGACCATGGAGAGTGCGGTCCGCAGTGGGGTGAGCGCGGCGGACGCCGCTCTCGCCGCCCTCGGCCGGCCACGCCCGAGTCACCTCTTCGAGTTCGAGGAGGCGGCGTGATGCATCTTCCCGGGGACAACCCCCGGACCCCCGGCCGAAAGCCGGAGGGAGCCGGCGCTTCACTGCGAGGTGGGCGCCGGTGAAGGTCGATCAGCAGCCGGCGGGCCCCCGCACCCCCGGTACCGCAGAAAAAGGAGAGACTGTGCCCACTGTGCCCCCGGCCGAGGCGGCCGCTGAGAGGACCGCGGTGGACGTGACCGCGCTCCTGGAGCGCGGCCGGACCCTTGCCACACCGGTACTGCGGGCGGCCGTCGACCGCCTGGCCCCTCCCATGGACACCGTTGCCGCCTACCACTTCGGCTGGATCGACGCCGACGGCAACCCCGCCGACGGCGACGGCGGCAAGGCCGTCCGCCCCGCCCTCGCGGTGCTCTCCGCCGAGGTCACCGGCGCCGCTCCCGAGGTCGGCATCCCGGGCGCCGTGGCCGTCGAACTGGTCCACAACTTCTCCCTGCTGCACGACGACCTGATGGACGGCGACGAACAGCGCCGCCACCGCGACACCGTCTGGAAGGTGCACGGCCCCGCCCAGGCCATCCTGGTCGGCGACGCCCTGTTCGCCCTCGCCAACGAGGTGCTGCTGGAACTGGGCACCGTCGAGGCCGGCCGCGCCACCCGCCGCCTCACCACCGCCACCCGCGCCCTGATCGACGGTCAGGCCCAGGACATCTCCTACGAACACCGCGACCGCGTCAGCGTCGAGGAGTGCCTGGAGATGGAGGGCAACAAGACCGGCGCCCTGCTCGCCGCCTCCAGCTCCATCGGCGCGGTGCTCGGCGGCGCCGACGACCGTACCGCCGACACGCTGGAGAAGTACGGCTACCACCTCGGCCTCGCCTTCCAGGCCGTCGACGACCTCCTCGGCATCTGGGGCGACCCGGTCTCCACCGGCAAGCAGACCTGGAGCGACCTGCGCCAGCGCAAGAAGTCCCTGCCGGTCGTGGCCGCGCTCGCGGCGGGCGGCGCCGCCTCCGAGCGGCTCGGCGAGATCCTCGCCGCCGACGCCAAGAGCAGCGACTTCGAGAACTTCTCCGAGGAGGAGTTCGCTTCCCGTGCCGCCCTCATCGAGAAGGCGGGCGGCCGTGAGTGGACGGCCGCGGAGGCACGCCGTCAGCACACCATCGCCGTCGAGGCCCTGGACGCCATCGAGATGCCCGACCCGGTGCGGGCCCGGTTCGCGGCGCTCGCCGACTTCGTCGTCGTACGAAAGAGATGATCACTATCGGTCGAATAGCCCTCGCGTAGTCGCCGGCCGGTGTCGCGGGAACACGAGCACCGGCCGACGGCGGACCCACAGCAGCACGATGTGAACGACTGCACGAAGGGGAAGCCATGACAGCGACGACCGACGGAAGCACCGGGGCCCTGCCGCCCCGGGCTGCCGCGGCCAGCGAAACCGACAGCACGAGCCCCGTGGCGGCCGGGGTCCACGACGTCGCCGTACGCGCGGTACAACGCTCCACCGACTTCCTGCTGTCCCGGCAGGACGCCGAGGGCTGGTGGAAGGGCGACCTCGAGACCAACGTCACGATGGACGCCGAGGATCTCCTGCTCCGGCAGTTCCTGGGCATCCTCGACGAGGCCACCGCGCACGCCGCGGCGCTGTTCATCCGCGGCGAGCAGCGGGAGGACGGCACCTGGGCCACCTTCTACGGCGGACCGGGCGAACTCTCCACCACCATCGAGGCGTACGTCGCCCTGCGCCTGGCCGGCGACGAACCCGGCGACCCGCATATGGCGAAGGCCGCCGCATGGATCCGCGACCGGGGCGGAATCGCGGAGGCCCGGGTCTTCACCCGGATCTGGCTCGCGCTGTTCGGCTGGTGGAAGTGGGAGGACCTGCCCGAACTCCCGCCGGAACTCATCTACTTCCCCACGTGGATGCCGCTCAACATCTATGACTTCGGGTGCTGGGCACGGCAGACGATCGTGCCGCTGACGGTCGTCTCCGCGAAGCGGCCGGTTCGGCCGGCGCCCTTCCCGCTCGACGAGCTGCACAAAGACCCGGCCAACCCGAACCCGCCCAAGCCCTTTGCCCCGGTGGCGAGTTGGGACGGCGCCTTCCAGCGGCTGGACAAGGTGCTGCACCAGGCGCGCAAGGTCGTACCGCGCAGACTGCGCAAGGCGGCCATGAACTCCGCCGCCCGCTGGATCATCGAGCGGCAGGAGAACGACGGCTGCTGGGGTGGTATCCAGCCGCCGGCCGTGTATTCGGTGATCGCGCTGTACCTGCTCGGCTACGACCTCCAACACCCCGTGATGCGCGAGGGGTTGGCCTCGCTGGACCGTTTCGCCGTGTGGCGCGAGGACGGGGCCCGGATGATCGAGGCCTGTCAGTCGCCGGTCTGGGACACCTGCCTCGCGACCATCGCGCTGGCCGACGCGGGAGTGCCCGCCGACCATCCGCAACTGGTCAGGGCGGCCGACTGGATGCTCGGCGAGGAGATCGTGCGGCCCGGTGACTGGGCGGTCAAGCGACCCCAACTGCCCCCGGGCGGATGGGCGTTCGAGTTCCACAACGACAACTACCCCGACATCGACGACACCGCCGAGGTGGTCCTCGCGCTGCGCCGGGTCCGCCACCACGATCCGGAGCGGGTGGAGAAGGCCATCGGGCGCGGAGTGCGCTGGAATCTCGGGATGCAGTCGAAGAACGGGGCGTGGGGCGCCTTCGACGTCGACAACACCAGCGCGTTCCCCAACCGGCTGCCGTTCTGCGACTTCGGGGAGGTCATCGACCCGCCGTCGGCGGATGTGACGGCGCATGTGGTGGAGATGCTCGCGGTCGAGGGGCTCTCGCACGACCCGCGGACCCGGCGCGGCATCGAATGGCTGCTCGCCGAACAGGAGCCGGACGGCTCGTGGTTCGGGCGCTGGGGCGTCAACTACATCTACGGCACCGGGTCCGTCGTACCCGCCCTCGTGGCCGCCGGATTCCCCGGTTCGCACCCGGCGATCCGGCGCGCGGTCGCCTGGCTGGAGTCGGTCCAGAACGACGACGGCGGCTGGGGCGAGGACCTTCGCTCCTACAAGGAGGCCAAGAGGTGGAGCGGCCGGGGCGCCTCGACGGCCTCGCAGACCGCTTGGGCGCTGATGGCGCTGCTCGCGGCGGGGGAGAAGGACTCCAAGGCCGTCGAGCGGGGTGTCGAGTGGCTCGCGGCCACCCAGCGCGAGGACGGTTCCTGGGACGAGCCGTACTTCACCGGGACCGGCTTCCCCTGGGACTTCTCCATCAACTACCACCTCTACCGGCAGGTCTTCCCGCTGACCGCACTCGGCCGGTACGTCAACGGCGAGCCCTTCGCCGAGAAGAACGGTGAGCCCTTCTCCAGGAAGCCTCTCGCCGAGGCCGAGGGGGGCTGATGACCACCCAGCCCGCTTCGGCCCCGCTGCTGATCGCCTGCGCGCTCGGCATCGAGAGCTTCGCCCTGCGCACCAGCGACCGCGGCGGGGCCGGCGGGCCGGTCACCGTCCTGCGGACGGGCATGGGACCCGAGGCGGCCGATGTGTCGACCGCCCGGATGCTGGCCCGGCCGGACCTCGCGGACGCCGCCGTCCTGGCCACCGGCTTCTGCGCCGGACTCGCCCCCGGTATGCACCCCGGTGACCTCGTGGTCGCCGAGGAGACCAGGGATCCGCGCGGGACCGTCCCGTGCGTCGGCACCGAACGGCTCGTCAAGGAACTCGTGCGCGCCGTGCCCGGCCGCACCGTCCACACCGGCCCCCTCACCGGCTCCGATCACGTCGTACGCGGTCAGGAACGGTCGGATCTGCTCGCGACCGGCGCAATCGCGGTCGACATGGAATCCGCGGCGACGCTCCTGAGCGCCGTGCGCACCGGTGAGCGCCCCGTTGCGGCCGTACGGGTGGTCGTGGACGCTCCTGAACATGAACTGGTCCGGATCGGCACGGTGCGCGGTGGAATATCAGCCTTCCGCGTCCTTCGTTCCGTACTTCCGGCTTTTTTCGAATGGCACCGTTCTTTGCTGCTCCCCAGGAGGTGAGCCAGATGGCCATGCCGCTGCGTCAGTCCATCAAAGTCGCTACATACTTGGCCGAACAGAAGCTCCGCAAGCGGGACAAGTTCCCGCTGATCGTGGAGCTGGAACCTCTCTTCGCATGCAACCTCAAGTGCGAGGGCTGCGGCAAGATCCAGCATCCGGCGGGCGTCCTCAAGCAGCGCATGCCGGTCGCCCAGGCCGTCGGGGCGGTGCTGGAGTCCGGTGCGCCGATGGTGTCCATCGCGGGCGGCGAGCCTCTGATGCATCCTCAGATCGACGAGATCGTGCGCCAGTTGGTGGCCAAGAGGAAGTACGTCTTCCTCTGCACCAACGCGATGCTGCTGCGCAAGAAGATGGACAAGTTCAAGCCCTCCCCGTACTTCGCCTTCGCGGTGCACATCGACGGGCTGCGCGAGCGGCACGACGAGTCGGTGGCGAAGGAGGGCGTCTTCGACGAGGCCGTGGAGGCGATCAAGGAGGCCAAGCGGCGCGGCTTCCGGGTCACCACCAACTCGACCTTCTTCAACACGGACACGCCGCAGACCATCATCGAGGTGCTCAACTTCCTCAATGACGACCTCAAGGTCGACGAGATGATGATCTCGCCCGCCTACGCCTACGAGAAGGCCCCCGACCAGGAGCACTTCCTCGGCGTCGAGCAGACCCGCGAGCTGTTCAAGAAGGCCTTCGCGGGCGGCAACCGCAAGAAGTGGCGGCTCAACCACTCGCCCCTGTTCCTCGACTTCCTCGAGGGCAAGGTCGACTTCCCGTGCACCGCCTGGGCGATCCCGAACTACTCGCTCTTCGGCTGGCAGCGCCCCTGCTACCTGATGAGCGACGGGTACGTCCCGACGTACCGCGAGCTCATCGAGGAGACCGACTGGGACAAGTACGGCCGCGGCAAGGACCCGCGGTGCGCCAACTGCATGGCGCACTGCGGCTACGAGCCCACCGCCGTCCTCGCCACCATGGGGTCGCTGAAGGAGTCCCTGCGCGCGATGCGCGAGACGGTCTCCGGAAACCGGGAGTGAGGTCATGACCGCCGTCTCCCTGGGCGTTCCCGAGGTACCGGCCCGGCCGATCGCCGAGCGGCGCGTGTCGCGGCAGATCCATGTCGGGCCGGTGGCGGTCGGCGGCGGGGCACCGGTGTCGGTGCAGTCGATGACGACGACCCGTACGTCCGACATCGGCGCCACCCTGCAGCAGATCGCCGAACTCACCGCGTCCGGCTGCCAGATCGTCCGCGTCGCCTGCCCCACGCAGGACGACGCGGACGCGCTGGCCACCATCGCCCGCAAGTCGCAGATCCCGGTGATCGCGGACATCCACTTCCAGCCGAAGTACGTGTTCGCGGCGATCGAGGCCGGCTGCGCGGCCGTACGCGTCAATCCCGGCAACATCAAGCAGTTCGACGACAAGGTGAAGGAGATCGCGCGGGCCGCGAAGGAGCACGGCACGCCGATCCGGATCGGGGTCAACGCGGGCTCGCTGGACCGGCGCCTGCTGCAGAAGTACGGCAGGGCGACCCCCGAGGCCCTGGTCGAGTCGGCGCTCTGGGAGGCGTCCCTCTTCGAGGAGCACGACTTCCGGGACATCAAGATCTCGGTCAAGCACAATGACCCGGTCGTGATGGTCGAGGCGTACCGGCAGCTCGCCG
>Ga0182007_10001424_pt1 | contig 12838 bp, 11 predicted proteins | sample Sormic07211113_1_FD_123023 | JGI IMG/M metagenome (GOLD analysis project Ga0182007, IMG submission 123023) | Rhizosphere microbial communities from Sorghum bicolor, Mead, Nebraska, USA - 072115-113_1 MetaG | ecosystem: Host-associated > Plants > Roots > Rhizosphere | place: USA: Nebraska... | reverse complement strand
TGGTCATGCTACGGGAACGGATTGTGACGTTCAGAACGACGCCTTGCGGCAGTCTCGGCGGACAGTCTTCATGACGTCCAATGGCGAGCCGACCGGCCACGCACGGAAAAGATAACTTTACCGCAAAATGGTCGGCATTCAGTGTGGTGAAAGGTGCGTTTGTGTGAAAGGTGTGTCATGAAGTTACGTCCGGCCTGTCGCGGCGGGCGTGCGCGAAGGCGCGTTCGCGCCGTCACGGCAGGATTTCACCGGCCCGGACGCGATTCCGCACCAAGCGGTGGGTAATCCCGCGACATGCACCAGCGCGGGGCACGTACGCGCCCGGAACGAGCTATCCGCCCGAGTTTCGGAGGATATCGCGCGAGGGCCGGCGGAAGCTCCTGCAAAAGGGGGCGCTCGATGGTTTCCTCTAGTGAAACCAACACGGATACATTTGCGGACGCCAGTGCAACTGCGTGCTACGATTTTCGCCGTCTCAAAAAAGTGTTGAACCGATGCAGAAGAAATTCTTGATGCGCGGATACGAAATGAACTGCGAGCCGCGCGTGACGGAGGCCGGCAAATACGCCGCGCAGGTCGAGGTCACGAAGGTGGGCTTCAGCCGTGAGGCTGCGTTCCGCAAGCTGGGTGAATTCGAGACCGAAGCCGAGGCGGTCGCGTACGCGAGACAATTCTCCGAAGAGTGGCTGAGCCGCTATGCGTAGGGCGGCGCCCCGAACGGCCGGAATTCGTGCCTGAATATTGCGAATGCGTTCGGAAATTTGTAGATTGATGACTCCTGTTGTGAGGTATCGATCGTCCGAAGGCAACGCAATTGGAGACTGCGAATGTCCACTTTGTGCATGCAGACCGTCGTTCACGGCAAAACTGTCCAGGTCGTGCTGTCGCCCGAGCGGCGTACCGCCAGGATCGACATCGTCGATGACGAAGCCGGCGGCTATCCGCCCCGCACGATGAGCATCGAGCGGTACGTCAATGCCGGCATGGCCGCCGACGAAATCGCGCGGCATGTTCTCGAGGTCGTCGCGATGTCGATCGAGCAGCTTGCGAGGCTGCAGCCGTTCGAACGCACGGCAGGCACCCAAGCGCGCTATTCGCACTGAGGGCGCTTGCGTAGCGGCGGCGCCCGTGCAGACCGCGAAGTCGGGCCCGAATGGCCGCATGGTTGATCGAGCGTCCGCCATGTCGCCGTGGCGCCGATACGAATGGATGCGCGTTCTCGCTACGCCGGCATATACATGAACGGCTCGCCATCCTCCCGCTCGACGGACAGCAGCCGCTGGAGCTGATCCAGCGCGAACAGCCGTTTTCCATCCGCCGCGGCTTCGGCGATCGCCGCGTCGACCAGCTTGCGCGCCCGCGCAAGGATCACGGACCGCTGACGGGCGATCTCGAGCACCATGCGTTGTTCGACGTTCTGCCGATTCGATTTCTTGTCGCTCAGGTGGCGCCAGCGATCGCGAAGCTCGGCCCAGGTGATGCGCTGAAATTCCGGAATCGTGCTCGGCAGCGTGCCTGCCTCGGCTGGCTCGGGCTGGCCGCGCAACGCGCAGCGCAGCGACGCGCGGGCACGCCATTCGTCCGAAAACGGCGCATACACGTCGCGCGTGCGCCCGATCGGGTTGGCACGCTCGATTTCCTTGTCGAGCAGGTAGCCGAGCCGCCGAAGCGCGGACCCATGCGCGAGCATGTCCGGATCGAGCATGCGGATGCGGCGCGAGGCATCCGCGACGTGGGCTTTCAACTCCCACAGCGTCAGACGGAGGTGCTGCACTTCGAGGATCAGGCGCTGTACGTCCGCGTAGGTGCACTTCGTCCACCATTCGGTGAGATCGTTCAGCTTCGGGGGATCGAATGGGGGGAGGATCATTTTTACTGCGGCGATACTGTATGGATATACAGTTTATCTCGCGACGGTCCGGGGGCGTCAAGCCGAAAAAACGGGGCCGGTCGACGTGCGTTTTGTGCAGACGATTGCCCCCTCGTTGTGGGCAAGAGCACGAGCATGAACAGGGTCGATCGCGCCGGATCGATCGCTGTTTCGGCAGCAGGAAGCGATTGGCGCGATCGTTTGTTGACCCGCGCCGGCTGCACACGACAATCGCCAGATGCCCGGCATGGATCGGGCATGGTCTGTCATTGCATTTGTAGTCCTGATTAAATTAAAAAGTCCGGATGCGTGAGCGGACGCCTGCATCGAGTGCGAAGTTTATTTCGATGCAGCAGCTCGCGTTGCGCTCCGCGATCTCGCATCGTCGAGTATCGTCGAATGGACTTTCCGAGACGGCGTTGGATGTCGGAGAACCGGCGCCGGTCGACGATTTCATCGCTGCCGGTATCGACGCGCAAGCGCCGGCAACCGTCAATGCAACACGCGACTCCGGCGCCGTGGCTTCGGCAGGCCACGTGACTGCGGTCGGCGTCAATGCGATGGTGGGCCTCGACGGGATCTCCGAATGACGGTTTCCCGCAATTTATCGCTTCATGCGACGACGTTGCCGCGATAAGCTTTGCCGGCCATGCATTGACACTCGACAGAAAACAATGACCACCACCTATCCGCTGCACGACGCATTGAGTTACGCCGATACGGCGTTTCCGCCCGAGGCCGACGTCGTGATCGCCGGCGCCGGCATCATGGGCTGCGCGGCGGCTTACTACCTCGGCCTGCGCGGCCTGAAAGCCGTCGTGCTCGACAAGTCGCGCATCGCCGGCCAGCAATCGACGCGCGCGTGGGGCTTCGTGCGACAGCAGGGACGCGAATCCGCCGAAGTGCCGCTGATGATGGCCGGCATGCGGATATGGGAAGGCCTGGAGCACGCGCTCGGTTTCGATCTCGAATGGCGGCAGGGCGGCTGCCTCTACATCGCGGACAACGAAGACGACTGGGTGTCGTTCCAGGCGTGGCTCGCCGTCGCGCGCGAGCACGGGCTCGACACGCGCACGCTGACGCGCGCGCAGATCGACGAACGCGTGAACGGGCTGTCGACGCACGCGCGTACCCTCGGCGGCTTGTACACGGCGACCGACGGGCAGGCCGAGCCGCGTCGCGTGGCCGCCGCATTCGCGGCGCGCGCGATCGAGGCCGGCGCGCGTTTCTTCGAAGGCTGCGGCGTGACCGCGATCGAGACGGCCGGCGGTGCGGTCGTCGGCGTCGAGACCGAACGCGGCACGATCCGCACGCGGCGCGTGATCTGCGCGGCCGGCGCGACCAGCTTCCGGCTGCTCGACGGCGTCGGCATCCGGCTGCCGCAGCAGGCCGTGCGGGGCACCTGCATGCGCACCAACGTGGTCCCGCCGGTGACGGCGGCGACGGTGTGGGGCCATGGCCTCGGCATCCGGCAGCGCAAGAACGGCGCGATCAATCTCGCCGACGACATGCAGGTCGACGTCGATCTGACGCTTGGCCACTTGCGCGGCTTGAGCCTCTTCTGGCCGCAATTCTGGTCGCAGCGCGACAAATTCCGGCTGCAACTGGGTGCGTCCGCGTGGCGCGACGTGCTCGCCCGCATCAACGGCTCGACCGGGCCGATCGAGCCGCGTGATCCGCAGCCGCAGCCGAATCGCACGCATGCGCCGCGCGCGCTCGCGAAGCTCAAGGCGATCTTTCCCGCGCTGAAGGATGCGCAGGTCGTCGAGGCATGGGCCGGCCTGATCGACGTGTTGCCGGACGGCATCCCGGTGATCGATGCACCCGGCACGCCATCGGGGCTCGCGATCGCGACGGGGTTCTGCGGGCACGGTTTCGCGATGGGGCCGATCGTCGGCCGGCTGCTCGCCGAATGGATCGACACGGGCGCGCCGTCGCTCGACCTGTCGGCGTTTCGCGCTCGGCGTTTCGTCGACGGAACGATGGTGCGGCCGCGCAGCATGCTGTGACGGCCGGGCGCACGCGTTCCCGTCGTAGAATCGAGCCCGCATCCTTCAGGAGATTCCCCGTTGGCCACGCCATCCGATCAGCGCCGCTCGTTGCGCATGCGCCTGCGCCGCGCCCGTAATCCGTGGCAGGCGCCGCGTGCGCGCACGCTGTTCACACGCCCCGCGACGTCGCCGCGGCGCACGCTGCTGTTCCGTCTCGGCGCGGTCGTGCTGTTGTGCACGCTTGCGTTCCTCGTGCTGTATCTCGATCGCGACGGCTTGCGCGATTCGACCAAGAGCACGCCGATGACGGTCGCCGATCTCGTGTACTTCACGATGGTCACGGTCGCGACGGTCGGCTACGGCGATATCGTGCCCGTCACGGCGCGGGCGCGCCTGCTCGATGCGTTCTTCATCGTGCCGATCCGCATCGGCATCTGGTTCATTTTCCTGGGCACGGCGTATCAGTTCGTGATCCAGCGCGTCATCGAGGAATTCCGCATGAAACGCCTGCAGAAGCAACTGTCCGATCATATCGTCGTGTGCGGTTATGGCCTGTCGGGGTCGATCGCGGTGCGCGAGTTGCTGGAAAGCGGCGTCGATCCGGCGACGATCATCGTGATCGATTCGCAGCAGCAGGCCCTCGAGGCGGCGACGTCGCTCGGCGTGACCGGATTGCTCGGCGATCCGGCGCACGAGGATCTGCTGCAGCAGGCGCAGGTGCGCGCGGCGAAGGCCGTGATCATTTCGGTGACCGACGATCCGACCGCGATCCTGCTCACCCTGTCGGTGCGCAGCATCGCGCCCGATACGAAGATCGTCGTGCGGATCCAGGAGAACCTGTACCAGCGGCAACTGCGGCAGGCCGGCGCGGATGTGATCGTGTCGTCGACGAAGATCGGCGCGCTGCTGCTGGCGGATGCGGTCCATAGCCGCTACATCGTGCCGTTCGTGAACGACATGCTGTCGACGCGCGGGCGCGCGACGCTGGTGGAGCGCGAGGCGTTGCCGCATGAGATCGGCTGCCTGACGAACGTCGTGCCGGGCGCGATCGTGGTCGGGCTCGATCGCTGCGGGAAGATCCATTCGTTTTACGAGGATCCGCCATGCAGGATCGAGGCGGGCGATACGCTGGTGGTGATTCAGTCGGCGCGGATTCCGGATCCGGATGTTTGAGGGATTGACTTTTTTATTGTCTATAATTTTCAACAGGTTGGCGCCGGCAAATTTCGCAATGGCTTGCCTATCCTTTTCCATGTAGGCGCGATGTAGGCGATCTATGTCAATGGAAATCCATGCGGATCGACATTAAGTGCGCCATCGAGCGTCGTCGCTATCGCTTGGACACTACCACTAGGGTGCTCCTATGTCCCGTGTAACGCATTAGCGGCTGACTTGGGTGGGTAAATGGTATCGGCACGCAGCATGGCGAATAGAACGTCGCGGTGTCGCCTTGGCAGCGCGATGAGTGCTGGATATGGGCCTGCCCCGCTGGACCTTGCGTGAGAACTAGCCCGTAAGACACGATCTCGCAGGCTGAATGCGGACGGGAGCAAGGCACACTTTAGTATCGTGTTGCCGCGTCTGGATCAATGCTCATCGCTGATGGAGGAGCTTGAGTGCCGGCTGACCGGCACGTGTACGCGAGACGCTTCGGCGCTGTTATCTCCCGTACGGCGAGTCAGCGGCCTTGTGCGGAAATCCTCGGGCCGCTTCTGTTCCCTATGTTCCCGAGCATGCAATATCGATGGCGTTTTGGGCAAGCATTGATCAACGATGCTCGAAGCCCCATGCCGCAATAAATCGATGTAGAATCCTGCCAGCCGCTCTGTCACAGGTTGCGGCTTAAGTATCAAGACACCCAAGCGCTTCACCAATACACCCATTTGGGTTGCGGCTGCTTGCAGCCTATACACCCTACCCGCTTAGCTTGTAGTGAAGCTGGCCGCTGATGGTCAGCATAGTCCGAATGCGCATGAATTTTTTGCGCCTCGGATCCCTCTTGTCGGGCGGACGCTCGATCGAGAGTGGCACTGCACGCCCCCTATATCCCGTTGTTGTCGACTAGTTGTTGCCGTTGGACCGCTTCTTTGTCCGTTGCGGTCACTGGGGCTTTGCGTCTTCAACAGGCATCTGCGTGACATTGTCCGACACGCAGGCTGCAGGGATTTTTCGGACCTTACTCAACGTAGATTGCTGCTGTGACCAGTGATCGTTTTGAGGGGTCACAAATGACTTCGATTCATAAGCGGTGCAAGGGTGTAAGTAAAAACTTGGCGTGTATCGAGCAAGGGGATTTTGATGTTCGGGCTCAGAGCACGCTGAACCACGCGCAGGTTGCGAGCGATTGTGTACCTCCACATTTTGAGCCGCGCCTGACGACAGAGCAGGTCGCTCATGTCTTTGGAATTGAGCCGCAGACGGTGCGAAAGCGCTGGTCGCAAACGGGCTCATATTTCGGTTTAAAGCCTATCAAGCTTCCAAACCGGCGGCTCATATGGAGTGGTGACGCCGTGGCAAAATTTCTGCGCGGGGAGGCTCTGTGATGAACGGATACCTTCTCCCTAGTGTGAATGCGGATGTCGGAACGGGTCTGCCGCAAATTGCAGGTACGCGCTTCGTGCGGGTATTTGACGAGCTTCGACACAACTTCCGTACGGCGGATGAACTGACGCTGTTCTTGTTGCTCGGAATGACTACCTTCGCATGTCAGGATGGTGCGTTCGTTCGCCTGAGAAACGGAACGCTATCGCCGCTCACGGGCTACTTCATTGTCAGTGCGCCTCCAGCGAGCGGAAAATCAACGGTGCTCACGCGCTTGTCGCAACCATTCGGGCAGGCGGAGATCGAGGCGAAAGAAGGCGGCGCGCAGCTTCGTCGCCACTACCGAGCGAAACGAGTCGTGTGGAGGTCGCAAGTCCGCCAGCTTACTCGCGAAATCGACGAGGCAATTGCGGCTGGGGAGGATCCTGGTTACCTCAGTGCACGACTGAGTGCGTTACTTCCCGGGGAGCCCCAACCACCGCGCACCGCGTCATGGCTTGCAGAGGACGCAACTATTCAGGCGTTGCGTCGTCGTTTGCACACCACGTGGCCATCCGCTGGGATTGTGCTTGACGAGGGCGTTCGATTTTTGACAAGCAAGCTGTCAAACGCCTTTGCAGACTTTTGCACGCTACATGACGCACGTCTTGCGAAGAACGAGCGAATTTCCACAGGTACTGAGTCAATCCCACAGGCATTCCTTTCGATGGTCATCGCGACGCAGCCCGGCCCACTGTTCGAGTACTTGCACAGGCATGGCGCGAACGCATTCAAGACTGGTTTTCTGTCGCGTGTCCAGCTTCTGGACGTGCCGTCTCGAAGCCCGATGGTCGCACCGAGCGGGCACACGCTGGAGAAAGCTGCACTCGAGGAATATGACGATCGCGTCGTCTCGTTGGCACGTGATGCGCGTAAGCGCATGCGTAGCGATGGCACCTTCGACCCGATAGTTCTTGAGTTTTCCGAGGCCGCAGGTCGCATGCTCGATAGCATGCCGCACATGATCAGGGCGCGGCTTTGGAGCGCCGGACAATTGCCTGAAATGGAGCCGTATCTACTGAGGCTTCCCGTTCTCATGACGCGAATCGCTGGCGTCCTTCATCGCTTCGAAGGCGATGACGGACTGATCTCGGATGCAACGATGCGGGTTGCTGCTGAGCTGGGGTTCTGGTTGGCGCAGGAGACGAGCCGGGTGATTTCGCGCTCGAAAGAACCCTCAGCAGCAGACAAGCAGGACATTGACATACTCGTGCACATGTTACGTGTCCATGTTCTCCGGTACCGCCGTCCGTTTGTCGCGAGACGAGAGCTCTCGGACATGGCCCCCGGATTTGGTCTCGACGAAGCCCGCTGCAAGCGGGCGCTGCACGCCTTGTGTCAAGCCCATTGGGTGTCGCTGGACAGCCGCGGGAGTGCCAAGTTCATCCGCCTGTCGCCGCAATATTTTCCCGGCTGTTAATTCCGATTGAACCGTTCGCCTGTTCAGCGCCATCAAGTGCTGACGGGCGGCGTATGCCCGCCGTTGAGCTTGAAACTCCGGCAGATGCCGGCTATTTCATCGAATCGCGGCGGACGAACGAAAAGGATTTACCGTGAACACGTACTTGAATTCAGAAATGGATGTTGATCATGGTGCTATGAAGACTTGCGGTCTTCTACCAGCAGTAGGTTGGGCGCAGTCTCGTGCGCTAACGACGCTGGCTCTCGCACTTCTTACCACGGCGACCTCGGTCGGTATCGCAGTGCTATCTGGCTTGCACCGAGCAGTAGGACTGCAGGAGCAGTCGGCCAGCGTCGCACTGGCAGTGGCGGCGGTCATGGGAACCCATTTGCTTCCTGCTTTAGGGCGAGGACGATCCATTTCCATCCGTTGTTGCGCGTTTGCACTTTGCGCGGCGAGCTTCGTCGTGACGCTTTATGGTCAGGTGTCGTTTTTCCTCACGACTCAGAGCGATGCCGGAAGCCAGCGTGTGCACGCTGCTGAGGTTTCGTCTGTCGTTCCGCAAAAGGAGCCGGTGCTAACGCGCGATTTGATGGCGATTGCCGTGGACATCGAGCGCGCTCGGACAGAGATGGCTACCAACGACTCAAAGCACTGCGCTTCCGACTGCCAGATGCAGCGTAAGCGTCACGACGTACTCGACGCCAAGCTCCAGCGGCTTTGGGTTGAGGAGCGTCAAGCCTATCGCCGCGAAGCTGAAATCGATCGTCGGGCTGACTTGCAGGAACGGCTGCGGGACTCGATGCGGCAAGATCCCACGACTGCACGACTTTCGCATGTGACTGGGGTTGATGAGCAGACGCTGAACCTGCTGCTCGCCCTCGTTTGTGCGGGCGTGCTCGATCTGACTGGGGGCCTTTGTTGGTACTTAACATTTGGGAGTGGTCGCCGACACATGGGTGCAGTGGTCGCTCCGGTCGTCGCAGGCGCAACTGCGGGTAGTCGCGAGCAACCGTCTGATACTGACATAGTGACTCCCGATGTTGGTGCGCAAGTCGTCGAGGAGGTCGATAGACGACTATTGCAGCTTGTTGACGATGTTGCCAATGGCAAGGTTCGTCCGACGGTCGATGGTATCCGGGAGCACTTCAATTGTGCCCAAAAGACTGCGAGTCACCTCCGTCGCCGATACCAGGCTCTGTGTGACGCTACTCAATCCACTACGCTGCAGAGTTAACAGGAGCCTGCCATGACTATCTATCAGTATCGACGCGAAACCCCGTGGATTGCGGCAGGTGCCTACTACGTGTATTCGGACGACGACAATCAGCTGCGCCAAGCCGTGCTGACGTACAGCACTGTGCGCCGTAGAATTCTCAATCGTATCGACGACGACATGATGAGTGCCGTCGTGGAACACGAGGGCGGCAGTTTGCGGATTCTTTCTGAGGCATTCGGGGCGTTGGCGCGCTTCGTAAGTCTGATGGACTGGCTTACGTGGCTTGTCGTAAGCAACGAAGGAAACGCGTACGATTTTGAGCGACGTGAGGAGGATGGCAAGGTCATTCGGGTCCAGGAGCATGCGTTGGGACGTTACTACGGCTTGCTTCTGCCTCTTGTTCGCGCGGTATTCGATCCCGAGTTGGATCTCGATCGGTTTAGGTTGCCACCGTATGCCGAACTTTTTTGCCATGTGATCACCAATCTCGTAGGCAGAGTGCCGACTCTTGGTGATTGTTTAAGTAAACAACCAACATTTTTTAACACTGATGTGAGGTTGTTTAGTGGCGAACTCGTAAACGATTTATTCAGATTAATCCGGCGGGAGGCTAAGGCCCGATTGATTGGAAAAATTGTGTCGTCGCGCAAAGACGACGGAGTGCGGGCGACTAAACGGATGCAGAAGTTTAAAAATGAATGTTTCCAACAGTGCCCAGAACTGAACGTAATGCTGCTCGAGTGTACTTACCGACCGCCTGAAAATCCAGCACTTGAGATCCCCGTCTCACTTGGCCAAGCCAAGAGAGATCACGGAAGATTCGTCAACCGGCTCCGAGCCGACGGGAAATTCGCAGCCGTCGCAATAGGTGGTATTTGGTCCTTGGCATGGGGGCGGCATAAAGGGCATCACCATCGCTGGATATTCCTGCTCGATGCTTCGATGGTAAAGGACTCGAGAGAGTGGTCCACTCTCGTCGCCAGTGTTTGGAAAGATGTGGTTGGCGTTGATACCGCATATGTTCGGGTACCAGGGGTGAACGACGCGTCTTCCCCTGTAACAGGGCTCGTCGCTGTTGACGATGTAAACAGGATGAAATCGCTGGACGATGAGTTGGGATATCTAGCTCAGAGAGATAGTTTTATTCAACTAAAAGAGACTGAGGGTGTACGTTCATGGGGCACGTGGGTTCCAGCCTACACACGTATAGATCGCTGCCGCAAGGCGCCGGACGGAGCAACAGGCATCGATCGTGACGGGAGCGACGGCGGAGACGCGTAAGTCATACACTCGTTGAAATCGAAGTTGGATCATCGCGAGGGGTTCGTTTTTTATGCCCGTCGCGGTGGCCACCAGCTGCAATTTAACGTGGGCTGGTGACCGGAGTGCCCTACGAATTATGCTGACGCATAATTCGTAGGGCCTCGATGCCTATGTGTTCACTTGTGGGGTAGTGATTGAGATAACGAGTCCTCGAAGATTGACGAGCATTTTACAAATCGAGCGTGCCCGAAGGCTAACAACTGACTGTGCCAACCCGGGGCTTGCGGCACCTTCCCGACAACTAGAGGATCTCGGTCGGGACTTGTTGGCTGGCTTGGGGGTGCTTAAGTTAAGTGCATGGTGCGACTGGCGGCGCGCATGATCCAAATTTGGTGGCACTCTCCCCAGCGGGAGAGTTACATGGCACTCAACAAACTACTCCGATTCGAACGATAGGGCGGCTACGCCCGATAGTTTGCATCGGAGTAGTTTGTTTATCAAAGAATGGATTGGGTATAAAAATATATCGCCTTAACTGTATATCCTATAGGAGTGATGCTTCAGCATCACGTTTCTTCCTCTTTTTTCCTCTGGGAAAAGGAGGAAGAACCTACGGAGATGGAGAAAAAGGTCCAACTTAGTGAGCGAGTGAAACGAAGCGATCTAATAAGCGAAGCGCCCTATGTGCACGTGAGTGCACGGGCGCGAAGCGTTCCCCTTTTATCGGTGACCCACAAAGGTCACCGACTAACTTTAATAAGCGGAACGAGGACTCCTCGTGGAGCGTCAACTTATCGAGTCCCCGGAGTGGGGCGAGATCTAACTTTGAAATAGCGAAGTGTCCGACGCGCCTTGTGGGCGCTAAGGACACGCAGCGTAGTCACCAACTCGAAGTGGTCGAGTCGACCACGAGACTGATTTTAAAAATAAGCAGTCTATCCACCCTATGTCCAACAGGGAAATCGAATGCCATCCTTCAGTATGCGCATCATGGCGATCTTTGCCATCAGAGCAGTTTGAGATACCGAATCTCCTCGATCCGAGGTGAATATTTCAGGATCACGTCAGCAAGGTACTCTGGCTGGGAGGTTGTCGATAAACGGAGACGGTAACATAGTAAGGGCTATGTTACCCTTCATTTCGTGACATCGAGCGAAGTCTACGCGTTCGCCGCACCCCTTGGGGAATTGAGCGCTCCGACCGCGGCGAGCGAAAAACGCCGCCGCCGTCTCGGCGCCCCAGTATTTCTGGGGCGGCCGCCGACGTGCCGGTGGGCGGGTTCATTGGGCATTGCGCTGCACGCGGGCCTGGAGGTTCTTCGATCCGGGCGCGGCGACTGGAGGGGCGTCTTTGCCTCTGGCGGTGCCGAAGCACAATAGCGCGCGCGCACATTTACCTTGGCGGGCAGGGGGCTGAATTCTCTCCACGGTGCGGAGAGAATTCGGTGAACGTGGTTGTCGTTCCGACTGGCAAGGATGTAGCTCCCCTGCGCAACCGTCGACTTGGTAACATGCTGGACGCTATGACTTTTGCCCCTCGATACCCATGATCCAACAGCGCCATCCGGAGCGCCTTGCCAGTCTTGTGCGCGAACTGGTCGGCCTCCCAATCGAAACAGAATGGCTGGAATTCAAGCGTAATAACGAACGGCCCGAAGACATCGGCGAGTACATATCGGCGTTGTCGAATTCCGCAGCCCTGTTTAACAAGGCACACGGTTACCTGATATGGGGTGTAGACGACGCCACCCATGAAATCGTGGGAACGGAATTCGACCCGCGTGGCGCCAAAGTTGGTAACGAGGAACTCGAAAACTGGTTGCTCAGACTGATCAACCCGAAGATCCCGTTTCAGTTTCTCGAAGTCGTGGTGAACGAGCATCGCGTGGTTCTTCTGGAGATCGGGCGGGCCTACCGGCATCCGGTTCAGTTCCAACACAATGAGTTCATTCGTGTTGGATCGTACCGTAAGAAACTCAAGGAATTTCCGGAAAAGGAGCGTGCGCTTTGGCGAATCTTCGACGAGACGCCGTTTGAAGCGCTGATCGCCGCCGAAGGCATATCGGATGAAGAGGTCGTCGCGCTACTCGACTACCCGGCGTATTTCGATCTCGCGGATATCCCCTTGCCCGAGAGCCGCGCGCAGATCATGCAGCGCCTTCAGGCCGAAGGACTGGTCGTCCGGAACCCTGCCGCAAGTTGGGACGTTACCAATCTGGGCGCCATTCTGTTCGCCAAGCGGCTCGACGACTTCCCGCATCTGCGTCGCAAGGCCGTCCGCGTCATCGCCTACACGGATAACAGCCGGATCAACACTTTGCGCGAACAGGTTGGCAACAAGGGCTATGCGTCCGGCTTCGAAGGCTTAATCGGCTTCGTCAATGGAGCAGCCCCCTGAAACGCCGGACACAGTCACCCACTTACAATAACGGGTAGGCATAGGACTGTGTTTTTGACTAACACTAGGCAGGAAGTGATGGAAGTGTTGACGGGCCCGGAGCGTCGGCGGCGCTG
>Ga0182007_10001420_pt1 | contig 12860 bp, 14 predicted proteins | sample Sormic07211113_1_FD_123023 | JGI IMG/M metagenome (GOLD analysis project Ga0182007, IMG submission 123023) | Rhizosphere microbial communities from Sorghum bicolor, Mead, Nebraska, USA - 072115-113_1 MetaG | ecosystem: Host-associated > Plants > Roots > Rhizosphere | place: USA: Nebraska... | reverse complement strand
TGTGCCCCGGCGCGCCCAGCTGCGCTTCGTGGCCTGACAACCGAATCTTCCGAACCAGGGACTGCCATGGCCATCGCCCTCGACCGCTTCGGCTTCAACACTGTCACGATGGGTGGTGAGCTCGGCCACAAGCTCGAATGCATGAAGGCGGCCGGCTTCGCCGGCGTCGAGCTGTGGGCGCGCGACCTCATCAACCATCCGGCCGGGGTCGAGAAGGCGGCTCAGCTCGTCAAGCAGAGCGGGCTGAAGGTCACCGATTTCCAGCCGCTGCGCGACTTCGAGTGCGCGCCCGACGCGATGCGCCCGCACCGGCTCGAGATGGCGCGCGAGCAGCTGCGCCAGATGGCGCTGGTCGACACCGACCTGCTGCTGTGCTGCTCGACCACCTCGCCGCTGGCGATCGACGATCCGGAGCGCGCCGCCGAGGACCTGCGCACGCTCGCCACGCTGGCGACGCCGCTGGGCATCCGCATCTGCTACGAGGCGCTTTCGTGGGGCCGCCACGTGAACCGCTGGCACCAGGCCTGGGACATCGTGCGCCGCTGCGACCGCGAGAATGTCGGTCTCAATCTCGACTTCTTCCACATGTCGGTGCATGGCGACGACGGCGCCGAGATGCTGGCGCAACTGGCCGAGGTGCCGGTCGAGAAGATCTTCCTGGTGCAGCTGGCGGACTACTTCTTCGAGTACAGCGACCGCCAGGCCGACATGATCGAGCTGGCCCGCCACCAGCGCCTGTTCCCGGGCGAGGGCCTGCACGACGTGCGCGACCTGGTGCAGCTGCTCGAGGACAAGGGCTATCACGGCCACTACACCTTCGAGGTCTTCAACGACGACTACGTCAACTCCGACCCGATGGTCATCGGCCAGCGCGCGATGAAGAGCGCGCGCTGGATCAGCGAATCGCATGTGGCTGGCGCGAGGCCGGCCGACCGAAGGACGACATCCCCATGATTTCCGGCAAGACCACCCTGATCGCCCACCTGGGCTACCCGACCGAGAGCTTCAAGGCTCCGATGATCTACAACCCCTGGTTCGACCGGCAGGGCATCGACGCCGTCGTGATGCCGATGGGCGTCAAGGCCGAGGATTACGCCGGCGTGCTGGCCTCGCTGTTCAAGCTGACCAATATCCGCGGCGCGCTGGTCACCATGCCGCACAAGATCACGACCTTGTCGCTGGTCGACGAGGCGACCCCGACCGCGAAGATCGCCGGCGCCTGCAACGCGATCCTGAAGCGGCCCGACGGCAGCTTGCTGGGCGACCAGTTCGATGGCGCCGGCTTCGTGCGCGGCGTGCAGCGCAAGGGCCGCGCGCTGGAAGGCGCGCGGGTGCTCGTGTCGGGCAGCGGCGGCGTCGGTTCGGCGATCGCCGCCTCGCTGGCCGCGGCCGGCGTGGCGCAGATGGCGCTCTACGACAGCAGCGCCGCCTCGTCGGAGGCGCTCGCCGGCCGCCTGCGCGCGCACTACCCGCAACTGGTGGTCACGACCGGCTCCAACGACCCGGCCGGCTTCGACCTGGTGGTCAACGCCACGCCGCTCGGCATGAAGGAGGGCGATCCGCTCCCCTTCGACGTCGCGCGCATCGCGCCGTCCACCTTCGTTGGCGAAGTGGTCATGAAGAGCGAATACACGCCGCTCTTGCGCGCAGTGCGCGACAAGGGCTGCGCAGTGCAGGTCGGCACCGACATGCTGTTCGAGATGATTCCGGCCTACCTGGAGTTCTTCGGTTTCGGCAGCGCCACGCCGGAAGATTTGCGGGCGGTGGCGACGCTGGCTTACTGAACGTCATGAGCCTCTTCGAGGCGGTGCTTTCCACGTCCGAGATGCGCGGCGTCTTCGGCGATCGCAGCGTGGTCGACGCGATGCTGCGCTTCGAGGCCGCGCTGGCACGCGCCCAGGCCCGGCTCGGGCTGATCCCGTCCTCGGCCGCCGCGTCGATCGCCGGCAGCTGCAAGGTCGAGCTGTTCGACGTCGCCAAGATCGTTCGAGACAGCGGCCGCGCCGGCAGCATCGCGGACCCGCTGGTCCACAGCCTCAAGGAGGCGGTCGGCCTCTTCAACGCCGACGCGGTGCCTTTCGTGCATTTCGGCTGCGGCGCCCAGGAACTGGTCGACAGTGCGATGGCGCTGCTGACGCGCGAGGCCGTGGCGCTGGTCGATGCCGATCTGGCCCGCGCCGTGCAGGCGCTGCTCGCGCAAGCCGAGCGCCATGCCACCACGCCGATGCTCGCGCGCCCGCTGGGGCAGCCGGACACGGTCACGAGTTTCGGGCGGGTGTGCGTCGACTGGGCGGCGCCGCTCGCCCGCCGCCGCGAGCGGCTGGCCGGGGCCGCGCGCCGGGCGCTGCAGGTGCGGTTCGGCGCCGGCGACGGTGCGGACGACCGGATGCAGGGGCAGGGCGCGGCGGTGCGCCGGCAGTTGGCCGAGGCGCTCGGCCTGCGCGACCCGGGGGCTGACGGGCGCAGCGAGCGCGACGACTGGATCGCACTCGGCTGCGAACTGGGGCTCTTGATCGGCAGCCTGGGCCGGGTCGCCAGCGACATCGCGCTGCTGGCCCGATCCGAGATCGCCGAGTTGGCGGAGGCCGGCGATCCCGCCCGCGGCCAGCGACCGGCGTCGGTGGTCGCGCTGGCGGCCGCGCAGCGCGCGCCGCAGCGCGTGGCGGCGCTGCTGGCCGGCATGCCGCAGGCGCATTCGCCGGGCAGTTGGCAGGCGGAGCTGGCCGAATGGCCCCAGCTCCTGATGTCGGCGCACGGCAGCGCGCGGGCGCTGGCGGACGCCTTGCCCGGCCTGCAGGTCGATGCCATCCGGATGCTGTCGAATATCGAACAGCTGCGCCTCGACCCGGCTCAAGCCGAGGCCGCCGGTGTGCAGGCACTGGCGCAGGTGCTGGTCCTTCAGTCAGCCCCCGAACCCGTCGATCCAAGCGACATTGCGGGATGACTTCCGCCGCAGCCCGCCGCGGCATCTCGTTCGCCCTGCTGCTGCCGCTGCTGCTGGCGGCGCAGCCGGTCGCCACCGACAGCTACCTGCCGGCACTGCCGGCGATCACGCGCGACCTGGGCCCGGCCAGCGCCAGCCTGACGGTTTTCGTGCTTGCCTTCGGCTTCGGCCAGCTGCCCTGCGGCCCGCTGTCGGACCGCTTCGGGCGCCGCCCGGTGCTGCTGGTCGGCCTCGCCAGCTATGCGCTGGCGGCATTGGGCTGCGCGCTGTCGAGCGGGATCCCGATGCTGGTGGCCTGCCGGGCGCTGCAGGGCTTCTCGATGGCGGCGATCCTGGTCTGCGCGCGGGCCGCGGTGCGCGACCTCTATCCGGCCCACGAGGGGCCGCACGTGATGGCGCGCGGCCTCACCGGACTCGGCGTGGTGGGCCTGCTGGCGCCGCTCATGGGGGCCTGGACGGTGCAGTCCGGGGGCTGGCGCTGGGTGCTGGGAGGGATGGCGGCATATGCATTCCTGCTCTGGCTTCTATGCTGGCGCGGCTTCGACGAAACGCGCGCCGACAGCGCCGGCCCCTCCGCGCCCAAGGGCAGCCTGCGCGAAGTCTTCGCCAGCGCGAGCTTTCGCGCCTGGGCCTCGCTGGCCGCCGCCACCTACGGGGGGATCTTCTGCTTCCTGCTGCTGTCGCCGATGGTCTACATCAGCTACCTGGGCTTCTCTCCCGCCTGGTACGGATGGATCCCGGCCGGCGGCTCGCTGGTCTACATCTTCAGCACCACGCTGTGCCGTCGCCTGCTGCGGCGCGTGGGGGCGGTGCGCGCGGTGCAGATGGGTTCGCTGCTGAGCCTCGCCGGGCCGCTGGTGCAGGCGCTGGGCTGCTGGCTGCTGCCGCGCACGGCCTGGCCGCTGCTGCTGGGCCATGCGATCTACTGCATCGGCCACGGCATCCACCAGCCCTGCGGCCAGGCCGGCGCGGTCGGCGACCTGCCGCATCTGGCGGGCCGCGCGGTGTCGTGGTCCGGATTTGCGATGATGGCGGTGGCCTTCGTTGTCGGCCAGGTGGCCGCCGGCTTCGTCGATCCCGAACTCAGCCACGGCGCCTGGCCCATGGTGGTGCCGATGGCGCTGGCCGGCGCCGCGCTGGTGCTGATCGCCCATGTCTGGCTGCCTCGTCTGCCGCTGTCGCATCCTCGAAAGGAAAGCCCATGATCCGCTTGAACCTGGTCCGCGAGGGCGGTGGCCCGATCGTCGTCCTCGGCCATGCGCTGGGCTGCGACCTCCACATGTGGGACGGCGCGGCGGCGCTGCTGGCGCGGGCCCACACGGTGCTGCGCTACGACCACCGCAACCACGGGGCCTCCGAGTCGCTGGCCGGGCCGGTCACGATGCAGGACCTGGCGGACGACGCGGCCGCGCTGATCGAGCGCGAGGCCGAGGACGAGCCGGTGCATTTCGTCGGGCTGTCGATGGGCGGCATGGTGGCCCAGGCGCTGGCGGCCCGTCGTCCCGAGTTGCTGAAGACCGTGGTGATCGCCAATTCGGCGTCCCACTATCCGGATGCAGTCCCTTGGCGCACCCGCATCGAGACCGTGCGGGCGCAAGGCGTGGCGGGCATCGCGGAGGGCGCCGTGGCACGCTGGCTCACACCCGGCTACGTGGCTACGCCCGAAGGCGCCGCGGCGGCCCGGCAGTTGCGCGACATGCTCTTGCGCACCGATGCGGCCGGCTACATCGCGAGCTGCGAAGCCGTGGCGGCGATCGACTTCCGCGAGAGCAACCGGCGCATCCCCGTGCCGACGCTGGTGATCGCCGGCACGCGCGACGAGGCCACGCCGCCCTCGATGTCCGAGGCGATGGTGGCGGCGATTCCGGGGTCGCGTCTGGCCACCATAGCAGCCGCTCACTTGAGCGCGGTCGAGCGGCCGGAGGCGTTCACCCAACTGCTGGTGGATTTCTGGCGCAGTCTTTGATGCACTGCGGCGCTATCGCTCAGCTGCCGCGGTAGGTCGAGCAGCTCCACGGCGTGCACAGCATCGGCACGTGATAGTGCTGCTGCGTGTCGAAGATCGCGAAGCGCACGGGCACCGTGTCGAGAAAGGGCATGTCGTTCCCGGCGCCAGGCTGGCGCCGGAAGAAGTCGCCGACGTGGAACAGCAGCTCGTACTGCCCGACCTTCGCCGCGTCGGGCGCGAGCACCGGCTGGTCGGTGCGGCCGTCGGCGTTGGTGGTGAGGGTCTTCACCAGCTTCCAGCCGTCGCCGTCGCGCACCGAGAAATCGATGCGCATGCCGGCGCCGGGGCGGCCCGTGCCGCTGTTCAGGACATGCGTGGAAATGCCTGCCATGTGCTTGTCTCCTTGTCGGCGGATCAGCTGCCGCGGTAGTACGAGTAGCCCCAGGGGGTGAACAAGATCGCGAGGTGGATGCGCTCCGCCGGGTTCGTGATGCGGAAGCGCACCGGCACCTGCGAAAGGAAGTTCGGCTTCGGCAGCGGCGTGCCGCGCGCGGCGAAGTAGTCCTCCAGCTGCAGCAGCAGTTCGTAGCGGCCGGGCTGGTAGGCGGCGTCGAGCAGCAAGGGCTCGTCGGTGCGGCCGCCCTTGTTGGTCTCGAAGCGGCGCAGCAGGTGCAGGTCGTCGCCGTCGTATCTGGAGAGCTGCACCTTCATGCCGGCACCCGGCGAACCGTTGTGCGTGTCGATCGCATGCATCGTGAGGCGCGGGCTCAGGTCGACCTGCGACACCGGCGCGGTCGCGAGCGCGGTCGGCGCGTTCTGTGCGACAGCACCGCCGGCTGCGAGACTGCCGAGTGCGAGACCCGCGGGCAGGAAGGCGCGGCGGGTGAGGGCGGGCGAAGTCATGGCGCGGTTGCTCGGTTCAATGGGCCAGCAGCCTGCCGAGGCGCAGGCGCGTGATGATCGAGATCTGCTCGAGGGCGGCATCGAGCTCGGTGTCGGTGTCGCGCTCGAGGCGCGTGCGAAGCGCCTCGAAGATCTGCGAGCGTGTGTTCTTGAGCACCGCGATGATGAAAGGGAAGCCATGCTTCGCCGCGTACGCCGCGTTGAGCCGCCGAAGCGTCTGCAGCTCGCTGCGCGTCAAGGCATTGAGGCCGGCCTGCTCGGCGGTCGAGTGGCCGGTCATGGTGCCGGCCTGGGCCTCCTTGCCGGCCAGCTCCGGGTGCATGCGCAGGAAGTCGATGCGCACCTCGCGCGACGTCGCCCGCACCACGTCGATCATCGCGCGGTGCAGATCGTCGATGCTCGCGAACGGCCGCTCGGCCCAGGCCTGGGTCGCGACCCAGGGCGAGTGCTCGAACACCCCGCCCAGTGCGGCGACGAAGCGCACGCGGTCGAGCTGGTTGATGTCCGACAGCGTCAGCGGGAGCGCTTCGGCGGTGTGCATGACGGCGCTCATCGCGTCACCGCCTTCTTCGCGAAACGCGGCACGAAGGCGATGATGAGGATCGCGGCGCAGACCTCGACCGCCGCCACGATGTAGAGCCCCGGCGAGAGCAGACCGGTCGACGTCTTGATGGCGCCCAGCATCGAAGGGGCGCCGAAGCCGGCGAGGTTGGCGATCGAGTTGATCAGTGCCACGCCGCCCGCCGCGGCCGCACCGGCGAGGAAGCGGCCCGGCAGTTGCCAGAACACCGGGATCGCGCTCATGGTGCCGACGATCGCCAGCGTCTGCGCGGCCAGCGCGATCATCGGGCTCTGCTTCATGAAGAGCGCCGTGAGCGCGAGGCCGACCGCGCCGAGTGCCGCCGCGAAGGCGCAGTGCAGCCGGCTTTCCTGCTGCCGGTCGGAGTGCAGGCCGTTGCAGATCATGCCGACGGCGCCGCAGAGGTACGAGGCGGCCATGATCCAGCCCACCGTCGCCGGGTTGGTGAAGCCCACTTCCTTGACCACGGAGGGGCCGAAGAAAGTCAGCGACGAATTGGCCGCGATGATGCAGAAGAAGATCAGGATCAGCAGCCACATGCGGCGGTCCTTCAGCGAGGCGATCAGGCTCTCTTCGCGATGGCCGAGCGCCTTGTTGTCGCGTGCCATGTCTTCGTGCACGAGGCGGCGCTGCTCGGCCGTGAGCCATTGGGCCTGCTCGGGCCGGTCGGTCAGGTAGAACCAGGTCACGAAGCCGGCCAGGACGGAGGGGATGCCCTCGATCAGGAACACCCATTGCCAGCCCGACCAGCCGTTCAGGCCGTGCAGGTTGTTCATGATGCCGCCGGCCAGCGGCCCGCCGATGACGCCGGCGATGGCCGAGGCCGACATGAAGATGCCGAAGGCCTTGGCGCGCCGCTCGCTCGGATACCAGTAGGTGAGGTACAGGATGATGCCGGGATAGAAGCCGGCCTCGAACACGCCCATGAGGAAGCGCAGGAAATAGAACATCGCCGGCGTCTTCACGAACATCGTGGCGACGCAGACGATGCCCCAGCCGATGGTGATGCGCATGATGGTCTTCTTGGCGCCGATCCTTTGCAGCAGCAGGTTCGACGGCACTTCGAAGAAGAAGTAGCCGAGGAAGAAGATGCCGGCGCCCAGCCCGTAGACCGCTTCGCTCCAGCCCAGTTCGTCGAGCATGGTGAGCTTGACGAAGCCGACATTGACGCGGTCGACCCAGGCCAGGACCCAGAGCGCGAAGATGAACGGAATGATGCGCCAGGTGATGCGGCTGTAGGCCGCGTCGAGCGCGCTGGCCGGCGCGGTGGGCACGGCATGTTGGGGAACTTCCAGGGTGGCCATGAACAACTCCTTGACGGGATGCGGGTGGGGCGTCGGATGCGTCCATGGATTGGGCCAGCGCACCCCCGGACTGTCGATAGCGTGCCGGCATGCGAATCGCTATAGACTGCATCGGACATATCGATAGACGGGTAGGGCGTGTGCATACTATTTCCAGGGTCGCGAAGGCATGCCTTCCCTTCGGGTTGCCCGGCCAAGGGGCCGTCTGCGGCGTTGCCCGCGCTTGCAAGGCGTCAGCCTTGCTGCGCGCGGGCGCCTTGCATCCAGCCCCTTGGCCGGGCAACGCGATCCCTGGAAATAGTATGAACACGCCCTAAGGGAAAACACCATGCAACGCGGCGTCGATCTGCTCGACGGCCATCTGCTGCGGGTGCTCGCCACGGTGGTGGAGGAGCGCAGCGTGTCGCGTGCCGCGGCCCGGCTGCGCCAGACGCAGCCCGCCGTGAGCGGCTCGCTCAAGCGCCTGCGCGAGATCTTCGGCGACGCCCTGCTGGTGCGCGACGGCACCGCGATGGTGCCGACCGCCCGCGCCGCCGGCCTCGCCGTGCAGGCGCGGCGTGCGCTCGGCGAACTCGAAGCTTTGCTGGTCGAGCCCGAAGCCTTCGTCCCGTCCGACGCCGAGCAGCGTTTCCGGATCGCCTCGCCGGACTACATCGCGCCCTCATGGATCGCGCGGCTGGCGCAGCACGTGGGCGCCGAGGCGCCGCGCTGCCGCATCGAGTTGCGCGCGCTCGGCCCGACCTTCGACTTCGAGCGTGCGCTGGGCGACGACGAACTCGACCTAGTGATCGGCAACTGGCCGTCGCCGCCCGAGCACCTGCACATCTCGCTGCTGCTGGAGGACGAGCTCGTCTGCCTGATGGCCCGCGACCATCCGCTGGCACAGGGCGCCACGCAGGTCAGCGAGGCCGACTACCTGGCGGCAGGGCATGTGGTGCCGGTGCCCTATGCGATGGCGCAGCGCGGCGTGGTCGAGACCTACCTCGGCGAGCGCCGCCTCGGGCGCGACGCCCGCGTGCAGGTGCCTTACTTCGGGCTGGCGCCGTCGATCGCGGCCAGCACGCGGCTCGTGTTCACCACCGCGCGGCACTTCGCCGAGTACCACGCGCGGCTGTTGCCGCTGGCGCTGCTCGAAGCGCCGGCGGGCTTCCCGCGCATGCGCTTCTACCAGCTGTGGCACGACCGGGTCCACCATTCGGCGGCCCATCGCTGGCTGCGCGGCCTGGTGGCGCAGTTCGGGCGCGAGCTGGTCGCCCCGGCGATGCCGCAACGAGGGCAGGGGAATCCGTCGCCCGGCGCTTGAAAAAAGCGTTGCCGGCCCCATCATCGCAACCATGCCTACCACCCGACTCCACATCGATTTCGTGTCCGACGTCTCGTGCCCCTGGTGCGCCGTCGGACTCGGCGCGCTCGAAGCCGCGCTGCGCAACGTCGCCCCCGAGGTCACCGCCGAACTGCGCTTCCAGCCTTTCGAGCTGAATCCGCAGATGCCGCCCGAAGGCCAGGACACCTTCGAGCACCTGAACCAGAAGTACGGGTCGAGCCGGGAGCAGCAGGCCCAGGCCCGTGCCGCGATCCGTGCCCGCGGCGCCGACGTCGGCTTTGCCTTCAGCGAGGGCGGGCGCCCGCGCATCTACAACACCTTCGATGCCCACCGGCTGCTGCACTGGGCGGAGCTGGAAGACCTGGCCAAACAGGCGGCGCTCAAGAAGGCGCTGCTCAAAGCGTGCCACACCGATGGCGAGAATCCGTCCGACCCCGAGGTGCTGGTGCGCCTGGCCACCGAATCGGGGCTCGATCCGGAGCGCGCACGGAGCATCCTGGCGAGCGACGAATACGCCGCCGAGACCCGCGAGCGCGAGCGGCTCTACACCGATGCGGGCATCCATTCGGTGCCGGCGATCATTATCGACAACAAGCACCTGATCTCCGGCGGCCAGCCGGTCGAAGTGTTCGAGCGCGCGCTGCGGCAGATCGCGGGCGCCGAGCCGGCCCGCACGGCCGAAGCCTGAGGCTTCAAGCCCTGCAACCGAGGGTCAGGGCTTCTGCAGCATCTCGATGAGCCGGGCCAGCGCCACCGATGGCGTGCCCTGCCAGACCAGGTGCGTGCGGTTGCCGCGGATGCGCTCCGGCAGCGGGTGCTGGCGGACATCGGCGGTGGCGCGCAGCGCCTTCAGCACCGACACCGGCACGATCGCGAAGCCGGTGCCGGCGGCGACGCAGGCGATCATCGCCTGGTAGGAAGAAAACTCCAGCGAGCGCGACGCCGAGACGCCGCCCTTGACCAGCCATTGCTCGAGCAAGCGGCGGTACGAGCAGCCCGGCGCGAAGGCGATCAGGGTCGCATCGGCCAGGTCGCCGGCGCGGCTCACGGCGGCCACGCTGCGCGCCGTGATGAGCACCAGTTCTTCGTCGAACACCGGCATCGATTCGAGCTCCGGCGCGGCAAAGGGCTCGGACACGAACGCGGCCTCCAGCTCGAAGGCCCTGACCCGCTTGAGCAATGCGCCCGTGGTGCCGGTCGCCAGTTCGACCACCACCCCCGGATAGAGCCTGTGGAAACGTGACAGCACCGGCGCCAGCCGGCTGCCCGCCGTGCTTTCGAGCGAGCCGAGCCTGAAGGTGCCGAAGGGGAGGTCGCTGCGCAATTCGCTTTCGGCCTCGTCGGCCAGGCGCAGCAGGCGCTCGGCATAGGGCAGCAGCTTGTGGCCGGCCGGTGCCAGCGCGAGCGAGCGGCCCTGTCGATGGAACAGCTTCTGCCCCAGGCGCTCCTCCAGCTGCTGGATGCGGGTCGTGACGTTGGACTGCACGCGGTTGAGCTTGTCGGCGGCCCGGATCACGCCGCCTTCGGCCACGACGGTGCGGAAGATCTCCAGGGAGTCGAGGTCGATGGTTCTCATAACAAGAATGAATGTTCAGAATAATTCATTTGTCGAATGAGGCGATTTTGCGTCCAATCTGGAGCCATGTCGAACCCTTCCATCGCCCTCGGCCGGCCCTCCTTGTTCGCAGTCTGCGGCGCTGGCCTGCTGGCGCTGGCGATCGCGATGGGCATCGGCCGCTTCGCCTTCACCCCGATGCTGCCGCTGATGATCCGCGCCGGCAGCGCCGACGTCGGCGCCGGCGGCTGGCTGGCGGCGGCCAACTATGCGGGCTACCTGCTGGGTGCGCTCACGGCGGCGCGGCTGCCGCTGTCGCCGCAACGCACGGGCCTGCTGTCGCTGGCCGTGATCGTCGGGTCGACGGCGGCGATGGGGCTGGTCGATTCGCTCGCGGCCTGGCTGCTGCTGCGCGGCATCGCCGGCGTCGCCAGCGCCTGGGCGCTGGTAAGCACCAGCGTCTGGTGCCTGTCGTGGCTGGCGCGCCTGGGCCGGCCGAACGGCGCCGGCATGGTCTATGCGGGTGTCGGGGCCGGCATCGCGCTGGCGGGGCTGTACTGCTGGCGTGCCGGCGCGGCCGACATTGCGCCCGATCGCCTGTGGCTGCATCTCGGCCTGCTGGCACTCGTCGGATCGATCATCGTGGCGGCGCTGATGCCTCGCGAGGCCGGCCCCCTGGCCGTGGCGGCCGCTGCGCCGGGCACCGGACCCGCAAGCGCAGCGCCGGGCGATTCGCAGTGGGACCTGGTCATCTGCTACGGCATGCTCGGCTTCGGCTACATCCTGCCGGCCACTTTTCTGCCGGTGCTGGCGCGGGCGGTGGTCGACAACCCCGCGGTGTTCGGTGCCGCCTGGCCGGTCTTCGGCGCCGCGGCCGCGTTGTCGACGCTGTTGGCGGGCGCTTTGCTGTCGGGCCTGTCGCGCCGCCATGTGCTGGCGGGCAGCCACCTGCTGATGGCGCTGGGCTGCCTGCTGCCGGTGCTGCACCTGTCCGCGGGCACCGTGCTCGCGGCGGCGCTGCTGGTGGGCGGGACCTTCATGGTCGCCACCATGGCGGGCATCCAGGCGGCGCGGGCCGGCGCCACGGGCGATCCCGCGCGAGCGCTCGGACGCATGACGGCGTCCTTCGCGATCGGCCAGATGGCCGGGCCGGTGCTGTCCTCCGCCCTGAGCGGCGGCGCAGCGGGCTTCGGTGGCCTCTTCATCGCACTGGCGACGGGCGCCGTCACCTTGCTGGCCAGTGCCGCATGGCTGTTGCGCGCGCCGCGCAGCGCCCGACCCTCACCGAACTGAAAGGACTCCGCATGCTCATCCCTCAAGGCCACACCGAACCCTGGGCCGAGCGCCTGCCACTGCCTGCCGCCGAAGCCATGACAGAGGCCCAGCGCGCGGCCGCGCAAGCGCTGATCGACGGGCCGCGCAAGGCCGTCTTCGGCCCCTTCGTTCCCTTGCTGCAAAGCCCGGTGCTGATGGAGCGCATCGGCAGCCTGGGCGAGTACCTGCGCTTCGACAGCGCGCTCGATGCGCGCGTGCGCGAGCTGGTGATCTGCGCGGTCGCGCGTCATGTCGGCAACCAGTTCGAATGGGTGCTGCATGCGGGCGCGGCGGTCAAGGCCGGGGTCGATGCGGGCGCGGTCGAGGCGCTTCGCCTGGGCCGCCGCGCGGCACCGCTGGCCGAGGATGAGCAGCTGGCCCTCGACTTCGCCCTCGAGCTGCTGCGGCACCATGGCGTCAGCGAGCCGACCTACGCAGCGGCCGAGGCCCGCTTCGGCAAGGCGGCGGTGGTCGAGCTGTCGGCCCTGGTCGGGTACTTCGCGATGGTCTGCTGGATCATGAACGCGGCCCACACGCCGGTGCAGGGTGCCGAGGGCCAGCCGGGGCTGCAGGCCTTCCCGCTGTAGCTTTTCCGCTGCACCGCGAGGCGGGGCGCGAGCGGTCAGGCTGGGGTCCGTTGGCGAAGGCACAATGGCGCCGCGCGCGGACCGGGTCCGTGAACCGAACCCCTTCCGCCTCCGCTCATGCTCGACAAACGCTTTTTTCCGCGCCAGGCCGTCGCGTCCGGCGGCAACCGCTGGGATTGGGCGCTGCTGCCACTGGTGCTGGCCACGCTGTTCGCGCTGGCCTACGGCGGCGCCCAGATGGCGCGGCCCTACGAGCTCGGCCAGCCGCTGCCGATCAGCCTCGACCCGTGGCAGCTGCCGTACTACCTGCTGCGCACCACGCTGCGCATGTTCCTGGCGCTCGGGGCCTCGCTGCTGTTCAGCTGCGCCTTCGCGGTGCTCGCGACCCGCTATCGCGCGGC
>Ga0182007_10001419_pt1 | contig 12860 bp, 11 predicted proteins | sample Sormic07211113_1_FD_123023 | JGI IMG/M metagenome (GOLD analysis project Ga0182007, IMG submission 123023) | Rhizosphere microbial communities from Sorghum bicolor, Mead, Nebraska, USA - 072115-113_1 MetaG | ecosystem: Host-associated > Plants > Roots > Rhizosphere | place: USA: Nebraska... | reverse complement strand
GTGCGTCTCCAATGTGGGTCTCCTCCCCGAGTACCGGTGTTCTGACGGAGGCTACGGAACGGAACCCAAAGGCACCAGTACCGAAAGTCCCGAAACAACCTGATCTATGGGGCGGACGGGGACGATCCGGACGAAGAACTGTCGAGACGCCCACCGAGAAAAAGCAAGAGGGGCCCCGGTCCGAAGACCGGGGCCCTTCCCTTCAGGGTGAGTAACGGGACTCGAACCCGCGACATCCTGGACCACAACCAGGTGCTCTACCAGCTGAGCTACACCCACCACGACCGGCGGTTCTTCTTGTGGTTCACCGACCGGCCGAGAAAAAGTGTACAGGGTCCGAAGGGGTGCTCGCGCACGGCTTTTCCCGCGCCCCCTCCGGAGGGCTAACGCGCAGGCAGGACGTGCTTCGCCGCGATCGATCTGGCGGTGTCCGAGTCCGGGCCGGGCCGCGGTACGAAGATGGCCTCGCGGTAGTAGCGCAGCTCGGCGATCGACTCCCGGATGTCGGCGAGGGCGCGGTGGTTGCCGTTCTTCTCGGGGCTGTTGAAGTAGGCGCGCGGGTACCAGCGGCGGGCCAGCTCCTTGATCGAGGACACATCGACGATGCGGTAGTGCAGGTAGTCCTCGAGGGTGGGCATGTCGCGGAGGAGGAAACCGCGGTCCGTGCCGACGGAGTTGCCGCACAGGGGGGCCTTGCCGGGCTCCTTGACGTGCTCGCGGACATAGGAGAGGACCTGGTCCTCGGCGTCCTGCAGTGTCGTGCCGCCGGGCAGCTCCGTCAGCAGCCCGGACGCGGTGTGCATCTGACGCACCACCTCCGGCATCGTCTCCAGGGCCCGGTCCGGCGGGCGGATGACGATGTCGACTCCGTCGCCGAGCACGTTCAGCTCGGAGTCGGTGACGAGGGCGGCCACCTCGATGAGCGCGTCGTCGGACAGCGAGAGGCCGGTCATCTCGCAGTCGATCCACACCATGCGATCGTTCATGCGACCACCCTAAAGCTGACGCCCGCATTTGCGATGCCCGGTGCCGGGGTCATGGCTCGTCCTCGAAGCTCGTCCTCGAAAGCCGGACGGGCTGGGTGCGCCCGTCCGGCGTTCAGGATGTGCTGTTGTCCGCCTGCGTCAGGAACCGCTGCGCTGCCCCGGCAGGCTCGCCCGGCTCGTGACGTACGCCTCGCGGCCGTTCTCCGCCGCCGCTGCCGACAGGGACGCGCCCGAGCCGACCGCGCTGGCCGCCGCGCGGCGGCTCTGCAGGGGTACCGGTCCCTCCGGGTGCAGGGACGGGCCGGGGAGCGCGGGGCCCTGGGTGGGCTCCACGTCGGACGGCCGGTCGTTCTGCGGGCGGCGGGCCCGGTACGCGGCTCGGTAGGCGGCCGGGGACGAACCCAGCTGGCGGCGGAAGTGACCGCGCAGGGCCACCGGTGAGCGGAAGCCGCAGCGGCCCGCCACCTCGTCGACCGAGTAGTCGGAGGTCTCCAGGAGACGCTGGGCCTGGAGCACTCGTTGGGTGATCAGCCACTGGAGCGGGGCCGAACCCGTCAGCGAGCGGAAGCGGCGGTCGAAGGTGCGGCGGCTCATGTACGCGCGCGCCGCCAGCGTCTCGACGTCGAACTGCTCGTGCAGGTGCTCCAGCGCCCAGGCGACGACCTCGGCGAGCGGGTCGGCGCCGATCTCCTCCGGTAAAGAGCGGTCCAGGTAGCGTTCCTGGCCTCCCGACCGGCGCGGTGGGACGACGAGACGGCGGGCCAGGGCGCCGGCCGCCTCGTTGCCGTGGTCGGTGCGGACGATGTGGAGGCAGAGATCGATTCCGGCCGCCGTACCCGCCGATGTCAGTACGTCTCCGTCGTCGACGAAGAGCTCTCTGGGATCCACGTGCACCGACGGATAGCGCTTGGCCAGCGTCGGTGCGTACATCCAGTGTGTTGTCGCGGGGCGGCCGTCCAGCAGGCCCGCCGCGGCCAGGACGAAGGCGCCGGTGCACAGCCCGACTATGCGGGCGCCTTCCTCGTGCGCCCGGCGCAGAGCGTCGAGCGCCTCCTCCGGCGGCGGGGAAGTGATCGAACGCCAGGCCGGTACGACGACCGTCCCGGCGCGTGAGATCGCTTCCAGGCCATGTGGCGCGGTGAGTTCCAGGCCTCCTGTGGTCCGCAGGGGGCCCTCCTCGCCGGCTGCCACCAACAGGCGGTAGCGCGGCACGCCGGCGTCCTGGCGGTCGATCCCGAACACCGACAGTGGAATGGAACTCTCGAAGATGGGGCCGCCGCTGAACAGCAGCACCGCGACGATCTCCTTGCGGCGTCGCCCGGAAAGCTTCCGGGCCGCGGCTTCCGGCGCGGCGGTGGAGTCGTGGCTCATACTGCTAAGCCCCCCTCGGTGGTCGCGGCTCCTCGGTTGTGTCGCTCCTGCACGTTTCCCCTCGGTCCTGCACGAGTCCCCCGCCGTAAGACGTCAAGATCGAATCTACTGTGTCACGTGGTGCCGGGGTGACCAGTTCGGCAACCGGCACATTGTCGACATGGCAACTTGGCGTGAAGCATTCGATCACGAAGCGTTGCACTCGTGGGCCGTGCAGGGAAGTGCGCCTCGTCGCGGTGGCCAATCCCCATAGGGCACGACGGGCCCCGCACCCCCTTTCCGTGCAGGTCGAACGGGGGTTGGGGGGTGGTGGGGGGCGGGGATGCGCCATGGTCGGAAGTTGGCTGAAAACCGCCGGGCGCGTGCGCGGAAACCGGTCAGGCGACCGGTGTACCCCCACCGGTGTGCCGTCCACCTCTGCGGGTAACCGGACTGGTTCTGTGCCGGCGCCCGTGCCGGGGTGCGCTCTCCTCGGCGTGCAGCCGCGCCGCCCCCTTCTCCGACTGTCGCAGCAGCAGCCGGCACACGGCGGTGACGGCGGCGAGGCCCAGTGCGGTTCCGGCCGCGCCGGCGAGCGAGCCGCCGTACCAGAGGAGGACCACGGGGACCAGGACACAGCTGAAGGCGGCCCAGCGGACGACGTCGGTCGCCGAGTCCTGGGGCGTGGTGGCGGCGCGGGGCGTTTCGGGGGTGGTGTGGGGATGCGGTCCGGGCATACGTGCTCCCTGGGGCGTGGGTCACGGGGTTCAACGCCTGTTCGACCGGTCGGTCACTGTGCGCCCACCCCCCAGTGATCCACAGTGAAGTGAATCCTGCGCAAACCGCCTGTACAGCGCAGCAACCATTGCGTTGCGGGCGCCCCCTCGTGCATGCTCCCTGGAACCCCCACGGACCGTGGGCGGGATGTGGGCTAAGGAGGCGTGGCGCCGTACCCTTGGGGGTACGGGCGTGGGAAGACCATTCCCGGACACAGCTCCGCCGCACTGCTGCCGTCGTCAGCGAGCTCCGCTCGCGGGCCCTCCCACAAAGGATCAACACGCCGAGACAGCCATGGCCGGTCACGAATTCTTCGAACCCGCGGACCGCAAGCGGCCCGTCGCCGATCCCACGGCGGCCGAGCCCCTGGCGGCGGAAGAGTCACGTCCCTCCTGCGATCCCGCCTTCAAGCACGGCGTAGTCGTCGGCTTCGACGGGTCCACGTCCAGCGAACGCGCCCTCGCGTACGCCATCGGTATGGCCCATCGCTCCGGCTCCGGACTGATCATCGTGCATGTCGCCAACCGGCTGCCCACCACGGTGTGGGCCGGCTGTGAGCCACCGGTCTTCGTCGATGTCCCGGACCACCGCACCGAGGTGCTGGGGCTCGAACTCGCCTGTGCGGACTACCTCGCCGAGGTGCCGTGGATCCTCGTGGAGCGTGGCGGTGACATCTGCCACGAACTCGAGGAAGTGGGGCGGGAGTACGAGGCCGACGCGATCGTCGTCGGGTCCACCCACGGGATCGTCGGGCGCATCTTCGGCTCGGTCGCCGGGCGGCTCGCGAAGCGGGCGAAGCGGCCCGTGATCGTGATCCCCTGACGCTTCGGAACCCGAGGCTCCGAATTCTTCGTGCTGTGCGAACCTACTCGTGCGTAGAGGTGTTTGTGCTCTTGTGAAGGGCATATATCGGTCACCGCACAACTGCACAAGCACGAAGGGAGCCCGCTGTGGACAACGACGTCTCCGCGGGAAGCGGGACCACCACCGTGGTCGGCCGACTCGCCCTGGGTATCACCCTGTTGGCGTTCGGGCTCGGAAACACCCGCGTGATCGACGGGGTCTCGGCCGCTGACGCCGTATCACTGGCCCACTATGTAGGCGGCGTCGCGCTGTTCGTCGCCGGTCTGTTCGCCTTCCGCGACCGGGACACGGTCACCGGTACGGCGTATGCGGCGCTCGGCGCCCTCTGGTTCACCTGGGCCGTGACGGCCGGGGCGGCCATGTCCGCCAACGCGGCGGGCCTGTTCCTGCTGCTGTTCGCCCTCGTGGCCCTGACATCGACCCTCGCGGCGGGGGACCAACTCACCCAGGGGACTTACGGGTTGTTCTTCGTGTCCCTCGTGCTGCTCGCGATCGCGCAGTTCGCGACCAACGGTTCCCTCGCGAAGGTGGGGGGCTGGTTCGCGGTGGCGGCCGGGGCGGTCGCCTGGTACGCCGCGACCGCGGCGCTCGCGCACTGGCCGACGGTCCTGCCGAGGCGCGCTGCCGGCCGGGGGGTGACGGCCACCGGCTGAAGTGGCAGCCGACGCCGGGGTATTGGGCGACCCCGGCGATCCGGAAGGACCCCCGTGTGCCTGGTGGCGGCACGCGGGGGTCCGCTCCGTCAGAAGGCGCGGGCCGCTATTCGACCGTCACCGACTTGGCGAGGTTCCGCGGCTTGTCGATGTCCCGGCCCAGGGCCAGCGCCGTGTGGTACGCGAGGAGTTGGAGGGGGATGCCCATCAGGATCGGGTCCAGCTCGTCCTCGTTCTTGGGGACCACGATCGTGTGGTCCGCCTTCTCCTGGTGCCGGTGGGCCACCGCCAGGATCCTGCCGCTGCGGGCCTTGATCTCCTCCATCGCGGCGCGGTTCTTCTCCAGGAGGTCGTCGTCGGGCACGATCGCGACCGTGGGAAGGGCCGGTTCGATGAGGGCCAGGGGGCCGTGCTTGAGCTCGGAGGCGGGGTAGGCCTCCGCGTGGATGTAGGAGACCTCCTTGAGCTTGAGGGAGGCCTCTCGGGCGACCGGGTAGCCGCGGACCCGGCCGATGAAGAGCATCGAGCGGGCCTCGGCGTACTGCTCGGCCAGCTTCTCGATGTCGTCCTCGTGCGCCAGGATCTCGGTGATCTGCTCCGGCAGCCTGCGCAGGCCCTCGATGATGCGCTTGCCGTCGCGGACCGAGAGGTCACGGGTGCGGCCCAGGTGCAGCGCGAGCAGCGCGAAGGCGACCGTGGTGTTGGTGAAGCACTTGGTGGAGACGACGCAGACCTCGGGGCCCGCGTGGACGTAGATCCCCGCGTCCGCCTCACGGGCGATCGCCGAGCCCACCACGTTCACCACGCCGAAGACCCGCGCGCCCTTGCGCTTGAGCTCCTGCACGGCGGCGAGGACGTCGTAGGTCTCGCCGGACTGGGAGACCGCGACATAGAGCGTGTCCGGGTCCACCACGGCGTTGCGGTAGCGGAACTCGGAGGCCGGCTCGGCGTCCGCGGGGATGCGGGCCAGCTCCTCGATCATCTGGGCGCCGATCATGCCCGCGTGGTACGAGGTGCCGCAGCCCAGGATCTTCACCCGGCGGATCTGCCGGGCCTCCCGGGCGTCCAGGTTGAGGCCGCCGAGGTGCACGGTGGAGAAGCGGTCGTCGATACGGCCGCGCAGGACGCGGTCGACCGCCTCGGCCTGCTCGTGGATCTCCTTGTGCATATAGGTGTCATGGCCGCCCATGTCGTAGGAGGCGGCCTCCCACTCGACGGTGGTGGGCTCTGCCGTCGTCCGGGTGCCCTCCGTCGTGTACGTCCGGAAGTCGTCGGCCTTCAGGGTGGCCATCTCGCCGTCGTCCAGAGTCACTATCTGCCGCGTGTGGGCGACCAGCGCGGCGATGTCCGAGGCGACGAACATCTCCTTCTCGCCGATGCCGAGGACCACCGGGGAGCCGTTTCGGGCCACCACGATCCGGTCCGGGAAGTCGGCGTGCAGGACCGCGATGCCGTACGTGCCCTCGATCACCCGGAGGGTCTCGCGGACCTTCTCCTCCAGGGTCTCGGCCTGGGCACGGGCGATGAGGTGGGTGAGGACCTCGGTGTCGGTCTCGGAGAGGAACTCGACGCCGTCCGCCTCCAGCTTGCGGCGCAGGTCGGAGGCGTTGTCGATGATGCCGTTGTGGACGACGGCGACCTTCTGGTCGGCCGACAGGTGCGGGTGGGCGTTCACGTCGGACGGCGCGCCGTGGGTGGCCCAGCGGGTGTGGGCGATGCCGGTCGTGCCCTTGAAGCGGGCCGGGACCCGGGCCTCCAGGTCGCGCACCCGGCCCTTGGCCTTGACCATCTTCAGCCCGGTGGCCTTCGGGGAGGTGACGACGATGCCCGCGGAGTCGTAGCCGCGGTACTCCAGCCGCTGCAGGCCCTCAAGGAGCAGCGGGGCGACATCACGTTTCCCGATGTATCCGACGATTCCGCACATATATATGTATTCCTCAGCGTTCCCGGCGTCTTTCAGCCGTAGACGATGCGGCGCAGCTGCCTGAGCGTGAGCTCCGGCGGCGCGACCGCCCGGTATTTCAGGTCCGCCGCGATCTGCCCGAAGATCTCCGCGTTCACCAGGCCCTGGGCCTGCAGCTCGCGGTGGCGGCGACGGACGTATTCGGTGGTCGTCTCGTCGAAGTAGGCGAGCACGTCCTGGAGCACCCGCAGTGCCTCGCCCCGGCTCAGGGGTGAGGAGCGCGTCAGATGATCAACGAGGTCGTCGTGCACCCGTAGATCCTGCGGGACCGGCGGGCGTTTCGCAAGAATCCTGCCCGATATCGGGCAGAGCCGTGTTGACCTTCTCATGAACCTCTGTTCGCAAGCTGTCCATCCTGAGTCTTGCGCCCCGTCGGTCACCTCCACGAGTTTCAGACACCATGGACATTCCTCGTATGGGAGTACCGGAGCAGCTGGCCGAGCGCATGAGCATGGCCGAGCAGCACGAGTACCTGCGCGCGAGATTCTCGCGGCGCAACCTGATCAGGGGCGGCGCCGTCACGCTCGGGGCCGTCGCCGGTGGCGCGTTCGTGCCGGGTGCGGTCGCCCAGGCGGCCGTGCCGACGCAGCGGACCTCGCCCGCCACTCAGACGGTCGACGGCTCGTTCGTCGCCCCCTTCGGCCGGCACCTCGCGTGGGGCAACGACCCGCGCACCGAGATCACCGTCTCCTGGCAGGTCCCCGTCGCGGTGAAGAAGCCCTTCATCCGCGTCGGCGCCACCCCGTGGGACCTCTCCCGCAAGATCGACGCCGAGGTCCGCAGCCTCTACACCCCGGCGGGCGTCGGCGCGAGCGCCGACCACACGCAGTACTACCTGCACGCCAAGCTCACCCACCTGCGTCCCGGCAGGACGTACTACTACGGCGTCGGCCACCAGGGCTTCGACCCGGCCGAGCCGCACCTGCTCGGCACCCTGGGCACCTTCACCACCGCCCCCGCCCACAAGGCGCCCTTCACCTTCACCGCCTTCGGCGACCAGGGCGTCAGCTACCACGGCCTGGCCAACGACAGCCTGCTGCTCGGCCAGAACCCGGCCTTCCACCTGCACGCCGGCGACATCGCGTACGCCGACCCGGCGGGCGCCGGCAAGACGGCCGACACCGGCTTCGACTCCCGCGTCTGGGACAGTTTCCTCGCCCAGACCGAGTCCGTCGCCAAGTCCGTGCCGTGGATGGTGAGTTACGGCAACCACGACATGGAGGCCTGGTACTCGCCCAACGGCTACGGCGGCGAGGAAGCCCGCTTCACGCTCCCCGACAACGGCCCGGACAAGGCCAACCTGCCGGGCGTGTACTCCTTCGTCTACGGCAACACGGCGATCATCTCGCTCGACCCGAACGACGTCTCCTTCGAGATCCCGGCCAACCTCGGCATCTCCGGCGGCACCCAGACCACATGGTTCGAGTCGCAGCTGAAGAAGTACCGGGCGTGCGACGACATCGACTTCATCATCGTCTTCTTCCACCACTGCGCCTACTGCACCTCCACGGCGCACGCCTCGGAGGGGGGCGTGCGACAGGAGTGGGTGCCGCTGTTCGAGAAGTACACGGTGGACCTGGTCATCAACGGCCACAACCACCAGTACGAGCGCACCGACGTCCTCAAGGGCAACACGGTCGTCAAGAAGCTCCCGATCGGCGAGACCGCGTACCCCGAGACCGAGGGTGTCGTCTATGTGACGGCGGGCGCCGCGGGCCGCAGCCTGTACGCGTTCACCGCGCCGGACTCCTACGAGGGCCACCTCGACGAGCGGGACTCCGTCGCCTCGTTCGTCAACACCAAGGACGGCAAGGTCAATGAGACCGTCGCCTGGTCCCGGGTGCGCTACCTCAACTACTCGTTCCTGCGCGTGGACGTCGAGCCCGCCGCGAAGGGGCACTACGCCAGGCTGAAGGTCCAGGGCATCGCCGAGACCGGCGACCGCATCGACCACTTCACGGTGGCGCGCAAGGCCAAGTAGTGCCCCGCAGTACTCCCCGAAGGCAGGGCGTACCCACCGCGGGCGGTCCTCGGGCGCGCTACATGCGCTTGAGGATCGCCGCTTTGGCCAGCTGGAACTCCTCGTCCGTCAGCACACCCGTGCGGCGCAGCTCACCCAGCTCCCGCAGCCGCCGCAGCAGCGCGTCATGGTCGTCCTCCCGCGGCTCGGCGGCCGGCGCGAGCTCCTTGGGGAGCGGCCGGGCCGCCACGTCCGCCACGGGCGCCGCCGACGGATGCGGCAGCCGCGCCTGCACGGCCGCGGCGACCAGGGCCATCAGCGGGTCCTTCTTGAAGCCCCACAGCTCCACGGCGTTCGGGTCGTACTTGGGCGGCGCCTTGGTGGCCGCGCCACGGACCTCGAACCGCAGATGGCCGTTCTCCAGGCCCACCGCGGGCTGCCACTCCACGGCGACGAGGTCGCCGAGGGCCAGGGTGCGGGCGCCGGCGGCGGCCTTGGCGTCCTCCGTCTTCCAGTTCCACTCCAGGCGCACCTGCTCGCCGTCGAAGCTCGCCGTGCCGTCCCCGGCGGAGACGGAGAGGGGGACGGAAGGTCCCGGCAGCAGATACCCGGTCACCGGGTCGGACGGCACCTCGTCCAGCAGCAGCGCGTTGCGCACCTCGTCCACGAAGTACTCGGCGACACCGTAGCGGTCCGGCTCCACGAGGAGCTGGTACGGGTCGTTGGGCTCGGTGAGCCGGCCGCCGGAGGCCTGCAGCAGGGGGTCGGCACCGTCCCGCAGCCGCAGCCGCAGCCGCCCCGACTTCTTGCCCTGCTCGAACGAGACACCGGCCAACGCGCCCAGCGGCACGACGAGTTCACCCAGCGTACGGCGGAGCAGACTGACGTTTCGGTCCCTCCCCGGCGTCAGCCGCAGGGCATCGCCGTCGAAGACCCAGGTGCCGTCCCGCTGGATGATTTCCGCCATGGGGAGATTGTTTCACCGGAACGCGGCGACGGGATTCTCCAGGGTTCCGACCAGCTGGAGGGCGCCCGACGGGTCCGCCAGATCGACCATCTGCCGGTTGTCGCGCAGCTGGAGCCGGTTGAGGCAGGACAGCGCGAACCGGGGGGCGAACATGTCGTACTGCCGGAACTTATCGGCGAGTTCGGGCGTCGACGCCTGGTACTCACGGGTGACCTCGGCGACCGTGCGCCAGAAGTCGTCCTCCGTCAGGATTCCCTCCTCGGCGAGGTTCGCGGCGAGGAAGCGGAAGAAGCAGTCGAAGACGTCCGTGAAGATCGACAGGAGCCTCTTGTCCTCGGGGACCTCCACCCGCACCCGGCTGACCGCCGGCGGGAGGACCGCGTCCGGGTCCATGACGGCTATCTCCTCGGCGATGTCCTTGTAGATCGCGCGCCGGACGACACCGTCCTCAAGGACGAGGATCACGTTCTCGCCGTGCGGCATGTAGACCAGGTCGTAGGCGTAGAAGCTGTGCAGGAGCGGGGTGTAGTACGCCCGGAGGTAGTGGCGGAGCCAGGTCGTCGGGGGCAGGCCCGAGCGTTCGATCAGGGCGCCCGCGAAGGACCGCCCCTCGTGGTCGACGTGGACGAGGGAGGCCATGGTCGCCAGGGACTCGCCGTCCTGGAGCGAGGACACCGGGCTCTCGCGCCACAGCGCCGCGAGCATCTTGCGGTACGGCGAGTAGCGGTCCGTCGCCTTCTCGTACTCCAGATGCCGGTAGCCGACGGCCGCCCGCTCGCGGATGATCGACAGACCGGTCGACTTCAGCACCGGGTCGCTGTCGATGAGCCCGGCGAGCCAGTCGTTGATGGCGGGGGTCGCGTCCATGTACGCGGCCGAAAGCCCGCGCATGAAGCCCATGTTGAGGACGGACAGGGCCGTCTTCACATAGTGCTTCTCGGGGTGGGAGCGGTTGAAGAAGGTCCGGATGGACTGCTGGGCCAGATACTCGTCGGCGCCCTCGCCCAGGCACACCAGGTTCCGGCGGGCCACCTCGGCGGCGAAGGTGACGGACAGCTTGTTCCACCACTGCCAGGGGTGGACGGGGATGAACAGGTAGTCGGCGGGGTCCAGGCCCTGCTCACGCAGGGTGCTCCGGAACCGCTCCACGGTCTCGGCGCCCAACTCCCCGTGTACGAAGGCCTCGTACTCGATCCCGGCACCCGCCGTGAACGCGGCGCGCGACCGGTGCGCGGCGAGCCACACCAGCCGGACCGGGCTCGCGGTCTCGGGGGCGTACGACAGGTACTCGTGGATGCCGAAGCCGAGCCGGCCGTTGTTGGCGACGAAGCAGGGGTGGCCCTCGGTCATGCCCGTCTCGATGGCCTGGAAGTCGGCGCGGACCAGCTCGGCGACCGGGAGCTGCGGCTTGGTGAGCTTGTAGCAGGTGCCGGAGAGGGTGGAGGAGATCTCCTCCAGATAGACCGGGAGGATCTCGTCGCCCAGGCCGAGGGACTCCTTCAGTTCGACGAAGAAGTCCAGTGCGGAGAGCGGGAGTTCGACGCCGTCGCGGTGGCGGGTGAGGGAGTCGGCGTCGACCTGCCAGTGGTCGAGGGCGCGGCGGGTGGCGGTGAAGCGGTAGCGGGTGAGGCCGTCGTCGCTGCGGACGACGTATCCGTCCCCCTGCTCCCGCGGGGTGATCAGCCGTTCGTGCGCGAACTCGGCGAGGGCCTTGCGGATCAGGAGGCGGTTGGCCTTCTCCCAGCGCTCCGGGGTCAGATGGGCCACGGCGTCGGCGAGGGTCATGCCGCCATCACCGCCTTCTCGAACCGCTCGCGGGTGCAGAAGCTCAGCAGCGCCTTCTTCTCCGGCTTCTGGATCTCGCGCTCGGGCACGAATCCGACGGCTTCGTTCAGGGCGTGGACGGCCCTGTTGGCCACGTCCGGTTCCACGACGACCCGCTCCACCGCCGGGTCCTCGAAGAGGTGGGTCATGATCGCGGTGATGACGGCCCTGGTGAAGCCGTGGACGGGCCTGTCGGTCGGCGGGGTGAGGAAGTGCATGCCGATGTCACCGGGCAACGGCTCGTACAGCCCGACCAGTTCGCGGTGCGCGGGGTCGTACTTCTCCATCAGGAAGGCCGGTTCGCCGTCCTGGAGACCGAGCAGGGCGTGGTGGTGCTCGTCGGCCGCGATGTCCATGTAGGCCCGCTCGACGTCCACCAGTTCGGCGTCCTGCATCATCCAGAAGGCGGCCTTGGGATGGGTGACCCAGGCGTGCAGGAGTTCGGCGTCCTTCAGGGGGTCGAGGGGGCGGAAGACGAAGGCTCCCGCGGGTGTGGTGCTCATACGGCGAACTCCTGGAACGCGATGGTCTTCTCGACCGGGTAGTACTCGGCGCCGAGCAGCTCCCGGATGATGCAGCTGTTGCGGTACGCGCCCATGCCCAGGTCGGGGCTGGTGATGCTGTGGGTGTGGACGCCGGCGTTCTGCAGGAAGACGCCTCGGCCGGTGGTGTCGATGGAGTAGTTGCGGGCGATGTCGAAGTTGCCCCGGGAGTCGTAGCGCAGGCGGTCCTTGACCGGGCGCAGGAACTCCGGCTCGGTGTAGGCGTAGCCGGTGGCCAGGACCAGGCCCTGGGTCTCGATGTCGTAGTCCTTCTCCTGCTCCTCCTGGCGGAAGGAGAGCGTGTAGGTGCCGTTCTCCCAACGGGCGCCGTTGAGCGAGGAGTTGGTCAGCAGCCGGGTGGGGACCGGGCCGCCGAGGTTCTTCTGGTAGAGCAGGTCGAAGATCTCGTTGACGAGGTCGCCGTCGATGCCCTTGAACAGGCCCTTCTGCTGGGCGGTGAGGCGGTAGCGGGTGGCCTCGGGGAGGGCGCGGTAGTAGTCGATGTACTCCGGGCTGGTCATCTCCAGCGTGAGCTTGGTGTATTCGAGGGGGAAGAAGCGCGGGGAGCGGGTCACCCAGTTGAGCCGGTAGCCGTGGACGTCGATCTCGCCGAGGAGGTCGTGGTAGATCTCGGCGGCGGACTGGCCCGAGCCGACGATCGTGATCGACTCCTTCCGCTGCAGCTGCGACCTGTGCTGCAGGTAGCGGGAGTTGTGGATGAAGTCGCCGCCCAGACCGCGGACCGCCTCCGGGTGATGCGGGGAGGTGCCGGTGCCGAGGACGAGGTGACGGGCGCGGTACAGGTCCCCGGTCGTGGTCCTCACGACGTAGACCCCGTCCTCGTACGTCACCTCGCTCACCGTGGTGCCGAAGCGCACGCTGCTCAGTTTGTTCGCCGCCCAGCGGCAGTAGTCGTCGTACTCGACGCGCAGGGGGTAGAAGTTCTCGCGGATGTAGAACGAGTACAGCCGGCC
>Ga0182007_10001417_pt1 | contig 12878 bp, 10 predicted proteins | sample Sormic07211113_1_FD_123023 | JGI IMG/M metagenome (GOLD analysis project Ga0182007, IMG submission 123023) | Rhizosphere microbial communities from Sorghum bicolor, Mead, Nebraska, USA - 072115-113_1 MetaG | ecosystem: Host-associated > Plants > Roots > Rhizosphere | place: USA: Nebraska... | reverse complement strand
CCAGTTTCATAGGCTCACCGCCGATGAACCTGCTGCAGGGGCGCCTGGCGGACGATGGCGGCAGCTTCACGCTAGCCAACGCCGACGCCATCAAGCTGCCGTTTATCCACAACGCCATCGCCGGCCATGATTGCATCATGGGTCTGCGCCCGGAACAGTTGATCTTCGGCCAGCCTGGCTTGACGATGCGCGCGGAACTGGTCGAAGCGCTTGGCGCCGATCTGCTGGTGCATGCATCGATTGGAGATCAGTTGCTGGTGATGCGGGTACCGGCTGCGACTGCGGTCGAGGCCGGACAGAAAATCACTGCCGGTTTTGACCCGGCAGCTTTGCATTGGTTTAATTCACAGACCACGCAACGTATCGAGCTTGGATAAAACAAGGGCGCTGATCAGCGCCCTTGTTGCCATCTGCCTGCGACTTCAATTGCCCGGCTGCAGCCGAATCCTCTCCACCGTGGCTTTCTCCACCGCGGCACGGGAATATAGCAAAGGGAAATACTCGCCCTTGAGCCACTTGTCGGCCAGATCGCGATAATGCGGACTATCCGGATCACCCGATTGCCCAGGTGAATTTACCGCACGCGAGTTATCCCAGTTGCCGACATCGACCACCACCCGGAACGACGGGCCGTTGGTTTGCAGGAAATCGCTGCTGCGATAAGTCGATTGATTGGGAGAGTAAGCGCCGCCATGAGTCGGCATGGGTCCGACATTCAATTTTGCACGGGTGGCGTCGTCCACTGCGGCAGCCAGGGGATGTTCCATCAGGTTGTGATGCAGCTTGCCCCATTGCCATTGGCTGGCGTCGCTGCCTTGCAATTTTTGCAGCTCGGCATAAGCCTCGCTCAAGCTGGTCAGCAATAGCTGGTCGCGCTTGTGCATCGCGTCAGGGCCGAAACGCGGCGCCGGCTGCTCCAGGCTATCCAGCAATACGGCGACGTCCGGCTCGCCCATTGCTTTGGCTGCGGCCGGGCTTAACACCGCGTCCTTGAAAGCTTTACCCAAATGGCGCGAGAGCCAGACTTCAAACAGAGCCGCCTGCGGCGAGTCCGCCCGCTCGACGAAATCCCAGCCGGTAAATACGTTCAGCGCCGCCTGGGTCTGCGCGTCGCCGGAAGATAACGGTTTCAACAACGTCGTCAGACGCCTGGCGGGAATCGACAGATCGTCATTTTGCAGACGCATGGAATCTTCCAGCGAGACTTTATCCAGTGACGACAACACCTCACTGATGCGCGTGAAGCGCGAATTATTGGTCCACTCAAAACCCAGCTTGCGTTCGCGGTAGGGATAACCGTCCGGCAAATTCATTTGATTGGCGGATGCGAACCAGCCTTGCTTCGGGTTGTAGCTGGACGGCAACTGGTCACCGGACCAGAAGCCGGCCCATTCGTAACGGCCGTCGCCTGGCACCGGCAGCAAGCCATCCCAGTCAGGACGGATCGGCGCCAATCCACCCGGCACCCAACCGATATTGCCCTTGGTATCGGCATACACCTGGTTCTCGGTCGGCGCGCCCCAATGCAGCAGGGAGTGCTTGAACTGGGCAAAATTCCTGGCGCGCATGTACTCTATGCTGCCGAAATAAGGCGACATGCCGGGCTCCAGCCAGCCGGAACGCACCGCGAAGGCACGATTTTTCCCCGGTTCGAAAAAAATTACCGGGCCGTGCCGGCTGAATGTCAGCTCGGCATTAACCGGCGTCGCACCCTTGACCTGGATTTGTTCCGTGACGACCTTGAACGGCTCCCATTTACCTTGGTATTTATACTGATCCGCGTGCTCAGGATTGATCTGGTAGACGTACAAATCTTCCTGGTCGATATTGAAAATCGTCAGGCCGAAGGCGATGCTGCCGTTGTGTCCGATCGAAATACCTGGCAATGCGGGTTCGCCGGCGCCGATGACATTCAATCCCGGCGCATTGATATGGGCGATGTAACGCAAGGACGGCGTCGAATACGCGCGATGCGGATCGTTCGCCATGATGGCGCGGCCGGTGGCGGATTTTGCCGGCGCGATCACCCAGTTGTTGCTGCCTTCCGCGACCTCTTCCGGGTTCTCCGCGGCGGCGATCACCACGGCATCGCTCTGCGCACCGTGCAAGCTGTCTTTAGTGATCTTCACGCCCTGGGTGGCGAGCTGGAATACTTTCAGTAAATCTTTCGGCAGGCAAGGATCCAGTCCGTCGGGTATCACCGTCTCCCATTTCGGCGTCAGGCCGACGCGGATTTCATCGGATTTAAGATCGGCATTGCAAGCGACGTTGGCACGCGCCACCTCACTGGTCAGATTACGTGTCAGGCCATGGCTGCGGATGCGTACCACGTCTTCCGCCTGCCATCGGGCCGGCGCATAACCGAGCTGCTTGAACTCGAACGGCAATTTATCCGGATGGGCATTGACGTAATCGACGTAGGCATTAATGCCTGCCACGAAAGTATCCGCCACATGCTGCGCTTGCGGGCCGTAGGATTGCCACTCGCGCTGCATGTCGCCACGGTATAGAAACAGCCTGGCGGCACGGTCTTGCTGGACATAGGCGGGACCGAATACCTGCGCCAGCTGCCCCAGGCCGCGACGGCGCCACAAATCGATCTGGAACAGACGGTCGCGCGCAGCGTTGAAACCCTGGACAAAAAATGCGTCGTCCTGATTCGCAGCGTATATGTGCGGTACACCCCATTGGTCTACCAGGATTTCCGCAGGTTTTTTCAAACCTGCTATCTTGTAGGAAACCGTCGGCGCTTGCGGTGCATCCCTGGCCTGGCTTGAAGTTGCTGCCAGCAGCGCCAGCAATGCCGCCGCATACGGGACAAACCCGGAATATGTCGAAAATAGCGATCGTTGCATAAGCACCCGTCTCTTTTGTATTTTATTTACAAATCAACTATTGCCAGGCACAACGGCTCTCGCCGGTTACATCTTATTCCGTCAACGCAACCAGGTTATCTACCTCGATTTTGGCAAACTCCACGCTGCTGTCGTAGGCCGTATCCTCGCTGGTGTGCGCACTTTCCGTATTGGTACGGCTGGAAACGCCGGCCCCGGCTTTCAATATCTGATAACCGTCATGCCACAGATCGTCGTGCCCCTGCACCGGCTTTGGCACGATGACGTAACCGCGATATTCGACGTTTTGTTTGGTTTGATCGTTCATATGGGCCTCGCTGCAAAATAAGCCTTAATCGTAGCATGAGCTCGACATCCACACATTCCGGCAAAATCGTGTACCTTGAACCTATTGCAGAAGCGAGCGTCTTACCTGTAAGCGAGTTCTATATCAGTCACAACCTCATGGAGAGATTGATTATGCACAAAGGTAGTGAAGAAAATACGCATTGGAAAATCGCCGACCTGGATTTTTCAAAAATTAATACCGCACAAGTCCGGCCCGATGAAAACCTTTTCTATCTGGTCGCATGCGCTTCGTTTGTCGAAAGCGGCTCCCATTTATATACCCAGAACCTGGTGGATTATTACGGCGACGAGCCGGAAATTTCCAATTGGTTGCGTGAGCAATGGGAAGTTGAAGAATTGCAGCACGGCCAGGCGCTGCGCACCTATGTCGAGCACATATGGCCGGAATTCGACTGGCAAACCGCCTATCGGAATTTCCTCGATGAATATTCGACCTATTGCAAAGTAGAACTACTGGAGCCCAGCAAAGGTTTGGAAATGGTGGCGCGCTGCGTGGTGGAAGCCGGTACCGCCACTTTCTACGGCGCCTTGTCGCGCAGTACGGATGAACCGGTATTAAAGGACCTGGCCTCGCGCATCGCCAAGGATGAAGTAAATCACTACAAACACTTCTTCCGCTACTTCCGCCGTTTCAGGCAGAACGAGGGATTACGCCGGCACCGCATCTTCGGCGCCTTGCGCCGTCGCACCCTGGAAATGAAAAATGAAGATGCTGCCTGCGCCCTGCGCCACGTGCTCAGCGCCAGAGCGCCGCAGCACGCCGACGACCAGGCCATGCAGCAACAGATCCACAGCAAGATGAACACCACCATCCGCAGCCATCTGTCGCCCGACATGACCATCAAGATGATCATGCGGCCACTGGATCTGCCGCATGCGGTGCAGTCGCTGGTGGCCTATCCGGTTACGCAAATCATGAACAAGGTGTTCCTGCGTTAATCGGATACCTGCGCCGATACCTGCCCGATAACTGCGCCTTCGCGTACCCTCCCGTGCCGCTACAAACGATAGAAGCGCTGTGCATTCAAACCCATCACCTGTTGACGCTGGAGCGGGTCGAGATCGCCCAGCAAAACGTCGGTAGCCTCCAGCCATCGCCCATAATCGCCCGCCAGCCTGACTACCGGCCAGTCGCTGCCCCAAATCACCCGCTGCGCACCGAATACATCCAGGACATGGCTTGCATACGGCTGCAGTTGCGCAACCTGCCAGTCCGCCACCGCCTCGGTCACCAGCCCGGATAATTTGCAATACACCTGCGGCAACGCCGCCAGGCGGGTAATCGATGCCCGCCAGGGTTCCAGTGCAGCGCTGGCAATCTGCGGTTTGCCCGCATGATCGATAACGATCGGTAAATCCGGATAACGCTCGGCAAATCTCAGCAAAGCCGGCAAGTGACGCGGCAGCACCAGCGCATCCATGCTCAGCCGATGGCGTTGCATCGCGGCGACCGCCGGCGCCAGCAGCGGGTCGTCAATCCAGTCGTCGGCAAGATCTTGCAGCATCGGCCGCAGGCCGCGTATTTTCGGATGGCTGGCCAACAGCTGTATCTGCTGTTCGGCATTGGCCGCCTTCAAATCGGCCCAGCCAACCACCGCCCGGACAAACGCATGCCGGTCCGCCAGGCCGAGCAGGAACAAGGTATCGCTCATGCTCGGCAGGGATTGCACCAGTACGCTGCCGCTGATGCCATGTTGCCGCAGCAGCGGCTCTAGCTGATCCGGCAGAAAATCGCGATGAATTTCCGCCAGTTCCGGCTGCGGCCATTGTCCGGCCCGGTTGGCCAGCAACCAAAAATGTTGGTGGGCATCAATGCGCAAGGGAGGAAGCGCGGTATCGGCAAGCATATTGTCCATCTCGGATTATTGTCCTTTGCAGTGCGGACGGACCTTCTTGCTCACACCAAAGGTCCATTGGATGGACCAATACTAGCATGTGCGATTTTGGCCGGGCAATTGAAAATTTCCACCTGTCTCGAATTTTTGGTAGCCAAGTCCGGGTTCGCCTTTCATAATCCGCCTCATCGCCAGGAGCTGTCATGGCGAGCCCCCCGAGACGGAAACAAATATGCGAATTTTGCTGGTAGAAGACAACAGGCCACTATCCGAATGGCTGGCGCTTACCTTACATCGCAATAAATATACGGTCGACTGCGTCTATAACGGCGCCGATGCCGACCATTTATTGCTAACCCAACAATACGAGTTGGTGATCCTTGACATGTCCCTGCCCAAACTGGACGGCAGCGAAGTACTCAAGCGCCTGCGCAGCCGTCACAACAACGTGCCGGTGCTGATCCTGACGGCCAACAACTCGGTCGAGGGCCGCATCGTCGGCCTCAATAACGGCGCCGACGACTACATGGCAAAACCGTTCGACGTCAACGAACTGGAAGCGCGCATCCGCGCCCTGCTACGCCGTTCCAACCAGCAACGCAACCCGATCCTGCAGTGCGGCACGCTAAGTTACGACAGCAACAGCCTGATCTTTTCGATAAACGGTGTCGCGCTTACCCTGACCCGCCGCGAGCATGCGGTGCTGGAAACGCTGATCATGAAAATGGGCAAAACTGTCAGCAAGCAAGCGCTGGCGGAGAGCCTGTACGCGATGGCCGAAGACGTGTCGCAGGATGCGATTGAAGTCTATATCCATCGGATCCGCAAGAAACTGGAACATGGCGACGCCACCATCATCACTTTGCGCGGGCTCGGTTATCTGCTCAAGCAGCACCATGAAACACCATGAAAATTAGCAGCCTGCGCACGCAGCTGCTGCTGTGGCTGCTGGTACCGCTGATACTGTTCGTCGGCTTCAACATCTGGGTTACCTACACTAACGCCACCGAGATGGCCACCGTGGTTCACGACCGCATGCTGCTCGGCTCGGCGCGCATCATGCCTGAACAGATACGCTATGAGGATGACGTATTGCAAGTGGTGATTACCCCCGCCGCGCTCGAGCTGTTTCAATCGGATTCGCATGACCGGGTGTACTACCGCGTGGTGGCGGCCAACGGCAGGCTGCTGGCCGGCCAGATCGACTTGCCCAATCCGCCGCACATACCGCGTAACGAGGAAGCAGTCTATTTCAACGCCAGCTTCCGCGACGACCCGGTGCGCATCGTCGCCTTTTCGCAGCCGATGTTTGGCGTTCCCGGACAGGAATCGGTCCTGATCGAAGTGGCGCAGACGCAGCATTCCTACAAGACGTTGTCAGACCGCATGTGGGAACACACCGTGCAGCAGCAACTGGCCATCCTGGTGTTGGTTGTCTTTCTGCTGCTGCTTGGATTACGCCATGGCCTGGCGCCGATGATGCGCCTGCGAGACCGCGTGCGGCGCCGCAAGCCAGGCACTCTGGAAGAACTCGATACGGCGCCGGTGCCGACCGAACTGGCGCCGCTGGTGCATGCCATCAACGACTATGTGCAACGGCTGGACGATCATATGTCAGCACATGGGCGTTTCATCGCTAATGCATCGCATCAGTTGCGCACGCCGCTGACGCTGCTCAATACACAGGTCGACTACGGCCTGCGCAGCAGCGATGTAAAAACCAAGGATGCCGCACTGCGCGCGATCAACAACGGCGTGCAGCACGGGATCCGGCTAGTCAACCAGCTGCTGACGCTGTCCAACGCCGAAACCGGCGTCGGTCATCCGTTGCGTCAAACCGACGTCAACCTGCCAGAAGTGGTGCAGCGGGTATTGGAAAAACTGGCGACCCTGGCCCAGGCCAAGAATATCGATCTTGGCCTTGAGTTTGCAGGTGTTCCGATCATGGTTCGCGCTTCGCCATTCATGCTGGAAGAGCTGGTCGCTAACCTGGTCGATAACGCGCTGCGCTATACCCCGGCCGGCGGCAGGGTAACTGTCGCTGTCGCCGTAACTGACGATGCCGCCGTGCTGCGCGTCGAAGACAACGGCCCCGGCATTCCCTGTGAGGAACGAGAGCGGGTATTCGAACGTTTCTATCGCCTGCACGAAGAGCGCTCGGATGGCAGCGGCCTGGGACTTGCCATCGTGCGCGAAATCGCGCTCGCCAGCCACGCTGAGATTACGTTATCCAGCCCGCCGGCAGGTAGCGGACTAATCGTTACGATCAGCTTCCCCGCGGGGAAAAATCCAAACATCCCGTTCCCCCCCGCTGACCTGGCAGACCCGGCCCGTCTGCCATAGGCAGATTCGGGAAATCTCCGGAAAATCTTACTGAAAGCTTTCAAAATCCAAATTTATTTTAGCTTTCTGTGGCGCAAATCCCACAGGTGGCGGCCAGCCATTTGGGGTGCTGAAAGCAGTTAGTAAGCTTGCGAATTTTATAGTTGACCCACTGATCTGCGAGATTGGTAAATCCAACTACAAAATATCTGGAGACGACAATGAAAAAAACGCTATTAGCGCTGGCTGTTCTAGGGACCATGGGCTGTATCAATACGGCATCGGCACAAACCAATGTCACTATCTATGGCCTGATCGATGCCACCATCAGCACCGTCAATCATGCAGACAAGGCCGGTGATCGCCTGACCGGCATCCCGGTGGCCTGGTTCAGCGGCAATCGGATCGGTTTCCGTGGCAATGAAGACCTCGGTGGCGGACTCAAGGCGATTTTCAAACTGGAAGCTGAATTCGTGGTCGGCACTGGCGAAATGGATACACCGGGCGTATTGTTCAACCGCGACGCCTGGGTCGGCTTGCAAGACACTACTTTCGGCCAGATCGTCCTGGGACGCCAAAATACCCTGGCACGCGATTTCTCCCAGGTCTACGGCGACGCATACGGTTCCAAGCTCGGCCTGGAAGAAGGCGGCTACACCAACAACAACAACTTCAAGCAACTGATTTTCTACTCGGGCAGCGCTACCGGCACCCGCTACGACAATGGCGTGACCTGGAAGAAAGTATTCAATAACGGCGTGGTGGCAGGTCTTGGCTATCAATTTGGTAACGTTGCCGGCCAATTCGCGCACAACACCACTAAATCTGCAGCGCTCGGCTACAACGGCTCAAACTTCATCGTTTCCGGCTTTGTCAACCAGGCCGATGTCGGCAACGGCATCGACAGCAGTCTCGAAAAGCACAAGTCCTATTCACTGGGCGGCAGCTACATTTTCGATCTGGTACGTTTGAACGCCGGCTATTTCTATTACACCGCAGAGCAAGGTGCACTCGGCAAGCGTAAGGACAATGCATATACCGTGTCGGCCAAGTTCACGCCGCAAGGTTCATTCGACTATGAACTCGGTTATCAAGTAATGAAAGCCGACAACGCTGCTTACAATGCGGCCGGAACCGGCACCCTGAACGCGTACGCTGACGCTAGCGGCTCGACCGCCACAGGAAGCGGCAAGAAATCCACTATCTATGGTTCGACCCGCTATCATTTATCCAAGCGCACCGAGCTGTATGTGGCAGCCGACTATATGAAACTCACCGACGGCTACCGTGTGGCTTCAGCGCATGGCTTCCAGAACCAGACTGAATTTGCGGTAGGCATGATCACCAAATTCTAATCTGTAAATTTGTGCGTTGATCACCCTCTTGCCGATGGATTTTTTTGAATCCAGGCATCAGGCGAAGCCGGCATGACCTTCGTCAGCGCCGGCTTTTTTCACAGGCGGCCATGCCTGATGCATGCCCTTCGGCACTATTCCACTACCTCAGTAACAGCTAAGTTTGAGCAACTATCCTACTCTGCAATAGTCATAAGCTACCAGCCCCGATCCAGGGGCTTTTTCATAGCAAGATATTGTCAAAGGGCACCATGGAAGAATTCAATCAATCGTTGTTTCTGCTGATCAATGCCAGCACGCATCCCTCCACATTATTGTTGAATAGCGCCATGCTTTGCGCGGAAGCGCTCATTTTCCTGATTCCTGGCGGCCTGCTGCTAGGCTGGTTTCGCGGCGGCGAACAAACCCGCAAGCTGATGCTGGAAGCGGTCGCTTGCGGTATCGTCGGTTTGTCGATCAGCATGTTGTTTGGTGTTTTTTGGCAACATCCACGCCCGTTCATGATCGGCCTCGGCACCAATTTTCTTGCGCACTCTCCCGATTCGTCGTTTCCCAGCGATCACTTGACGCTGCAATGGTCGGTGGCTTTCAGCTTTCAGCTTTCTGCTGCACCCGCAGTTGCGCAAGACTGGCGTGATCTTGAGCTTGCTCGGCCTGCCGATGGCATGGGCCCGGATTTACCTGGGCGTCCATTTCCCGCTCGACATGCTGGGCGCGGCAATGGTTGCAGCGCTTAGCGCCGTGCTCTGTTTTGGCTGTGCAAAGTGGTTTATCGGACCGCTGTTCAAATGCGTCTCCTTCATCCATGGCCGTTTGTTCGCACCGTTGATCCGTCGTGGCTGGATGTTGAAATAGGCCAACTGCAAGGTAAAATCAGCCAGAGACGCGGTTTGAGCCATCGAGAGGAACGGGAATGAGGGTATTGCTGGTAGAAGACGATCGCATGATCGGCGATGCAGTCCAGATGGCGTTGCGCGACGCCAGCCATGCCGTCGACTGGGTCCACGACGGCACGGCAGCCTTGAGCGCTGCAGCCAGCGAAAGCTACGACGTCATGTTGCTTGATCTGGGCTTGCCGCAGCAGGACGGATTTGCCGTGCTGCGCCAGCTACGGCAGCACAGCAACAGCTTGCCGGTGCTGATCGTAACGGCCCGGGATGCCGTCGAAGACCGTATCGGCGGCCTCGACCTGGGTGCAGACGATTACGTGATCAAGCCGTTCGAGATGGGCGAATTGCTGGCGCGCATGCGCGCCGTGGTGCGGCGCAAAGCCGGCAACGCCAATCCGGTGATGAGCAACGGTTCCTTGTTTCTCGATCCCAGCACCCGCGAAGTTACCGTGGACGGCATCGCGACCCGCTTGTCGGCCCGCGAGTTCTCCTTGCTCCACGCGTTGTTGCTGAGGCCCGGGGCGATTCTGTCACGCCAGGAACTGGAAGACCGCATCTATGGCTGGAACGAAGAGGTCGAGAGCAATGCGGTGGAATTCCTGATCCATTCGATCCGTAAAAAACTGGGTGCGGCGTCGATCAAGAATGTCAGGGGGTTGGGATGGATGGTTTCAAAACAAGACTAAGCCGTTCATTGCAATTCCGGCTGTCGCTATGGCTCTCCCTGGTGATTCTCGCCATGGCGGTGCCGGCGGGTGTGTACTCTTTTTATTCTGCTTTTCATGAGGCCAACGACCTGCAAGACGATCAGTTGCGCCAGGTTGCGGCGCTGGTGCTCAGCCGCGACTTGCCGCCGGCAACACCGGACCGTCGCGCAACAGGAAAAATGAAGGACGACGAATCGAAAGTCATCGTCCAGATTCTGGCGCCGGCACAAAACGCCGGCGCCGACGATACCTCGCTGCGCCTGCCCGCCGACCTGCCCGACGGCATCCAGACAGTCAAGGTCGGCCATGTACCGTGGCGCCTGTTTGTCAAGCCGACCGCATCCGGCCAGCGGCTGGCCGTGGGCCAGCAGACCGAGGTGCGCGACGAGATTGCGCGCGACAGCGGCTTGAGAACCGTGATGCCATTCATGGTGCTGATCCCGATATTGATTGCGTTGGTCAGTATCATGGTGCGCGGCATGCTGCACCCGATTGCAAGGCTGTCGCAAGAAGTCGACCGGCGCGACGATCAGGATATACGTCCGCTCGACGAGCAGCATGTGGCGGATGAAATCCGGCCCTTGATCGGCTCGATCAATCGCCTGTTGCGAAGGGTTGCCGACAACATGGATGCACAGCGGCGCTTTCTTGCCGATGCCGCGCATGAGTTGCGTTCGCCGCTGACAGCCTTGTCGCTGCAAGCGGAAAATCTCGCCGCAACCGATCTTTCGCCAGCGTCGAAAGCGCGCCTGCTGCCGTTGCGGCAAGGCTTGAATCGCAGCAAAGCGCTGCTGGAACAATTGCTGACGCTGGCCCGCTCGCAAAATACCGGCGCCCCTCAGGCTAGCCAGGTCACCCAAGTGTCCTTGCAAGCAGTGTTACGGCGCGTGGTCGAGGATAGCTTGCCGCTGGCGCAAGCCAACCAGATCGATATCGGAGTTGAAGCCGATACTGAAGTTACGCTAGCGGCGCAGGAAGTCGATATCGTCGCCTTGATACGCAACCTGATCGACAATGCAATCCGCTATACGCCGCCAGGCGGCAACGTGGAAGTACGTCTGCACGCGCAGCCTGGCCTGGTCAGCATCGAGGTGGAAGACAGCGGACCCGGTATCCGGGAAGCAGAACGTGAGCGGGTTTTCGATCCTTTTTATCGCGTGCCGGGCAGCGACCAGGATGGTTCCGGCCTGGGCCTGTCGATCGTCAAGTCGATCGTTGCAAGGCTGCATGGCAAGATCGAACTGCGACATGCCCGCAGCGATGCGCCTTATGGCTTAAAGATCATTATTCGCCTTCCTGCTTGATATCCGCCTGATATCGCAGGCGCAATGCTCAGCACTTTGCCCGGCGCCCGGCTTTAGATTCAGATCACTCCTTGCTGCCGCAACGCCGCGATTTGCTCCGCACTTCTGCCGATGGCCGCCAGCACCTCTGCAGTATGCTGGCCCAGCTCCGGGCCCACCCAGTTGGTCTGGCCCGGGGTAGCAGACAGCTTGGGTACGATACCCGGCAAGTCTATCGGCTGACCGTCCGGTAAAACATGCTGCTGGATCATGTCACGCGCGCGGAAATGCGGATCCTGGTGGATATCCGCCGCGGTATAGACTTTGCTGCTCGGTACTTCAGCCTGCTCCAGCACTTGCAGCACATGTTCCAGATTGTGTTGCGAGGTCCATTCCGTAATTGCGGCATCGAGCATGTCGTTATTCTGCGCCCTGCCGTCGTTGCGCGCCAGGTGCGGATCTTCTGCCAGGTCGCTGCGGCCGATGGCGTGCATCAGGCGTTTGAAGATGCTGTCACCGTTGCCGGCGATGATGACATAGTGTTCGCCGCGCGCGTCGCTCAGGCATGGATACGTGCTGGAGGGCGAAATGCCGGGAAAGCTGGCGCCGGTACGCTCGCGCACGAAACCGAACTCGGCATATTCCGGGATCAGGCTTTCCATCACGCCGAATACGGCTTCATACAAAGCGATATCGATGAACTGCCCTTTGCCGCCATTCGCGTTCAGATGGTGCATGGCCAGCAGGGCGCCAATCACGCCATACAGCGAAGCCAGCGTATCGCCGATGCTGACGCCAACCCGCACCGGCGGCCGGTCCGGATAACCTGCCAGGTTGCGCAAGCCACCCATCGATTCGGCAATCGCGGCAAAACCCGGCCGCGCATGGTAAGGACCATCCTGGCCATAGCCGGATACCCGCACCATGATCAGCTTCGGATTAATCTTCGACAAATCCTCCCAGCCCAGGCCCCATCCTTCCAGCGTACCGGGACGAAAATTCTCGATCACGATATCGGCATCCTTGACCAGGTCGCGCACGATCTGCTGCCCTTGTTCCGTTTTCAGGTTCAGGGTTACCGATTTCTTGTTGCGGCTCTGCGAATACCACCACAACGACGTGCCGTTATGCAGCTTACGCCATTTGCGCAGCGGATCGCCGTCACCCGGCGCTTCTATCTTGATCACCTCGGCGCCGAACTGGCCCAGCAGGCTGGCGGCATATGGCCCCGCAATCAAGGTGCCGAGTTCGATCACTTTGACGCCCTGGAGGGAGGATTGCTG
>Ga0182007_10001416_pt1 | contig 12882 bp, 9 predicted proteins | sample Sormic07211113_1_FD_123023 | JGI IMG/M metagenome (GOLD analysis project Ga0182007, IMG submission 123023) | Rhizosphere microbial communities from Sorghum bicolor, Mead, Nebraska, USA - 072115-113_1 MetaG | ecosystem: Host-associated > Plants > Roots > Rhizosphere | place: USA: Nebraska... | reverse complement strand
TGATATCGTGAGTTGCCAGAAGTCGGTGACCCTGCGATCCGACATAACCAACTTGTAGCTTAAGATCACGAGCTAGTTCGCGCTCAATGGTCAGGTTGTATTGAGCTGAATACTGGCTTCGCATTTTCGGCTGGAACTGACCGAAAAGAAGAATTGGCCGGAACATGCCCCAGTCCACGGGCTGTCCGCGCGGCGGGTTCAGAATTCCATTGTGACCCGAGAGTTCGGGTAAACCAAAAGGATTTGGGTAAGAGAATTCACCACTCTGATCGAGAAATGGTTCGTTGAGCAGCGTATTGAACGGGAACGTGCTTCCCCCGAACGGCGGCTCGGCACTGAACTGTTCCAAAACTAACTGTTCAATCGGATTGTAGAAAAGCCCCCACCCGGCTTTAATGCTGGTCTTACCGGAGCTACCTGGACTCCACGAGATTCCGACTCGTGGAGCAAATGCTTTGAAGTAGGTTTGGGTCAGCGCATTTGTTATGCCTTTGTCCCCCGGGACAACGAGTCCAACAGGAGTCATGGATGAGCAGTCGGTATTGACCGTGTCCAAACAAGGGAACACAGTGCTTACCTGCCCCGGTCGGAAGGTTTGAACGTGCTTGCTGATGTCCGCGATCGGAGTATTGAGTTCCCAGCGCAGTCCGTAATTCAGAGTCAGATTCGGCTTGACCTTCCAGCTGTCCTGCGCGAATAGATACAGGCCAGTGCTGCGCACATTTTCCACCTGTGCAGATCCTTGTCCATACGATCCGGGGAAACCCAGAAGATAATCAGAAAATACCGTGTCTCCAGCAGTGGTGTTCGTTGAAGTACCGTCGACGAAGAACTCACCGTTGACGTCAAAAAAAAGTGTCTGGTCAAAACGTTGACGTCGAACGTCAGCTCCGAACTTGAGAGAATGCTTGCCCACGATCTTGCTCAAGTTGTCGGACCATTGGAACGAATTTCCTACTTGAGGTAGTTCGCCTTCACCGTTGTTCCCAATCGTAAATCCACCGCTTACCTGTATGAACGGAAGACCTTCGTGCTGAGGACCAAGATTTGGGTGAATTCCGAGTGTATTTTCAGGAGTTCCATCTGAGAAACACGGAACCGGGCCCGTCACATCCGTGAGCCACGTCGGAGCAGGAGGACAAGAGTTTTGTACTGTCGTCGTGAATGTTGGATGCTGGAAAGTCCGCTGCGCTTCCCGGTTGTAATTGAATCGAAACTCATTCACTGTGCTGTTGCTGATCGTCCACGTGTGACTGATGTTGTACTGTTGGAAGCGTTCGTTGGTGATCGATCCAAATCCAGGTACGTTCGCACCGGCTGCCTGGAACTGAGCAAAAGGCGATACCACGTGGTGATCGTCAAAGTAGTAATAAAAGCTGAGATTTTGATGATCGTTGAGGCGGTGATCGAGCTTTATCGTGAACTGATCTCCGCGGTTTGGTTGGACAGGTGTTGTGACGATTACGCCGCTGCTATTCGATGGCAGTGGGACATACTGAAGCAAATCCACCGCTGTAGCGTGCAGACAAGCCAATGGAATGATGTTGCCTGGAAACAAGCTTCCGTAATCGATACCATCAGGTATTTGTCCACCAACCAAAACTGAACTTGGTACAGCAGCCGCGCAACCAGGGCGTTGATTTAACGCGTACGCACTGCTCAACGTTCCCCCGAATGGTGACTCAGCAGAAAAATCTGCAAAAGGTTGTGTTGCACTCGGCCGCTCCGCAGCGGTCGGCACAAACACCAATGGCGACGGGATCCCCTGACGAATTCGTCTGCCCTCATAAGAAGTGAAAAAGAATGTCTGATCTTTCTTGATCGGTCCGCCGAATGTTCCACCAAACTGGTTCTGATTAAATTTCGGCTTGTCACAGGGAACACCTTCGCTTGCCGAGAGACAATAGGGGTTCGCGTTCAGGACAGTGTTCCTGAAAAACTCGTACACATTGCCGTGAAGTTGGTTCGTACCCGACTTCGTGACCACGTTCACCACGGAGCCAGAGTTCCGTCCGTACTCCGCGTCGAACGTATTGGTCAGAACGCGAAATTCTTCAATGCTGTCAGGACTCGGCTGCACAGTGGGCAGGTTCACAAACTGATCGTTGGCGTCACCGCCGTTCACACTGAAGTTGTTGGCACGGCCTCGGCCGCCATTCACGGAAACAGCGCCCGCTCGATCATTGCCATACACGACAGAGTTACTCGAACCAACGGTGGACATCACACCCGGTTGCAGCTGCAGGAATTGATACGTGTCTCGAGCGTTCAGCGGCAATTGACTTACTGCGCGGTCATTGACCACCGCACCTAGCTGTGTGGTCGTGGTATCGACGAGCGGGGCTTCCGAGGTAACCTCTACCGTCTCTCGCGCTTCGCCGATTTGCATCGTCATGTTGAGAGTGATGACTTGGTTGAGGTCAAGAGTCACGTTCTTCCGAACATTCTTCTTGAATCCTGCAAGATCGAAAGTGAGCGTGTAGGTGCCGACCGGCAGTTCCAGAAAAACATAGTCACCGCTCTCATTGCTTTGAGAAGTGCGGCTCACCCCGGTCGCATCATTCGTCGCGGTGACGTTCGCGCGTGCTAGCACAGCACCAGAAGGATCGGAAACTCGACCGAGAATGCGTCCACCGGTGCTTTGGGCATAGATGAGCGTGGAACAGATGAGGCAGAGGAGGACGACGACCAGTCCGCGGGTCGCCGGGCGCCGCAACGACGAGAACATGGGAGCTCCAGTACGAGGAGAATTTTGAGCCATACGGAATCGGCTTGCAGGCCTCGCAAACCTTGCTATAATCGCGCAAGGTTAGAGAAGCATCCTGCCCCTGTCAAGGAGAAAATAGGCTCTCCTGAGGCCTGCACCAAGCGATTGCCGGTCTCTTTTCAGCATCATGCCGCAGCACGCCAAACTCTACCTCAAAATCGGAGATGTCGCTCGCATGGTGGGCGTTTCTCCATCGGCGATCCGTGCGTGGGAGAACCTTGGTCTCACTCGTCCTCAGCGAACTGAAAGCAAGTATCGTTTGTACTCAGCGGATGATGTAAAACTCCTCAAACGCGCACGCTATCTCCGCCGTGTGCGTGGACTCAACGCTCCCGCGATTGTGCAGTTGTTGAAGAGAGACGGACTTCTCAAATCTTCCCGAAGCAACGGTGCCGGTGCTCTCGGCGCTCGGTTGAGGAAATTACGTATCAAGGAAGGACTCGGCTTGGCTCCTGTTGCAAAAGCCACCGGGATCTCTGTTGGATTTCTCAGCGCCATCGAGCGATCTCAGATGAGCGCTTCGGTAGGAACGTTGCGAAAGCTCGCAAAGTTCTATCGAACAAATATTCTCGAATTCTTTGATGCTGCAGAGTCCAATAGTCCACTGGTGAGCCCCAATAAGCGAAAAGTACTGGAGGCTGGACCGGGAGTGCGAATGGAATTATTGGCCTCGGGTCACACCGTCATGGAACCGCATTTGTTTCGAATCGCACCGTCCTCCGGTAGTGGTGAGTCGTACACGCACGATGGCGAGGAATTTCTGTACATTTTGCGCGGCCGATTGAATATCGCGCTGGAGAAAACCGAATACCAGTTGAAAATTGGCGACGGCTTCTATTTTCAAAGCAACACTCCGCATCGCTGGAAAAACCCGGGAAAGACAGAGACCTGGGTCTTATGGATTAATACGCCTCCAACTTTCTGACACATTGATACACTCAAACGCCTGACGGGAGCCCTATGGAAAACAAGTCTTCGAAACAACTTCTGTGGACGGTGATCCTTTCCCTCGTAATGCTGCTGTTGTGTCCGACGCTGTTTGCTGAAACACCAGCTGATCTGCTCATAACAAATGCCCGCGTCTACACGGTCAACGCTAGGCAGCCCTGGGCGGAAGCGATCGCGATTCGCGATGACAAGGTCGTGGCGGTCGGCTCAGCAAGTGAATTGCAAAAATTGCATGGGACGTCGACGAAGACCATCGACGCGGGTGGGCGCCTAGTTCTGCCAGGGTTCACTGATTGTCACGTGCATTTCATGAGTGGCTCGCTTGGGCTGACGCACGTAGATATGAACGGCGCGAACACGGTGCAGGAAATTCAGAAGCGGGTAAAGGAGTACGCCGCTTCTCATCCGAACGAAGCGTGGATTCAAGGCATGGGTTGGCAATATCCCGTTTTTGGTCCCACTGCTTTACCCAACAAGAAGCTTCTGGACGATGTCGTAGCCGAGAGACCTGTGTACATGGTGGCTTATGACGGACACAGTTCGTGGGCCAACAGCAAAGCATTAGCGATGGCAGGCATTGACAAGAACACCCCTGATCCGCCGAACGGAAAAATTGTTCGCGATGGAAATGGCGAGCCTACGGGCGCTTTGAAAGAGGCCGCCGGCGATCTAGTCGAAAAACTACTGCCAAAACCTACCCGCGAAGAGCGCATGGAAGCGTTGCGCAAGGGATTTCATGAGGCGAATCGTTTTGGAGTCGTGCGAGTTCACAGCGCTGGCGGTGACTTCGAGTACTTGGACCTGTATGACGAGTTGCGGAAAAAGGGAGAGCTCACGATCCGTACGTACATCGCTTACTTTCTGGATCCGCCGGAATTAAAGCCAGACCAGCTCGAAAAAATCGAGCAGGCTCGCAAGCAGTACAACGATGATTGGATCTCGGGTGGCGTCGTAAAAACGATGCTGGATGGTGTGATCGAAGCTCACACGGCCGCGGTTCTTGGCACGTATGCCGATGACACCAGCTTAACGGGTAAATTGTTTTGGGACCCTGACAAGTACAAACAAGCGATTTCCGAATTAGACAAACGCGGACTGCAGATCTTCACACATGCGATCGGGGACCTCGCGGTTCGAACTGCCTTTGATGCGTACGAAAACGCTCAAAAGCAAAATCACAACACCGATGATCGTCCGAGAATAGAACATATCGAAACGATCACAGCTCAGGATATCCCGCGCTTCGGCAAGCTTGGCGTGATCGCAAGTTTTCTACCACTGCACACGGACCACAATGAAGACACTTTGAAAGTGTGGGCGGTAGCTGCAGGGCCGGATCGAGTGAGTCGAGCATGGCCTTGGAAGAGCGTAGAAAATACTGGCGGACGATTAGCATTCGGCAGCGACTGGCCGGTAGTCACAATCAGTCCGTGGCCGGGCGTGCAGAACGCGTTAACGCGGCAAACTGCTGAAGGAGAACCCGCGGGAGGATGGGTTCCGAAAGAACGAATCAGTCTGGAAGATACGATCAAAGCCTACACGCTCGGGGCGGCATACGCCGGTCGTCGGGAAAAGACGGAAGGTTCAATCGAACCAGGAAAATTGGCGGACATGATCATTCTTTCTCAGGATCTTTTTAAGATCGAACCCTCTGACATCATCAAAACTGAAGTGCTTACAACGATCGTTGGAGGCAAAGTCGTCTACGAATCTCCCAACTGGGCAACGCAGAAGACCACGGCGGAGAACTACAAATGATTCGGTCTCGAATCTGGCGAGTCGTTCTTGTCTGCGTGGTGATTGCGGGTTTGGGTTCTTGTCAGAAGAAAACGCCCACGCTCAATCTTTTGGTTTGGGAAGGATACGCAGATCCATCCTTTATTCAAGGATTCGAAGAACAATGCCGCTGCAAAGTATCGGCGTCCTACATGGGTTCGAGCGATGAGTTGGTGGCCAAGCTTCGAGGCGGCAGTGCGGGAACATATGACGTGATTTCGCCCTCGAGTGATGTTGCAACAATGATTTCGGAGGGCGGTTTAGCAGCGCCTCTCGATTTGTCGAAACTCCCCACCTACAACCAACTATCGCCACAGCTCACATCGATGCCACTGGTCAAAGCCAACGGGCAAGTTTATGGAGTTCCATTCACCTGGGGGCCCAATCCATTTATCTACGACACGACTGCATTTCCTCAACCCCCCGATTCCTGGTCCGCATTTTGGGATCCCAAGCTCAAGGGAAAGTTGTCGGTTTGGGATGAGCTTTCGACCGTGTATATGGCCGCGCAGGTTCTTGGCTATGACAAACCCGATCCATCGCACCTCTACAATCTTAGCGATCAAGAACTGGAAGCTGTAAAGAAAAAGCTGCTTGAACTAAAACCCAACATTCGAAAAATGTGGTCCACTGGCGGCGAACTCACCAATCTCTTCGAAAATCATGAGGTCACCGCTGCGATGGGTTGGCCTCTAATGACGAACCAACTTAAGAAGGCCAATTTCCCGGTAGGCGAAACGATACCAAAAGAGAACACAACTGGATGGATCGATCATCTGATGATTACCGCCGGCAGCGAAAACAAAGAACTCGCGTACAGATTTTTGGAATACATGATCCAGGACAAAACACAAAAATCGGTTAGCGATGTAACCGGTTACACTCCAGCAAATCCTCAATCTGCGAAGTACATGAATCCCGCCGAAGTAAAAGGCCTTCATCTTGACGACGTCGACAACTATCAAAAGCGAATTTATTTCTGGCAGAATGTGCCCCGTCGTGCAAAGTACAACGAAGTCTGGAATGAAGTGAAAGCAGCGCAATAGCGACTTGGCGTTTTTCACAGAGCCGTCCTCATTGTTTCCATGACTCTACCGACAAATGCGGTCGAACATGCGTCTTCGGGCGTGTTGCTTTCTATCCGTTCCGTCGCGAAAACATTTGGGAAAAATATCGTTTTACGCGACATCTCACTCGATGTTGCTGAGGGCGAATTCCTCACTATCCTCGGCGAAAGCGGTTCAGGAAAAACGACCCTCTTACGAATTATCGCTGGGTTTGAACAACCGACCTCGGGTTCGCTTGAGATGAGCGGCGAGCGTCTCGACTATCTACCACCGTACCGGCGTCCGGTGAACACAGTTTTTCAGCACTATGCGCTTTTTCCTCACCTCACCGTGGAGCAGAACGTCGGTTATGGTTTGACAGTCGCCAAGCGCTCCAAGGATGAAGTTGCTTCCAGAGTCGAGGAAGCACTAGCCATGGTCAAAATGAGCGCATATGCGAAATCCAAGCCTTCCAAAATCAGCGGTGGACAGCAGCAGCGAGTGGCTTTAGCGCGCGCGCTTGTGAACCATCCCAAAATGCTCCTGCTCGACGAGCCCCTCTCGGCCCTGGATGCAAATCTTCGCCGGCAAATGCAGATGGAGTTAAAGGCGATGCAGCGCAAAGTGGGAATAACCTTCATTTTTGTCACACACGATCAGGAAGAAGCCATGGTGATGTCGGATCGGATTGCGCTCTTGCGTTCCGGGGAACTCGAACAAGTCGCAAGTCCGCGCGAGATTTACAGCCACCCGGCGACGTCCTATGTGGCACAGTTCATCGGGCACACCAATCTCTTGCAAGCAGAGGTTTCAAATGGAATCGCCCGATGTGGCGCGCTATCTTGGCCAACCAGTGAGCGCGATGGAAAAGTATTGTTCTCCCTGAGGCCCGAAAACATACGACCGGCCGGCGCATCTTCGGACGTTTCTCGTTTCCTCGCACGCATCGCCGATCACGCTTTCCACGGCGCAACGGAGTTGTTACGACTCAAATGCGGAGACCAGATGCTCACCGCGCGTGGAACAACTGGCGCGTCATCTTCCGGTGAAATGAATTTCGAATTCAGCCCAGCGGATGCCGTTGCAGTGCGACCTTCTGAGGAGCGTATTTAGTGTTCTCCCGAGGCTACCGCACCGCCATCACACTGCCTCCGGTCCTCTGGGTTTCTCTCTTCCTGTTGCTTCCCTACACGTTGATGTTTGCGTATAGCTTTTGGTCTGTTTCTTCTACGCAGCAGATCGTCCAGACCTGGAGCTTCGAAAATTATCGCGAACTGCTCAGCCGCGATGTTTACTGGCAAACACTCCTGCGATCCATGTGGATTGCAGCAAGAGTGATGTTTTTTTCTCTCTTGCTGGGATATCCGCTCGCATATTTTCTTTCATTCCACGCCGCAAAAAGGAAGGACCTGTATTACCAGCTCGTCATCATTCCGCTATGGGTGAGCTACCTGGTACGCGCTTATGCGTGGAAAACAATTCTCGGCACCGACGGCGTTATGAACACACTGTTGCAATACGTTCATCTGACGCATCATCCGCTTGATTTTTTGCTTTACAGTCCGTTCGCTGTAGTGTTGACACTCACACATATCTACACACCATTTACCATCTTGCCGATTTACGCCGCGCTGGAACACATTCCAAGGAACCTAGTGGAAGCATCGCACGATTTGGGCGCCTCTCAGTCACAAACTTTTTGGCGTGTGATTTTTCCGCTGTCACTGCCTGGAGTGCTAGCCGGTGCTACCTTCGCTTTTGTGCTAAGCCTTGGAGACTTCCTCGCTCCCCTTCTATTGGGTGGTCCCAGCGGAATCATGATTTCCAACATTGTTGTGAGCTTATTTGGGGCCGCGTACAACTGGCCGCTTGGAGCGGCTATTTCCCTCTGCATGCTTGGACTCGTCGTAACTCTCTTGTTCCTCACTGAACGCCTGGAAAAAAAGTGGAGTTTCTCCTGAGGAAAGGCCAATCCAAAGATCGAAAGTCATATTGGCTTCGAGCGCACTGCCTCGCCGTATTCGGATTTCTATATCTTCCAATTTGTATTCTCGTTCTCTACTCATTTAACGGTCCCGGCGTTGGAGGGTTCCCACCACGCGATCTTACGTTGCGGTGGTATCGCATTCTGTTTGACGATGGCGCAATCTGGGATTCGGTTGGGAACAGTTTGACCGTGGCATTTGCGGCCATGCTGATTGCTTTGGCTCTTGGCATCCCTGCCGCACTCGCGTTGGATCGAGCAAGCTTTCCTGCGAAAGCCGTTTTCCGGAGATTGGTGCTACTTCCACTCATTCTTCCCGGAATCATCACTGGCTTGTCTCTTTTGATGCTTTTTAATGCTGCTTTGGTGAATTTGAGTTTGTTCACGATTGTGCTCGGACACGGAACTGCGCTGATCTCCGTTGCAACAACTGAGGTATTCGCAGGCCTTCAAAAGCTCGACCGTGCGCAAGAAGAGGCCTCACTCGACTTGGGGGCTACCTACTGGCAAACATTCTGGAGAGTAACGATTCCAAATCTCAAGCTTTCGATCATCGGTGCGGCGCTCCTAATCTTTACTCTTTCCATGGATGAAATCGCAGTCAGCTTCTTCTTGATTGGCCGAAACAACACACTGCCTCTTGAAATATGGGGACGCCTGAGAAGAGGAATCACGCCGGAGATCAACGCAATTTCTACTTTGATTTTCGTGTTCTCTCTGCTGGCCATCGTCCTCTGGTACCGCCTTCGCATGAAAGCAGAGGGCGGCCCCGATTTGGGCTCGGAATTGATAGAAGTAGCTGAGAATTGATCGCGGATTTGCCTGTTCGCCGACCAGCCTGAAGCTAAACATAGTAAAGTGATAGTAGTCCCTCTTGACTTCCCAGGAGACATTCGAAGCTTGAGCCAGAGTATCCGCAACATCGCCATCATTGCGCACGTGGATCATGGAAAGACGACCCTTGTCGATGCCATGCTCAAACAGAGCGGCACGTTTCGCTCGAACGAGCAAGTCGTTGAACGCGTGATGGATTCGAACGAATTGGAGCGGGAACGCGGTATCACGATTCTAGCCAAGAACACCGCTATCCATTATCACGACATAAAAATCAATATCGTCGACACACCGGGCCATAGCGACTTCGGTGGTGAAGTCGAACGCGCACTGAAGATGGTAGACGGCGTGATGCTGCTGGTTGACGCGAGTGAAGGTCCGCTGCCCCAAACAAGGTATGTGCTGGGAAAAGCGCTCGAAGCAAAGCTTCCACCGATTGTGGTCATCAACAAGATCGATCGAGCCGACGCGCGTCCTCAGGAAGTTTTGAATGAAATTTACGACCTGTTCATCGACTTGGATGCCAAAGAAGAGCAACTCGAATTTCCAGTGTTGTACACGAACGCCAAAACCGGCACATCTTCGTTGCTGATGGACCAGCCAGGCGATGATCTTCGGCCACTGTTCGATGCAATCGTCGAAACGATCCCCGAGCCAAAGGGCGATCCGACTGGCGCGCTGCAGATCCTGGTAGCGAATCTTGATTACAGCGACTACCTGGGACGGCTTGCAATCGCTCGAGTCTTCAATGGGACGATGAAGACGGGCGAAGAGGTAGCGATTGCAAAGCGCGACGGCTCCTTCCAAAAAACTAAGATAACCAAGCTGTTCTCGTTTGCCGGACTGAAGCGAGTTGATACGACAGAAACGATACTCGGCGACATCATCGCCGTGGCCGGCGTTGAAGGCATCACCATTGGTGAGACGATCACGAATGCGGAGAATCCTGCTCCGCTCCCGGCCATTGTCATCGACGAACCGACCATCGCCATGCAGTTCACGGTCAATAACTCTCCCTTCGCTGGACGTGAGGGAACATACGTCACATCGCGTAATCTACGCGATCGCTTACAGAAGGAGTTATTGACGAATGTCTCTCTCCGGGTTGAAGAAACCGACAGCACCGATTCGTTCAACGTGCTGGGTCGAGGAGAACTGCAACTCTCGATCCTGATCGAGATGATGCGACGCGAGGGGTATGAGCTGATGGTTGGCAAACCAGAGATCGTCACGAAGCGAATCGATGGCAAGCTGATGGAACCCGTCGAGCATCTCACAGTGGATATCCCTGAAGAATTTGTAGGCGTAGTCATGGAGCAACTCGGATCGCGGAAAGCCGAAGTTGCCAACATGCATAACCACGGGTACGGGCGCGTTCGAATTGAGTTCCGCGTTGCCAGTCGCGGTTTGATCGGGTTACGAAGCCAATTGCTCACGGACACGCGGGGCACCATCGTCATGAACTCTCTATTTGACGGATATACGGAATGGCAAGGCGAAATACCACATCGCCTCACTGGTGCTCTCATTGCTGATCGGCCCGGCACAACCACCGCATACTCGCTTTTCAACCTTCAGGAGCGTGGAGAACTGTTCGCAGGTCCCGGCGTTGACGTTTATGAAGGAATGGTGATCGGTGAAAATGCGAAAGACAATGACTTGGATGTGAATGTTGTCCGCGAAAAGAAGCTGACCAATATGCGCGCTTCCACCGCAGACGAAGCCATTCGCCTGGTCCCATTTCGTCAACTGAATCTTGAGCAGGCTATTGAGTTCATCGCCGAGGATGAGTTTATCGAAGTCACTCCAAAGACTCTTCGTTTGCGCAAAAAGATTTTGCAGGCCAATAAAAGAAAGAAACACTCGCTGACTCCCGTCGAAGAAGAAGCGTAATGAAACGCCGGCGATCGAAGAGCGAGAAGACAGACGAAACGCCCAATCTCACCATGTTCCTCGTGCCGTGTAGTTGTGGGACGACTTTCGCTGTCACGAATGATTACGATCGCCGAGGTACACACCTACGCAGTTTCATTCCCTGCCCCAACTGCGGGAAGCGTCATGATCCCAAGAATCGACTTCTCAAAATCGGTTACGAACGGACCGGTTTCTGGAGAGTCGACGAGTGCTGAAGTTGTAGCCATCGCACTCTCCCACTAGAATGACCGCTCATTGTCGCCACGGAGACAAACATGAGATTTGGATTTGCGCTGCCGAATGTCGGTCCAATCGGAACACCCGACAACGTTCGCAATGTTGCGCAACGTGCTGAGGAGCTTGGCTATTCCAGCCTGTGGACAATCGAAAGATTGCTATATCCAGTTCGGCCGCAAACACCCTACCCAGCGTCTTCTGACGGTTCCCTCCCGGAACCGTACAAACTTGTTCTCGATCCCCTCGACGCGCTCACTTATGCAGCCGCGTACACACGAAAAATCAATCTTGGCACCAGCGTTCTAGACATTCCTTACTACAATCCAGTGCTTTTAGCGCGGCGATTGAACACCATCGATGTTCTGTCCAGCGGGCGACTCTTGGTTGGATTAGGGTTGGGCTGGTCAAAAGACGAGATGGATGCAACCGGAGCCCGTATGAGTGAACGCGGAGCGAGGGCGGACGAGTTCTTACAAGTGCTCAAGGCAATCTGGACGCAAGACCCCGTCGAGCACACTGGCAAGTATTACCAGATTCCAAAATCATTCATCGGTCCGAAACCAGTTCGCAAGCCCCATCCGCCGATATACATGGCGGCATTCGCGCCAGCAGCACTCAATCGAATCGCTCGTCTTGCGGATGGATGGAATCCTGTTGCCATACCCGTAGACGGAATGGAACAGATGTTTGGGTCAATCCGAAAAATGGCTTCAGAAGCTGGACGAGATCCTGAATCGCTGCAAATGATCGTGAGAGCGAACGTCCACATTACTCCAGACTCTCTGCCCGAAGGACGTTTTATCTTCTCTGGTTCATTCGAGCAGATCGTCCACGACATCGAGGCCTGCAAACGCATCCGAGCGCACGAGATCGTATTCGATCCAACGTTTGCGCCAGGTGGACAGGAACTGGCTACATGGAATGCACTAATGGAAAGGTTCAGCGCTCTTCCCCACTAAACGTCAGCAACATGAATGCAATCGAGCCAACACCGATGCGCTCCACCCGTATCGCCATTGTCGGAACGGGCAATGTGGGAGCTACCTACGCCTACGCACTTCTCCTGAACGGAGTCGCATCAGACATCGTTCTGATCGACTCGAACCGTGCCAAAGCAGAAGGAGAGGCGATGGATTTGAACCATGCTGTCTCCTTCGCTTACCCAACTCGGATCTGGGCCGGCGATTATCCAGATTGCGCGGATGCAGCGATCATCGTTATTGCTGCCGGTGTGAGTCAGCGACCAGGAGAAACTCGCCTCGACACTATTACTCGTAATGGGGAGATTTGGAAGGAGATGATCCCCAAGATTGTGCGTTACTGTTCCTCGGGCATACTCCTGGTGGCCACCAACCCTGTTGATGTTCTCACGTACG
>Ga0182007_10001415_pt1 | contig 12893 bp, 9 predicted proteins | sample Sormic07211113_1_FD_123023 | JGI IMG/M metagenome (GOLD analysis project Ga0182007, IMG submission 123023) | Rhizosphere microbial communities from Sorghum bicolor, Mead, Nebraska, USA - 072115-113_1 MetaG | ecosystem: Host-associated > Plants > Roots > Rhizosphere | place: USA: Nebraska... | reverse complement strand
CGGCGGCAACGTGAACGTCAACGTCAACCGCTACAACAGCATCAACACCAACCGCCAGATCGCGGCCAACCAGACCAACTTCCAGCACAACGCCGCCAACCGCAAGGGCGTGCCGTACCGCGATTCGCGCAGCCAGCAGCAGTACGGCCGCAACGCCGGCGATCCGGGCCAGCGCCAGGACTACCGCGGCCGCGACAACGCGGGCCGCGATGCGCAGCGGCAGCAGGCGCAGTCCTCGCTGCAGCAGCGGGGCATGGACCCGGGGCAGGGTCGCGAGAACCTGCGCAACGATCCGGGCACGCGTGAACGGGCGCAGCAGGCCGTCGACCGCGGCGGCCAGCGGGGCGGCCAGGGCGGGGCCGGCGGCGGCTTCGACCGCGGCGGGCAGGGCGGACAGGGCGGCGGCTTCGATCGGGGCGGCGCCGGCGGCCGCGAGCAGGTCCAGCATCGGGGCGGCTCCGACAATGCCCTGCGCGGCGCGGGCGATGGCGGCGCCCAGGCGCGGCAACAGGCCGATCGCGGCAACGCGAGCCGCCAGTCGATGGGCGGGGCCGGTGGCGGCGGGGCGCGTGCGGGCGGCGGTGGGTACGGGGGTGGCGGTGCGCATGCCGGCGGCGGTGCACGGCCGAGCGGCGGTTCCTACGGCGGTGGCCATGCGGGCGGTGGCGCGCGCGCCGGCGGCGGTGGCGGCGGCGGCATGAGGGGCGGTGGTGGCGGCGGACGCGGCGGCGGCGGAGGCCGGCGCTAGGCACGCGAGCGATGACGGCGATGAACCCACTCCACTTCATGCGAGGCTCGAACATGCTGAATCCGATGCGCACCAGGGCAGCAGCGGCTGCTGCGATGGCCACACTCATGCTGGCGCTTTCCGCCCCCGCTTTCGCGCAGCGCGCGTACCCCAGTCCCGAGGCGGCCTCGGAGGCATTCTTCCGGGCGCTGGCGGACAACGACCAGAAGGCGCTGCAGACGGTGCTCGGCAACGACTGGCGACGCTTCGTGCCGGCGGGCGAGGTCGATCGCGAGGACATCTACGATTTCCTGGGCGCCTACGCCAAGCAGCACAAGGTGGTGCCCGACGGGCCCGACCGGGCGCTGCTGGGGGCGGGCGACAGTGGCTGGACCTTGCCGATCCCGATCGTCAAGGGCGCGGGCGGCTGGCACTTCGACCCGCGCGCCGGCGCCGACCAGATGCAGACGCGCCGCATCGGTCGCAACGAGCTGGCCGCCATGCGGGCCGCGCTCGCCTACTTCGATGCCCAGCGGGAGTACGCGCAGGTCGACCGCGACGGCAACGGCGTGCTCGAATTCGCCCAGAAGTTCGCCAGCACGCCGGGCAAGCACGACGGCCTGTACTGGCACACCGGCCCCGGCGAGGCGGAGAGTCCGCTGGGCCCGCTCTACGCCCCGGCCCGGGCCGGCGAGGGCTACCACGGCTACCACTTCAAGATCCTCAAGGCGCAGGGTCCGAACGCACCCGGCGGCGCCTACGACTACGTCATCGGCAATCGCATGCGCGGCGGCTTCGCGCTGGTCGCCTGGCCTGTCAAGTACGGCGAGACCGGCGTGATGAGCTTCATGGTCAACCACGACGGGGTGCTCTACGAGAAGAACCTGGGCGCCGGCACCGACGCCGCCGCACGGGCGATGACCCGGTTCGACCCCGATGCGGGCTGGAGAAAGGTCGACGTACAGTAGGCGCGGGCGCGGTTCCGCCGGCGCCCTCCACGCAGCGAGGGCCCAATTGATTCCCGACACCACCCGTCCCGACGGCGGCAGCGACGACCTGCTGCTGCGGGTCTCGCCGCCGAGAGTGCCGCGCCATCTGGTGGCGCGGCCGCGGCTGCTGGCGGCCGACCCGGCGTTCCGCGATGTCCCGGCCATCCTGCTGCAGGCGCCGGCGGGCTTCGGCAAGACCTCGCTGCTGGCCCAATGGCGGCTCGAGCATCTCGCGCACGGCCTGGTGGTGGCCTGGGTCTCGGCGCAGGCGCGCGACACGCCGCAGCGCCTGGCGCAGGCGCTGGCGCTGGCGGTGCGGCGGGCGGCGGGGCGCTCCACTTTCGGCCACGTGCTGCTCGACGCGGCAGCGCCGAGCGGCCTCGAGGGCATCACCATCTGGCTGGCGGAACTGGCGCAGACGGCGCTCGACGTGGTGCTGGTGGTGGACGAGGCGGAGCGCCTGCCGGCGGCGTCGCGCGAGGCGCTGGCCTACCTGCTGCGCAATGCGCCACCCAACCTGCGCACCGTGATCGCCAGCCGGCCCGACTGCAACCTGGACATCGACGACCTGATCGCCTATGGGCAGTGCGTGGTGGTCGGGCCGGCGATGCTGCGCTTCAGGCTCGAAGAGACGCTGGAACTGATCCACGGCCGCTTCGGTGCCAGCGTCGACAACGACACCGCCGCCCGGCTGCACGCCCTCACGGAGGGCTGGCCGCTGGGACTGCAGCTCTCGCTCACCGTGCTGGCGCGCGGCACCGACGCGCGGGCCGACGTGGCGGGGATGAGCGCCCTTGGCGGGCAGCTGCGCGAGCAGTTCCTGGCGATGCTGCTGGCCAATCTCGATGCGCGCGACCGCGAGTTCCTCACCCGCATCGCGATCCTCGACCATCTGCACCCGGAGCTGTGCCGGCAGGTCGCCGGCATGGACGATGCGACGGAGCGGCTGGCGCGACTGAGCCGCGACACGCCGGTGTTCGTGGCGGCGGAGCAGGGCGACTGGCTGCGCATGCACGCGCTGGCGCGCGATGTGCTGCGCGAGGGCTTCGGCGCGCTTCCCCCGGAGGTGCAGGCCGGAGCCCATGCCCGGGCGTCCGGGTGGCTGGCCGAGCGCGGCATGCTCGAGGACGCGGCCCGCCACGCGCTGGTCGCCGGCCAGCGTGAGCGGGCCTACGAGCTGGCCGAGCGCAGCCTCTACGAATCGATCATGACCCACGGCCGGCAGGGCGTGGTGCTCGAATGGCTGGCGCAACTGCCGCCCGACGAACTGGACCGCCGGCCGCGGCTGCTGCTGGCCGCCGCCTGGACGCTCGCCACCAGCGAACGCCATGAAGACGCCGGCCGGCTGGTCGACCGGATCCTGGCGCAGCCGCAGCACGCGCCCGATGCCCCCCTGCGCTGCGAATGCGCGTTGATCCTGAGCGGCGGGGCGGTGTTCGCGGACGACCCGGACCGCTTCGCGGCGCTGCACGACCCCTGGGCCGAGGCGCCGCCTCTGCGCGATCCGCTGCTGCTGCAGGTGCACGCCAACCGCACCGCCTACCGGACGCTGCTCGAGGGCGACCCGGCGCTGGCGCGGCTGCGCCAGCAGCAGTCGCCGCGCGGGGATTTCGGCCGCGGGCAGGGCTTCATCGGGCGCTGGGGCGAGCTCATCATCGCCCTCTCCTATGTCTGGGAAGGCCAGGTCCGGCTGGTCGAGAGCCTGCTGCATCCGGCCGTGGCCAGCGCCGAGGCCGACCTGGGGCGGCGCAACAGCTTCGTGTGCATGCTCGCCGCCCTGCTTGCGGCCGCGCTGTGGGAGCGCGGCCGCCCCGTCGATGCCGCCGCGCTGCTGGCCGACCGGCTCGACGTGCTGGAGCGCAGCGGGCTGCCTGAAGCGCTGCTGCTGGCCTACCGGACGATGGCCCGCATGGCGGTGGCCGAGGGCGCCGAGCACCGGGCGGTGGAACTGCTCGGCGCGCTCGACGCGGCGGGCTCGGCACGCGCGCTGCCGCGGCTTCGCATCGCCAGCCTGGTGGAGCTGGTGCGCCTGCATGCCCGACGCTTTCGGGCGCAGCGCTGCCGGGAACTGTGCCAGCGCATCGACGCCCTGCTGGCGGACCCGGCCCTGCCGCAGGGGCGGCTCTGGCGGCGCAGCGTGGACGCGATGCGCGATCTGGCCCACGGCTACGCGGCGATCGCGGCCCAGGACTGGCGCGGCGCCCTGGCGCCGCTGACCCAGGCCAGCGAAATCGTGCAGGTGGTGCGGCAAGGCCGGCTGGAGATCGAGATCCTCGGCCTGCGCGCCTTCGCACTCGACCGTTGCGGCGAGAAACGCGCCGCCCCGATGCTGCGCGAGGCGATCGACCTGGCTCAAAGTTACGGCCTCGTGCGCATTTTCGAGGACGCCCATCCGGACCTGGGCGCATGGGCCAGGCAGGTCGCCGGCGAAGGCGACGAGCATGCGCCGGTGGCGCCGGCCGTGGCCGCGCCGACGCGTCCGGTGCCGGCCGCCGAAACGCCCCGGCCTCCGGCGGTGCGCGGCATGGTGCTGACGCCCAAGGAGCGCGAGGTGATGGAGCTGCTGGCGCGCAGCCTGTCCAACAAGGAGATCGGGCGCGCCATGCAGGTGGGCGAAACCACGGTCAAGTGGCACGTCAAGAACCTGCTGGCCAAGCTGGACGCCGGCACGCGCAAGGAAGTCGTCGTCCGCGCCCGCATCCTCGGGCTGCTCCAGCCGGCGCCCTAGCGGAAGGGGCCTCCCCCCTCCTGCAAGGAGGGGCTCGGAAAGGGCGCCGAATCCTATTCTTCGGGCTTGGGAATTCGCGCTCAAGCGGCCTCCCACCAGACGGAGACAAGACATGCCCTCAACAACCGAAGCCGCGCCCCTGAAAGGCGCACCCGCCGTAGTGTCCAGCGCGGCACTGAAGACATCCATCCAGGTCGAACCGCTGACCTGCACCATCGGCGCCGAGCTGCGCAACGTGGACCTCGGCGCCGCCTCGCGCGACGCCGACACGGTGGCCGAGATCCGCGCGCTGCTGCTCAAGCACAAGGTGCTGTTCCTGCGCGACCAGGACTTCTCGCGCGCCGAGCACGTGGCCTTCGCCCGCCACTTCGGCGAACTCGAAGACCATCCCGTGGCCGGCAGCGACCCCGAGCACCCCGGCCTGGTCCGGATCTACAAGTCGCCCGACACGCCCAACGACCGCTACGAGAACGCCTTCCACACCGACGCCACCTGGCGCGAGAAGCCGCCCTTCGGCTGCGTGCTGCGCTGCGTCGAAACGCCGGAAGTCGGCGGCGACACCATCTGGGTGAACATGGTCGAGGCCTACGCCCGTCTGCCGGAAGACATTCAGCGCAAGATCGAGGGCCTGCGCGCCCGCCACAGCATCGAGGCCAGCTTCGGCGCGGCGATGCCGATCGAGAAGCGCCTCGCGCTGCACGCGCAGTTCCCCGATGCGGAGCACCCGGTGGTGCGCACCCATCCGGAAACGGGCGAGAAGATCCTCTTCGTCAACGCCTTCACCACGCACTTCACCAACTTCCACACGCCGGCGAACGTGCGCTTCGGCCAGGACTACGCGCCGGCCGCCGGCCAGCTGCTGAACTACCTGGTCAGCCAGGCCGCGATCCCCGAGTTCCAGGTGCGCTGGCGCTGGAAGAAGAACAGCGTCGCCTTCTGGGACAACCGCAGCACCCAGCACTACGCGGTCATGGACTACCCGCCCTGCCACCGAAAGATGGAACGCGCCGGAATCATCGGCACAGCCACCTACTGAACCCCTCATCCAACACGCAACTGAAAGACCAACCATGAACTTCCTCGACGGCTCCCTCTTCCCGGAGAACCAGGACAAGCTGGTGATCACCGTGGCGCCCTACGGTCCCGAGTGGATCCCCTCCGACTTCCCGCAGGACATCCCTGTGACCATGGAACAGCAGATCCAGAAGGCGGTCGACTGCTACAACGCCGGCGCCAGCGTGCTGCACCTGCATGTGCGCGAGCTGGACGGCAAGGGCTCCAAGCGCCTGTCGATGTTCAACGAGCTGATCGCCGGCGTGCGCAAGGCCGTGCCCGACATGGTGATCCAGGTCGGCGGCTCGATCTCCTTCGCTCCCGAGAGCGACGGCGCCAACGCCAAGTGGCTGCACGACGACACGCGCCACATGCTGGCCGAGCTCGACCCGAAGCCGGACCAGGTCACGGTCACCGTCAACACGACGCAGATGAACGTGCTGGAGCACATGGAGGCCGAGGACATCGCCGGCACCTCGCTGGCCGAGGCCCAGACCAACGCGGCCTACCGCGAGATGATCGTGCCCTCGGGCCCCGGCTTCATCGAGGAGCATGTGCGCCGCCTGAGCGCCGCCGGCATCCAGAGCGCCTTCCAGTTCTACAACATCAACAGCTACGAAACGGTGGAGCGGCTGATCCGCCGCGGCGTCTACAAGGGCCCGCTGGTGATGAACTGGGTGGCGATCAGCGGCGGCATGGATGCGCCCAACCCCTACAACCTGACGAACTTCCTGCGTGCGATTCCGGACGGCTCGATGCTGACCGTGGAAAGCAGCATGCGCAACGTGCTGCCGATCAACATGATCGGCATGGCGCTGGGCCTGCATGTGCGCTGCGGCATCGAGGACAACCTCTGGAACCAGTCGCGCACCGAGAAGATGACCTCGGTGCAGCAGATCGAGCAGCTGGTGCGCATGGCGCGCGAGTTCGGCCGCGAAGTCGCCAACGGCAAGGAAGCTCGCGAGATCCTGAAGATCGGCGTGTTCTACGACACCGTCGAGGAGACGCTGGCCGCCAACGGCTTCGCGCCCAACCCGAAGGGGCGCCAGCAGGGCTACCTGCGCCGCGTGGCCTGAAGGTGAGCGGAGCATCCCCCATGACCACCGTGCTCATCGTCCCCGGCTTGCGCGACCACGTCGGCGCCCACTGGCAGACGCTGCTGGCCGCGCGCCTGGCGGCGCGGGGCGGTCCGGTGCGCTGCGTGCCGCCGATGGGCCGGGCCGACCTCGACTGCGCGACGCGCGTGGCCGCGATCGAGCGCGAGGCGCAGGCCGTCGAGGGCCCCTTGATCCTGGTGGCGCACAGCGGCGGCTGCGTGATGGTCGCGCACTGGGCGCGCCAGACCAAGCGGGCCGTCCATGGCGCGCTGCTCGCCGCGCCGCCGGACTTCGATCGGCCGATGCCCGAGGGCTACCCCACGGTCGATGAATTGCGCGCCAGCGGCTGGCTGCCGGTGCCGCGCCGGACGCTGCCTTTCCCGAGCATCGTGGCGGCGAGCCGCAACGATCCGCTGGCCGACTACGGCCGGGTGGCGGAACTGGCCCGCGACTGGGGCAGCCGCCTGGTCGACCTCGGCGAGGTCGGCCACCTGAACCCCGCCTCGGGCTTCGGCGACTGGCCCCGCGCCGAGCTGTTCATCGCCGAGCTTTCGCACCGCTGAAATCAGATACCAAGGAGACACATCATGGCCAAGGCCATTCGCTTTCATGAAACCGGCGGACCGGAAGTCCTCAGGCTGGAGAACGTCGATGTCGGCGAACCCGGCCCGGGCCAGGCGCGCGTGCGCCACACCTACATCGCAGTCAACTTCATCGACATCTACTTCCGCACCGGCCGCTATCCACTGCCGCTGCCCAACGGGCTCGGCTCCGACGCCGTGGGCGTGGTCGAGGCCGTGGGCCCCGGCGTGACCGACATCCGCGTGGGCGACCGCGTGGGCTACCTGATCGGCCCCCAGGGCGCGTACTCGGAAGCGCGCGTGATGCCGGCCGAGCTGCTGATCCCGCTGCCTGAAGGCGTGTCCGACCGCACGGCCTCGACCTTGATGATGAAGGGCATGACGGCGCAGTATCTGTTCCGCCAGGTCTTCCCGCTGAAGGGCGGCGAAACAATCCTCTATCACGCGGCCGCCGGCGGCGTCGGCCTGATCGCCTGCCAGTGGGCGCGCGCGATGGGCGTGACGATGATCGGCACCGTCAGCACCGACGAGAAGGCCGCCATCGCGAAGGCCAACGGCTGCGCCCACACCATCGTGACCTCGCGCGAGAACATCGCGAAGCGGGTGCGCGAGATCACCGACGGCAAGGGCGTGCCGGTGGTGTACGACTCGGTGGGCAAGGACACGCTGGAAGCCTCGCTCGACAGCCTGCAGCCGCGCGGTTCGCTGATCAGCAACGGCACCACCTCGGGGCCGGTGGTGATCGACTCGCAGACGCTGGCGGTGAAGGGCTCGATCTGGGTCACGCGCCCGGCGATGATGCACTACATCACGCCGCGCACCCACATGCTGGCGATGGCCGAGGAGCTGTTCGGCCATGTGCTGGCGGGCCGCATCGTCAGCGAACCCAAGCAGAGCTTCGCACTGGCCGATGCCGCCGACGCGCACCGCGCGCTCGAATCGCGCGCAACCACCGGCGCGACCGTGCTGGTGCCCTGAGGGGAAGACCATGGATCTGCATTCCCACGACGCGAAGCCGGGCGCGGCCGACGGCTACCTGATCGGTCCGCGCCAGGCCTGGTTCGCCTTTGCCATGACCATCGGGCTGATGATGGTCGACTACATCGATCGCCAGGTGATCGTGTCGCTGTTCCCGCACCTGAAGGAGGCCTGGGGCCTGTCGGACAAGCAGCTCGGCGCGCTGGTGTCGGCCGTCTCGGTGACGGTGGCACTGGGCGCGATCCCGATCGCGCTGTTCGCCGACCGCTTCAGCCGGGTGAAGAGCATCGTCGCGATGGCCACGATCTGGAGCCTGGCCTCGATCAGCTGCATGTTCACTCGCAACTATGGCCAGCTGCTCGCCGCGCGTGCCGCGGTGGGACTGGGCGAGGCGGGCTACGGCTCGGTCGGTGCGGCCCTCATCGCCAGCCATTTCCCGGCCCGCATGCGCGGCGCGCTGATGGCGGCCTTCTTCGCCTCGGCTTCGGTCGGCTCGGTGCTGGGCGTGATGCTCGGCGGCCTCATCGCCGCCAAATGGGGCTGGCAGGCGGCGTTCGGCGTCGTCGGCGTGCCGGGCCTGATCCTGGCGCTGCTCTACACCCGGGTCCGTGACTACCGCACGGTGGCGCTCACGCCGAGCATCGAACAGGCCACCCGTTCGACCCAGGGCACGGCACGCGCCATCGTGAAGCGGCTGGCGCGTTCGCGCACCTTGTTGTGGGTCTGCATCGGCGCGCCGGCGCAGCTGATCCTGGTCTCGGCCATCTGGGCCTGGATGCCGAGCTACCTCAACCGCATGCATGGCATGGCGCCGGAACAGGCGGGCGTGAAGGCCGCGCTGGTGGTGCTGTGCGGCGCGCTGGGCAGCGTGGTCTGGGGCGCGGTCGCCGACCGCGCCGGCCGCAAGAATCCGGCCGCCAAGCTGCACGTGACGGCCGCGGTGTGCGTGGCCTCGGCGGCGGTGCTGGCGTTCGCCTTCGGCGCCGGCCACCTCGGGCTGGACCTCGGCAAGCAGGCGCAGTTCGCACTGTTCGCGCTGGGCGGCTTCCTGATGACCTGCACCGTCGGCGTGGTCGCCGCCGTGGTGATCGACGTGATCCACCCCGGCATCCGCGCCACCGGCGCCTCGGTGCTGTCGCTGTTCCAGAACCTGCTGGGACTGGCCGTGGGCCCGCTCATCGCCGGCGCGCTGTCGGACCTGTGGACGCTCCAGAACGCCCTGATGGTGATGCCTGTGTTCGGACTTCTCGCCGCCTGGGCCTTCATGGTTGCCTCGCGCAGCTACGGGGCCGACCTGCAAAGCGCCGGCGACAGCGCCGACGAAGACATCCATGCCGCGCCGGCCGGCGCCCCCCGCAGCGTGCCGGCCTGAGCCGCCGCCGCGCCACCACTGTCCATTTGAACGAACGAACGGAAACCGACATGAACGGATTGATGATGGATCAGCCGCTGCTGATCTCCAGCCTCCTCACCCACGCCGAGCGCCACCACGGCGACCAGCAGATCGTCTCGCGCCGGGTCGAAGGCGACCTGCACCGCTACACCTACCGCGACCTCGGCCAGCGCGCGCGCCGGCTCGCCAACGCGCTCGCCGCGCGCGGCATCGAGAAGGGCGAACGCGTCGCCACGCTGGCCTGGAACGGCTATCGCCACATGGAGCTGTACTACGCGGCCTCCGGCTCGGGCGCGGTGCTGCACACGCTCAACCCGCGCCTGCACCCCGACCAGGTGGTGTGGATCGCCGACCACGCCGAAGACGAGATCCTCTTCTTCGACCTGAGCTTCCTGCCGCTGATCGAGGCCATCGCCTCGCGCGTGTCGACCATCAAGGCCTTCGTCGCCATGACCGACCGCGCCCACATGCCCGCCGAGTCGAAGGTGCCCAACCTGCTGTGCTACGAGGAACTGATCGACGACCATTCGCCCGACTTCACGTGGCCGGTGTTCGACGAGAAGGCGGCTTCTTCGCTGTGCTACACCTCCGGCACCACCGGCAACCCGAAGGGCGCGCTCTACAGCCACCGCTCGACCATGCTGCACACCTATGCGGCGGCGCTGCCCGATGCGCTGAACTGCTCGGCCAACGACGTCATCCTGCCGGTGGTGCCGATGTTCCACGTCAACGCCTGGGGCCTGCCCTATATCGCGTGCATGGTCGGCGCCAAGCTGGTGTTCCCGGGTCCGTGGCTCGACGGCAAGTCGCTGCACGACCTCTTCGAGGCCGAGGGCGTGACGGTCTCGGCCGGCGTGCCCACCGTGTGGCAGGGCCTGCTCGCCCATGTGGAGAGCAACGACCTCCGCTTCAGCACCATGCGCCGCACGATCATCGGCGGCTCGGCCTGCCCGCCGGCGATGATGCGCGCCTTCCAGGAGCGCTACGACGTGCAGGTGCTGCACGCCTGGGGCATGACCGAGCTGAGCCCGGTGGGCGCGGTGTGCACGCTCAAGCCCTGCCACCGGTCGCTCGACGGCGAGCAGCGCCTGGCGTTGCAATCGAAGCAGGGCCGCTCGGTGTTCGGCATCGACATGAAGATCGTCGGGGCCGACGGCGCCGAGCTGCCGCAGGACGGCAAGGCCTCGGGCGAGCTGATGGTGCGCGGCGCCTGGGTGATTTCCGGCTACTACAAGGGCGAGGGCGCGGGCCCGCTGGTCAATGGCTGGTTCCCCACCGGCGACGTCTCGACCATCGACGCGGACGGCTTCATGCAGATCACCGACCGCAGCAAGGACGTGATCAAGTCCGGCGGCGAATGGATCGGCTCCATCGACCTCGAGAACATCGCCATGGCGCACCCCGCCGTGGAGATGGCGGCCTGCATCGCGGCGCGCCACGCCAAGTGGGACGAGCGCCCGCTGCTGATCGTGGTGAAGAAGCCCGGCCAGGAATTGACGCGCGAGGAACTCATCCGCTTCTACGACGGCCGGATCGCCAAGTGGTGGACGCCCGACGACGTGGTCTTCGTCGATCGCATCCCGCTCGGCGCGACCGGCAAGGTGCAGAAGAACCTGCTGCGCGACGCCTACGGCAACCACCTCATGGCCGACGGCGGAATGAGGTTCGCATGACCGCCCTGTCGATCGCCGCCTGGCCGGCGCGCAGCCGCACGCTGTTCCCGGGGGTGCTGGCCTGCGCGGTGGTCGCGGCCGCCTCCACTTTCCTGTCGCAGCACTACGGCGCGCCGGTGATGCTGTTCGCGCTGATCCTCGGGATGGCGATGAACTTCCTGTCGGTCGAGGGTGCCTGCAAACCCGGCATCGAGTTCACGGCGCGCCAGGTGCTGCGCTGGGGCGTGGCGCTGCTGGGCCTGCGCATCACGGCCGCGCAGGTGGTGGCGCTGGGCTGGCACCCGGTGCTGCTGGTGGTGCTGTCGGTGGTGCTGACCATCGGGGTGTCGATGGTGGTCGCCAAGCTGATGGGCTTCCAGTCGCTGTTCGGCCTGCTCAGCGGCGGCGCCACGGCGATCTGCGGGGCATCGGCCGCGCTGGCGTTGGCGGCGGCGCTGCCGTCGCATCCGCAGAAGGAGCGCGCGACGCTGTTCACGGTGGTCGGCGTCTCGGCGTTGTCGACCTTCGCCATGATCGCCTATCCCATGATCGCGCACGCCCTCGGGCTCGACGAGCGCGCGGCCGGGATCTTTCTCGGCGCGACGATCCACGACGTGGCGCAGGTGGTTGGCGCCGGCTACAGCATGTCGAAGGAAACCGGCGACATCGCCACCTTGGTCAAGCTCATGCGCGTGGCGATGCTGCTGCCGGTGATCGTGTTCGCCGTGATGTGCACACGCGCCGCCGGCAAGGGCGAGGGCGGCCCGCGCCCGCCGCTGCTGCCGTGGTTCGCCGTCGCGTTCGCGCTGCTGGTGGCCGTCAACAGCACTGGCTGGATTCCGAAGGTGCTGACCGACGCCGGCAGCGACTGCTCGCGCTGGTTCCTGGTGGCCGCCATCGCCGGAATCGGCATGAAGACGCAATTGCGCGACCTCGCCACGGTGGGCCTGAAGCCCGTCGTCCTGATGTTGGGCGAAACGGTGTTTCTCGCCATACTGGCGATCGCGCTGATTCGCTGGATCTAGATTGAAACACCCCCGAAGCGCCTGCGGCGCCTCCCCCTCAAGGGGGCGATACCAGCGGCCCGGCAAAGCCGGTTCCGCGGTATCTCTGGCTTTTTGGCTGCGCCGGTTTCATGGGTCGCGGTCACACCTGGTGCCGTGGAGCACTGAATGAACAACAGATAGAAGGAAACCGAACATGAATCCGAATCAACGGCGGCGGCGGATGATCCAGGCCGCGTGCCTGTCCTGCCTCGGCGTCTCGGGTCTCGCGATGTCGCAGGCCCAGCCGACAGCGAAATGGCCCGAGAAGATGGTGCGCGTGATCGTCGCCGGTCCGGCCGGCGGCACCGCCGACATCATCGCGCGCCTGGTGGCAGACCAGTTGTCGAAGGACACCGGCCAGCCCTTCGTGGTCGACCCCAAGCCCGGCGCGGGCGGCGTGCTCGCGGTCAACGAGCTCTCGAACGCGCCGCACGACGGCCACACCCTGCTGGTGGGCGTCAACTCGCTGGTGAGCGAGATCCCGCACATCATCAAGCTGCGGGTGGACATGGCCAAGGAGATCAAGCCGGTGGCGGAACTCGGCCACGGCGGCCTGGTGATGGTCGGCGCACCCACGGTGCCGGCGAAGAACTTCCGCGAGCTGCTGACCTGGGTCAAGGCCAACCCCGGCAAGGTGAGCTATGCCTCG
>Ga0182007_10001413_pt1 | contig 12921 bp, 14 predicted proteins | sample Sormic07211113_1_FD_123023 | JGI IMG/M metagenome (GOLD analysis project Ga0182007, IMG submission 123023) | Rhizosphere microbial communities from Sorghum bicolor, Mead, Nebraska, USA - 072115-113_1 MetaG | ecosystem: Host-associated > Plants > Roots > Rhizosphere | place: USA: Nebraska... | reverse complement strand
GAGCGCCTGGCTCAGCGGAGTGCTTCCCCCCGTGGAAGTGGTCCTGCTTGTTGTCGCATTGCGCATAGCCACCACCTTGGGTGATCTGATCAACTTTATCTGGGGGAGCGTGTTCATGTTTCGGCAGCGGGATGGCTGATCCGGAAAGGCTCGCTCGTTTGGCGCTTACAAGTAGAAATGGCGCCCGAGCAACCCCGAAGAGCCGATGCCTTCGATCACGCGGCACACAGTCTGGAGGCCTCCGGAGTCAAACGGCCCGAATGTTATCGTGCCGCACGGCTCCAACAATCCGAGATGTGACCGAGCTCCGACACGTATGCGAACCTTGCTCCAAGGACGACTATGAAACTCATCATCCAGATTCCATGCCTCAACGAATCCGAAACCCTGGCCATCGCCCTGGCAGAGCTGCCACGCGAGGTCGCAGGTTTCGACTCCGTCGAATGGCTGATCATCGACGATGGCTCAACCGACAACACGGCAGAAGTCGCCCGCCAGAACGGTGTCCATCACGTGGTGCGCCACCCGGTGAACCGCGGCCTCGCGGTGGGTTTCATGTCCGGCCTCGACGCCTGCCTGAGGCTCGGCGCAGATGTCATCGTCAATACCGATGCGGACAACCAGTACTGCGGTGCGGACATTCCCAAACTGACGGCACCGATCCTGGCCCTGCAGGCCGACATCGTCATTGGCGCCCGTCCGATCGACCAGACCGAGCACTTCTCCTGGATCAAGAAGAAGCTTCAACGCCTTGGCAGCTGGGCGGTGCGCATGGCCAGCAAGACTGACGTTGCGGATGCCCCGAGCGGCTTCCGTGCCATGTCGCGCGAAGCAGCCATGCGCCTGAACGTGTTCAACGCCTATACCTACACACTGGAGACCATCATCCAGGCCGGCCAGAGCAACCTGAGCATCCTCTCGGTGCCAATCCGTACCAATGGTGACCTGCGGCCGTCACGCCTCGTGAAAAGCATAGGCAGCTACGTCAAGCGCTCGCTCATCACGATCCTGCGCGTCTTCGTTATATATCGCCCACTGGCGCTTTTCTTCTACTCGGGATTGGTCTTTCTTCTCGCCGGGACAATCGCTGGCGGCCGGTTTCTCTACTTTTATCTCGAGGATGGCGGAGAGGGCCACATTCAGTCGGTCATTTTTGCATCCCTGTGCATCACGCTCGGCATGCTCTTCAACATGATGGGGCTGATCGGCGACCTGATAGCGACCAACCGCAAACTGCTGGAACGAATCGATGTCCGTCTCCAGCATCTGGAATTCGGAAGCCGCCGCCGGAACCACGACGATGATTGAAATGGTTGATGGCATGAACATGCGCCCCGACCCCGCGCGCTCATCGAAAGCACTCTCTCTCGTTCCTTCCGTTTTTTTCGGGTTGTTGCTATCCCTGCTTTTCCTCGGCACGGTTCAGGTAGCGGTTCACTCGGCGCCTTCTTTCGATGGCGCCATGAATCTGGAAGTCGCCAGTTCCATCGCCCAGGGCGAAGGCTATCGCCGCCTGTACGCGCAGCGCGATGTTTTCCCCCACGAGATACAAACGGGCGCGCCATACATCCTGCCTGCCGCCGCGGTCTTCAAGATCTGGGGGGTGGCAATTCCGCAGGCGCAGGTAATGAACGTCGCCTACTTCGCCCTGCTGCTGGCAACCACCTTTCTTCTGGTAAGGCAGAGAGGAAGCCGCACACTTGCACTCTTCGCGGCCTGCACCGCTGCCATCGTTCCGGGAATACTGAGATTCGGTTTCGGTGGCTACGGCGAAATACCGGCAATTGCCCTGGTTTTTGCCGCTACTGCCACCTTCTACAGCGAACGAGGCAGGCACCCCCTGGCCACCGCGTTCATGGCGGGAATACTTCTCGCGCTGGCGGTGATCACCAAGACAGTCATGCTCATCGGGGCGGGTGCCCTCTGCCTTTGCATCATCCTGGAGCTGGCCTTTCCTGCAGATGGCCGGCGCATGCCACATATCAAGAGGATGGGCTCATTTGTGGCCGGCGGTATGCTCGCCATGATTGCAATGGAGTCGTGGCGAGCAGTCGCGCTGGGTGGCGCCGACGCCTGGGCAAACTGGTGGGCAGAGGAGACGTCGGGGATCTTCAAGCAGGCTGGCGTTCGTACTGGGCTCGCTGATACAACGACGGGTCTGCTCGCAAAGCTTGGCTTGCATCTGCAGTATCTGAGCCAGAATTACCAGCTTGCCGTATGGGCCACCGCCCTCTGGCTTGTACTGCTCTGCTTCGCCGGAGTCGCAATGCTTTTGCGCTCACCCGAGCGAGAAGGCAAATGGAGCACGCTGACCATCCTGATTACCGCCATCGTCTACACGGCGTGGTGGCTGCTCGTTACGCCCACGGCCAAAGCATGGCACCGACGCATCATTGACGGCATGATCTGCGCCGACGTCGGAATGATCATGTTCATCGCAGCCTGGCTTGGCGACTTGCGCAATCGCACATGCAGCAGCGTGACCAGGATTTCGATGACCTTCATCACATGCATGGTTCTCGCCCTGCCGCTGACATGGCTGGTAAAGGGATCCCGGGCACTCATCCACGCCCGCTCAAACCCCGACAACAATCACGCGCTACTGCGCGTGGCCGAAGAGGTGCGAGCGCTGCCGAAGAACGCCTACATCTTCGGCGTCGGCTGGTATTCCGCCCCGGTCATCTCCCTCCTCGCGGAACGGCCCATCCAGGATTTCAATGACATTCCCGTGTCGCGCATGGAAACCGGACGGCCGGTCTATTTCGTGCAGGCTCCGAGTGATTCTTCGGACTATCTTGAGCGTGTCCGATCGAGCTATCAGCTATCCGGCGCACCATGGGGTAGCTATGCCCTGCTGAAGGCCACCTCGTTGACACCTTCGCCGCTCGTACCTCAGCACGATATCGTTCGTCGCCACATCAATGCCGCCGACAACTACAGCTATATGCGTGGATTCAATGAATCCGAGGGCAGCAATGGTCGCTGGCTCAGCGACGACAACCTCATTCTCCTGACACCCGAGGCCGGCGATCACTTCGAACTGATTGTCTATACGCTCTCGCAAACCTCCTACATGCACAACAGTGCCCCGAAAATCACAGTCAGCTTCAATGGCTGCGCTGCACCGGCCCAGGACAGCAAACCCGGCGACGTCTCGAAACTGAACTTTCCGATTCCGGAGAGCTGCGGCCTCGCGCCAGGCCAACCCGTCAATATTCGTATCGAAGTCGACAATCTTGTCGACGCGGCCACGACGCGCGACCAGCGCGCACTCGCTGTCCTTGGAAAAGAGCTTGGATTCGTGGGGCCACAGCCTTGAGGCCGAAGCCATCGTTGCCAAAAAACGGCCAGACGTCCAAGCAGCCGGGTAGCGCCCAATTCTTCATTCCGCGACTCTCGCCAGCAAGCAACGTCAGATGCCGGTACCCTGTTGCTTTTTGCAGTCAAGCTCCCGCTGGAGATTCAACGCCCACTCCGTCCGCGCCATGAATTCCGAATAGTAGAAATACGCCCGGGCAGACTCGAAGGCAGCTTGGCACATGAGCTCGGACTCGCATAGCAGGGCATCGTTGTGCGGCGACGGGGATAGATGCGGTGCTCGCGAAGCTCTTGCCCAGCAATGCCGTTACGCGAAATCCGCGCGGCTCGAAAACATGTGCGGCATCGCGCCAGGAATACGAGACAATGTGCCACGGTGCAACGGATCGAGATACACGTGATCCTCATTGATCACATAGTCCGGCATGCCGTGTTGAACAGCCACAAACTGTCGGGCAGGCTGACCTTGGCCAGCCCATCCACCAGCTTGCCCAACATTCGCGGCGTGAGGTGCTCAATGACTTCAATGCACACGCCCGCATCGTAGGCTTCTTCCAGCATGCCTACATCGCCCTCCACGTAGTTCGGATGGGGTGTTCGCTCCGCCGGGGAAGCAGTGCGACGCCGTAAAACAAGTCCGGTCGCCCTGGATATTGCTTCGCCAGTTCGTCAAGCAGATAGCCGGGGCCGGTACCCACATCGAGAAAGCGTTTCACTGGTCGCTGGCAATAAAGCAACGCCTCGCCGACTCGGGTCAGCGACTCACCCTTGGCACACATACGCGCCGAGCACAGCTCTTCGTTCCAATAGGCTTCATCGTACAGGCGCGTACTTAAATGACGTTGTCGATATCAACCAGCACATTGGTGGCTATGTGCAATGACCTGCAAGAACCACACTGCGCATAGTCATAACCGTCAATACCGTTTCCTGCCCTGTAAACGCGATACGAGCAGTCCCGGGAAAAACCTCAGCGCGCCCACGGAAGCAGCACCCGCCGCTGGTGCCGCACTCGATTTCACCGACGGCATGATCATCCAATGCTCTCGAGTGGCGAGAGACAGCCCTTCCGACTGTCGTTGCCACGCTCACTGATACCACCGTAGTCAAAAGTTCAAGCGGTCGAATGGACATCAATCTTGGCGACGACTACATCGAGTACATCACAGACAAGTATTATGGCGTCGACCGGTGCAGCGGCATCAAATGATTCCTCACCTACCTGGGCAAACAGCACATGAACGGCTCCACGATGAGCGACAATCTCGCAAACCCAACCAGCGATGTACCCGTGCCGGACGTCTCCATCGTGGTACCCGTATATGGTGGCAGCGCAGCATTACCGGAATTGTGCCGCCGACTCGATCAGGCCCTGCAATCGGCCGGGCTCAATCATGAGGTAATCCTGGTCGACGACCGTGGGCAACCTGATACCTGGGGCGTGATCTGTGCGATCGCTGCACGGTACCCGCGAGTGCGCGGATTGCGCCTTGGCCGGAATTTTGGCCAGCACGCCGCCACCATTTGTGGCATCGCTCATGCCCACGGGGAGTGGATCGTCACGATGGATGATGATCTCGAACATCCACCCGAATCTGTCCCCACCCTGCTTGCGGCCGGTGACGAGGACCACCCGCTAGTTTACGGCACCTTCGAGAAACGCACCCATGCCGCCTATCGAAACCTGAGCTCGGAACTGATGCGACGCATGCTCAAGCGCGCATTTCCCGACCTCAACGAGGACTATTGTTCGTTCCGCGCCATCCACGCACCACTGGCCAAGCAGCTTGACCGTTTCGGGTTCGACCGCCCTTACATCGACGGCATGCTGTCCTGGTTGACCTCGTCGACGCGCAGCGTCAGCGTGCCACACCAGCAGCGGCAGCACGGCGAAAGCACTTACACTATGCGTAAGCTGCTCTCACACGCAGCCAACATTTTCGTCACTTTCTCCTACCTTCCATTGCGGATCGCCACGTTTGGTGGGGCAGCGTTGGCCGCCATCAGCTTTCTCTATCTGCTTTACGTGGTCTACGGCCGATTGAGCGGCAGCATCACCAATCCAGGCTACGCGTCGCTCATGTCCGTGGTGCTGTTTGCTTGCGGCATCCAGTTGCTGATACTCGGCGTGGTCGGCGAATACGTAGGCCGACTGATGGGTGCCACGTTCCGGCGTCCGGTCTACGTGGTGGACTGTGACACAGGCAGTCAATAGTCGAAGACTCTGAACCCCATTACCTCCAATCCTTCATCCAACGCCATCCGCTGAAATGCTCCACGACTCTTTGAAGGTAACCTTGTCCAATCTCCGTCGCCTTTCCTCAAATCGTGCATGGGCAGGCGAGATGCTGCGCTTCCTAGTCGGAGGGATATTGAATGTCGCCGTTGGCTATGGCAGCTATCTGATACTGCTGCACTGGTTCAGCTACGAGGTGGCATACGCCATCGCGTATTTACTGGGCATCATCGTGTCGTATGTATTCGGCGCGCTCTACGTGTTCCGCCAGCCCATGCGTTGGCGCTCAGCACTGCGTTACCCACTGGTATATCTTTTACAGTTCCTGCTGGGCTTGATCCTGCTCAGGATTCTGGTCGAGCTGGTACACATGCCCCAGCAGTTTGCGCCACTGGCCGTCGCCGTGCTCACCATACCGGCAACATTCCTAGCGTCGCGAACCATCATTCGTATGAATTAAGCATTACTCGATATCTCGACGGAATCACGATGAACAAGTCAGTCAAACCCGAGTTCGACCAGTATGCCGAGGGATACACTGATCTTCATCGTGCCAGCATACGAGTCAGCGGCGAGGATCCCACTTTTTTTGCGGCGTACAAAACTACGTACATGGCCGCATGGCTCGGGGATGGCGTCGACGCCGGATCGTTTTCAATTCTCGATTTCGGCTGTGGCGTCGGCAATACCATTGATCACCTGCGCCGGGCGTTTCCTGCAGCGTCGCTGCACGGTGCCGATCTATCGGGCGAAAGTATCCGACTTGCCACCGAATCCCATGCCCATCAGGCAACATTCCGCACCATCGAAAACGCTCGCCTCCCGTACGAGGACAAGAGCTTCGACACCGTCATGGCGGCTTGTGTTTTTCACCACATACCACCTGCCGAGCGTACACACTGGATGAGCGAAATCAGGCGGGTATTGAAACCAGGCGGTCACGTTTTCGTCTTCGAGCACAACATGCTCAATCCACTGACCCTGAAAACGGTTCGGGATTGTCCCTTCGATGAAGACGCGATACTGCTACCGCGTTCGGAATTGCTCGATCTAGCCCGGCATGCGGAATTCGATAGCATCTGTTGCCGGTACATCGTGTTCTTCCCGCGCCCACTCTCCTTCCTGCGTCCACTCGAACCGGCCATGGGCTGGATACCGTTTGGCGCACAATATGTCGTTCACGGCACCGCCAGCCGGATTTGCGCCTGATAAGTGCGTGCATGCGCTCGATAAACGCGACAACCTCGACGGCGACGAACGCCGACGGATTTACCCGGTGTTCGTGTATTGACGAGCCGCCCATCGTGCAATATGCGGCCAGTTAGAGCTTCGCCTCGATGACAATCAACGTGTAGGGAATCCGCAGCAGTCCTGTCAAAATATAGCTTTCTGATTTCTCGAACACTTTTGCAACCAGGGCTTTCCATTCCGGCTCGGTACGGACGTTCTTCCCGCGATCCTGCTTGAGCATCCAGTGAGCCAGCGGAGCTTGGCTGATCAAAAAGCAGGCTTCCAGACAGACCAACCTGCCACTGGGCGCCATTGACGCACGCGCAAGTTTCAGCGCAATCAAGGCCTCGTTGTCATCGAGATGATGCAGCAATCCGTTGATGAGGACCAAATCAGCCCCCTGCATCTGCGCGGGGAGATGGTCAACATAGTCTTCGGCTACTCCTACCAGGAACATCTTGTCTGGATCGCCCGCGAATTTAACACGCGCACTCGAAATGTACTCGTCGCTGATGTCGAAGCCTACATACTTCACGCCGGCCGGAAGTAGATGCACGATGCTGCCCGGACCGCAGCCGATATCCACAACTTTTTGACCTACCCGGGCTTGCCAGAAACGCTCGCTGACCCATCTTCGCGCCTTCGTGGCGCCGACAAGGCCCTGAAAAACGTTGTAGGCCCAGGGAAACGTGAAAATGTGCTTGATGCCACGATCGTCTTGCACGGAAGTTCCTCCTGCATCTGGGTCGTTGCCTCGGACACTCTCCTTCAACTGGTGCCCATGCGTTCGATCTGGATGCGGGCCACGCATTCAATCGCTTTTCTTTTTACCATCATCACCGGCCTTGTACCCCGATAATGCCGGCTCAGCAGCCACAGGCATCAACGCCGGCAGATACCGATGCCGCCACTGCACCTTCGGCGAGAACACGTTGAGCTGGTTTTGACTCAGTAGCTGAGTGAGTTCCCGGCGCTTCACGAGTGGCCAGTGACACACGGGCAATTCCGCTGCACAGGCTCGCGGGTGTCCGGGGTCTTTGGTGAGATCGTCGATCTGGTGCGCCATGTTGGCGTAGTAGGCCACCAGATACGGTCGCGCGCGCCATTCGTTCCTCGATATGAGAACTTGTCCGACAAGCAGCACTGCACATCCGGCTGCTGGCAACCACATGCCGATAAACTGCCGTTGGGCAGAGGGTCGAGACATCACACTGATCGAACCCGCCCACATGAGCAGTAACGCGATCAGATGTCCGCCATACAGCAAAACGTAACGCGGCTGAGTCAGATAACCGTTACCGGCAGTTGTCACACGACCCAGAATGATACCGGCCACCCAACCGTATGAAACCAACATCAGGCATACCGCGACGAAAACTGCACGATTGTATTTGCCGCGAAAAGCCGTCCGCCAGAACCACAGATGCGCCGCGAACAGCAGCACGCCGATCGCCACCTGCATCGCCGGCCAGGTCTCGACATGGATGAATCGAGTCGGGCTTCGATAGAACACCGGTAGCGTCAGCGGCATGATCACCCACATCCACCATCCCTTGTCGCGGAAATGTCCGACCAGCAGCCCCAACCGGGATGACAACGGCGTTTCAGCCATTCCGCCGACAATCGGCACGTAGGCGTAGCCGATCCTCACCAGCACCGTGCATGCGGCAATCACCGCCAAAACCTTCCATGCCGACGGGTGCCGCTGTGCCGGATCGCGGAGTTGCATCAGCGACATGGCTGCGACAACCGCGATGGCGGCGATCAATGCGCTGTCGTCACTGGTGATACCCAGCAACAACGTGACAAGCACCAGTGCCGTGTAACGCCGCGTACGATGAGCGTGCCATACGGTGAGTACGAACAGCAGGATAATCAGGTTGGTGACGTTTTCGAGCGCCACCAGCGGCCATGTCCAGATAGCCGCGTCCGCATTCAATGTAAACAGCACCGCGCAAATCGCAGCCCATGCGAGATAGCGAAAAACATCACTGTGATCATTGCATCGCTCTGCCGCAATGACCATGTGGAAAATCAGCGCGCAGGCGGCAGCAGCGCACACGCCGACCACAGCTCCGAACGCTAGATCCAGATCCAGGTAGCGCCATTCGAAAAGCAGCACCAGCTTGAACAGCGGCTGGGAATGATCTGCCCCCATTCGCCGAACAAAAAAGTCGCCTAAGCCAAGGTCGCCGTTGATCGCCTTGCGCAGAAATACATCCAAGAAGTACCACGAGTCGTCGCGAATAACCGGAGAGGAGGCGCGCAGTACAAAATAGAGTGCGTTAAGCAGAAGCAGGGCCACCACCAGCCACGCCAGGGCACGAGCGACATTCTGGGTTGATGGCAACACTGTCAAACGACTTTTCTGCGTCAAGATCACTAGACATGCCGCCTATTGTTGCCAATGCGTTAACTACTAAGTGATAAATTGACGAATACCAAAGGGCTCTCAGGAAACCCTCGAACCATTCCGGAAACCTCGCACCGCCCTGACCGATTCGGGATGATGCTCTAGCCCGCATGCTGCAGATACAGTGCAATCGCGCACAAACCAACAGGAGCAGCCTGGAACCATATGCCGGGACACTTATTCGGAGTAGTCACCCCCTACACCGAACCACCTGTTGGCAGTCATCGTGAGCGGTTCAGACGAGGCACCGACATTATGCCATACCACGATACGGACAAATGCCGGGAGCCAGCCAGACCTATGCGGTCATCTAACGACAAATTTGACGTCACCAGCTCTGCAACAAGATTTTCTCGTCACGTTTGGCACCGGCATCGCCGCTACAGTGCCCAGATGATTTACCTGAAGCTGCGTCAGGCTAATCTGGTGGTCAACCATAAGCGGGGAACCGGCTCTATGTCTTGGCCAAGCCGCACCTTCGGGCTGGATTGTCAAGGAAGCCGGTCATATGGGTGCACCACGGGCTCAAATATCGTCGATGCTGACAAGGACGAATGCATGTTCGTGTCCTGCGAGCGAGTGCTGAACTGGCGCAACCTCTGGCTGTACCAAGACCTCCAAGATTATTCCGCTCGTCGATTACTTCTCCGGAAGAGCCGCCTCTGGTGCATGAGCAGTCACAAACTGGCACCACCCGGTTCGCAGCCAGTAGGCAAACTGTAGTGACACCACATCTCCGGTTTCGCGATAGTGCGCAAGCAAGTCATTTTCGAAGACAGGCATGCGAATGATGGCTTGCGCATCCACGATCAGCCCTGCGCTTTCGAGATGGTGAAGCATGTCCGCCCTGCTTGGCAGATCCTTGTGCGTTCGATCATCACGGAAATTCGCGGTGATGGACGCGAAGCCCACTTTCGAAAGCTCCTGGATAGTTGGGCAGAACTGCGAATCGTGCGCCGGCCATTCAATATAGACTTGCCCACCCGGCTCGAGGCGTGAAGCACACCAGTTTACGTATGCACCTCGATCTTTTATATGTTCAATGAAGTGAGATGAATAGATCGCATCGAACTTCTTTCCGCCCAATTCCGGTAAGCGTTGATCCCAGTCCCCCAGCTCGTACCCATCATATTTGTCGAAACTCGCCCCTTTTTCGAGCGAGTATGCGAACAGCTTTATATCCAGTCGCTTCGGAGCCGGCCAATGCCTGAACACTTCAAGCCCACCATCACCGGCGCCTACATCGAGCATGGTCGCATCTGCAGTAAGGGTTTTAAGGAAAATTGCGCGCGGGTGTTGCGCATGATAACGCTCTAGTACCTCCCCGACGGGATGAACCGGTTCTATCTTCTGAGCAAACCACTGCGTTATGGACTCGTATTCGTTGCTCACTGATACAGTCTCCATGGCTCAAGTGCCGCGTTCCATCGTTGAATTTGCTGCCCGACCTAGGTGCTCGATGACTCGGGCGAGCGGCTCAGGCTTGCTGGAATCGACCAAGAACCCTCTCAGGACTCCCGCTCCCGATGCAGCGAGCAAATCACTTTCCTTGTCACCCACCATCATAGAATCCCCCAATGCCAGATTAAAAAGATCGCTGGCGACCGTGAACATCCCGGAGGCCGGTTTACGACAACCACACTCTATACGTAAAGCCCCCAGTCCAGCTTCGGGGTGGTGCGGACAATAAATCGTGGCGAGAATCACCGCGCCACGCACTGCAAATTCTTCATGCATCCAGCGCGTGTAATCGAGAAACTCTGACTCGCTGTAGTAGCCACGGGCTATGCCTGCCTGATTGGTGACCACGACCAGCGCGTACCCTGCGTCGCGTGCAGTCGCGCAGAGTTCAAAAATGCCCGGCACCCATTCGGTTTGTTCGATCGTGTGCACGTATCCGTGATTGACATTGATGACGCCATCGCGATCCAGAAACAAGGCGCGGCGTCTAGCCTCGCTCATCGCAGATTGCAATCCGCCCGGAACATAGATACCTGGTTTCGGCTGGGTGCTCATGTCATCGTCCGAACAGTTGCTGCGCGCGGGCATAGTCGTCAGGCACACCAATATCTATAAAGTCACGGGTGTCGTCCATGGCGGCCACCTCTCCCGCCAAAGCACTGGGCAATAGAACTCGGCTCTCGAAAGAATAGGCGCTCTCATCGCCGGGCAGACCATCAACAGCCGCCGCGGTCAGGAAATAGCTTCCAGCATTGATAAGACCCGGGCCATGACCGCCTTTTTCGCGGAAAGCAATGACTCGGCCATCGGCAACCTCAACGGCCCCATAGCGGCCCACATCATGGACTCTGGCCAGTGCGATGCCCAGCGTGGCCCCAGTCGCAAAAACTACGCGTTCAAGCGCGCTTGGGTCATAACGAAGAAATGTGTCGCCATTGGCCAGATGCACGCCGTTCCCTTGAAGCAGCGCGGCGGCAAGGCGGATCGCCCCACCCGTGCCCAACGGTTCCGGCTCTTTTGAATAGGCGATGTCCATGTCGGCCCAGCGCGCACCGATCGTTTGCTCGATCTTCTCGGCCATGTAGCCGGTGGCGAGAATCACCCGGCGCAGACCACTCGCTGCCAGTTGATCGAGCAGATGGGCGAGAAAGGGACGCCCGGCTACGGATGCCAGCGGTTTGGGTACGTCGGCAACCACACTGCGCAGGCGCGTCCCCAGGCCACCAACGAGGACTATGGCCTCTTCAGCCCTTGGCATCTGTAAACATCTCGTACTCGATCAGGCCGCAGATCAAGTGCCCCAGAAATTCATGGCCCTCCTGGATTTTCGGAGTCTCGCCCGAGGGCATGCGGAAACAGACATCACACAGCTCGGCCATTGCGCCGCCACCCTGCCCTGTAAAGCCGATCACACCGATGCCGGCGTCGCGTGCAGCCTTGATGGCACGCACGATATTCTTCGAATTGCCGGAGGTGGAAATGGCGAACAGCAGGTCACCACTACGCCCCAGTGCCTCGACCTGGCGCGCGAACACATAGTCATAACCGTAGTCATTGCCGATCGCAGTGAGGATGCTGGTATCCGTGGTCAGTGCGATCGCCGCCAGGCCGGGGCGATCGAAATTGAAGCGGCTGACCAATTCCCCGGCCCAATGCTGGGCATCGGCCGCGCTGCCGCCGTTACCGGCAAACAGCAGTTTGTTGCCACGCTTGAGCGCTTCCACTGACAAGGTCACTACACGCGCAAGCAGCTCGCGCAATGCCACATCCGCGGACATGGCGTTGAGTAGCTTGATGGATTTGTCGAACTCACTGTCGATGTATCCGTTCAGGTGATTCGCCACGAAGTTGCTCCTTGTTGCGTGAAATGGAAATCCAGAACGCTGCCGCCTTGTTCGAGCAAGGCGCGAGTCAGACCGATGCGTTGCTCGGGACTGCACAGGAACATCATGAAGCCGCCGCCACCAGCCCCTGACACCTTGGCAGCGCGGGCACCGTTGGCGAAAGCAACTTTCTCGACCTGCTCGATCAACGGATTGCTGATGCTGGTGGCGGTTTTCTTCTTTGCCACCCAGCCCGCTTGCAGAGTGGACTCCAGCCGGCGTAGATCGCCCTTGAGGATGCATTCCTTCATTTGTATGGCTTCATCCTTCAACTGATGCATGGCATCGATGGAAGCCTGGTTCTTGTCGCCCACATTGCGCGACTGCTGATCGATGATGTCGGCCGAGGCGCGCGAAACACCGGTGAAGTACAACACCAG
>Ga0182007_10001410_pt1 | contig 12931 bp, 9 predicted proteins | sample Sormic07211113_1_FD_123023 | JGI IMG/M metagenome (GOLD analysis project Ga0182007, IMG submission 123023) | Rhizosphere microbial communities from Sorghum bicolor, Mead, Nebraska, USA - 072115-113_1 MetaG | ecosystem: Host-associated > Plants > Roots > Rhizosphere | place: USA: Nebraska... | reverse complement strand
TGCCGAAGTGCCGTTCGCGGGCCACTGCGACGATGTATTTGAGTTCGGTGAGAGTCATAGCTTGCGTCAATTATGCGCAAGGGTTTGTGACCCGACCGTATAGGGTTTTAGGAGCGCTCATCACGAGTCCCCTTCAAGCGGATATGGTCGACGAGATCAAGGGATTGGCCTTGCTGCTTGCCTCCCCCGCTTCTGTCATTCCTGTCGATGGGGCACCACCGCGCGGTAGAGGCCCCTTCGACGGGAAACCGCTACTTCAAGGCAGCACCGCTTCCCGCGAGGTACTGCGCTGAAAGACGCGCGAACTGACCGCCATCCGTGCTGATCGAGGTCTGGTGGCTGCCTCCTGCGCTGAAGACGATCCCGAAGGTGTGCATATCGCCGTATTCCTGGGTATTGCGCAGCATGTAGTCGACGTGGTTGTCGCGGTAGTGCTGGTCGGTGCCGCCGGGCGTGTCGGAAGGCACGCCCATCGGTGTCTGCCACCACAGGATCGGCAGGCCGTTGCCCAGCGCCGCGCGGTAGTCCGAATACTGCTTCTGCGAATCGTGGAAGTTCGGGCTGGTCTTGTTGCTCGCGTCCCAATAGAACGGAGCGCTTCCGTTCTGGCATTCCGCGGGCGGCGATGCGGCTTCCCTGCAGCCCGCGTCACGGTCGCTGGTCTGGGCGACGATGAAGTCCGCCTGGTTCGCCCCGGCCGTGCGCATCTGGGCGGCAATCTCCGCAGGCGTACCGCTCCAGAAGGCGGGCGGGAATCCGAGCAGCGCCTTGGGCGCGACCTTCCGGCCCATCTGCACGAAGCACTGGCCGAGACCCGCGACGGTGTTCGGCAGCGTGCTGCATTCCGGCTGGCCGCTCACGGCGGCGGCCATCTTCGTCAGATCGCGACCAGGCGCCTGCGACGCGGCGAAGCCCCAGAAGTCCGGCTCTACATTGACCAGGGCAGGCTTGCCCCATTCCGCGATGCGCTGGTACATCAGCCGGACCTGCCCCCAATACTTGTCCATGAAGGTCGCATCGCTGATGCCGCTCAGATTGCCCTCGCCGTTCGCCGTCATCTGGTAGAGCGTGAACATGGGAACCGCACCATAAGCCTCGGCGGCTTGCGCGGAGAAGGTGACGTAGGCCCCATCGGGACTGTTCCACGTGGGCCACGACCCCGCGCCGACGCCCACCAGATAGCGCTCCACGATGTCGGGGTGAATGTCCTGGCTCTTCATGTCGTCGATGGAAGTGGCGCCCAAGCCAACCAGCACGCGAGAGGGCTTGCCAAGCTTTGCGACCAGGGCGGCCGACGCCGCAACGGGTGCAGCGTCGCCGCCCGGGTTGCCCGTAGTGCCACCACCGGTCTGAGTACCACCGCCAGTCGTGCCGCCACCGCCAGTCGTGCTGCCACCGCTGCCTTGGCTGCCGCTCTGGCCGGCATTGGATGGACCGCCGCTGCCGGACTGACCTGTCGGGCTGCCGACCAGCGCAACGCCGGCTCCGCTACCGCCCCCGCCTCCGCCGCCACAGCCGAAAAGCAGCAGCGAAGTCATCAGTGCGCAAGCGCATCGTCGAGAAGCAAAGTTCATGGGAAAGTCTGTTTAGATGGAAGAATGCCCCGGCGCGCCCAGGAACGCGCGCGCGGGTCGGTTGTCGGTTGTCGGTTGCGCCGCGCGGCTATCCGGCAGCCGTCAGCGGGCGAGGTCCGCGATGAAGGCCGCGTCCTGCGCGCCGCTGTAGATGCGGAAGTCCTGCATGCGGCCCTTGAAGTACGGATCGCCGCCATACTGCGAACGGCCCAGCCAGGTCCGGGTGGTGTTGCCCAGCTGGAAGGGATTGACCCAGATGCCGTCCGCGGTGGCGACCTGCGCGCCGTCCATGTAGAGCGTGCCCACGGTGCCCGACAGCGTGACCGCCAGGTGCACCCAGCGCCCGGTGGGCGTCTCGCCGCCGGCTACCGACTCTTCCTTCCAGAACTGATTGCGCGAGGCTGAAAAGCGCAGCTGTTTGTTCTGGTCGCGCAGGATCAGGATCATGTAGGCCACGTCGTTGGAACCGAAGTCGAAAACGCGCGCGATGACCGAGGCCGTATCCCAATAGACCCACACCGCGATCGTGAAATCGCCCAGGCCCGACACGGCCCCGTCGGGCAGCTGGACGTGGCCGCTGCGGCCGTCAAGCTGCACGGCGCTTCCGCCGTTGCGTCCTTCGCCCCAGCTCGTGCCGCCCTTCAATTGCGCATGCAGGCCGCGGCCGCTGGCATCGTTGGCATCGCCGCTGAGCGGCAGGTGCAGCCACAGTTCGCCGGGGACCGCCACGCGCAAGGTATCCGCACCGGTCATCTCCCCGGCGTCGGTCACCGCGTCAATCCGGTAGTACCAGGTGCCCTGGCCAGGGTCGTCGGTGTAGGTGCGCGGCTCGGTGACCGGCGCGAGGGTCGTGAAGGGACCGTTCGGCGAGGCCGCGCGCTGCACGAGGTACTGCGAAGCGCCTGCGGTGCCCCACCACGACAGCTGCACCTTTCCATCGTTAAGGAACGCGCTCAGCCCGCTGGGCCTGGCGGCAGGGACCGGATCGCGCGCATAGAGGAGTGTGCCGATGCCCGGCTGGTCGCCGCCGTCGACGCGCTCGGGCCGGATCTTGTCGAGCATCGCCTTACTCCAGGGTGCCGAGAGTCCCTTGCGGCTCACATAGTGGCTGTAGATGAGGTCCCAGTTGGGCCGCAGGCTGTTCGTGCCCGCAGCAGCGGTCCCCGATCCGTGGACGCCCTCGTAGGGGGCGAACGGCATCGTGTACAGCGCGTTGCCATTGGCATCCGCGAGGTTCGTCTTGGCCACGTACTCCGCGCCGGCCAGCAGCCGGTTGTTCCAGTAGCCGAAGAGGTCCTCGCCCTGGTTCCAGGCCATTTGACACAACATGCCGGCCAACGAGATGCCGAGGGTCGAGTGGCCCTGGTCGCGATGGCTCTCCTGCCATTGCCCCAGATAGCCGGGATGCACGTGGTAGACGTTGTTGGCGCTCGCGCCGTTGCCGCGGCCGCTTTTGTAATAGTTGCTCGCTTCGGCGACCAGGTCGGGCCGGTCGCAGAACACGCCGATCGCGTAGACGGCGCAGATGTTGGCCAGGTCCCAGTTGGCCCAGTAGTGGGTGACCTTCCTGATCTCCGTGCCGTTGTGGTTGATCAGGAAGTCGTGGGCCTTCGGGTAGAACACGTTCAGCAGCATGGCCTGGAAGCGCGCGACGTCTTCCTTCGCCCAGCCGGAATAGGTCCGCATTAGTTCCGCGGCGTTGGCCCACTGGTTGCCGTAAAGGCCCGAGGCCAGGTAGACGTTCGAGTTGCCGCCCAGCTCGGTCAAGGTCGAAGACCATGCGTTGAGGAACTCCACCGCCTTCTTCGCGTAGCTCTCGTCGTTCGAGATCTTCCAGCGCAATGCGAGGTGAAGGGCGCGCACCATGTCGCCGATCATCTGCCAATAGTTCTCGCCGTCCACACCCCGCGTCACCAACGCCAAGGGGCGCGGCTTCGCATCGAGGTTCGTGTTGTTCGTCTTGAGCATCATGTTCAAGCCGCCCACCCAGGGCTCCGCATTGGCGGCCAGCTTGTTGCGGATGCGCTGCAGGTCGTCTTCCGTGACGAGCAGGCCGGGGTGCACGATCTTGCGTACTGCGGGCTCGGGGGTGGTCGGCTCGGCCGCAGGGGTTTCGGGGGTATTGGGGGAATCGACACCGGCGACCGCAGCAGGTGTCAGCTGCGGCGGCGTCTGCTGTGCGGCCGCCCCACCTATGGGCGAGAAGCTGCTGCCCCCGCTTCCTCCGCCGCAGGCCGTCGTTCCCAGTGCCAGCGCACTCGCCGTACCAAGGAAGAAGGTGCGTCGATCCAGCAGAAAGTCACTCTTGTCATCTCTCATGAATGTGTCATCTCTCGTGAGTGTGTAAAAAAGTAATTCCGCAATCTGCATGCCACTCCCCCGATCGCTCGATGCGATCGAATTGGTAAATCCGATGGATGCATTGCGCGCGGCGCGAGCGACATGCAACGACAGGAAGTGACATTCGTTGTCACCTGCGATGCGCGCAAGGCCACTGAATGTCATCGCTCGCCGTCTTGCTCGTGCATGTTCGACCGGCACGATCAGCGGCTTCGCCATGCAGCGCTCGGACGCGAGCTCGCACGACGACACGCGCCTGCCACACTGCACGCGTCGATTGCATCGCCAGCTCGATCAGGTTGCGGAGTTCACTCCCAAGTTCGCGCAGGGCTCGACTCGCGCCGGCGCCTGCTTGTCTGAGGAAAGAGCCGATCCTGAAGCCGGACCGGACTGGCTCAAGGGAACCTCCATCGGGCGACTAGTGTGGCCTACAAGATGAAGAAATCGCCCGCCGGATTGCCTCTGAAAATGAGCGGCTGAATTTCATTTTCAGAATGACGCATGCGCCGGTTCGCAAATGCATCGCCGCGGCACGGTGCGACACCCTCTTCAATGAACCGCGACCGCACTGGGTCGATATGCATTGGTGGGCTCTTTCGTTATTCCATCGATTGCATCAATAGCCTCAAATAATGCAATTCACTTGGCGTTCGATGCGCCGCACACTCCGTTCCCAGTCCTGCTGCCGCTGGGTGCAGCAAACCAAGGAGACACGAGAGTGGACGTACATCCGGATCAGTTGCAGTCATGGATCGGGCGCAGCGAGCGCCTCGAGGACACCATCCATCCCACGCCCGTGGCGGCCTTGACGGCGACGCTCGACCACCCGGCCGCGCCGGTGCCGACCGGCACGGCGCTTCCGCCCCTGTGGCACTGGCTCTACTTCCTGCCCATGCACCGCCAAAGCGAGATCGGCGCCGACGGCCACGCCAGGCGCGGCGGGTTCCTGCCGCCGGTGCCGCTGCCCCGCCGCATGTGGGCCGGCAGCCAGTTCGAGTTCCGCGCGCCGATCCGCGTGGGCGACCAGGTCGCGCGCACCTCGACCATCGACGACGTCACGCTGAAGGAAGGCCGCACCGGCAAGCTCGTGTTCGTCAAGGTGCGCCACGAGATCCGCTGCAACGGCGAGGCCACGCCCGCGCTGGTCGAGTTTCACGACATCGTCTATCGCGAGGCCCAGGCGCCTGGCGACGTGCCCCCTCCTCCGCAGGCTGCGCCCACGGACGCGGCGTGGCGCCGGCAGATCGTTCCCGACGACGTGCTGCTGTTCCGCTATTCGGCGCTCACCTTCAACGGCCACCGCATCCACTACGACCGCCAGTACGTCACGCAGGTCGAGGGCTATCCGGGCCTGATCGTGCACGGCCCGCTGATCGCGACGCTGCTGATGGACCTGCTGCGCCGCCAGCTGCCTGATGCAGACGTGGCGAGCTTCCGCTTCAAGGCCGTGCGGCCCACCTTCGACCTCGACGCCTTCCACGTCAGCGGCCAGCCGCAGGCCGACGGCAAGACCATCCGGCTCTGGGCCTCGGACCACGAGGGCTGGCTGACGATGGACGCCACCGCCGTCCTGCGCTGACTCGTTTCGCAACGCAGAAGGAAACACGCCATGCAGCCACTCAAGGGCATCACCGTCGTCACGCTGGAGCACGCGATCGCGGCTCCCTTCGCCACCCGCCAGCTCGCCGATCTCGGCGCACGCGTCATCAAGATCGAGCGTCCCGGCTCGGGCGACTTCGCCCGCGGCTACGACGAGCGGGTCCGCGGCCTGGCGTCGCATTTCGTCTGGACCAACCGATCCAAGGAGAGCCTCACGCTCGACGTGAAGCATCCCGAGGCCGCCCGCGTGCTCGAGCGCCTGGTCATGGAAAAGGCCGACGTGGTCGTGCAGAACCTGGCACCCGGCGCGGCTGCGCGCCTGGGCCTGGGCTTCGACCGGCTTTCGCGCGCCAAGCCAGGACTCATCATGTGCGACATCTCCGGCTACGGCGACGATCCCGAGCGCCCCGGGCCGTACCGCGACAAGAAGGCCTACGACCTGCTGATCCAGAGCGAAGCCGGCTTCGTCTCGGTCACCGGCACGCCCGAGGAGCCCTGCAAGGCGGGGCCCTCGATCGCGGACATCGCCGCGGGCATGTACGCCTACAGCAACATCCTCGCCGCGCTGCTGCAGCGCGGCCAGACCGGCAGGGGCCAGCGCATCGACATCTCGATGCTGGAGTCGCTGGCGGAGTGGAACAGCTACCCGCTCTACTACGCCTTCGAAGGCGCGGAGCCGCCGCCGCGCACCGGCGCCAGCCACGCGACCATCTACCCGTACGGCCCATTCCCGGCCGGCGACGGCACCACCGTGATGCTGGGCCTGCAAAACGAGCGCGAGTGGGCAAGCTTCTGCGACAAGGTGCTGCAACAGCCCGAGCTCGCGAAAGACCCGCGGTTCACCGCCAACTTCAAGCGCGTGGCGCAAAGGGCCGCACTGCGCGAGATCATCGTCGAGGCTTTCGCCTCGCTCAGCGGCAGGCAGGTGGTCGAGCGGCTGGAACTCGCGCAGATCGCCAACGCCCAGGTCAACACGATGAAGGAGGTCTGGGCCCATCCGCAGCTGCAGGCGCGCGGCCGCTGGAGCGAAGTGGCGACGGCGAAGGGCCCCGTGCCCGCGATGCTGCCGCCCGGCACCTGGGACACCGGTCCGCGCATGGACCCGGTGCCCGCGCTCGGCGAGCACACCGATGCGATCCTCGCGGAACTTGGCTACGGCGATGCCGAGATCGCCGCCCTGCGCGCGTCGAACGCCGTCTGAAGGCCGCACCATGTCTGGTGAACATAGGCATTCCGCCCGCACCTACCTCTTCGTGCCCGGCACGCATCCGGATCGCTTCGGCAAGGCGCTGGCCAGCGGCGCCGACCGGATCGTGCTCGATCTCGAGGACGCCGTCGCCCCTGCCGACAAGGCCGATGCGCGCGCCATCGTCGTGACGTGGCTGCAGGGTGTGAGCCCTGCCGACAGGTCGCGCACCGTGGTGCGCATCAACGACGCCGGCTCGCCGTGGTTCGCTGCCGACCTCGCCGCGCTGGGCGACGCGGCAGCGGCCGAGGTGCTCTTGCCCAAGGCCGAATCGGCCGCGCAGATCGCCCGCGTGCGTGCCGCGCTGCCTGGCGCGGCCGTCCTCGCCCTCATCGAGAGTGCCCAGGGCGTGGCGCAGGTGGAATCCATCGCGGCCGCCGGCGTGCAACGCCTGGTGTTCGGCACGCTCGACTTCGCGCTCGACCTCGACATGGACATCGCGACGGACGCGCGCGGCCTCGCCTACGCGGCCAGCCGCATCGCCATCGCCTCTCGCGTGGCGAGCCTGCCCGCGCCGGTGGCGGGTGTCACGCCGCAGCTGGACGACGAGACTCGCCTCCTGTCGGATCTTGCCGAAGCGCGGCAGACGGGCTTCGGCGCCAAGCTGTGCATCCATCCGCGCCAGGTGCAGCCGATCCACGCGGCCCTGCAGCCGAGTGCGCAGGCGCTGGACTGGGCGCGGCGCGTGCTGGCCGCCGATGCCGCGTCGCCGGGCGCCGCGCGGCTGGACGGCCGCATGGTCGACCGGCCCGTGGTGCTGCAGGCGCAACGCACGCTGGCGCTGGCCCGCGACTGATTTCATTCACCCACCTCCATCGCAGAAGGAGACAAAGCACCATGGCTTCCACCATCATCGATTCGCGGATATTCGGCGACATGTTCAGCGACGCGCGCATGCGCGAAGTCTGGTCCGACGAGAACCGGACCGCGAAGTACCTCGACATCGAGCGCGCCCTTGCCAAGGTCCAGGGCGAGCTCGGCATCATTCCTAAGGAAGCGGCCGACGAGATCGTCCGGAACTGCAACCTCTCGCAGATCGACTGGGCCAAGCTGAAGGCCAAGACAGAGCAGATCGGCTATCCCATCATCGCGGTGGTCAACCAGATCAACGCCAACTGCCGGGACAAGCTCGGCGAGTACTGCCACTGGGGCGCGACCACGCAGGACATCACCGACACGGCTGCGGTGCTGCAGATGCGCGAAGGGCTCGCCCTCGTCGAGCAGGACCTCGACGAGATCGGAGACGCCCTCGCGGCCCTGGCGCGCAAGTACCGCGACACGCCGGTCATCGGCCGCTCGAACCTGCAGCAGGCCACGCCCATTACCTTCGGCTACAAGATGGCCAGCATCCTGGCCGGCATCGACCGCCATCGCGAGCGCCTGCAGCAGCTCAAGCCACGCGTGCTGATGGGCGAGTTCGGCGGCGCATCGGGCACGCTCTCCTCGCTGGAGAAGGGCGCGATGGAAACCCAGGCAGGGCTGATGAAGGAGCTCGGCCTCGCCCAGCCGCTGATCTCATGGCACACGGTGCGCGACACCGTCGCGGAGGTCGGCGCATTCCTCGGGCTGGTCGGCGGTTCGCTCGGCAAGATCGCGATGGACGTCAAGCTGATGATGCAGACCGAAGTGGCCGAGGTGTTCGAGCCCTTCGCGCCGGGCCGCGGCTCGTCGTCGACCATGCCGCAGAAGCGCAACCCCATCTCCTGCCTCTACATCCACGCCAACATCTCGGTGGCCCGCCAGCACGCCGCCGCCTTGATGGACGCGATGGTGGCGGACCACGAGCGCTCCACCGGCCCCTGGGAGATCGAGTGGGTGTCGCTGCCCGAGATCTTCTGCCTGATGTCGGGCGCCCTGAAGCAGACAAGGTTCATCCTGAAGGGCCTGGAGGTCGACTCCACGCGCATGCGCGCGAACATCGACATCACCAACGGCCTGGTGATGTCCGAGGCCGTGATGATGGGCCTGGGTCCCTACATCGGCCGCGAGTACGCGCACGACCTGGTGTACGACCTGTGCCGCCAGGCGATCGCCGAGAACCGGCCACTGATCGAGATCCTTGCCGCGCACACCGAGATCGGCAGGCACGTGACGCGCGCGCAGCTCGAGGCCATGTGCGAGCCGGCCAACCACCTCGGCCAGGCCGGCGTCATGGTCGACCGCGTGCTGGCCGCGCGCGGCTGAGCGCCGCCCTCGCCTTCTTCACCGCAGCAGACGGAGCCGGCGCAGACCGGCATGCATTCGTGCGCCCCCACCCCGGAGACAAGGTCATGAACATCCGCAAGCTCTCGAAACTTCTCTATGTGCAGGTTCTCGTCGGCCTGATCCTCGGCATCGCGGTGGGCCACTACTGGCCCGAGTTCGGCGCCGCGCTCAAGCCGCTGGGCGACGGCTTCGTCAAGCTGGTCAAGATGATGATCGCCCCGGTGGTGTTCTGCACCATCGTGAGCGGCATCACCTCGCTGGGCGACTCCAAGGAAATCGGCAAGACCCTGCTCAAGGCGATGGGGCTCTTCTATGCGCTGACGGTCCTTGCGCTCCTCACCGGCCTGGTCACCGTGTTCCTGCTGCAGCCGGGCGCCGGAATGCACATCGACCCCAGGAACCTCGACGCCTCGGTCGCCACGCGCTTCGCGAACCAGGTCCACATCCACGGGTTCACCGACTTCGTGATGCACATCATCCCCAACGCCTTCGTCGGCGCGTTCGCCGAGGGCGAGGTGCTGCCGGTGCTGCTGCTAGCGGTGCTCTGCGGATTCGGGCTCACCCGCATAGGAAGTTCCGCCAGGCCCGTGCTCGACGGCATCGACGGGTTCTCCCACATGCTCTTCGCGGCCTTCGGCATCATCATGCGGCTCGCGCCGATCGGCGCCTTCGGTGCGATGGCCTTCACCGTGGGCCGCTACGGCATCAAGTCGATCGGATCGCTCGGCCTGCTGATCGGGACTTTCTATGCCGCCTGCGTCTTCTTCGTCGTCGTGATCCTCGGCGCGCTCGCGCGCCTGCACGGCTTCAAGCTGTGGCAGCTGCTGCGCTACATCAGAGAAGAGCTGCTGGTGGTGCTGGGCACCTCATCGAGCGAGCCGGTGCTTCCGCGGCTCCTGCAGAAGCTCGAACGGCTCGGCTGCAAGAAGGGCGTGGTCGGTCTGGTGCTGCCGACCGGCTATTCGTTCAACCTCGACGGCACGGCGATCTACCTCACGCTGGCGTCGATGTTCATCGCCCAGGCCTGCGACATCCACCTGTCGTGGATGCAGATCGGCTCGATGCTGGGCATCATGCTGCTCACCTCCAAGGGCGCGGCGGGCGTGACGGGCAGCGGCTTCGTCGCGCTGGTGGCCACGCTCACAGTCATGCCCGACCTGCCCGTGGCCGGCGTCGCGCTGATCGTCGGAATCGACCGCTTCATGTCCGAGGCGCGCGCACTCACCAGCACCATCAGCAACGCGGTGGCCTGCATCGTGGTCTCCATCTGGGAGAAGGCGTGCGACCGGGAGGTGCTGCAGCGCGAGCTGGCCGCGAACTACGCCAGGACCGAGCACGAGCTCGAAGAAGGCCCGAAGGACTTCGCCGCGCCGCTGGGGCACGCCGGCCCGACGCCCTGATCGCCCAGCCGGCCGGCGGGCCTCAGGCGCGCGTGCCCTCGGCCTTTGCAGTCTCCGCGCGGCGGCCTCCCGACTTGCCGCGCTTCGCCTTCATCTCGGAGAAGAAGGCGTAGAGCTGCTGCGCAGCCGGGGAAAGGCTTCGCCCCTTGCGCCGGATGAGGCCGATCGTGCGGGTGATGGCGGGGTCGTGGAGCGGAACGCTCACCAGCAGCGGATGGTCTGCGTCCGGCATCGCGATCGAAGGGACCGCGGCGACCCCGAGACCCGCCTCGACGAGACCGAGCATCGTCGTCACATGCTGGGTCTCGTAGATGCTCTGCGGGCGGCCGGCCACCCCCGAGAGCGCCTGGTCCAGCAGCAGGCGATTGCCGGACGCCTTGCTCACCGAGATGTAGTCGTACTGCGCCAGCTCGGTCCAGCTCACTCGGCGCTTCTTCGCGATCGGATGGTCGCGCCTGCAGGCCGCGACGAAGCGCTCTTCCAGCAGCGGCCTGAACTCGATGTCCGGCTCCTGTCCGCCCACGAAGTTGAGCCCGAAGTCGGCCTCCCCGCTCGATACGGTCGCCAGCACCTCGTTCGCGCTCGCGTCGAGTACCTTGACCCGGATCTTCGGGTAGCGCTCGTGGTAGCGCGAGATCACCTGCGACAGGAAGTAGTAGACCGTCGAAGGCACGCAGGCGATCTTGACCTCGCCCATGCGCGTGGCCGCGACGCCGCGGATGCCCAGCAGCGTGTGGTCGAGGTCGTCCAGCAACTGCTGCACCTTGCGGTCGAATTCGCGCCCTACGGAGGTCAGGTTCACGCGGCGCGTGGTGCGATCGAGCAGCTTCACGCCCAGCGCTTCCTCCAGCTTCTCGATGCGGCGGCTGAACGCAGGCTGCGAGACGTGCAGCGCCTCGGCGGCCTTGCGAAAGCTGTTGAGTTCCGCCACCGCGCGGAACGCCTGCAGGTCGTTGAGATTGAAGTTGATGGCCATGGCTGTGCTCCGACTCGATCTGATTGATAGACAGTGTGCATCAATCGATCTTAAACATGCAATTTACAGAACACAGGCCCCGGAAGAACATGCGCACCAGGGCCACGCAAGAGCTTTTCGAGCATTCAGAAATCCACCGGAGCAGACAAATTGAAGACCCAGAACATTCGCCTCCTCGGCACCGTCGCGCTGGCGGCATCGCTCGCCTGCGCAAGCGCGGCGGCCGCCTTTCCTGAAAAGCAGATCACGCTGATCGTGCCGACGGCCGCGGGCGGCGCCAACGACGCCATGGCGCGCGTCGTCGGCCAGGCCATGTCAGCCATCCTCAAGCAGCCCGTCATCGTCGACAACAAGGCGGGCGCCAACGGTGCCATTGCCAGCGAGTACGTGATGCGCGCGGCGCCCGACGGCTATACGCTCATGCTCGGCTACATCGCAACGCACGCGATGAACCCGGCGCTGCAGAAACTTCGCTACGACCCGGTCAAGGACTTCGAACCCGTCGGCATGGTGGGATCGTCGGCCACCGTGATGGTGGTCAATCCAGCCGTCAAGGCCGGCACCGCGACGGAACTCGTGACGATGCTCAAGGCCGCACCGGACAAGACGAGCTATGCCTCGGCCGGCAACGGCACTGCTCCGCACTTCGCTGCCGAGATGTTCAAGCTCTCGACGGGCACCAGCATGCTGCACGTTCCCTACAAGGGCTCCGCGCCGGCCATCACCGACACCATCGCCGGCCAGACGCAGGTGATGTTCCCCAGCCTTTTCACGGCCGTCCCCTATGTCAAGGCCGGCAAACTGAGGGCGCTGGGCGTCGCCGGGGTCAAGCGCTCGGCGCTCATGCCGGACGTCCCCACGCTGCAGGAGCAGGGCATCGCGGACGTCGACATCTCCCAGTGGTACGGCATCTTCGCGCCGGCGAAGACGCCCGCGCCCGTCATCGCGCAGCTCAACAAGGTCCTGAACGAAGTGCTCGCCGACAAGAGCGTGATCCAGCGCCTGGAGGACCACGGCGCCGAGGTCTCGACCATGACCCCCGAGCAGATGCGCACCTACGTGGCGCAGGAGCAGGTCAAGTGGAAGAAGGTGGTCCAGGCCGCCAGGATCAGCGCGGACTGAAGATGAACAGATCGATTCCCTGCGTGCTGATGCGCGCCGGCACCTCGCGCGGGCCGTTCTTCCTGCGCGAATGGCTGCCGGACGGCGACGAGGCGCGCGACCAGGCGCTCATCGGAGCGGTAGGCGCCTCCGACCCGCTCCAGCTCGACGGCGTGGGCGGCGGAAGCACCCTGAACAGCAAGGTGGCCATCGTCTCGCGTTCGTCGCGGCCTGAATGCGACGTCGACTACCTGTTCGCGCAGGTGGGCGTCGGGCATCGCTCGGTGGACACGCGGCCGAACTGCGGCAACATGCTATCGGGCGTCGCGCCTTTCGCGATCGAGCAGGGCCTGGTGCCGGCCAGGAACGGCACCACCCTCGTTCGCGTGCACAACGTCAACACCGGCTCGCGCATCGACGTGACGGTGCACACCCCTGGCGGTCGCGTGACGTACGAAGGCGATGCGCGCATCGACGGGGTGGCGGGCAC
>Ga0182007_10001409_pt1 | contig 12932 bp, 11 predicted proteins | sample Sormic07211113_1_FD_123023 | JGI IMG/M metagenome (GOLD analysis project Ga0182007, IMG submission 123023) | Rhizosphere microbial communities from Sorghum bicolor, Mead, Nebraska, USA - 072115-113_1 MetaG | ecosystem: Host-associated > Plants > Roots > Rhizosphere | place: USA: Nebraska... | reverse complement strand
TCTTCGTGAGCCGCGCTCTGGATGATGCTCGACGCTTCGTTCACCTCTGTCAACTTGAGCGAAGTCGAACCCGTGATGTTGATCAGGATTCCGCGCGCGCCGTCAATCGCTCCCGCCTCGAGCAGCGGTGATGCAATCGCGCGTTGCGCCGCTTCAATTGCCCTTCGCGATCCGCTCGCTGACGCCGTGCCCATGACCGCGTAACCCATGCCCTGCATGATCGCTTTCACGTCCGCGAAGTCGCGATTGATAATGCCGGGAATGGTAATGATGTCCGATATGCCCTGAACGCCTTGCCGCAGAATATCGTCGGCCACGCGGAAAGACTCGAAGAAACCCGCATCCTGCGCGACCGCCAGCAACTTCTCGTTGGGAATCACGATGGTCGTGTCCACCGAATCGATAAGATCCGAGAGCCCGCGCTCGGCCTGCGCCATGCGTCGCTTGCCTTCAAAGTTAAAAGGCTTGGTCACGACCGCGACGGTCAGCGCCCCCATCTCGCTCGCCAGCGAAGCAATAATCGGAGCCGCGCCCGTACCCGTTCCGCCGCCCAGCCCCGCAGTGACGAACACCATGTCAGCGCCTTCGAGCGCCTCAATGATCTTCTCGGAATCTTCCAGCGCCGCCTTCCGTCCCACTTCCGGATTAGCTCCCGCGCCCAATCCGGTGGTGAGCTTTACCCCCAATTGAATCTTCACCGGAGCCCGCGACATGCGTAAGGCCTGCAAGTCGGTGTTGGCCACAATAAATTCAATGTCTTTCATTCCCGCGTCGATCATGCGGTTGACCGCGTTGCCGCCGCCCCCACCGACGCCGATTACCTTGATCTTGGCGTCATTGCGGGCCTCGTCGTTGAAGCTGATGCGAATTCCATTCTCGTTATTCATTTCCACCGCCGTAACTGAATTTTTCCTGCCTTGGTGCCCTTGCCCTCGCCACGAAAACTTGGCGCCGCTCATCTGTCGACTTTCTTATTCCGTTGCGCTCATTTTTAAACTTGTCATTCCGAGGAGCGCAGCGACGAGGAATCTGCATTTTCTTCGGAAGCAAAGAAACTGCAGGTCCCTCCTTCTGCTCGAAATGACAATCCCATTGATCGTTGACTACTCACCATACGTTCCCTATTCCCCTTAGTATCAGAGAGCGTCTTTACGCCCCCTTCAACGCGAACAGAGCCTTCAGACGCGAACTCCACCGCTCATCCTGCAAGCCGCGTGCAATGCGGGCTCGATGTGTGTAAAACACCATTCCCAGTAAAGTCGCGTACTCCGGCTCAGCCAAAACCGCCGGCATTTTTGGAAATGGAGCCGGCCACGCCAGCCGCACCGATCGCCGCAAGACTGACTCGGCCACATCCTGCACGCCCGCCAACCGTGAACCGCCTCCACTCAGAATGACTCCTGCCACGCAGCGCTCGAGCATTCCGCTGTGGCGCAGGTTGTCCCGCAGCAATTCGAATAACTCGCGCGCCCTGGGTTCCAGGATCTCGCCCACGATCCTCTGCTGCACAAGTCGCGACGGTCGATCTCCCACCGACGGCACTTCTACCTCGTTGCCTTCTGGAATCAGCGTCACCACCGTGTTTCCATAGACGCGTTTGATCTTCTCCGCTTCTACCACCGGGGTGCACAATCCCACCGATAAGTCGCTCGTAAAGTGATCGCCGCCAATAGGAATCACCGCCGTATGCGCTACCGAGCTGTCCTGAAACACGATCAGGTCAGTGGAGCCAGCGCCGATTTCCGCCAGACACGCTCCCATCTCTCGCTCATCCGACCGCAACACCGAATCGGCGCACGCCAGCGGCTCGAAAACAGTGTCATCCACGTGCACGCCCGCGCGGTTCACTGCGGTCACCACGTTCTGCGTCGCACTCGCAGCCGCCGTAACCATATGTACCCGCACTTCCAGGCGAGTTCCCATCATCCCCAGCGGATCGCGAATGCCCCACTGGTCATCGAGAATGAATTCCTGGGGCAACAAATGCAGGACTTCTCGATCGGCGGGAAGCGCAACCGTTCGCGCCTTGTCGACCGCCATGCGAATCTCATCTCGCGTGATCTCTCTCGCGCGCGTGCCGAAGCTCACTCCACCCTGGCTGTTGACTCCGCGCACGTGCGCCCCCGCAATTCCCACCGTCGCATGCTCAATGGGAGCACCCGCAATGTCCTCCGCCTGCTCAACGGCCTGCTGAATCGCAGCCACTGCCTTGTCAAGCTCGACGATCACGCCTTTGCGCGAGCCGCGCGACTCCGCGACGCCGTGTCCGCGATAGCGCAGACCGCCGTCGGTGACCTCCGCCGCCAGAACGCACGTCTTGGCGCTGCCCACGTCAATTGCGGTGATCAGGTGCTCTGTTTGCGATCCCATCCGCTTGCCTTACTGCTCCTTTGCGATTCCCGCGCTCGGTTTCTTGCTGGCCGGGGGCACGCTGGCTGCGCTTGCTGACGAGCTAGCATGACTGCCCGTTGCCGCCGCTGTAGCGCTTACCGCGGCTCGTTTGTCCCTCTTAGCCCAACGGCTACGCGCTTTCCAACTGCGACGTTTGGCTGCCTTGGACGTCTTGGCGTTTTCCGCCTGCTTCGTGACAAGTACTGGAGACGCTTTACTGCCCGTCGCCGCGGACCCGCCTCTACTCCCAGAAGGATCTCTAGTCACCAGAGCTGTCGGCTTCACGCCTGCGGCCGCCGCGATCCGGGCTGCCGAAGCCGAAAGCGGCGGCTGCTTCGTTGTTCCCCGCAAATCCGGATTAACAATGATCTGCCGGTCGTAACGCAGATCCACCGATTCCAACTTGTCGAATTGCTGCCGCCACTCCTGCACATGGCTCACATACACCTTGTAGCGCTCCAGATAATTCGACGATCCCAGGTGAACCAGCACCGCACCTTGCGGATCATTGGCCACAACTTTGACGTCGTCCGGATCCGATAAATCCACTTCGCTCAGGTCCTGCGAGTAGCGGCCGCCGCTGCTATCCAGTTCGCGAACGACTTCGTTGTAAATTTTCATGCGCGCAGCTCTGGTCGAAAGCGGCTCGCCCGAACTCGCGCCCAGAATCACAGGGAATGAATACTTTCTCTTTCCGGTGGCAGGCAGATCCATCAATACGCCCCCAGCGTCGACCAACGAAATCCGCGAACCGACGCGCGCGAACGCAACCGGCGTCCGTTCCTTGATCTCGATCTTCAGATGGTTGGGAACGAAGCGCATGACGCTGGCCGACTCCACCCAGGGAATCTGCTCCAGCTGCGCCTTGCGTTCTGCAAGCGGGATGAAAAAGATGTTGCGCCCGATGTCGCCGCCCAGCACTTCCATCAGTTGTGCTTGCGTGACGTTGTGCGTACCGGCCACTTCTATGTCGTCGCTGGAGTCGACGCGGAAGCGCCACGAATGCTCGCCATAGCTGTAAAGCGAAGCAGCCGCGATGCCGGCCAAAGCCAGAATGGCAACCGCAATGAGCGCCCACTTGAGCCGATTAGCTGCTTTTTTAGGGATGGTGCCGCGACGGACTGAAACGCGCTTTTGCGCGCGCAAGAACGGCGACTCCTCTTCCACATCCAGATCAAGTCCGCGCGTGTCGTCCAGTGCTGGACGCACGAACTCTTCACCGGATGGGTAGAGTTCCTCCTGCGAGATGGTCGGACTTCCCTTCCGCGCCATCAACTCAGGTCAATTGTCGCCAGTGAACCGCTGAGCGGAATCACTATAACTGCTTTTACCTTGTGAAGAATAGAAGAAATTTGGTTCGTTTTGCACAGAAGGGCAGAAAAAAACAAATCACTGCGGACGCAATATTCGACTGCGGACTGGTGCTCGTATTTACGGCACCTACTTCTTGTCATCCTGAGCGAAGCGAAGGACCTGGGCACTTTTTTCCAGTCAGGCAGCACTTCACCAACCGGAACCCCTGCATTGTCGCTCTTTTGCAAAAGAAAAAGGCTGCGCGAAATCCACGCAGCCAGCAGCTTCTCGGAAACCGTTTCTTAGATAGGATCTTCCATCCGCTCCATCGTACGCGCTGGAAACGACGCCCCATTCCCACGTGGCGCTACGACGATGCCCTGCGGACTTTCAATGACGATCTGGTTCGGGGTGAATTTCACATGAGGAGCGATGAACTTTCCGCGATGCTTCCAGGCTTTAACTCTGGCCAACGCGTGGTTTGCGATCACGACCTTCCTGGTGTCCACGATGTTTTCCGGCAACGTAGCCAGCTTCGACCACGCCTCGTCACCCACGGCGAAGTCTTCATCTTCCACCATTCGGTCCTGCATGTCCGCGCGATGCGCTTCCATCCGGTCTTTCATCCCTTGCATGCGTGCCATGCTCGCCTCCGCACAGGCCCTTTGTGCTTCCATTTCAGCTACCGTCCCTTGAATGCGGGCGGCGGTGGCCTGCACCTGCGGAGAGTTCTGTGGATGACCCAGTGTCATCTCCAGCATGGCGACATAGGGCATCGTCTTGGCCCGGAACTGATCAACAGCCTTTGACGCCTGATCGAACACACAGCGGCCAGTCGATGAACCGAAAGAAAGAGCCACCACGCCTAACCCCGCGAAATACCATGCTTTTGCGCTTACCATAACCGCTCTCCTCGCCTACAAAACCTTAGACGGCGGCGTCTGGATTTTGTCACCTGTTATGTACGAGACGGCTGTTGAATTTGTTCACAGATGGGTGAGTGGCTGGACGGAGCTCTTTGCTCGAGAACCCGGGTCACTGCGGCTCATGCTCATCTACCACTGGGTTTGCCACCCGGCACCACATACATCATTCGCTGGCCACGGCCTCCTTGGCTTGCAACTTCTCCAGGATCGAGGCTCCCAACTGAGAGACATTCCCTGCCCCTAGCGTCAGGATCATGTCTCCTTCTTCGGCGGCGGCTACAGCAGCGTGGGCTGCCTCGCTGAAGGAACCCTGATACTTGGCATCCTTTCCACTCTGTTGCCGTATGCGCTCGGCCAGTACTTCGCCGGTCACGCCCTCGATCGGTGCTTCGCTGGCAGGGTAGACATCCAGCACCCAAATCGTCTCCGCGTCGCCGAATGCCATGGCAAATTCCTCCATGAGCGCCTGAGTACGACTGTAACGATGCGGCTGAAAGATCACGTGGACCTTGCGAAACCCGCACTGCCGCGCGGCCGACAGTGTCGCCTTTATCTCGGTCGGATGATGGCCATAGTCATCGATCACTGTTACTCCCGCAGCCTTCCCTTTTAACTGGAAACGCCGATCCACTCCGCGAAAATGATCCAGTCCGCTGCGAATATGCTCGACCGGAACATCGAGCCCGAGTCCTACTGCAATCGCCGCAGTGGCATTCAGCACGTTATGCAAGCCGGGAACATGCAGCGTAAACTCACCTAACTCACGGTCTTCAAATCGCACTTCAAATCGGTTCAGTGGAGTCGTCTCGCTCGCCATTTTTTCTGAGTTGACCGCGGTGATGCGGAGGTCTGACCCTCGCCGCGTTCCGTAGGTCACGGTGCGTCTCTGAACTTCCGGCAGTAGCCCGCGCAACACGGGATCGTCATTGCAGACCACCACCGTTCCGTAAAATGGCACCAGATCCATAAACTGGACGAACGTCCGCTTCACGTCGCGCATGTTGCGATAGCAATCCATGTGCTCGCGATCGATGTCGGTGACCACAGAGAGAATGGGTGAGAGGTTCAGGAAAGAACGGTCGCTCTCGTCGGCTTCGGCGACCAGGTACTGAGAGTTACCAAGGCGCGCGTTCGAGCCCATTGCATCCACGCGGCCACCTACCACCACTGTCGGGTCCAACCCACCCGCCGCCAGCACTGCGGCGACCATGGAAGTGGTGGTCGTTTTACCATGCATACCCGCAATGGCAATCCCATATTTCAGGCGCATCAGTTCCGCCAGCATCTCTGCACGCCGGATCACCGGGATGTGTTGTCGCCTGGCCTGCAGCACCTCGGGGTTCGCCGGGCTGATCGCGGAGCTCACCACTACGACTTCCGCATCCGCGGCATTTTGTTCCTCGTGACCTTCGTAAATCACCGCTCCCAAACTCGCGAGCCGCTGCGTCACCGGAGTGGCCTTCACATCGGAGCCGGAAACTTTGTAGCCAAGGTTCAGCAGCACCTCGGCGATGCCGCTCATGCCGATGCCGCCAATGCCTACGAAATGAATACGCTGAATCTTGGCAAACATGAATTAGTAGTTAGTCGTCGGTCGTTAGCCTTCGGTCGTTAGTCTTGGGTCCTTGGTCGTTAGTGGCACCTTTGTCATCCTGAGCGCAGCTACTTCCCTTTGTCATCCTGAGCGCAGCGAAGGACCTATGCATTTCCTCTCTCTGCAAAACCGAAATCCCATCTTCCTTTCCCCCTCCTAAGAGAGGCCACTTCAGGGCCGCGTGCCCTGAGCTAAACAGAGGCCCTTAGCCCCCGACTCCGCCCAGCTTCACCGCCATCTCCGCAATCTCCTCGGCCGCTTCTGGATGCGCCAGCGCACGTGCCGCCGTCGCCATCTTCTTCACTCGCGCCGCATCCGTTAGTAGCGCTTTCACGTCCGCAATCAACCGGTCGGGCGTCAACAAATTTTCCTCAATCATCAATGCGGCGCCTTGTCGCACCAGCGCCTGGGCGTTGCGTTTCTGATGGTCGTCAGCGGCTCGCGGGAATGGAACGAAGATCGCGGCCTTTCCCGCCGCCGTGATCTCCGCTACGGTGCTCGCTCCCGAACGGCAAATTAGCAAGTCGGAACGCGCAAAGGTCCCCGGCATGTCGTCGATAAAGGGATAAACTTCGGCCGAGCCGCCCGCCGCCAAGTATGACGCTTGCGCTTCATTATAGTCGCGCTCTCCGGTCTGATGGATCACGTGCAGTCCCGGAATCTGAGCGCGCAGCGCGGGCAGTGACTGAATCACAGCCTGGTTGATCGCGTGCGCCCCCTGGCTTCCGCCGAACACCAGAAGCGTGGGTTGATGATTGTGCTGCGCCTCGTCGAACCTTTCGAAAAAAGCATGGCGCACCGGCACGCCGGTGACTTGGTAGCGCCGGAAGTATCTTCCTGTCTCGGCAAAATGAACCGCTGCCCCCGACACCATGGGCGCAACCACGCGGTTGGCGAATCCTGGAACGAAGTTCGGTTCGAAAGCGAGCGTCGGAACGCCTGTCATCGCCCCCGCAAACATGGCCGGGCCCGAAGCGTATCCTCCTACACCGATCATCACATCAGGACGGAACTCAGAGATGATCGCGCGCGATTCCCAAATAGCACGCGGCAACGCAAAAGAAGTCTTTAGCCGCGTAGCCAAGCTGACATTCTTCAGAGCGCCCACTTCAACCAGTTTCAGTTGGTAACCAGCGGCGGGAACTAACCTGTTCTCAATACCACGCGCCGTGCCGATGAACAACACCTCGGCCCCATATTGCTCGCTCAAGGCATGGGCGATGGCCAGTGCGGGTATGACGTGTCCGCCCGTTCCGCCCCCGGCCAGAATTGCGCGCATGCACTGAATATAAATGGATCAGCGGCGGAAGATTACTCCTGAAAACAATCGGGAGGACACGACCGCGTGTCCGTCGATCAAGGATTGTCTGCTCTGGTAAAAATTATCATTCCGACGAGCGGAGCGACGAGGAATCTGCTGTTCGTCGGCGCCGTGGAAAAGCGGCCGCTTGCCTCCGCGCAAGAGCGCTGCTTACCTGCCTGTGAAGAGCGGGCGCTTGCCCGTGGAAGAGCGATGGTTGCCCGGCGTGGAAGAGCGGCGCTTTAGCGCCGCGTGAGCGAAGACAGCAAGATGGGGCTTTAGCCCCTGACTTCAAACTGACCTGACCCGCGCTTCCCAACGCCCTCAGGCGCGGGCATCACCGCCACTCACTAGATTTCGCTCGACCTGTTTCAAGCAGTCACGACGGGACCCCGCGACGAACGCTCGTCACAAATCCCGTTCCAAACCCCAGCAGAACGGCGGCGGTTAGCAATTGCCACGTCGTAAAGCTGGAGCTGCGTCTCCCCAAAGAGTGCGCCAGAAGGCTCTGCCCCTCGCCTCCAAAGAAAATGAGCAAGGCAACCACCGCAAGGAACCCGACAAACGCGCCGAGTATGCCATGCTGGAGCGGTGTAACTAGAGCCTCGCCCGTCTCTTCCTCGCTAAAGCCGCGCACCGCCGCTCGGAACGACACCCAGGCGATATAAATTCCAATCGCTGCGAGGAAAATCGACGGATAATGAAAGCGGCGCACAGGAACTGCCATCGCGCTGATGCTGAGCCCGGCGATGGCGGCAAAGCATGTTCCAGTGGCGGCGCTGATGACAATGATCAGAACCTGCGCACCTTTCAAGAAGTACCTCGCTCTACGCGATATCGTGCTGCGGCATCGTCATCATAAGCTTTTGTTCTCTGATCCGCCCACTCAGGAAATGGGGAGTTGTAGGCGGTAGCTGGCCAGCTAGCCGTTTTCACCGGGCACACGGCACGATTCAAGCTGGGCAGCGCATTTCGGAGATTAGCTCCGAGATCTGCCCGAGAATAAACTCCGCTCGGGCCTCAGGTGAGGTCCGGGGCAACTCAACTACTTCGTATCCGCACTCCTGGTAGACCTCAAGTATCTGATCGCATGTCCGCTGGGCTTCTGCAAAGTCCTGCTTCCGTTCCTGATCTGTCGCATAGATCTCTTTCCATGCGGGGGCGAAGAAAACCCGACGGGCATAACGGTAGTCGGAGCACGCGCTCTGAATGGCGCTCAGATCTTCCAGGCCAATCAGCCTTGCATAACCTAACGTGTCCGGAATACCACGGTCAGCGAAGGTCACCTGCGAAGTTGACGCATGCCGCTTGTACGACTCAATCGATTGCTCCAACATGAGCTTTGTATAGAGTTCCCGATCGTCCCATGGCAGCGCTCTGCCTCCGGACCGCACCTGCTCCTGGATAATTTGACGCGCGACTTCAGGAGCGTACGAATATCCAAGCTTCTCCAGTTCGAGCAGCACCGTCGTTTTGCCGCAGCCCGGGCCGCCAGTCACCACAAACAAGTTCGGATTATCCATGCTGCTTGTAATCCTCTGTTCTGAATCACGCTCTTCTCAAATCACGAAGCTGCGTGAACTGCCGTGGAAGAGCGGCCCTTCAAGGCCGCGTTCATGACGCAATTCGTCGGGGCCTTCAGGCCCTGCTTTGCCTTCATCACCCTAGTCTGCGGCCGCGGAATATTCCGGCCCGCCGCTTCTTCGCCTCGATTCCTGATGATCAGAGGCTGGACGCTCGTGCATTGGTTCGCGCTCCGCCCGGTTTACCAACGCAACTCCTGACAATATGATGGCCGTCGCCACCAGCGTCATGATGCTCACCGCTTCGCCCGCGAAGAGCCAGCCTACGAAAACGGCGACTACCGGATTCACATAGGCGTATGTTGAATTGCGGGTCGGCGAACTAACCTGGTGCAGCCAAGTGAATGCCGTGAACGCAACCAGCGATCCGAAGATAGTTAAGTACGCGAGAGCCAAACCAGACTTCAATGTCACCGCGGACAGATGAAGACGTCCTGCCTCTCCCGTCATAAGTCCGACCACACAAAGCAGAACCCCGCCGGTCATCATCTGCATCGCTGACGACAAACTCGATGACGAAGGCAGCCCGGCTCGCTGTGTGTACATGGTCCCGACCGCCCATAGCAACGAGGCGAGCAACACCACTGCAGCGCCAAGCAGACTTAATCCGCCTTGCGAGTGAAACGCAGTGGGCCCAATCAGGACAGCGACTCCAATGAAACCAAGCACTAATCCGGCAATCACCTTGCGCGATAGGTTGCGCTTCTTACCCATGAAGAGCGAGAGCACCACGATCCACAAAGGCAAGGTCGCGCACAACAGGGCCGCTAATCCCGACGGCACTTTCTGTTCCGCCCAGGCCAACGTTCCGTGACTGCCCAGAAAAAACAGACCACCAGCGATTGCAGCGTTCCTCCAATGAATTCTTATCGGCGCAGGTGTGCCGCGGAATCGCAACCACGCGTACAACAGACTGCCTGCGGTGAAGTGCCGCGCCGCCATCATCAGCAGTGGCGGAATACTTTCTACGGCATACCGAATCGCGAGGTAGGTGGATCCCCAAATCAGGTAAATGGCGGCGAAGGCCAGCACCAGGCTTGCGGTCGAGACACGCTGCTGGCCGCGACTAACCGCGTGCTTGCGGCCATCCGCCTGGTTAAGGGCGGGGCCACCCACGTTCAGGATTTGGCCATCTCGTAAAAGCATGCGAATTTGGGTGCCACGTTCGGAATACATTGTGTCTAACCACCGAAATGTAGTAAAGTGGTTATAGACCCTGGTCTCTAACCTGTCAACCTATTTTTGACGGTTATTTTCCTGTATTTTGGGCGTTTCGGGACGTACATCCGTTTCGCCAGATGTGCGGGAAACACTTGCGAATTCGATGTCAGCATTGGTCAAAGATATTCACTTTCAATTGATTGGGGGACACCCGTGCCTCGATTTCGCGAACACCGTCGATAATCGCGGCTCGGCGAACGCGACCGAATTGATCCCAACCTATGCGCACCTCGCGGAATTCGCGAAACAATGCGGCGTCTTTCCTCCGGATGAGATCAACGAAATTGAAAGCTTAGTACGAGGCGTCCCGCAGGTGGCAGAGCTCGAACCCGCGGGTCCGATCCGGCTGCGAGAGCTTATCTACGAAATTTTTTCCGGAGTTGCGCACAACAAGGCGCCTGCGCCCGCACGACTCGCCCAATTCAACCAGTTCGTGAAGGAGGCGGTTCACTACCGCACCTTGGTCGCGCAAGAGAATGGTTTTCGTTGGAAGTGGGTCGACTACAAGCGGGAGTTCAAGGTTCTGTGGTTCCCGTTTGCATGGGAAGCCGCGAATCTGCTCGCGTCGGACGATCTGAAGTTTGTGCGCGAATGCGCCTCGCCTGGATGCGCATGGTTGTTCCTCGATAAGAGCAAAAGCCATAGCCGCCGCTGGTGCGACATGAAAGTGTGCGGCAACCGAAGCAAGGCGCGAAAGTTTTATCAGCGAAGTAAAGCGCAGGGGTAAGTTAAAGAATAAGAAGTACGAAGTACGATTTACGAGGTACGATTTGCGAAAAACGTTAATCCGTGAATCGTCCTTCGTACCTCGTCATTTTTTTACTTCGTCAATCGTCCTTCGTACCTCGTCAATTTTTTTTTCTTCGTCAATCATCCTTCATACCTCGTCAATTTTTTGCTTTCTCAATCTTTCCCCTCTTGCAAAATGCAGTAGTGAGTTGCAAAACGCAGTGGCGCTACGGCCTTCCGTAACTTCATCTAAATCAGCTAACCCCTTCCGGTTCAATCAACAGCAGCACCGACCCTAGTTGCCCCCGACGTGCACTTAGCACCAGCGAGGCAGTGGAGTAGCCAAGCGCTCGTCACTCGCCCGAGGAGGAATTGTGTCGATACTCTTCGTGCTGCTGATGTTTCTGCTGATCCTGACGGTGACCTACTTCCGCGGGCGAAAAGAATTGCCGGCACAGCCCGAAGCGTGGGCCATGCCGAAAGCGCCTCGCATCGAGCGCGAGTACGGATTCTCGATCCCGCAGGGTTACAGCTTTCATCCGGGACACACCTGGGTGATGCGCGAGGCCGGCGAGGACACGCGAGTAGGGCTCGACAGTTTCGCCGCCAATCTGCTGGGTAAGGTGGAGCAGATTGATGTTGTAGGCACGAACCGCTGGGTGCGCCAGGGCCAGAAGATCATGACGGTGAAGAGCGGCGACGTATTGGTCGAGATGCTCTCGCCCATCGAAGGCGTGATAACCACCGTCAACCGCGATGTCATTGACGACCCGACTTTGGCGACACGAGATCCCTACAAAGATGGGTGGATCGCAATGGTCAAGTCGCCGGACTTTGCCATCAACAGCAAAAACTTGGTGCAAGGGCCCATGATCGCCCCCTGGATGCAGAACAACGTTAGCCGCTTGAACGCCATGGTGACCGAGTCGGGTCCCATGCTGGCGCAAGACGGCGGGCAGCCCGTGAGCGGCGTTTTATCGCGGGTCGCAGCCGACCTACGGGAGAAGTTAATTAAGGAGTTCTTCCTGAACTGAGCGCCCGCGTGTGCCGGGCGGAGGAGATGTCATGGAACGCAGCAAGGCGATGCTCGTCGACATTACGAAATGCATCGGATGCCGGGCGTGCGAACAAGCGTGCAAGGAAATTCATGGGTTCTCCAAAGAATCGGAGACTCACCTTTCCACGACCGCTTACACGGTAGTCGAAGACCACGGCGATCGCTACGTGCGCCGACTGTGCATGAACTGCCAGGACCCGGCGTGCGCATCGGCGTGCCTGGTTGGCGCGCTCAAGAAAACCTCGCTTGGTCCCGTCACCTACGACAAGTCGAAGTGCATGGGATGCCGCTACTGCCTGGTGGCATGTCCATTCAATGTTCCGCGTTACCAGTGGTCGAAGCTGGCGCCCTACGTAACCAAGTGCGACATGTGCTACGAACGGCAGGCCAAGGGACAGCCTCCGGCATGTGTTGAGGCGTGCCCTGCGGAAGCGTCGATCATTGGCTGGCGCGACGAGATTCTTGAAGAGGCCCAGCGCCGGGTGCTCAATGACAGCAAGTACGTGAAGCAGATCTATGGCAGCCAGGAAGCCGGCGGCACATCGGTGTTCTTTATCTCCGATGTTGCGTTCGAGAAGCTTGGATTCATAGCTGCTCCGAAGCATGCGCTCCCGACGCTCACGGCGAATGCCTTGGGGGATGTACCCACCGTCGTCATGGTTGGTGGTGCCATGTTGTCGGGTCTGTATTGGATTACGCAACGCCGCGCGTTGGTAGCAATGGCGGAAGCGCAAGAACAGGGAAAAAAGCGTGGAAGGGAATGACAGCATGACCCCGCAGGGGCTAAAGCCGATTTCTCTGTGGGCGATAACGGCATGGCTGAGGCCATGCCTTCCCG
>Ga0182007_10001407_pt1 | contig 12955 bp, 10 predicted proteins | sample Sormic07211113_1_FD_123023 | JGI IMG/M metagenome (GOLD analysis project Ga0182007, IMG submission 123023) | Rhizosphere microbial communities from Sorghum bicolor, Mead, Nebraska, USA - 072115-113_1 MetaG | ecosystem: Host-associated > Plants > Roots > Rhizosphere | place: USA: Nebraska... | reverse complement strand
GGCGGCGCGAAGCGCTGGAAACCGAGCAGAAAGCCACCGACGTCGCCGCATTGGATGCCGCCGGCGAGCAGTTGCACAGCGAACACGACACCCAGCGCGAGCGCGTCGAAACTCTCGGCAGCCTGCTCGACCAGCACAAGTCCAGCCACGAGAAGGTGCAGGAAGACGAACGCCAGGTGCAGTCGTCGCTGAACGAAGCACGCCAGCAGTTGCAGACCGCGCGTGGCCGGCACGCCTCGCTCGAAGCGCTGCAGCATGCGGCCCTCGGCCAGGAGGAAAGTGCTGCCAGCGGCTGGCTGGCTCGCCTCGGACTGACCAAATCGCGTCGCCTCGGCGAATCGCTGCAGGTCGAGGCCGGTTGGGAAACTGCGGTGGAAACTGCGCTGAGCGGCTTCCTGGACAGCGTACTGGTGGATGGCGCGCATGCGCTGGCCGCCGAATTCGGCGCGATCGAGAACGCCGATATCGCGCTGCTCGATGCCGCCGACGGTGGGATCAACACCGCCGGCACGCTGGCCGCGCATGTGCGCGGACCCGCTGCGGCGATGGCGATCCTCGGCCACGTGCTGACCGCCGAGTCGCTCGCCGACGCTCACCAGCGAGTGGTCTCGCTGTCCGCGCTGGCGCCGTACCAATCCGTGATCACACGCAGCGGCGAGTGGCTGGGTCCGGGCTGGGCAAGAGTGCGCCGTGCGCAAGGCAGCCAGGTCGGCGTGCTGGCGCGCGAGCGCGAGATCCGCCTGCTGGCCGACCAGATCGCCACGCTGGAAGCGCAGCTGGAGGAAGCCAGCGAACAACTCGATAGCTTGCGTACCAGCAAGTTCGAGGCCGAGCGTGCGCGCGACGATGCGCAGCGCGAGCTGTACAACGCACACCGTCGCCAGTCGGAACTGGCCGGTCAGCTGCAAAGCCATCGTGGCAAGCTGGAAACCGCGCGTGCCCGCGCCGAAAAGGTCAATGGCGAGCTGTCGGACCTGGCCACCCAGATCGACGAATTGCAGAGCCAGACCCGCGAAGCGCGGGCGCGGCTGGACGAATCGGTCGGCTTGATGGGCGACCTGGAAGACCAGCGCCGTGAACTGGAAAACGAGCGTCGTGCCCTGCTCGAGGCCCGCGAGGAAGCGCGCATGAACGCGCGCGAAGCCGCCGACCAGTCGCACTCGCTGGCCCTGGCACTCGAGTCCAAACGCTCCTCGCTGGCTTCGCTGGAGCAGGCGCTTGGTCGTATGGACAGCCAGTTGCGGCAGATCGAGTCGCGCCGTGCCGAAATCACCGAGCAGCTCGCGGCCGGCTCCGACCCGATCGCCGAACTCGAAGCCGAACGGCAGACTTATCTCGATCAGCGCCTGCTGGTCGACAAACAGCTGGTCGAAGCGCGCCGTGCGCTGGAAGACTGCGACCTCGAATTCCGCAAGCTGGAGCAGCAACGGCATCTGGCGGAGCAGGGCTTGTCCGCGCTGCGCGAGAGCCTCTCCGCGAAACGCCTCGCCGCGCAGGCGCTGCATATGCGTGCCGAGCAGCTGGCCGAAGCGATCACCGCGTCAGGCCTGGAACTGGAAACCTTGCTGGCCGAGCTGGCCGAAGACATCGATGCGAACCAGTGGCGCCAGCAGCTGGCCGACATCGGGCAGAAAATCGCCCGCATCGAACCGGTCAACCTCGCCGCGATCCAGGAACACGCCGAGCAGAGCGAGCGCAAGACCTATCTGGACAATCAGCTCGCCGATCTGGTCAGCGCGATGGAAACACTGGAAGGCGCGATCAAGAAGATCGATCGCGAGACCCGCCAGCGCTTCAAGGAGACCTTCGACAAGGTCAACGCCGGCGTGCAGGAGCTGTTCCCGCGGCTGTTCGGCGGCGGCCATGCCTATCTCGAACTGACCGGCGACGACCTGCTCAATACCGGCGTGTCGATCATGGCGCGCCCGCCGGGCAAGCGCGTCTCCAATATCACCTTGCTCTCCGGTGGCGAGAAAGCCTTGACTGCCGTAGCCTTGGTGTTCGCGATCTTCGGTCTCAACCCCGCGCCCTTCTGTCTGCTCGACGAGGTGGACGCACCGCTGGATGAGGCCAACGTCGGCCGTTTCTCCAGCCTGGTCCGGGAGATGAGCGAAAAGGTGCAATTCATCTTCATCAGCCACAACAAGGCCACCATGGAAGCGGCTACCCAACTGTGCGGCGTCACCATGCGCGAGCCGGGCGTATCGCGACTGGTGCAGGTGGATCTCGCCGAAGCGGCTAAACTGGCCGGAGCTGCCTGAGGAATCCGTGATGACGCTGCAACCTGTGCTTGCCTTTGCCTGGAACCCTGCCGTCGGCATTCCGCTGTTGATCGTGGGCCTGATCGCGCTGGCGCTGATCTGGCTGTTCGGTCAGCCGAAGAAAGAGCAAGGCAAACGTCGAATCGTGCCCAGCCAGCACGGCGGCGAACGTCGCGAACCGACTCTGGGCGAGCAGGCGGATGGCGAAGAGCCATCGTTCAGCGCATTCGGGCCGGCCATCGACGATCCCCTGGCCGGCGACGTCAAGCCCCAGCAAGGCGAACTCGAAGTGGGCCTGCGCGAAGAGCTTGAGCGCCTTGGCGCCACGCTCTCGGGTCAACGCGCGCAGGCACTAGATCCGGTCGTGACAAAGACCAGCAAGCCCCAGCCCAAGCTGGCCGATCATGTTTCCTCGATCATCGACGCCTTGCGTGCGCCCAGCTCCAGCGAGCCTGCGTCGCCGGCGCCGGCTCCCCCAGCAGCGGCACCCGCACCCGCAACGACCGCCACCAGCGGCACACCGCCGCGTTCGGATCTCGGTCGACGCCCGGCACAACTGCCGGTCGAACGCATCGTCACGCTATTCGTGGTGGCGCGCGAAGGCGGCCACTTCAATGGCCCGGACCTGGTCGTGGCCGCCGAGAAGGCCGGCCTCGAATTCGGCGACATGGGCATCTATCACCGTCTGGTCGACGGCAAGCGCGAGCTCGGGCCGATCTTCAGCGTCGCCAACATGCTCAAGCCCGGCAACTTCGACCTAGCCCGCCTGGATGCCTTGCATACGCCCGGCGTGAGCTTCTTCATGACCTTGCCGGCGCCGTTGCCCGCATTGGATGCCTGGGATGCGATGCTGCCCACCGCCCAGCGTCTTGCCGAACTGCTGGATGGCCAGGTGCTCGATGAAGAGCGCAATGCCCTCGGTCGCCAGCGCATCGCCCACATCCGCGATCAACTGCGCGGCTGGGACCGCGACCACGAAGGCAAGGCAATCATCTTCGGCCGCTGAGCGGCGTCTGTTCGAGTAGGTGTGTTGTTGCAGGCAGGCCGGCGCCGCCGGTAGTCAAACTTGCGCGCGCGTTGTCGATCGTTCGCACCTATCGTCGAGCGAACATTGCCAAGATTAGAGCATCCCCAGCAGCAACGCCTTCGCCACGGCCTGGGTCTTGTTGGTGACGTCGAGCTTGGTCAGGCTGCTGGTGATATGGAATGTCACGGTGCGCTCGGAGATGCCGAGAATCCTCCCGATCGCTTCGGCCGTTTTGCCAGCGGCGCTCCATCGCAAGACTTCTCTTTCGCGCGCTGTCAATTCGATCTCGAAGACCGGCAGGAGCCTTCGCATTTCTATCGCGCCGATCAGTCCATGGATGGTATGCGACAGCCAGACCATCTGCATCTCGGTCTCGGCCAATTCGGCCTCGGTCACGGTTTGATGCGATCGCGCCAGAGAAAGCATGCCCGTCGTCATGTACTTGCCGTGGGTGGCCAATGCCCATCCGTGACGTATTCCATGCGCACGGGCTTCCTCCCAGAAAGCCGGCTGGCTTTCGAAAAGATCATCACTCCATACAACCGGAGACATCTCTCGCGATGTGCGCTGAATGAGCGGATCGATCTCGAGATAATTGTTCGCGAAATAATGCTCCAGCCAATGCGCGGGATAGGTGCTCGCCCATGTCACGCTGGGCTGCGACATCGGGAAGGGCATACGCAGGACGTAAGAGCAGTATTCGAAGCCCAGGTCTCGCACTATGACGGCGAGTTCTTTCAGCAGCTCGGCAGATGAATCCGCCGGCGACGTAAGCCTGCTCAAGCAATCTTCGCGCCAAGCATTCACTTTGTGGCCCCATGTGGATCTGCAAAAACTGACAGTTGGTCGCCTTATGTGTAGGCGGTGTACGGTAACGTTCTGGCGTATCGGGTCATGTAGGAAAGCGCTGTGAGCTCACCGTCGTCTTCATCTGCAGCTGCCCCGAAACTATCTTCGGATGGCTATATACGTCTAACTCTCGATGCGTTTTTAAGCCTAAGCTTCCCGCAAAAGCTGGCCTGGGAGGATAAATGTCTTCAGGAGGATCTTATCGGAAGCTGTGTTCCCGCTTTCCGTGCAGGATATTGTGAATGGGCAACCGATGATATGCCCCTGGTCAGCATAGGTTGGGCCTGGTTTGGATTGGCTGATGGGCAAAAATTCCTTGCTCCAGGCGGGGTGAGCAGCAATATCATGTTCGTGACGCAGACCAATTACGACTTGGGCATGCCCAAGACCAACGAGTTGTTATGTGCATGGCTGGCCTGCGAATGCTGGCAGCCCATCGAGATCGCCTACGCGCTGTAACGCTGTACCGCCGTTTCCCCTAGCCGTGCTCCGGGCGACCTCCCGCCGCTCTTGCCGCGGCTCTTGGGGCAAGGCCAGATGTGTCCAATGCCCCGTACTCGCAGCGGCCCCTTGCGGCTACTGTAGAAACATACAGTTATAGTCGGGCGAAAATCATTCTTCAATGCCGTGTCTCTTAGAGGGGGAGGCGCGGCATATGTTCACGGTAGTGAAAGGAACTGGGAGCCAGCTCGTACCCGGCCTCGAAGCAGCGCTCGCCATTTACCGGTACGAAATATTCGTAGAGACCTTACGCTGGCAGTTGCCGGTCAAGAATGGCTTGGAGCTTGACCAGTTCGATCGCCCGGAAACGTTGTACGTCATTGTTCAGGACGCACACGGGGCGGTGTGTGGCTGCGCTCGTCTGCTGACCACAACCCGGGCATACCTTCTCGACGAAGTCTTCCCCGGTCTCATGAATGGCGCACCCTCGCCACATGCACCGGAGGTTTGGGAACTGTCGCGGTTCTCGACAAAAGTCATCGGGGAAAAGACGCCGCCTTCCCGCGAGGAGGCGAGGAAGCGCTTCTGCGATCTTTTTTCCGCTGTCGCCGAGATGGCGATCGAGCAAGGTGCTGCCCGGCTGATCACTTTCACCGCCGTGGGGGTTGAAAGAATTCTCCGGATGATCGGTATGCACGCGCATCGCGTCGGACCGCCCCAACTGATCGATGGCGAGCCTGTCCTGGCCTTGTGGATCGAATTGGACGATCAGACGCGGCGAGCGCTGGGTCTCCCGGCGGCCGAATTGAGCGAAGTACGGCATTAGCAGGTTGTTGAACAACAACCTGTTAGAAACGAGCTTCGTCGACGATGGCGGCGGGACGAGTGCAGGCCGGGCAAGGAGCGGTTTACGAGTGATCGGGATGTGATCCCTTCTCATACGCGCGGGGTGTGATCGTGGACTGAGATGAATATCTCTTTGCTGACACGGCTTGCCGGATGTCTGTATATGACGGTGTTTGCCTCATCACCCGTCGTTGCAGCGAGTGGGCGGTTGACGTTCTCGGGCGCCATTGCCGAGCCCACCTGCGGTACCGCGGCTGTGGCCGATATGAGGGCTTCGGTCGATCCATCGCGAACCGACGTCGAGGCAAAACGACTGTCCTGCGGCAAGCCTGGTAGCGCGAAGAACGTTGCACCGGTCACGTATAGATTGGTTACGGTGCGCCTTTCGGGCGCGGTATCGGATCCGGTACTGAAGTATTTCGATGAATATGTGAAAGCGAATCAGCCCGACATGGAGGATCCGCTGCTGCTGACGCGGACTTACGAATGACGGTCGCGGCGCAAACTTCACGACGTGGCGGTGCTGCCGGGACTCAACGTTCGCGCGAGCCACGTCGTCATGGGGCAAGGTTTGCAGTGCACCGGCGAACATTGACTCCTGGAATACGATAAAAATGACCAGCCAGTATGTCGTCTTCATGTTGGGCGACCAGCGCTGCGCCCTGAACCTGTATTCGGTGGACCGCGTAGTACACATGGTGAAGATCACCTTGTTACCCAAGGCGCCGGCCATTGTTCTTGGTGTAGTCAATGTGCAGGGGAACGTCATACCGGTCATCGATGTTCGCCGTCGATTTGCTCTCCCGCAGCGTCAGATATCGCTGAACGACCATCTTGTCGTCACGCATACAGCTCGGCGTTCGTTCGCATTGGTGGTGGATGCGGTGGTGGATGTCGTCGAGTGCCAGGAACAAAGCCTGGCGATGACGAAGAGCATCCTCCCCACGGCCGAATATCTGGAAGGCGTCATGAAGCTCAAAAGCGGACTGGTCCTCATCCATGATCTCGAGGCATTCCTTTCACTGGAAGAAGAAGATTCCCTGAATCGCGCGATGGACGCCGGTCGAGGCGCATGATGCCTCCCGCCTCCTTTTCTCGGCCGCTGTTGATGCAGCTCAGCGAACTGCTTGCCGCAAGAATGGGGTTGCACTTTCCCACAAGATGCTGGGGCGATCTTGCGCGAGGTGTTGCGGCTGCCGCACCGAGCTTCGGCATGTCGGATGCGGAGTCATGCGCCCGTTGGCTTCTGTCCACCTCCCTGACAAGAGGGCAGATAGAGACCCTGGCCAACCATCTGACCGTCGGCGAGACCTATTTCTTTCGCGACGAATGCAGTTTCGACGTGCTCGAACACCACGTACTCCCGCCGCTCATTCGCCAGTGCGAGCAGGCGGGCAGGCCGCTTCATATCTGGAGTGCCGGCTGCTGTACCGGCGAAGAGCCATACTCGATTGCCATGCTTCTGGACCGCCTGACGGCGCCATCCAAAGCCTGGAACGCGCGCATCCTGGCTACCGACATCAACCCGGCTTTCCTGCGCAAGGCGGCTGAGGGCATTTACGCGGAATGGTCGTTTCGTGCGACGCCGGCCTGGGTCCGGGAACGCTATTTCGTTGAGGGCAGGCATTCCCGCTTTGAAATCCGGCGCGCTATTCGCGATCGGGTGGAATTTGCCTACCTCAATCTTGCCGACGATGTTTACCCGTCGCCCACGAATGGCACGAGCGATGTAGACGTGATTTTTTGTCGCAATGTGCTTATGTATTTCACGCCGCTGCAGGCGGAAAAAATCGTTGAAAATTTCCGTCGCTCTCTGGTCAGCGGTGGCTGGCTTGTCGTAAGCCCGGCAGAGACATCCAACAGTCTGTTCTCACGCTTTTCGGCCGTCAGCTTTTCCGGAGCAACTTTTTACTGCAAGTCCCCGAACACGAAATTGCAGGATATGGCGACCATTTTCCCCGCCGCATTGTCTTGCCAAGAGCCTGACGCCTGTCCGCTGGAATGCTTGGTTAACGACGCATCTCCCGCAACGGCTACGCGCGAAATGCCATTGCACCAGGAGCGCTGGTCGACGCCATTCCAATGGGAGGCGGACGATCGCGCCGCGCACATCCACGCCAACCAGGGAAGCCTTGTCGAAGCCGCCGAGTATTGCGAAAGAGCGGTAGCCGCCGACAAGCTGAATCCTGCACGCTTGTATCTTCTGGCTGCGATCCGCCGGGAGCAGGGCCAGGATGAGCTTGCCGCACAGTCGCTGACGCGTGCGCTGTACCTCGATCCGCGTTTCGTGCTCGCGCATTTCGCGCTGGGCAACATTTGCCTGGCGCAAAGCTCGCGCGGCGAAGCGGAGCGGCATTTCAGGAACACCCTCGATCTCCTGCATAGGCACTCGCCGGATGAAACCGTGCCTGAGTCGGAAGGGCTGAGTGCCGGTCAGCTTGCGGAAATTGTCACATCGGTGTTGTCCGGCCTGTCGAGTACCTAGTCGGTTGAAGCATGAAGAGGATGCGCATATGAGCTCGCATGGATCTAGGCCACAAAGGCAGGAGAGAGAGACTGTCGACTGGCGCGGCATGGAGGAGCGCATGTTGGCCGTCTGCGCTGCGATCGAACGAGGTTGGGCACCTTCAGCGGAAGAAGTCGAACGTATTCTGAAAGCGAGGGCATGGGCCCTGGCTCTGGAGCTCGCGCCGGCGGAAGCCGCCGATGTGCGCATCGAAGTGGTGGATTTTCTCCTGGCTTACGAGCACTACGCCATCGAGTCTCGCTACGTTCGCGAGGTCTATCCCCTTGAAAGCCTTACGCCAGTGCCATGCGCACCGGCATTCGTGCGCGGCGTAATCAATCTGAGGGGCGAGATTCTCTCGGTCATCGATATCAAGACATTTTTCGACCTTCCGGTGCGGGGACTTACCGACCTAGACAAGGTCATCGTGCTCCAGTCCGGGAACATGTCTTTTGGCATTCTCGCCGATGCGATCACCGGCGTTCGCCGTATTCCAACGGCCGATATCCAGGCGTCCCTGCCCACGCTCAGGGATATACGTACGGCCTACCTGCGCGGGGTGACATCCGATCGCACCGTCATTCTCGATGCCGACAAGCTCCTATTCGACACGAACATCATCGTGCGCCAGCTGGTGGACGAATAGACGGGCAACCCGACCTGAACAGAGTCACCTGAGGAGACCGCAAGATGAAATGGACCATCGGAACAAAAGTAGGAGCCGGCTACGCGCTTGCCTTGTTCATTCTTGTGGTTATCGGCTTTGTTTCGTACCGAAATACAAGCGGCTATATCGTTGCGACGCAGCGGAGATCCAGCACCTATCAGGCGATCGAGAATTTCGAGAAAGTGCTATCGGCCTTGAAAGATACCGAAACGGGACAGCGCGGCTATTTGATCGTCGGTGAAGACAGTTATCTGGCGCCGTATGAGACGGGCAAGGCGGCCGTGATCACGGCACTGAAAAATCTCCGGCAGCAAGTACAGGACGAGCCAAGCCAGCAACGCTTGCTTGATGCGCTGGATCCGCTCATCGCGGCCAAATTTGCCGAGCTCAAGGAAACCATCGATTTGCGCAGGGACAAGGGCTTTGATGCTGCGACGAAAGTAGTGCAAACCAATAAGGGAAAGGAAATCATGGATGAAATACGACAGAAGATCGCGGACGGGAAGAACGAGGAAGAAGCCTTATTGGCGCAATGGGACACCGAGGTCAATGCGAGTGCAAGACAGACGATTTTCACCATCGTGTACGGCATTCCACTGGCCCTTGTCGTACTGGTCGTCTTCGGCTTTCTGCTGACGCGCACCATTACCCGCCAGTTGCGGGAAAGCATTACCTTGCTGTCCTCTTCCGCCGCAGAGATCCTGGCCACCACCAGCCAGGTTGCCGCCGGCGCAACCGAAACCGCTGCCGCGGTGAGCGAGACAACCGCCACCGTGGAGGAAGTCAAGCAGACCGCGCAACTCGCGAGCCAGAAAGCACGCTACGTTTCCGACAGCGCACAGAAGGCCTCGGATGTTTCGCAGACAGGCCGCAGGGCGGTCGATGACGCGGTGCAGGGGATGCACCATATCCAGGAACAGATGGAGTCCATTGCCGAGAGCATCGTGCGCCTGAGCGAGCAGAGCCAGGTCATCGGCGAAATCATCGCCACAGTCAATGGTCTGGCCGAGCAGTCAAACCTGCTCGCTGTGAATGCCGCCATCGAGGCCACCAAGGTCGGTGAACTGGGCAAGGGGTTTGGCGTGGTGGCACAGGAGATCAGAAGTCTTGCCGAGCAGTCCAAGCAGGCCACGGCCCAGGTGCGCACCATTCTCGGCGACATTCAGAAGGCTACCAGCGCCGCCGTGCTCGCCACAGAGCAGGGCAATAAGGCAGTGGAGGCCGGGGTCAAGCAAACCCGCGAGACCGGTGAGTCCATCCGCTTGCTCGCTGACAGCGTCAATCAAGCGGCGCAGGCCGCTACCCAGATTGCAGCCTCCAGCCAGCAGCAGATGGTGGGCATGGACCAGGTGGCCATGGCGATGGAGAGCATCAAGCAGGCCAGTACCCAGAATGTCGCCGGAACGCGCCAGGCTGAAGTTGCCGCGCAGGGCCTGTATGAGCTCGGGCAGAGGCTGGGCGCTTTGATCGGGAGCAGGTCCGCCTGAACCGGATCAGGAGGCCAAGATCATGGTCAATATAAGCGACGAACTGCTGAAAAAACTCATGGTGGTCTTCCGGAGCGAAGCCGATGAGCACCTTCGGGCGATGTCGTCGGGCCTGCTTGCGCTGGAAAAGGCACAGGCGCCGGATCAGCGTGTGGACATCGTGGAGGCCATATTCCGCGATGCGCATAGCCTGAAGGGTGCCGCCCGGGCGGTGAACCTGACGCTGATCGAATCGGTATGCCAGTCACTGGAAAGCGTGTTCGCCGCATTGAAAAGAGAGCGACTCGATCTTTCGCCATTCCTGTTCGATCTTCTTCATGAGGCTATCGCCGTCCTCGGCGGGCTGCTTGCAGCAGAGGCACCTGGAGGGCATCAGCAGTCCTCGGTCAGTGTATTGACACGACGGCTGGACGAGGCATCAAAAGGGGTGGCAGTCGCCCTTGCGGCCCTTGCTGAGCCGGCCGCGAGCGGCGTGGCGCACATGCCGCCCGTGACGCCTGGTCTGGTGCCGGAGACGGTCAGGGTTTCCACCACGAAACTCGATGCGGTGATGCGCCAGGCTGAGGAGTTGTTGGTGCCGCGTCTGGCGGCAACCCAGCGCGCCAGCGAATTGCGCGCGACAACGGCAGCTCTCGCTGTCTGGAAAAAACGACGCCTCGACATTCAACCGGCATTGCGGACCGTCGAACGAGCGCTTTCGCCAGCGAAACAGAAGATAGGACGAATCGATGGGCACGACGGTACGGTCAATGGCTCGACTGCCGGAAGGCGTGAGTTGGCCACGCTGTTCGAATATCTGGATGCCGAACAGCTGCACATGAAAGTGCTGGAGGAGCGGTTGGTCAGCATGAGCCACTCCGCCGAGCACGATCGACGCGTGCTGGCCGGGATGACCGAGGGCCTGCTGCACGACGTCAAGGAGATGCAGCTGCTGCCGTTTGCATCGCTGCTCGAGATCCTGCCGCGCTACGCACGCGAGCTGGCCCGGGAGCAGGGCAAGGACGTGGAACTGGTGATTCAAGGGGGTGAAATCGAAATCGACCGACGCATCCTGGAGGCGATGAAGGATCCGCTCATCCATCTATTGCGCAACAGCATCGATCACGGTATCGAGAAACCCGCGGCGCGTGAAACCAGGCACAAGCCGCCGCGCGGAACGATAACGCTGGCCATTTCGCAGAAAGACAGCGGCAACGCCGAGGTTCTCGTGGCCGATGACGGCGCAGGCATCGATGCGGCGTTGGTGAATGCTGCCGCCGACAGGCTTGGAAGCAGTTCCGCGGTGAATGGGCGACGTACCGGTGAGCACGATGCGTTGGCGCTCATCTTTGCCTCGGGCGTCAGCACGAGTCCCATCATCACGGATGTCTCCGGACGCGGACTCGGGCTCGCCATCGTACGGGAAAAAGTCGACGGTCTGGGTGGAAGCATCAAGGTCGAATCGCAGCGTGGCGTCGGCACAGCCTTCCGGATCATCCTGCCGTTGATGCTGGCCAATTTCAGGGGAGTCATCGTTCATGCCGGTGGACAGCTTTTCGTCATACCTGCAGCCAATGTCGAGCGCGTGATGAGCGTGGCACGGAAGGACGTGCGGACCGTGGAAAACCGGGAGACGATCTCGCTGGACGGCCAAGCGGTTGCCATGGTGCGGCTCGGCGACGTATTGGCGCTGCCGCGATCGCGTGAGGTCGGTCCGCAAGCGGAGGCGATGGAGGTAGCGGTTCTCGGTCAGGGCGGCGTGCGCATCACGTTTGGCATCGAGAAAATCCTTGGCGAGCAGGAGGTGCTGGTCAAATCGCTTGGACCGCAATTGGTGCGCGTGCGCAATATCGCAGGTGCAAGCGTGCTGGGTACGGGCCAGGTAGTGCCGGTGCTGAATGTCTCCGACCTGCTGAAATCGGCGGTGAGGCATGTGGTACTTCCCGCGCTTCTCGATGATCACCTGACGGTGGTGAAACCCGGAAGGGTGGACAAGCCATCCATCCTGGTCGTGGAGGACTCGATCACTTCACGCTCACTGCTCACGGGCATCCTGGAGTCGGCAGGTTATCGCGTCACTGCAGCAGTGGATGGCATCGACGGATATACGACGCTCAAGACCGGCGCATTCGACCTGGTCGTCTCCGACGTCGAGATGCCGCGCATGGACGGCTTCGATTTCACGGCCAAGGTGCGTGCCGACAAGAAGCTTGCGCAGCTGCCGGTGGTGCTTGTCACGGCACTGGAATCGCGCGAGCACCGCGAACGTGGCATCGACGCTGGCGCCAACGCCTATATCGTGAAAAGCAGTTTCGATCAAAGCAATCTGCTGGAAGTGATACGGAGGTTGCTGTGACGCTGCAGGTCCAAGGTGCCGAATATCCTTACTCAGGCAAGGCCGACCCAGCGGCAGGGAGCAAGCATCGCCCCATGGGAAAACGCCATGAAGCGAAGCCACTGATCAACGTCCTGGTGGTGGAAGATTCGCCGGTGGTGCGCGAGTTTCTGATTTACGCGCTCCATTCGGATCCCTGTATCCGCGTGATCGGCACTGCATGCAACGGCGAAGAGGCGCTCGACGCCGTGCGCCACTATCGGCCCGACGTGATCACGATGGACATCCACATGCCGAAGATGGGTGGCCTGGAGGCCACGCGCCGGATCATGGAAACCGACCCCAGACCGATCGTCATCGTCAGCGGAAGTCGCGACAGCGGGGAGGTGATGACGGTGTTCGAGGCGATGGAGGCTGGTGCGCTGGCTGTGCTGTCGCCGCCGACAGGCATCGGTCATCCGGATCATGAGGCCACGGTGAGGGAGCTGGTGCAGAAGGTGAAACTGATGTCGGAGGTCAAGGTAGTGCGGCGCTGGCCCAAGGTGCAGCACAGTCCG
>Ga0182007_10001405_pt1 | contig 12960 bp, 8 predicted proteins | sample Sormic07211113_1_FD_123023 | JGI IMG/M metagenome (GOLD analysis project Ga0182007, IMG submission 123023) | Rhizosphere microbial communities from Sorghum bicolor, Mead, Nebraska, USA - 072115-113_1 MetaG | ecosystem: Host-associated > Plants > Roots > Rhizosphere | place: USA: Nebraska... | reverse complement strand
GGGGGGGGGGGGGGGGGGGGGGGGGGGGGGGGCAGGGTGGGGGGGGGAGGGGGGTGTGGGCGGAACCACGGTGCCACCCGAGGTCTCGGACGTCCCGGACGTCTCGGATGTCTCGGACATCCCGGACGTCTCGGACGTCCCGGACTGTCCGTGGGCGTGGGCACGTGCTGTTTCGCTCACAGAGAGCCTTCCTCCGAAGGGACCGAACCGAGGAAGGCGCGGCAGGGACGCGGTCATCTGCCGGGCCCGGGCAACGGGCACCGGCACGACGCGGCAAACGCCCAACGTTAGCACGAGAGGCACCTCCCGACAGGCTGCGCACTTCTGGGCAGGGGATGTACGGCGGTGCCGGGGCGGTGTACCCCCCGGCACCGGCGTGTCACTCCTCGTCGCGCAGTCGGGCCGCCAAGGACTTCAGCGGTGCGGCCGCCTCGGTGTGGCCCACGGCGGCCAGGTGGGCGATCGCCGCGTCGAGGCGGGTGAGGGCGGAGGCCTGCCGTTTCATCGAGAGACCCTCCACGGCGCCCGCGAGCCGGACGCACTCGGCCCACTCGCCGGCGTCGTCCTCCCGCCCCGGCTCCCCGAGCAGGGCCTGGGCCTTGTCCAGGGCGGCCAGGGCGTCCTCGTACTCGCCCGCGTAGGCGTTCACCCGCCCGTGTTCGTATGCCAGGGCGGGGTCCAGGGAGCGGCCGCGGGCCTCGTACCCGGCGGCGCGGGCCTCGTCCGCGATCCGACCCGCGTCGGCGAGGAAGGCGAGCGCGTCGGCCAGGCCGTCGGAGCCCTGCTGCTGGGTCTGGAGGCGGGCGAGTTCCCGCAGACAGCTGCTGAGCTGCTCGTAGCGCGGGTCCCGGGCGTGGGCGGCGAGTGCCTGGTCGGCGGCTGCGCGGGCCCTGCCGAACTCGCCGGACTCGCCCAGGAGCATGGCGGTCTCCGCGGCGATCATGGCGTGGCTTCCCGGGTCGTCGTCCCAGTCGGCCGACTCGGCGGCGAGGTTCACCAACTCGGCCGTGGCGGCTTTGAGGTCCTCCCCCGCGTACAGTGCCCGGGCGCGGGTCAGGCGCAGTTGGGCGACCAGCCGGTCGTCCACCTCTCCGGCCGCGATGTCCGGTTCGACGAGAAGGGAGTCGAGCAGGGCGATGCAGTCCTCGACGCGGCCCAGGTCGAGGCCGAGTCGGGCGGCGTTGCCGTAGGTGCAGAACGCGTCCGTCCGGCTGCCGCGGCGAAGGTCGAGCTCGGCGGAGCGCGTCATGTGCCGCAGTGCCTCGTCGGTGCGGCCCAGATGCATACAGGCCTCGGCCAGATCGCCGTGGAGACGGGCGGTGTCGATCGCGTCGGCCGGCCATTCGGCGGCCAGTCGCAGAGCTTCGCTGAGGTTGTCGTACGCCGTCTGCGGGTCCCGGAGGCCGAAGTGGAGCCGGCCGCGCAGCCCGAGCGTGCGGGGCAGGTGCCAGGCCGGGCCGTGGGCCTTCAGCCGGTCGAGGAGGGCGTCGAGCTCGGTGACCGCGGCGGGGAGGTCGCCGGAGATCGCGTGGGTGCTGGCCCGCAGCAGCAGGGCGCCGGAGATCTGCCCGTCCAGGTCGTGCCGGGTGGCGAAGGAGTGCAGCAGATCCACCTCGGCACGCACCGGCGCCACATGTTCGTCGCTGCGCGAGGTCTGCAGCCGCAGCCCGAGCGCGGTCGCGCGCAGCCGCAGCAGACGGGCCTCCTGGTACGGGGCGAGACCGGAGGACTCCTCATGCAGGCGGACCATGGCGGCATGAGCGACGCCCAAGGCGCCGAGCTGCGCCTCGACGCCATCGGCGCTCTGCGGGGGCTCCCCATCGGCACCCTGCGGGGAAGCCTCCCCTTCGGCGCCCTCCCCCGGAGCCTTCGCCGCAGCTCCCTCTGCGGCCTGCGCGGCCTCCGCTTCCGCCGTCTTCCCGTCGTCCTCCGTGTCCTTCGCGGGGATCTGGGCGGTGGCCAGCAGGGCGCAGGCTCGGGCGAGCGTTGCGTGGCCCGGTTGGTCGGCGGTGTCGTACAGGGCCGCGGCCTCCTCGTGGAGGGCGGCGGCGTCGGGGAAGTCGTCCCTTTGGCCGGCGCGGTCCGCCCGCTCGGTCAGCAGGTCCGCGCGGAGCCGGACGAGCGGGCCGACGGCCGGGTCGTCGGGGTGGGTGTAGTCGCGGGCGGCGACGAGGGTGCGCAGCCGCGCCCAGCAGGCCACGGCGTCCGGGTGGCCCTGCTGCTCCAACTCCCTTGCCCGGATGATGAGTTCGGGCAGGGAGTCGGGGACGGCGGCGGCCGTGCGGACGGGAGGCGCGGCGATCGGGGCCACGTCGTCGAGGACGCGGGTGCGCAGGGTCAGTTCCAACGACTCCAGGAGCGGGGCACGTTCGAGGCGGGCCTTGCGGCGGTCGGCGTGGGTGGTCGTCCCGTTGCGGGCGTCGAAGCGGGCCGCGAGGTCGTCGGCGCGGCGGCGCACCTCGGCGCGCAGACCGGCCACCGTCCAGGTGCGGCCCGCGTACCCGGCGGCGGGCAGCTCGCCGTGACCGAGCTGCTCGACGCGCTGGAGGAGGACCTCCACGCCGGTGAGGAAGCCGAGTTGGTCCAGCGGGGAGTCGACCTCGGCGAGGAGGTTCCGGTTCTCGGCGAGCAGTTCCAGGCCGCGTGCCTCGTTGCCGGTCAGCGCGCAGAACTCCAGGTGCCGGCCGACCTCCTCGGACATCGACGGGTTGCGGCGGCAGGCGCGGTAGCCGGAGAGGTGCAGTTCGCGGGCCCGGTCGACGCGGCCGGTGCGCAGCAGGGGCAGCAGCGCGTAGGAGGCGGAGCGGGCCGGCTCCTCCTGGCAGGAGGCCTTCCCGGCCAGGACGGGCTCCCAGGCGCGCAGCGCCCGCTCGTCGTCGCCCTCCCTGAGGTGGTACCGGGCGCGCTGGCAGATCTCACAGGCCTCGCAGTCGCTGAGCCGGGTGCGGGTACGGGCCGCCCACAACTCGTAGGCCGGATCGGCGTCCTCGCCCACGTGGGCGGCGAGCTGGTACACCTGTCCGTAGTAGGGCTGGAGGTCGAGGCCGGCCTTCTCGTACCGGTCGCGCATCTCCGTCAGCCACTGGCGCAGGCTGTTCAGCGGTATCTCGGGCAGCTGGCGCAGGGCGTGGGCCACCCACTTGAACCGCCAGAACAGCAGGTGGCGCAGGCGCTCGTCGAAGACGTCGGGCTGCTCGTCGAAGAGGGTGAGCAGGCGGGCGAAGACGACGGGCGACTTCCGTGGTTCGGAGCCGTAGGTGTACGCCTCCTGGAGTTCGAGGAGCGCGTGGACGAGGACGACGGGTTCCTCGAACTGCTCGGCTGCGTCGGCCAGTTCCTCGGCGGTGACGGTGCGGGTGCGGCCGTAGGGACGGGCGTCGTTCTCCTGGAGCGCCTGGTACAGCTCGTCGGTGGTCTGGGGTGCGGTCGGCATCGTCAGCTGTCCTTGCGGAGGGCGTGGGCGAGGAGGTCGAGGAACGAGCGGTTGATGAGGCTCGACTCGGCGGGCCGCAGCGGGCGCCGGGAGAGCATCGCGGCCTGTCCGTAGAGCGCTTCGGCGCTGGTGCGGGCCAGTTCGGGCTCGTCGATGGTGACGGCGGTGCGGACCAGCGGATTGAGCTGGTTGAGGATCAGCTGGGCGCGCGGTGCCTCCTGGCGCAGGGCGCCGAGGATGTCGCCCCAGACTCCGCCCTGTTGCTCGCGGGCGAGCTGGGAGCGGGTGCGCTCGTGCCGGGCCTCGCGGCTGTCGACGAGGAGGGCGGGCGCGGAGGCCGGCTGGAAGGTGCGCAGGGCGACGTCGCAGTCGAAGACGGCGAGGGCGTCGCGGGCCTGGGCGAGATAGGGCGCGGCGGCCAGTTCGGTATCCCGGTCGACGGGGTCGAGGTGGGCGGTGAGGGTGGCCGGGTCGAGGTCGGCGACGGTGGTCTCGGGCCTGATCTCGGGCAGGCGGTGGACCAGTTCGCGGTCGTAGGTGTAGCCGCCGTTGACGACACCGAGCCCGGCCGCGGAGGCGATCGCCGCGACCTGGCGGAACTCCTCCACGCTCGCCGTGACGAGCACGGTGCGGTGGGTGCGGGCGAACTCGTCGAGGGTGCAGTGCCCGTCGGTGGTCTCGAACGGCAGCCAGGGCAGCAGCATCCGCAGGATCTCGTCGTCGTGCACGGCGAGGGACTTCACGGCCAGGTGGTGGACCTGGAGGAAGCGGCCGAGCAACTCGGGGTCGCTGGCCGCGGCCCGGGCGATCCAGTCGCGCAACCGCTCGGCGAGGGCGTCCCGTACGGCGGCGAGGGTGTCGTCCTCGTAGAGGGACTCCCGGGACGCCGTGGGGCGCAGGCTCTCGGCGTCGACGACACAGCGGACGAAGAACGCCCAGTCGGGCAGGATCTCCTCGGCCTGCTCGGACAGCAGCATGCCCTTGACGTGCACCCGGTGGCCGTGACGGCGCCCGGCGGGGACCGCCTCGGGCAGCACACAGGCGATGCCCTTCAACCCGACGGCGGGCAGGTCCAGTTCGATGGTGTCCAGCGGGCTGAACCCGAAGACGTCCTCGCCGTACGCGGCCAGCGCGCGGTAGCGGGCTCCCGGTGTGGGATACGTGCGGGACCAGGGTGCGGGCTCGGGGTTGACGGGTGCGCCCGGGCCGCCCGTGCCGTCGTCGAAGGTGACGGGGTGGCGCAGCAGGGAGCCGAAGTGGCGGGCCAGCGCGTGCACTTGGGCGGGGCGGGTCCACTCGGTCGCGTCGGCGCGCGGGGTGAGGGTGACGGTGGTGCCGGGCCGGGGACGGGCGGAGGCGGGCAGGGTGCGGACGGTGTAGCTGCCGTCGCCGCGTCCGCGCCATTCGACGGCGGGCGCGTCGGGGGTGCGGGCGGAGCGGCCGAGGACGTGGATCTCGTCGGCGACGAGGAAGCAGGAGAGCAGCCCGATGCCGAACTGGCCGATGAAGTCGCCGCGTTGCTCGGCGATCCGTTCGGCGCGCTTGCTGCTGCGACCGATGGTGGCGAGGAAGGTGTGCACATCGGCCTCGGTGAGACCGATGCCGTCGTCCTCGACCCGGACGACCGAACCGTCGGCGTACAGGCGGATGCCCAGGGCGGCGGCGGCCGGTTCGAGGGCCTGCCGGGCGGTCAGCGCGTCCACCGCGTTCTGCATCAGTTCGCGCAGATAGACGCGGGGGCTGGAGTAGAGGTGGTGGGAGAGGAGGTCGACGAGGCCGCGCAGGTCCACCTGGAACGTGCGGTCGGCGGCGGTGTCGGGCAGAGTCATCAGGCAGTCCGGGGTGAGGTCGGCAACGAGCGGCGGGTGGACGGCAGGTGGACGGCGGGATCAGGCGTTGCGCCGGGCGCGGGCGTACATCTTTTCCGGCTGCGCCATGTACTTCCACGGCCACGAGGTGTAGGCGCCGTCCAACTCGTCGAAGACGCGCGGCAGCGCGATGCGCTCGGCGGCGAGGGACAGGGCCATGGCGAAGATGTTGAAGTCGCCCTGCCAGCCCGGGCGCCGTTCATAGGCGGGGTGGAGGATGCTGTGTTCGGCCGCCTCCAGCAACTCGTCCTGGATGTCGGGGGTCACGAGGCAGCTCTTGGAGTCGGACTCCACCCAGTCCTCGATGTGCGCCATGGCGATCACACAGCCGATGCGATGACCCTCGGGAGCACCGGCGAACGCCTTGCGGGCGAACTCCAGGGCCTCGCCCGGCTCACCGCTCCAGCGGGGCTGGAGCTGTGACACCCACTCGATATGGGTCTCCAGGTCCAGCGGGTCGCGACGCAGGGCGGCGTCGCGCCGGGTCTCGTTGACCGCGGGGCCCAGCGACATGCCCTTGCCGGAGGTGAGCAGGCGGCGCCACGGCGTGACCCATTCCGGCCGCAACTCCGCGGCCTCCAGCAGCTGTTCCTCGGCGATGTGGAGCCGCTCGTGGAAGACCCGCCACTGCTCCTGGGAGACGTCCTTGGCGCGTGCGGAGGTGCGCGCCTCCCAGCCCCAGCTGATGTGGCGCGCCCCCGATATCAGCAGCGCGGTCGCCCGGTGCTCCTTGTCCTCCGCCACGGCCCGGCCGATCCAGTCCTGCACACCGTCCAGGTCGGCCAGTTCGCCCAGGACCTGGTGGTCGCGGCCGAGGTCGAAGGGGGCCAGCGCCGTCTTGACCGCCTCCCAGTCCCCCGCCTCGGCGGCCTCCACCAGCGCCAGCACCCGTGTGTCCCCGAGCGCGCGCAGCGTGTACATCCCCTGCTTCTGCCGACGTGGCGCGGCAAGGGCGTACGGATTCGCCGCCGGTCTCTCCGCGCCCCTGCCGAACAGCTTGCCGAACATGCCGCGCCCTCCCCTGGTCCCGCGTGATCGTGAAGGGCAGCATAGGCGGCACCACTGACACCGTTTCCACAGGGTTTTCATCGGCGCTTCACGTACGGGCCGACGGCCGGCGCGACGTGGGCGGCGCCCCCGCGTTCCCCGGTCTCGAAGCGCCGGCCCGCGCTCGACCCGATCTGCCACAGCCAGGTACCGCCGTCGCGGTCGGTGAGTGCGGCCATGGGAAGGGGGCGGCCGGTGGACCAACTGCCCTGCGAGTAGCGCTCGAAGCAGCCGCGGCCGTCGTGATCGTGGGACGACCGGCTCAGCGGGACGACCTGGTCGCGGAAGGGGGCCTGCCGCCAACGGCATTCGGCGAGCCAGTCGTTGTCCGCCCAGTGCAGGGTGAGGCCGTCGACGGTGCCGTCGGAGCCGGTGACACCGCCCAGCGCCAGGGTGGTCACGCTCTCCAGCCGGACGGGGGTGTCGCCGCGGTTGATCAGGCGGACCCGGGCGCGCAGGAAGCCGGCGTCGGCCGGGCCCGCGCCCCGACCCGCCTCCAGGGTGACCTCGGCCGCCAGGCCGGTCACCGGGTCCGCGAGCCGGATCGTCGTCCGCTCCCGGTCCCCCTCCTGGACGGTGTCGCGGTCGCGGTAGGCCAGGCGGTCGCCGATGGCCGTCCCGATGAAGCGCTCACCCGACCACAACCGCCCGTGGCCGGTGGCGGTGACCTCGACGAGGGGAACCAGACAGGCCCGGTCCTGGCCGGGCCCGCCGAGCCGCACTGATCCGGAGGCGTCCACGACGGCGTCCAGCCCGAGTTCCGGGCGCGACCAGATACGGGACGGGATCCGGGATGGTTCGGCCGTGCGTGGTCGTCACTGGGCTGAGCAGAACCTCACGGGCACCACGTACCCCGCGGCCTACGCCGACATCACCGGATCGCCGTCGTACGACTACTCCGCTACTCCGCCTCCGTCATCAGTGGGGCGGGCGCCCTCGTGCCGGGAAACGTCGATTCCCGCGTCACGGCATAACCCGGTACTGAGGGCCACCGCACCGTCAGCAATACGGATTCCTCTTCCGCGAACCAGGAGTGGTCGACTCCCGGTCCCCAGACCACGTAATCTCCTTGCTGTTCCAGAATTACACTGCGTGTGCGAAATTCGACCCGGAAACGGCCGCTGATGAGTACGAGCAGAGCGGTCCGCTTTTCACCCCTCACCCACTGCAGTCGCTCGTCACCACGAGGGTGAATGCCCCATTTCACCTCGACCGCACCACTGTGCCGGGGATCGTCCGGCTCCTTGAAGTGGCCGAGGATCCATCCCCGGTCCAGCGGTGCGTCTTTACCCGCGTTTCCCACATAAACACCGTCGCTCATGCGCCCGGAGAATATCAGCCGCCGTTAATCGGGTTTACGGCCGCTCCGGGCCCGGCATTCTCACGCCGCGCAGGCCCGTATGAACGCGTCGGCGAGTTCCGCGGGGCGGGTGGAGCAGCTCTCGGAACATCTCGCCGGAGTGCGGCGGCGAGTCGTTGTGCAGGTGTAACGGCTCGGCTCGCCGTCCGCACAAGCCCGCGTGCACAGCCGTCCGCCGTCCACCCCGCCTCGCGGGCTCCGGGTGCGACTTCGAGGAGTGGCCGCCGGAGGCCTGTGTGGCCGAAGCCACGTCCGTGGGCAGGAGGCGGGCGTGTTCTTCCGTCCCTGAAGCGGGCTACCGTTTCAGTCCCCCCTTTCCCCCGCATGCGGCTTGGACGGACCTCGGTGCTCGCAGACCTCTCCCCTCTCATCGCGGCGACCACGGAATGGCTGACGCGCGCCTATCCGGCCTGCGGCGGCGCGCTCGCCTCCGCGCTGTGCGAGGTACAGGCCCGCCAGGCGGTGACCGTCTCGGCGTGGCTGTGCTACCCGACGGCGATGGACGCGGGGCTGGTCGGTGTCGCGGGCACCGGCGGCTCGGCCGCGCTGGACCGGATCGGCGGCGCGGAGCCGGAGGGCCTGGCGGACGACTGGTCCTGGCGCAGCTGGGTCGACGAGGTCGTGGCCAGCTGGGCGGCCTGTCTGCTCATCGACCCCGAACTGGCGGCGCGAGCGGTCACCGGACTGGCCGGGAGCGAGCACACACGCGGTACGCCAGTGGAGTTCCGGCGGCTGGTAGCACCCGACGCCCTCGATCGCGAGGCGGCGGTCCTGCTGCGCCACCCCGACCTGCTGGCCCCCGTGGCCGAACTGCACCGAGCCGGCCTGCTGGACCGACTGGGACCGGAGCAGGCGCTCGTGGCCTGAGGCGGCACACACGGCTCGGCCACCCAGCTCGGACGACCCCTTCGCGACCTCGACGGCCTCCATCCCAGCTCGCGCACCCGTTTACGCCCGAACGCCCCTTGGCCGTCCAGACTGGCGCGGCCACCCCGGGCACGCGGTGCCATGAACACGCCCGCTCCCCCGCCCAGGCTCGGCACCGCCCGGACAGCCCTCTCCGTCAAGCCGACCCAGCTCGCAAAAGGCCTACGGCGCCACCAAGCTGCGCCCGGGCTGACCGGGGCGTTCCTCAGACCCCGGAGCCCGTCTGTGCCCCGCAGGAGTCCTCCTGGATGCCGCTCACCGCTGCCGCCAGCTCGGTGGCGATCTCCTCCGGCAGTCCCCCGCGGCCGGACCAGCGCACGACGTGTGCCGCGACGCCGCGCAGCTTGATGTTGGCGTGCTGGGACACCCGCTCCAGGACGTCCCACGCCTGTTCCGAACTCAGCCCGTACACCGCCCTGAGCACCCCGATCGCCTGGTCGACGATGGCGTGGGAGGCGAGTGCGCGCCGGAGCTGGCCGACCTCCTGCTGAAGGGCCGCGATCCTCTCCAGGAGGTGGTTCGGGTCCTGCATGCCGCGAGGACCGATCTTGTCTGTCATGCGCCACCGTTTCGTTGCATCCCACCCACCCTGACTGCCAGGGAACGCCGACGCGAGCCGGTGAACGAAGCACGTCGCGAGTACCTGTCCACAAAACGAAAGCGGCCACGTAGCCTGGAATGGATGGAGACGCTCACATTCGACAGTGACGACCTGGACCGTACCGAGGAGTTCCTCAGCCAGGCCTACGCCAAGATGCACATCGGCAACCGCAGCGCCGAGACCAGCAGCGCCCACATCCGCCGTAACGCCATCGACTCGGTCAGCGTCGACGAGCTCGACCTGGACTTCGACATGAGCTACGCGGTCACCCCGCTGGGCCGCATCTGTCTCTGCGTCGTCCACGAGGGCACCATCCAGGACCACGTCTACCAAGGCGTCGAGGACTCCTTCGGCCCCGGTGACGTGGTGTCGTTCGCGCCACCGGAGCTGCCCTACGCGGGTCGCATCTGCAGCGCCCGCTACAACATCACCATGCTGGACCCCGAGCTGCTGACGCAGGTGGCCGCGGACGCCGCCGACGGCCGGCCGGTCCGGCTGACCGGGCACCGGCCGCACTCGCCGGAAGCGGCCGAGCAGCTGCGGAGCACCATCGGCTACCTGCGCGACCATGTCCTGGCCGTCCCCGCCGTGGCGGATCAGCCGCTGGTCGCCTCCACCGCCGCCCAGCACCTCGCCGCCAGCGTCCTGGCCGCGTTCCCCAACACGGCGCTGACCGAGCCGACCGGTGCCGACCGCCAGGACGCCCACCCGGCCGCGCTGCGCCGCGCGCTGGCCTATCTGGAGGACCACGCCGACCAGCCGGTGACCGTCGCCGAGGTCGCAGCGGCGGCCCATGTCACCGTCCGCGCGCTGCAGTACGCCTTCCGCCGCCACCTCGACACCACACCGCTCGCCCATCTGCGCCGGGTGCGCCTGGCCCACGCCCACCGGGACCTCGTGGGCGCCGACCCGGCCACGGGCACCACCGTCACGGAGATCGCCGCGCGCTGGGGCTTCTACCACCCGGGCCGTTTCGCCGCGCTCTACCGGCAGAGCCACGACCGCTCCCCGCACCGGACGCTGCACTCCTAGCAGCCACTCCCCCCTTCCGGACGCCGCACTCGTAGCACCCCCCTCAACACGGCGTCCACGCACGCCCGTTGACGGCCCGTCGAACACGTCGTTCGGTGGGCCGGACATCGTTCGAAACCTCTTGACGTTGCGCCGCACCCCGATTGACACTCTCGCAACACGAGGTCACACAACCGAAACGACCAGCGCCCCCGGCCGAGGCGCCCGTTACCGGCTCGCTCCCGCATGCCTTGCTCGCCCCCGTGCCTTGCCCGCTCCCCCCATGCCTTGCTCGCCCCCCCGTCAGCCATGCCTCAGCAGGGAACCCCACATGACCGACTTCGCATGTCCGCGCCCTCGCGCGAGACGCCGGGCGGGCCGCCTCGCCGGCCTGGCCGCCGTCTCGCTGCTCCTGGGTCTCGCCGCTCCGCTCTCCCCCGCGCAGGCGGCGGACACCACGGACGTCACCGACGGACTGGCCCTCTGGTACAAGCTGGACGGCGCCTCCGGCACCACCGGCACCTCCGGCACCACCGTCACCGACGCCTCCGGCCACGGCCGTGACGGCACGGTCCACGGCACCGCCGACTGGTCGGCCACCGGCCAGGGGCTCGCCTTCGACGGTTCCGGCACCTACATCAAGGTGCCGGACGACGTCATGAGGGGCATGGACGCGATCACCGTCTCGACGGACGTGCTGATCGACCCGGCGCAGACCACGCCGTACTTCATCTACGGCTTCGGCAACTCCAGCGGCTCCAACGGCAACGGCTACCTCTTCACGACCGGCAACTCGCTGCGCACCTCGCTCGCGACCGGCAACTGGTCGACGGAGCAGACCACCAGACCGGGCGACTCGCACAACCTGACGCGCGGGGTGTGGAAGCACCTGACCTACACCCAGACCGGCACCACCGGTGTCCTGTACGAGGACGGAGCGGAAGTCGGCCGCAACACCTCCGTCACCATCACCCCCGGCTCCATCGGCTCCGGCGCCACCGCCGCCAACTACATAGGCAGGTCGCTGTATTCGGGTGACAAGCCCTTCAAGGGCCGGATCCGCGACTTCCGGGTCTACGACCGCGCGCTCACGGCCGCCGAGGTCGAGCGCCTCGCCCTCCCCGTCGACACCCAGGGCGTCGCCGACGACAAGGCCGCGCTGAGCCTGGGCGACACGAGCGCCGTCACCGCCGACCTGGACCTGCCCAAGGCCGGTACTGCGGGCGGCAGTTGGATCACCTGGGCGAGCGACGACACCTCCGTCGTCTCGGACTCCGGCAAGGTCACCCGCCCCGCCGCGGGCCGGCCCGCCGCCCACGCCACGCTCACGGCGACCCTGCGGAAGGGCACCGTGACCGCCACCAAGGCCTTCGACATCACGGTCCTGCCGGACTTCGACGACCGGACGGCCGCCGAGCAGGCCGCCGAGGGCCTCGTCGTCCACGACATCGACGACGTGCGCGGCAACCTCACCCTGCCCGCCCACGGCGACTACGGCACCGACGTCACCTGGTCCTCCGCGGACGCGGACGTCGTCGCCGCCGACGGCACCGTCCACCGCCCCGCGCACGGCGACGGCGCCACCACCGTCGCCCTGACCGCCACCGTCACCAAGGGCGAGGCGCGGGCCACCCGTACCTTCACCGCGAAGGTCCCCGAACTGCCGCGGCAGGAAGCCCTCAAGGGCTACCTGTTCAGCTACTTCACCGGTGAGGGCACCGACGACGGCGAGCAGGTGTACAACGCCCTCAGCAAGGGCGACGACCCGCTGCACTGGCGGGAGTTGAACGACGGCAAGCCCGTTTTGACCTCCACGCTCGGCGAGAAGGGCCTGCGCGACCCGTTCATCATCCGCTCCCCCGAGGGCGACAAGTTCTACCAGATCGCCACCGACCTCAGGATCTACGGCAACGGCGACTGGGACGCCGCCCAGCGCACCGGCAGCCGGTCCATCATGGTCTGGGAGTCCACCGACCTCGTCCACTGGACGGACCAGCGGCTGGTGCGGATCTCCCCCGACAGCGCGGGCAACACCTGGGCGCCGGAGGCGTTCTACGACAGCCGGCTCGGCGAGTACGTCGTCTTCTGGGCGTCCAAGCTCTACGACAACGCCGACCACTCCGGCGACACGTACAACCGCATGATGTACGCGACCACCCGTGACTTCTACACCTTCAGTGAGCCCAGGGTCTGGATCGACCGCGGCTGGTCGGTCATCGACTCCACGATGATCCGGAACAACGGCACGTACTACCGCCTCTCGAAGGACGAGCGGAACAACAGCTCCTCCACGCCCAACGGCAAGTTCGTCTTCGAGGAGAAGAGCGACTCGATCCTGGGCAGTTGGGACCCGGTCGCCGAGGGCATCGGCAAGGGGGCGATGAGCGCCGCCGAGGGTCCGTTGGTCTTCAAGTCCAACACCGAGGAGAAGTGGTACGCGTTCCTGGACGAGTTCGGCGGTCGCGGCTACATCCCCTTCGAGACCACCGACCTCGACTCCGGCGACTGGACACCCGTCACCGGCTACGACCTCCCGGCCAAGCCGCGCCACGGCACGGTCCTCCCGGTCACCCAGGCCGAGTACGACCGGCTGCTGCGTGCCTACCAGCCCGACCAGTTGGTGGAGAGCGTCCAGGACGTGACGGTGAGGACACGCGTCGGCCAGGCACCGGTCCTGCCGGCCACCGTCGTCGCCACCTACGCCGACGGCGTC
>Ga0182007_10001404_pt1 | contig 12967 bp, 12 predicted proteins | sample Sormic07211113_1_FD_123023 | JGI IMG/M metagenome (GOLD analysis project Ga0182007, IMG submission 123023) | Rhizosphere microbial communities from Sorghum bicolor, Mead, Nebraska, USA - 072115-113_1 MetaG | ecosystem: Host-associated > Plants > Roots > Rhizosphere | place: USA: Nebraska... | reverse complement strand
GTCCTCACAGGGGCAGGGAGGGTTCATGGGCCTGGCGCGCAAGATCCGCACCACCGGGCGGGTGGCCGAGCCCGCGCCGCCGCGCCCGGCGGGCGACGTGCCGGACAAGGCACGTGAGCTCGGCGGATCGGTGCAGGTGCGGTGCGTGGACGCGGGTTCCTGCAACGGCTGCGAGATCGAGATCGCGGCCGCCTTCAACCCGGTCTACGACGCCGAGCGGTACGGCGCCCGTCTGGTGGCCTCGCCCCGCCACGCGGACGTGGCGCTGGTGACCGGCCCGGTGACCCGGAACATGGCCGAGCCGCTGCGCCGCACGGTGGCCGCGATGGGCGAGCCGAAGATGGTGGTGGCGGTGGGCGACTGTGCGATCAACTGCGGTGAGTTCGCGGGCGGTTACGGCGTGGAAGGCGCCGTCGCCGACGTGGTCCCGGTGGATCTGGCCGTGCCCGGGTGCCCGCCGGAGCCGGGCGACATCGTGGCGGCGCTCAGGAGAGTGACCGGGCGGTGAGCGTGATCCCGGCCGCCCTCACGACGGCCACCGTCCTGGGCGGCGCGGGTGCGCTGGCCGGGTTCGGGCTGCCGTACCGACTCCGCGTGCCGGTCGTCGGCGTGCTGACGGCGGGCGTGGGGGCGGCGGGTGGCACGGCGGGCGTGGCCGCGCTCGGCGGCAGCCGCTGGTCGGCCGCCTTCCGCGGACTCCTGCCGCTGGCCGGGGCGCATGTGGCGGTCGACGCACTGGCGGGCCTCTTCATGGCGGTGGCGGGGGCCGTTGTCGTCGCGGTCGCGGTGTACGGCATCGGCTATGCGAGTGGACACGGACCGCACGGGCACCGACGTCAGTGTCCTGACGGACGACCACTGCCTCGTCGTCAACCGTATGCCGGTCACCCTGCACGGCCGGGAGCTGGGCGCCGTGGTCACCGTACGCGACCGCACCGAACTGATCGGTCTGCTGCGCGAACTGGACTCCGTGCGCGGGCTCACCGATGCCCTGCGGGCCCAGCAGCACGAGTTCACCAATCGGATGCACACCCTGGCCGGCCTGCTGGACATCGGCGAACACGAGTCGGCGTACGAGTACGCCATCGAGACGGCCCGCTCCGGACAGGCGCTGACCGAGGCGGTACGCCGGCACATCGGAAACCCCCTGTTGGTCGGGCTGATCGTGGCCAAGACCACGGTCGCCGCCGAACGCGGGGTACGTGTCGTCCTCACCGACGACTCGGCGCTCGGCGACGACCCGCCGCACCTGCACCGGCTGCTGACCATCGTGGGCAACCTGCTCGACAACGCCATCGACGCGACGGCCGAGGCGCCGCCCGGCGACGGCGGCCGCCGGATCCGGCTGACGCTGGTCGAGAGCGACGAGCTCATCTTCGTGCGGTGGCGGACAGCGGTCCCGGCATCGCCCCCGGCACCACTCAATCGATCTTCGAGGACGGCTGGTCCACCCGCCCCGAGCGGGGCACCGCCCGCCGCGGTCTGGGGCCGGCCCTGGTGCACCGACTGGTGCAGCGGCACGGCGGCACCATCACGGTCGGCGAAGGCCCGGGCGCGGTGTTCACGGTCGTACTGCCCCGGCCGGACGCCGCGTCGACAACCGGGGCCCCGCAGCTCATGCCGTCTGTGCCGACAGGAGGTGACCCGCGATGATCCGGACCCTGGTGGTGGACGACGACTTCCGGGTCGGGCAGATCCACAGCGACTACGTGCTCCGGGTGCGGGGCTTCGAAGTCGTGTCCTCGTGCAGCACGCCGAGCATGCGCCGCAGCTCGACGAGGGTCTCCCGGCCGGTGGTCTCGATCGCCTCCAGTGCGCTGCGTGCGTCGTCGGGACGCTCGTCCAGCACCAGGCGGCCGTAGCCCGCCTGGACGGAGATCACGCTCATCGCGTGGGCGATGCCGTCGTGCAGTTCGCGGGCGATGCGCAGCCGTTCCGCCGCCGCCTCACGATCAGCGCGGTCCTGTTCCTGCCGCAGCAGCGCGTGCGGATACCGGCGCCGCAGACCGACCGCGAAGCCCACCGCCCAGGCGACCGCGAAGGGCCACGCGAACGGCACCACGGCCCCGGTGTGTTCGAACCTGGGCAGGGCGGTGGAGACCGCCGCCGCCAGGGCAGCGGCCAGGGCGACCGCGGCGATTCGGGCCGGGCGGAGCGAGGTGACGCAGAAGAGCGCGAAGGCGAGCGGCACTCCGCCCCAGAAGATCGCCTGCGCATGCCATGGCGCCAGGCCGCACACGGCCAGCGACAGTACGGCAAGGCCCTCCGGCCAGTAGGACCGGCACGGCGCCGGGACGACACGCGGCTTCCCCTCCGCAACCGGAGCGTATGCGCCGTGCGGCCCCGCCCACATCCTCCGTGCGCCCTATGCCGTACGGCAGACCCGGGCCCGAAAGAGCCTGCCCGCAGGCAGATGAAGCGCCGACGACATCTGGATGACCAAGGTCAGAGTTGAGGCCCGACCATGTCACCCACCGCGTCCTCGGTCAGCAGCACGGCGGCCATGATCCGCTTCCCCACGGGCTCACGGTGCATTTCGAGGCTGCGGCAGACGGCCGTCACGATCTCCAGTCCGTGTTGGCCGACCCGGCCCGGGTCCGTGGTCTGCACGAGCGGCAGCTGCGGTTCGCTGTCCCACACCGTCACCTCCACCGCCACCTCACCGAGTTCCAGCGTCAGCAGGCACGGGCCCGGCGCGTATTTCTGGGCGTTGGTCACCAGCTCGCTCACCACCAGCTGGACGGCGCCGACCGTGCCGGGGGACACCGTCAGACCGTGCACGTCCTGGAGGTCGGCGAGGAAGGAGCGGGCCAGGTCACGGGCCTCGGCGATCTCCTCGTGCCCCTCCAACGCGACGGCCGCGGAGATCCTGCGCTCCGTCAGCGGCTGCGAACCCTCGTCTTGCCCAGGCAGGTTCATCCATCCGCCTTACGTCCGCAGCGCCCATCCGACCACCCCGGCTACCCCCGAAGTCTCAACACACGCTTCATACAGGCGAAAACCAACTCCCCTACTTCGCCTCCTGCGTGTCGGGCCGGAAAGCCAGGGGCATCGGGTCGTGAACCGGCAGGCCCGAGCGGAGCGGGATACCCCTGCCCCGGGACGCCGGGCTGCGCCGTGGCGTGCCGATGCCCGATCCGGCCGTTGAACCTACGGTGGTGACATGGCGGTGATCAACGGTCGTGGACGCAACGCCCGAGCCCGGACCCGCGCGCTGGACGCGTCGGGTTCAGCCATGCTGTTCGTGCTGTCGGTCGTGGCTTCCTCGATCCAGCCGCACCAGCATCAGTTCCTGTGGCGGTGGCCGGTTGTGGGGATGGCGGCCGTCGGCTGCTCCGCGTTGCTGTGGCGCCGCCGCCACCCGTTCGGCGTACTGGCGGTCACGCTGGGCTGCGGGGTGGTCATTCAGCTGCTCGGTGTTCGGGACAGCCCGTTGGTGACAGGCCCGATTCTGGTGTCTGTCTACAACGTGGCCGTACGGACCAACCGGCGTACCGCCTGGACTGTGGCGGCTGTCTCGGCTGTCGTCCTGGTCGGCGGCGCAGTGCTGCGCACCCCGGCATCATGGCTGGACCCGGGGAAGGCCGCGATGCTGGCGTGGACATCTCTGCCGGCCGCCGTCGGGGACGGGGTGCGCTCACGACGCTCCTACGTGACGGCCGTGGAGGAGCGGGCCGAACACGCGGAACGCACCCGCGAGCAGGAGGCGCAGCGCCGTGTGGCGGCCGAACGCGTCCGTATCGCACGCGACCTGCACGACATCGTCGCTCACCACATCGCCTTGATCAACGCTCAGGCCGGCGTCGCCGTCCATCTGGTGGACCAGCGACCGGACCGCATCCTCACGGCACTGGAGGAGATCCGGGACACCAGCCGCTGCGCACTGGACGAACTGCGGGTGACCGTGGGCCTGCTCCGGCAGTCCGACGACCCGGTCGCGCCTCGGGACCCGATGCCGGGCCTTGCGCAAGTACCGGCTCTGCTGGCGTCGTTCGAACGCGCCGGGCTGGCCGTGAGCCACGCCCTGCATGGCACTGCCGCACCTCTGGAGCCGGCGGTGGACCTGGCCGCATACCGGATCGTGCAGGAGTCCCTGACCAATGTGCGCAAGCACTCAGGAGCCGACCGTGCCCGGTTGTTCATGCACTACCAGCGGGAACGTCTGACGATCACGGTGGAGGACGACGGATCCACCGGACCGCACCAACCTCGCCCGGGTGCCGGTCACGGGCTGATCGGGATGCGTGAGCGGGCCGCCACCATCGGAGGCAGGCTGTACGCGGGGCCCCGCGCCGAGGGGGGTTTCACCGTGACGGCCGAACTGCCGATGCACGCCGGCTGTCCCGACCCGGAGTGGGATCGGAGAGATGGGCATGACGATTCGCGTGTTGCTTGCCGATGACCAGGCCCTGTTGCGGGGCACCTTCCGCATGCTGTTCGACGCCACCGACGACATGGAGACCGTGGGCGAGGCCTCCAACGGGCGCGAGGCAGTCGAACTGGCCGCCGCCAAGCGCCCGGACGTGGTGCTGATGGACATCCGCATGCCGGAGATGGACGGCATCGAGGCGACACGCCTCATCAGTGCGTCGGAGGAGCTCGCAGGAGTGAGGGTGCTCATCCTGACCACCTTCGAGGATGACGAGCACGTCGCCGAGGCGCTGCGTGCGGGGGCGAGCGGCTTTCTCGGCAAGGGCGCGCGCCCCGAGGAGCTTCTCGATGCCGTCCGCACGGTCGCAGACGGCGGGGCCCTGCTGTCTCCGTCGGCGACACGATCGTTGATCACCCGTTTTCTGGCCCAGCCGGATTCACGCCCGACAGCCGTACACGATCGACTGGAGTGCTTGACGCCACGGGAACGTGACGTCACGACTCTCGCGGCGCTGGGCCTGACCAACGACGAGATCGCTCATCGCCTGTTCGTCAGCCCGCTGACCAGCAAAACCCACATCAACAGGGCCATGGCCAAGCTGGCAGCGCGTGACCGTGCCCAGCTCGTGGTCATCGCCTACCAGTGCGGACTGGTCAGTCCGGCGTCCAAGCCGGACCACGCGCACGGGCCCGCGTAGTGCGGTGTTTCGGCCACCCGCCCCGGCGGTAGGCCCGCGGGACATGTACCGCGACCGTGGTAGCCGGAAATCGCTGCGCCAGGACGACGCGCCGACGGTTGTTCCTGGGCGAAGGTGAGACCCGGAACGGAGGTTTCGCCATGACCGAAGCCCACTGCCAGAACCACCCGTCCGGCAAGAACACGGCCCCCGAGGCCCCCGAGGAATGCCACACGGTCTGTGGACCTGTGGCCGATCAGGAACTCAAGACCCAAGCGGCCGGGGCGGCGAGCGCGATGCCCGCGCATCTGTCCCTGCTGCGCGACGCCCTGGCGGGCGACAGCGACCGACACGCCCGGACGTGCGCGGGCACCTGCGGTCACTGCGGTCGCGCCTTGCCGTCTGGCCGCAGGCCGTTCCGTTCGGCCGTGACCAGGCCGATCACGCTGTCCCAATGGGTCAGCAGGACCGCGACGCCCGTCAGCTGAGCGGACCGCGGGGCCCGGCTGCCGCCGACGCGCTCCGGGAGCGCGGCCCCTTCAGGGGGACGAGCCCCGTCAGCAGCAGCACCGCGACGACCGGGATCACACCGGCGCCGATCGGAGCGACGGTCAGCCACCACGTGTCGTTGCCGGTGATTCTGCGGCCGGCCGTACGCACCGCCACGGCGGACATCACGACGAGGAACGCCACCACCCCCGGCACTGACTTGACGGCCCAGGTGATGACCACCGACACCACGGCGAGCTGAACGGCGGCACGCACCCCGGCGACGAGGATCTCCCGGGCCCGGCTCCTGTACGGGTGCGGGTCGAGATGGCACCAGCCCGCGACCGCCGCCGCCACCAGGAGCAGCACGGCGAGCAAAACCCCCAAGGATATGTTGACCGGTATCAAAGACGCCGCGCTCGAAGTCACGTCCCCTCCATAAGGAGCCGCTGCCCGGGCCGGTGCTCGGGCTGAACGCCGAGTCGCTCAGTGCCCAAGCGGCCTATCCGACCGGCCGTCCGCGAAGGACAGGACTAGGGTGACCGGGGGTCACCCATAGGAGGTACACATGGCAACGGCATCAGGGCCAGCCACCCCCGAGTCCGACGTCCTCATCAGCGTCGTACTCCCGGTCTACGGCGTAGAGGAATTCCTCCGCCCATGCCTCGACGCCATCCTCGCCCAGCCCTTCACCCGCTTCGAGGTCATCGCCGTCGACGACGCCTCCCCCGACGGCTGTCCGGAGATCCTCGACGAGTACGCCCGCCGGGATCCCCGCATCCGGGTCCTGCACCTTGCGGACAACGTCGGCCTCGGCGACGCCCGCAACACCGGGTTCGAGCAGGCCCGCGGCGACTACGTGTGGTTCCTCGACAGCGACGACTGGATCGCCGACGGCAGCCTCGCCGCCATCGCCCCCCGGCTCGAGGCGAGTCACCCCGACGTCCTGTTCCTCGACTACGCCCGCTCGCTGCCCGAGGGCACGATCGAACCCAACCCGCGTGCTCACCTCCTGCGCGAGCCCACGCCCCCGGACACCTTCGACCTCGCCGCCCGTCCCAGTGTCCTCGAACTCATGATGACCGCCTGGAACAAGGTCATCCGCCGCGACTTCCTCGCCACCCTCGACGTACGGTTCGGCCGCGGCCTCTACGAGGACCTTCCGGTCACCTATCCCATCCTGCTCGCAGCGGAGCGCATCGCCCTCCTCGACCAGGTCTGCTACTTCTACCGCGAGCGCCGGGCCGGAGCCATAACCACCACGGTCAGCGACCGGCACTTCGACGTCTTCGACCAGTACGAGAAGATCTTCGCTTTCCTCGACGCACACGGCGACGCCTTCGACGCCTTCCGCATACCGCTCTTCGACCGCGCCATGTGGCACTACACCACCATCATCGACGACCCGTCCCGGGTCCCCCCGCACCGCCGCCGCGAGTTCTTCCACCGCATGGCCGCGCACTTCATCCGCTACCGGCCCGCCGGATACGCCTTCCCGGCCGGCGCCCGCGGCGCCAAGTTCCGCCTCGTCGCCCGCGACGACTACCGCCTCTACACCGCCCTCCGGCCGGTCAACCGCCTGCGCCTGCAGGCCCGTCGGAGCGCCGCCACGACCAAGCGCGCCGCCCGCACCACCGTGCGCCGGGCACGCGCGGTGCCCTCATTCCTGTACTACGAACTGCAGCGCCGCCTCCCCCTCGACGACCACCTCGCGGTCTACGCCGCGTACTGGTACCGCGGCTACTCCTGCAACCCCCGCGCCATCTACGAGCGCGCCCGCGAACTCGCCCCGGACATCCGCGGAGTGTGGATCGTCCGCGAGGACGCCGTCGCCTCGCTCCCCCCGGGGGTGGACTTTGCCGTCGAGGGCTCACGCAGCGCCCTGCGCCACCTCGCCCGCGCCAAGTATCTGGTCAACAACGTCAACTTCCCGCACACCATCGCCAAGCGTCCCGGCTCCGTGCACCTGCAGACCCTGCACGGCACCCCGCTCAAGGTCATGGGCCTGGACCAGGAGCGCTACCCCATCGGCGCCAAGGGCATGAACTTCACCCGGCTGCGCGAGCACTCCGCCCGCTGGGACTTCCTCCTCTCCACCAACCCGCACTCCTCGGACACCTGGCAGCGCGTCTACCCGGGCTCGTACGAGCTGCTGGAGTACGGCTACCCCCGCAACGACCGCTACTTCACCGCCGATCCCGAGGAGATCGCCGCGATCCGCAAAGGCCTCGGCATCGCCGAGGGTCAGACCGCGATCCTGTACGCCCCGACCCACCGCGAGTACGCGGACGTCGGCCCCCTCCTGGACCCGGACCGGCTGGCAGCCGCACTGGGACCCGACCACGTACTGATGCTGCGCTCCCACTACTACGACGCCGACGGCAAGCAACCGCAGTCCGGCGGCGGCCGGGTGCTGGACGTGTCGAAGCACCCGGTCGTCGAGGACCTGTGCCTGGCGGCCGACGTGCTGGTGACGGACTATTCCTCGATCATGTTCGACTACGCCGATCTGGACCGGCCGATCGTCGTCTACGCCCCCGACTGGCAGACGTACCGCACCACCCGCGGCGTCACGTTCGATCTGATGGAGCAGCCGCCCGGGGCCGTCGCGACGACCGAGGAGGACCTGACCCGAGTCCTGAGTTCCGGCGAGGCGAACGATGAGGCGGCCCAGCGGGCACGGGCCGCGTTCCGCCGCCGTTTCTGCACGTTCGACGACGGGCACGCCGCTGAGCGGGTGGTTCGACGGGTATTCCTCGGCCAGGACCCGGCGGGCCGAGAGGGAGTCCCGCACGTGGATGATCTCGGTTCGTGAAGTGGGCGGCTGAGCTGCTCGGCTGTGGCCATCGAGTCCCGGCCGAGCAGCTCGCCCGGACACCACGCACCAGCCACGCACCAGCCACGAGACAGGCACGCGGCAGGCACGCGACAGGCGCCCTACCCGGCGGCGCGGCGTAGGAGGGCGTCGAGGGCGCGCTCGAAAGGGGCCAGCGGGTCGGCCTCCGCCGAGCCGAGCAGGCGCCCGCGCAGCTGCGCGCGTTCAGCGGCGAGCGGGTCGGACGCGCTGCCCGCACGGTCGAGGAGCTCATCGAGTCCGACGAGGTCCGGGCCCAGGAGGTGACCTGCCGCCGCTGCCGGGTAGCGCCCCCGGAACACGTCCGGGTCGAGGCCGGCCGGGTTGGTGACGGCGTACGGCTTGTCCGCGGCCAGGAAGTCCGTGACCACGCCCGACACGTCGGCGATGAGTACGTCCGCGTGGTTGAAGCAGTCGTAGAGGCCCGGGCGAGAGCCGGTCGTGACCCGGTGGCGAGTGCCATCGGCCCAGTAGGCGTCCTGCCACTCGGTGAACGCCGCTTCCCAGTCGGCGGCGGGCCCGACGGAGTCCCGGGCGGCCTGCGCCTCGTCGCCGCCGGGCTGCCGCAGCGCCTTGAGCCGGGCGGCGAGCCGCTCGAGCCGTGCGTCGTCCTCGGCGCCGCCGCCGTTCGCCGCCTTGATCAGCGCGAGGATCTCGTCATGTGCTGCCTTCGCCCGCCGGTCGAGGGTGCCGGTGAGCGGGTGCGGCCGGTACAGCAGCCGAATCCGCGGCTGCCGGGCCAGCAGGGTGCGGACGAGCGCCGGACCCATCGTGATCAGCGAGGTCGCCGCCCCCTCGTCGCCGTGGAAGCCCTCCCAGGTGGGTGCGTACAGGACGGTCGGCTGCGGTGCCGCGGCGGTCGTCGTGGTGACGGGCCACAGCGCGGGCCGCCCCACCTCGACGATGTCCGCGTCCGCCACGCCGACGCCCGAGCGGGCGTACCGTTCGCGGCCTGCCGGACCGGCGACCCACACCTCGTCGTAGACCTTGGTGAAGGGGTTGAAGCTGGTGGGCTTGTCGCTGTCGCCGTGGCCGATGTAGACGGAACGGAACTGCGGCATCCGCAGGAGGTGGGTGTTGTTGGCCGCGTTGGCGGCGAACAGCGCCACCCGGGCGCTGGGCACCTCGAAGGCGGTGAGGTCCTTGCCGAGCGGCAGGCAGACCACCGGCCGGGTCGTCACGTCGAGCCGGGGCAGCATCTCACGCTCGCGCAGCACGATGACCACCCGGTGGCTCGTGCGCTCCAGGACGGGCAGCCAGCCATTGAGCTGGTACGCGGACTGCAGGTTGCCGGAGAAGTAGACGACCACCTCGGGCTCGTACTCCTGCACCTGCGCGCGGACGGCGGCCAGCACGCGCCCCTTGGCGGCGAGATGCCTCGACCGCCACGCGGGGACGGCGAGCAGCGCGACGGTGAGAAGCGCCGCCAGGACGGCGGCTCCGGCGCCACCGGCGGCCCAGCGCACACCGGCCTCCGCGGCGACGGCGGCACCCGCGACCAGCGGCAGGTCGACGAAGGTGAGCGGCCCACGGTGCAGGTCCATCAGCCACCGGGCCGGAGCGTCCGGGATCCGGAGCGCGGAAAGATCCACGTTGCGGGTCACGGCGGGCAGCCGCCGGCACCACCACACGTAGAGCAGCAGCCCCGCATATCCCAGCCGCAGCGTCTGCACCGCCAGGAAGCCCAGGACCGCAAGAACGAACGCGCCGCACTGGCTCTCCCCGGCCCGCGCCAGCAGTACCAGCGCCGAGGCACCGCGCAACGCGGATACCGCCGCCACGCTCAGGCCCACGCGGGGCAGCGGCTGCATGCGGCCGGTGACCCGTTTCATCGCGCCGGGCTCCGCGAGGTAGCCGACAGCGGCGCACACGGCGTAGGCCCACCCACTTGGCACGACCGCCGTCACGAACATCCCGAGCAGCGCGAGCGGCAGCGCCACAACCGCGAGGGGCAACTTCTTCAAGATCTTAGCGCGCAGGGGCATTCGACGGTTCTACCAGTACCGCTCCAGCGACGTTCGCGCGGGTGGGGATGGTTTCCCGCGACGGACGCCGGATGGGCGCCCGCTGCCCACCAGAGATCACTGGGATCCCGCCGCCGTCCCGTCCGACGTCGCCCACCAGCACATCAGCCGCCTCCCGTACAAGCTGCGACCACGCGATGCCTCTTGGTCAACCGCGGTGCGAACTCCCGGTACCGGGCCCGAGCCGCGATGACCACGTAGCACCGCTGTACCAGGCGGCTAGCTGCCGTGTCGTCCATGAGTGTCGGCCGCGAGGTGGTCGCAACAAGCGTCCCGCTCGCGTGCGGGGTGCACCGCCCGGGCCCGACCGGCAGCATCCGCGTCCGCGGCGCACTGGGCGCGCTCCGCGCTGTCGACCAGGTGTTCGCTGTCCGAGGCGGCGTTGGCCAGGCTGGCACAGCACAGGGTGAGCAGAAGGGCACCCGCCACGAACGGCAGGGTGCGGCGCGGGGGCGGCGGTGCCAGCAGGGCCCGTACCCGCTGGGGCACCGCCCCGCCGGTCGCGGCCAGGGCGGCAGGGCGTGCGGCGGCCGCGGAGGCGAGGGCGGCCCGTCCGACGGCGCGGGCGACGACCGTACGGCTGCCGACGCGGGCTGCGGCCTCCTCGTCGGCCCAGCGCTCCAGTACGAACCCGCCCGCCCGGGTCAGCGGGCGAAACAGCGGGTTGACGGCCTCGGTGAGCCGCCACACGGCCTGGAAGAGGTGATGACGGCAGCGGAGATGGGTCCGCTCGTGTGCCAGGAGCGCCTCGCGTTCCGTGTCACCGAGGCAACGCAGCATCCCCCGGGACACCACGATCCGCCCCGGCGAGCCGGGCAGCGCGAACGCCTGCGGGGCCTCGTCGTCGAGTACGACCAGTTCGGTGCCTCCGGGCAGCCGGCCGCATTCCCGGCGCGCCCACAGGAGGTGACGGGCCTGCCGTACGGCCGCCGCACCCAGCGACATCAGTCCCGCCGCCAGGGCCATGGCGCTGACAGCCGCGACGGACAGCAACACCGGGTCCTCGGTGCGCAGCGCGGCCACCGACCAGTGACCCTCCTCCGCGACCTCAGGGATCTGCGCGAACCCGGTGAACGCCAGCAGGGCCAGCGAGCCGAGCCAGCCGGTCATCGCCACCAGTGCCGCGCATGCCAGCAACCAGGCCGCGGGCCGCGGTGCCCGGTGCCGGGCCACCTGAGGCGCGAGCACCGGGAGGACGGCGCCGACCACGAGCGGGACGTAGACGCTGATCCTCACCGACTCACTGCCCGTCGTCGTGGCGGCCGGTGTCCTGCTCACCCAGGAGACGCTGGAGCAACTGCTCGTCCTCCCGGGACAGTTCGGACACGAACCGGGACAGCACCGCCTCGCGGTCCGAGCCACGCTCCAGCAGACTGTGCATCCGTACGGCGGTCTCGGTCGCCTCGTCCCGGACGGGCGAATAGGCATTGCCCCGGCCGGCAGGCCTGCGGACGAGCATCCCCTTGCCGTGGAGGCGCGACAAGATCGTCAGTACGGAGGTGTAGGCGAGGTTCCCCGGGAGCCGTTCCAGGACCTGCCGTGCCGTCAGCGGCTTCTCCGCGGCCCACAGGGCGGCGAGGACGCTGCCCTCCAACTCCCCCCGTGCTCTTCTGCCGGTCACCCGGCCGCTTTCCTCGCTCTTGTCGTCGCGCACCTGTGCACCGCCCTCCCACTCGGCTGTCCACCCTACCCGGACCTACTACGACCTGTAGAGCCCGGAGACGGCGGGTCACAACGGGAACTACTACATGTTGTACGAGCCCATCTACTACATGTTGTAGAGTGCGGCCGCCCACTCCACCTCCGGAGAAACGAGCCTCACGCCCCATCTCGGAAGTTCGGTGCGCCCGCGCGCCCTGCCGGCTGCTACCCCGCGTCCGGAGCCGAGCCCGGCGACGGCACGGGCCGACCGCGTCGCGATCGTGTCGGCGAGCATCGGGGCCGGCCATGACGGCGCCGCAGCCGAGCTGGACCGCGGGCTGACGGCCCTGGGTCTGACCGTCGACCGGTTCGATCTGCTGGACCTGCTGCCGGCACACCTCGGACGGCTCGTGCGGGACGGGTACCACCGCATGCTGGTCCAGGTGCCGTGGGCATACCAGCGGATCTACGCCGGCACGGAACGCGCAGGCGGAGGAGGCGTGTTGGCACGGGCCCTGTTGCGCACCGCCGAGGAGCGCCTGCTGGACGCCCTGCGACCCGGCACCGGCGCGGTCGTCTCCACCTACCCGGGAGCCAGCCGCGTCCTGGGCGGCCTGCGGCTGGGCGGACGACTCACCGTGCCGGTCCTCACCTACCTCACCGACTTCTCCGTGCACCCCCTCTGGGTCGCCGACAGCGTGGACGTCCACCTCGCGGCACACGCGGTGCCCGCTGCGCAGTCGCGCGCCGCCGGGGCACAGGACGTCCGCGTGTGCGGGCCGGTGACCGATCCGCGGTTCCGTCCCGGCGGTGCCCGGGAGCGCATCACGGCCCGACGCCGCTTCGGGCTGCCGGACAACTCCCCGCTGGCACTGCTGGTCTCCGGTTCCTGGGGCGTGGGACCCGTCCGG
>Ga0182007_10001402_pt1 | contig 12975 bp, 12 predicted proteins | sample Sormic07211113_1_FD_123023 | JGI IMG/M metagenome (GOLD analysis project Ga0182007, IMG submission 123023) | Rhizosphere microbial communities from Sorghum bicolor, Mead, Nebraska, USA - 072115-113_1 MetaG | ecosystem: Host-associated > Plants > Roots > Rhizosphere | place: USA: Nebraska... | reverse complement strand
CGCCGGTACAGGATTACCTCGATGGCTTCGTGCCGCTGGTGTTCGATGCGGCGTTGACCGCTGCCAACCACCTCTTTTGCCGCCAGGCCGGCGCGCTAGTGGGAAACAGCACTTCGTTTGGCCGATAGCGAGCGAGGCCGCAGGCGGCGGCGATGCGCTGGCGTTGCTGGCCGTGGACAAGGGCTTGCTGAAAACTGTGTTCGCTATGGGCCAAACCCAGCATATAACGCGTACCCACCTGGAATTGTCCGCCGTTGGCTTGCCACCATTTTTCGATTGCCTGCGGATCGGGCCAGGGCAGGTTCTCATCGGGGTCCATCGCGACATTGGGATCTTCAGGGTTGTCGTTCGGGCCCGCATCGAAATCCGGCAGGGTCTGCAGTTCCAGATCAAGCAACGCCAAGTCAGCGCCAGTGATCAGGCTGAAGGCTTCGCCGGCGACCCGGGCAAAGGGCAGGTCGCTCATCTGTTGGATCAACCAGGGCACGCAGACCGGATCGCCCAGCAGCCCAAGGGCCTCGATGCCGATGCGCCGATCCCGGGGATCCTGTACCCACTGGCGTATCCAGGCGATGCTGGGCTCGCGTTCCTGCCAGGCCAGCAGCACACAGAGCGCGCGGTATTGAAATTCGCCCGGTTGTTCGGCGAATGAGCGCAGAGGCTCCAAGGCCTGCTGATCGCCCATTTGGGTGGTGGCCCAGTTGGCCCAGAAGCGCGTGGCGGCGTCTTCATGCTGGCGGTGGGCACGAATCGCCAGCAGCAGGTCACGCCGGCGCAGTTCGCCAGCCGTGCGCGCGGCACGCGCCAGCACGCTGGGGTCGGCATCGGAAAGTCCGGCCAGCAGGGCGGGGCCTGGGTCGTGGCGATGCATGCCGCAGGCAGCGAGGCCGAGGCGGCGGAACAGGGGCTCGGGGGAGGCGAGCATGCGTTCTATCCAGGGCGCGACCCGTTCCCAGTCGAGCCACCCCAAAGCCATCAGGTAGCCGCGTTCGGTTTCCAAGGCACTGCGCAAATGCTCGCTGAGCCGCGACAATACTTTTGCATTGGCCGCCTCGAAGGCCAGTACCACGCAGGCGAACATCTCTCCGATGGCGTGTGGGCCGAGCTGGGCCAGCAGCGTCTCCAGGCCGCCAGGGGCTGCGATTCGCAAGCCGTCGAGGTGGGCGTCGAGGCGGTTATCGAGTTTGTCGAGGTGCTCGATGTCATAGTGCGGGGCGCGCAGGGCATAGTCGCGCAGGACGGCGAGGAAGCTGGCTTCTTCGGCGTGTTGGTCCAGAACAATGGAAGTTACCAGCATGTTGAATATTCCGCCTCCAGCGGTTCTTCTACAGGAACCTTCGAATGACTTGGCCTGCCCTTGGCACGCGTCACTTCATTATCGTTTGCCATTGATCATCGCGGATCAACCCAATCGTTCTCTCCGCGAAGGACCACACCCCTTCGGTGCTGCTTCGAAGCACTGTGAATTGGAGGTCTGCCTCTTCTATGTCCAAGGCGATCAGAGTCTGTCCGGCGACTTTGTCCACACCGGCCAAATGGGCTGCATATATCTGATCGTTATAGGCCGCCACCCCCCAGTAGCTTCTTCTCGTGTCAATCGGCTGAACAATGGACCATTGATCTGCAACGCCGATCAGTACGGTTCCATTCTTGCCAGCAATGGCATAGTGACCGTTGTCCAGCCGACAGATACTGGTAAGACTTGCGTTGCTTGGTAGATCAAGAACGGCCCAGCTTGTACCGTCGAAATGCGCAGCGTAACCATCGGAGGTTACAGCGACCATATCGCTGCGACTGCTTCCGGCGATATCCTCAATGGTCACATCCTGATTGCCAACGCTTAACTTCGGCAGCGTTTCGAACCTATCGCCGAGCAAGCGATAGACCTGGCCGACAGATCCTGCGCAGATCACATCATCACCTAGGATACGAATTCTACGCAGTGGTCCGATGTTACCGACGGCAGCGTTCGCGAAGGGCTTTCGCGAGGCTTTGAGCGCCTCTCTTGTTGTTGGCGATTTCCAGTCGAAACGCACGACTGAACCGTTCTCACCCAAGACGTAAGCGGAGCCGTCAGTCGCGGCATCAACCGAGAGAATAGCCTCTGCAGACAATCCGAACTCAAGCCAGACATCCTGCTTTCTAACGCCAATCCTGTTCTTTGGATTGTCATAGTCGTCGCCAATGGTACAGGCAGCGATGATGATACCCGCGACCGGACTAACACCCTCCTGAATAAAGGCCCCTTCAATAAACTCCGCATCTGATATTCCGTTCATCTTCATTAGATCCCGTGCTTGTTAATCGTCCAATACTATGGCGGCTGGTGGCTGTTTCGCCCTGGGCAGCGGATCGTTGGGTTTCACCGTCAATTCCATCTTCTGGTGACCATTGTCCAACTGCTTTTGCAGGCACTCCTTGTCACATCCTTTGGCTCCGGGTGGAGCATTGACTTTGCCAACCGCCGACTTCGCGCCTATCTCGCAACCGACGGCTAGGGTATAGGCCTTGCCTCGGTTGGCAGGATTAGCGAGCCAAGCATTTCTTTCGACGGTGTAATTGCACCCTACCTGCCCATGCTCGGTACGTTTTGAATGGCTATGGCCCTCCACACAGAGGCAGGGGGCCTTGTCCGATTTATAGTTCGTCGTTGCGTCGGCGGAGCCTCGGTTGGCATGTGCGACGAACTCATTGGATGGAAGCAGGTGGTGGCCTGTCATCGGTTTGCCATCTGCACCGTCGCAACAACGGTTCGGGGTCTTCGGCATAAGCAGGCATTTTCGGCTGCTACAACACTTGTCGCTTTTGTCATTGGCACCAGAGCATTGGGTCTTAATATCGTTTGCCATTGGTTGGCAAGGATGACCAGCGGTATCCATCGCAATTGCATCTTGATAAGGCCAAGGGCCGGTGTTGCTTGTCGATCCGTGGTTATGGGTGGTCAGGTCCATATTTCTCACGACGTTTTCAGCTTCAAACTTCACATTCATCGACCAGGCTGTGAAATAGACTTTCCCTTTGATCTTGCCGGTGATGATCCCCTTTTTTGGAGCGTTTCCAGCCTCATCGCCATAACTTGTCTTGAAATAGCTCTTGTCCTTGAGCATGGCCTCCTTGCCACTGATCTTCACCGTTCGCGTGCCCCTGGTGGTGTCCTTGGCCATGCCGGTGTTGGGGTAGGGGATGGGCACACCGAGCGGGGTGGGTGGGGCCTGGGGCGGGGTAAAGCAGACGTCCGGAAAGCAGGCAATCGACTTGCCGTCGGCCGCCTTGCAGGAAACCTCCATATTGTTGGCGTAGACCTCATTCGCCATTACGCAGCCCTCACAATCTGGTAACTGAGCAATGCGACGGCGCGTTCGCCAGCGTCGTTGCCGAGGTGGCAGAAGATATTCGGTCCTTCGCCATAGCCCTTGCGACTGGCAGCCAGGGCCACGGCGAGCATGGCCGGGCCGATGGCGGCGCCGACTTCGCCAATGCAGTCGGCCGGGTGCCAGAGATGGAAGAACTCCTTGCGCACACGCAGGGTTCGGCTGAGGGCCAGGGAGGCTTCCTTGAAGTAGTACTGCTCGCCGGAGATGTCGGTGAGCCGATAATCCATCTGCTCCAACCCACAGCCGACTTCGTTCAGGGCTGCGCGCACGGCTTGAGTCAGGCCTTCGGCGCGCAGGGGAATGTCTTCGGCCTCCACCGTGGCCTTCTCCATGCCGAACCCCAGGCCGATGCAGGCCAGTTGCGGCTCTTCACGGGCGACGGGGGCCGCCAGCACCACGGCGGCGGCGCCTTCGCCGGGGATAAAGCCGTTGGAGTTCTGGCTGGTGAGCAGGCGCTCGCGTTCTTCGAAGGCGGCCAGGGTGGGTCCGCACAGGAAGGAGTCGACGCCGGCAATCAGTACGTGGCGATGGCCGTTCTGGTAGATCAGCGTGCGCGCATTCAGCAGGGCCACGGCGGCGCTGACCCGACCACGGGCGATGATGTAAGAGTCCGGATGAAAACGCAGGCCCAGTTCGGTTTCGATAGCCTGCAGCAACCCCTTGTCGAGACCGGCGAGGCGGCCGGGGCGCTCGACTTCCGCCAATCCCAGCAGCAACGGGGTCTTTTCCGGGTCAACCCCAGGGGTGCTCTGTAACGCCTCGGCGATGGCGCGAGAGGCCATCTTGATCAGCTTGGTGCGGCCGCGCCAGGGCTGCTCCAGAGGTACGCTGGCGGCCATCAGCCATTCGCCACCCTGGTCGATGAAGCGGGTTTCCTGGAAATTGTCGATGGCACAGCGGATCGCCGCGCAGCTCGCGGGTGCACTGAGGCCGACAGCGCTGACCATGCCGGAGCCGATGATGCAAAGTGCGGTCATCCGTCCATCTCCTCGGGGGCGCGCCTGGCTTTTACCAGGGAGGAGAGCGACGGGTAGTAATCCTTGCCCAGTTCACGGGCGCGCCACCAACCCGTGGACATTGTGCCAACCAGCACCTGGGCGATCTCGAACAGGTTGCGCCGCAAAGGACGGGAAACACGCCAGGTCAGTTGTACCTGGCGCGCGTCTGTGTCGATCAGCAGGGTGTCGATTACCGCCTGCACAGTCTCATGGCCACCTTTTTTCAAGAAGAACGTCACCGGCACCTCCATTTCAGGGATGCGAAAGCCCGCGCGCTCCTGGGGCGTGAGGTTGAGCAGTAGCACGTCCTCGCCGCCACGCAGGTAAGGAATCTGCTGATCGTCAGGGGCTGCCTGGAAGTAGCGACGGTCGAAATCTTGCGGGAGAAACGGAAAGCAGTCGGCCAGCCAGGCCTCGTCGTAGGTACCGGCGAAACGGGCGCGTTGTGGCCAGCTACGACCGATGGGGCCGAGGGCCATGGGGCGGAAATCGCCGGAGGGGCTGTCGATCGGCTTGCCCAGTTCTTCCGTATTCGGCATTGGCTTGTAAGCGACTTCAGCACTGTCGATGCTGCCTGGAAACCAACCGCAACCGCTTGGATTGTCCGGGTAGCAATGACGCATATCCGGATTCTTGGCCATGGGATGGGAGCCTCCGTAGGCCTGGGCATAGGAGATGTCCTGCTGGGTAAAGGGTTGCGGTAAACCGGGAGATACCCCCATTAGCCCCGGTAGCCATTGTCGGCGGCCGAGGACGGAAAAGGCTTTGCTCATCTGCCCGACGCGAATGCCCGCGGCCAGTTGCGTCACGGGCCGCCCGCCTGGGGCATAGGCCTTGCCGCGTACCAGCACATCGCAGAATGGCGTGACCGGGGCGAAGTCCATTTCCTGCAGCGGGGCGATGAGGCCCGGTTCGCCGAGGAAGGTGTCGGCCATCAACAGCGGTTGCTGGGTGTCGGCGAGGGTTGCCGCACGGCCGTCCAGCGGTAAATCAAACGTGCCTTTGGCCACGATCACCAGGGATTCGCGACCATCGGGCTCCAGGCCCTGGGTGTAGGCCGCAAACAGTTTGCTGGCGTTGAGCAGCTCCATGAGTCGACTACCTGTCTAGTTGATCTGCACCGAACCGCCCTTGATGCGGTTCACGCCGGATGACCGGTTCGAAAGATAGGTCCCACGGATCAGCACCTTGCCCTCACGCGTGAGGGTAATGCTCGCCTTACCGCAGCGCAGGACGATTTCCCGCTCTGCGGTGAACTCCAAGCGCTCGCCGTCCAGGTGGGCGACGGCTGGCGTGGCGGTTTGCGGCAGGCGCTGGATGCGACCGATCACCAGCGGCCGGGTCAAATCGCCGGCCTCGAACATCAGTGCGACCTGGGCGCCGATGTCTTCACGGGCGAGCGGGGTGGTGGTGCGCGCGGCGAGGCCCGTTTCGCCGGGGCAGCCAGGGAAGGCCACCACCGGGGCATCTGCCCCGGGCACATCCAGCAGCACCCCAATCACGACGCCATCCACGCGCGCGGGCGTGGCGGTAGAGGAAACGGGGAAATGATATTCAACGGTCATGGCGCCCACTCCGTGGCTAGTTCTGCAGGATTTTCTGGCCTTTGACGACCACGTTTTTGTTGGCCTTGATGTTGATGGCGCCGGATCCGTCGATGGTGATGTTCTTGCCGCTGATCACGATGGTGCCGTCCTTCTTCATGGTGATGCTGGCCGCGCCTGTGGTCAGGCTGATGGAGTCACCAGCGTTGAGGGAGAAGTGCTTGCCCACATCCAGGCTGTCGTTCTGCTTGATGCTCGTGCTGCGGTTCTGGGCGACATCGCGGGACTCGTTCTGGCCGATCTGGGTACTCTGGTTGCCGTTGATCTCGATCCCTTCGTTGCCCTGGACCGTTTCGTTGCGGTTGCCGCTGATGCCGATGGTCTCGTTGCCACCCACGTCCTCGGTGCGGTTGCTGGCGATGCTGATTTTTTCGTTCGCACCGACTTTTTCCGTGCGGTCGGCACCGATGGTGATGGTCTCGTTACTGCCCACGCTCTCGGTGCGATTGGCACCAATAGTGATTTTCTCGTTGCTGCCAACATCCTCGGTGCGGTTCACGCCAATGGAGATGGTTTCGTTGTTGCCGACCTTTTCCTTGCGGTCCACACCGATGGTGATGGTTTCGTTGTTATCGACGGTTTCGGTGCGGTCGTGTTTGACGTGCACGGTTTCGTCGTTGTCGATGGTCTTGCTGCGGTCATGACCGACCCAGTGGGTTTCGTCGTTCTCGACCTCGATGTCCTGATTCTTCTCGGCATGGATAAACAGTTGCTCGGCGCCTTTCTTGTCCTCCATGCGGATTTCATTGAAGTTGGCCGGTGAGCCGCCCTTGCTCGAACGGCTTTTCACCCCGCTCTGGGTGGCGTTGGCCGGCAGCGCATAGGGCACGGTCTGTTCGGCGTTGTAGACGCGGCCGGTGATGATCGGACGATCCGGATCGCCCTCCAGGAAGCTGACGATGACTTCCTGACCGATCCGCGGGAGCTGCACCGAGCCCCAATTCTTCCCGGCCCAGGCCTGGGACACGCGAATCCAGCAGGAGCTGTTTTCGTTGGATTGGTCATGGCGATCCCAATGGAAATGCACCTTGACCCGGCCATACTGGTCGGTCCAGATTTCCTCGCCACTGGGGCCGACCACCACGGCAGTCTGCGGCCCGCGGACAATGGGCATAGGGGTCAGGGGGAGGGGACGGAAGGCCTGGTTGGCATCCATGCAGTCCAGTTCGCTGACGAACTGTTCGGCGATATCCGACTGTCCGCTTTCATAGGCTTCCTGACGGATCTGATAACGGGCGACCACCACGAGGTATTCGCGGTTCTGGTCCGCGCGGTCATAGCCCGTCAGCGTGAACACATGGCCGCAACCCAGCCCGCGAGCGCGACCGCGCAACTGCACACGCTCGAACTGGCTGTGAATAGCCTCGATGCGGGTGCGCGCGTAGTGCTCGCCATCGTTGCTCTGTACGTACTCACCGGGATAGTCATAGAGCGGATGGTCGCCGTTGCTGTGGTTGCGCGGCACGCTGGAGCGCACCTCAAGGCTGGCGCGAGGGCGTAGGAAGTCGTAGTCGTTCAGCGCCAGCGAACCGGGTTGTACTTCCCGGGCCAGTTGCCAGTCGTAGAAATGATCACGCTCGCGCATTTGTCGATCGGGCGGATAAAAGGGCACTGATTCATAGTCCGCCGCGGTGGTGTGAGCGCCATAGGCATCGGCCAATACCAGGACATGCCGCGATTTCTCATGGCGAAAGTAGTAATAGATGCCTTCCTGCTCCATCAGCCGACTGACGAAGTCGAAGCTGGTTTCGCGGTACTGCACGCAATATTCCCACTCGCGGTAACTGCCGCTGAGGCCGTCTTCGAAATCGGAGAAACCGAGGTCGCGAAACACCTGCTTGATGATGTCCGGCACCGTCTTGTTCTGGAAAATCCGACAATCCGAGGTGCGCGTGAGCAGCCAGAACCAGGGACGCAAGCTGATCCGGTAACCGGCGAACTGGCCGTGGCCGGTCAATTGCCGGCAACTGCAGACAATGCCGTGAAAGTAGCGTTTGCCGCCGTCGTACAGCTCCAGGGTCAGGCCCATCGGCTTGCCCAGCAACCGGTCGAACGTGATCGCCCGGTCTTCGGAGGTGAGGTCTAACTCGTAGTGGAACAGCCGCCCCAACTCTTCGCTGCCTTCCATGCTTTGCAGCAACAGCACATCGTCGCCGAGAGGACTGTCGACCTGCACCAAGCGATTGTTTTGCGTGATTGCCATGAACGGCTTCCTGTGGCTCGTATTGGGCGTCAGTCAGCCGTACGGAAGGCGACGTTGTAGTCAGGGTCGTCGCCACAGGAAGGGGCAAGGGAAATCGAGTCCAACAATTGCTGTCTATCCACCACGAAGGTGATCTCCATATCGGCCTCGCAATCCTCTTTATTCAACAGGAACCTGAGGGGTTTCAAGATTTTAAGATAGGTGAGCTAAGGTGATTTATTTAGTTTCTTTAGCTATTTAGTCAATTCCAATAGGACATAAAGGGTGTCACCGACTTCAGTTGCTTTTACTGTGAGTCCAGAGCGCAGCCTTGGCAGCCGCGTAAGCGGTCGTTGTTTCAGGCAGCGGCAGCCGGCTCTGAATGGAAGGCAGTCATCGCGGCGGCGCGGGTACACAACGATGTGCGGCCGCGACCCTCGAAGCCCTGACGCCAGGGTTGATTTGAAGCACTTTCTGGACGATGGTTTTTCCAGCGACGGGTTCAGACGCTGCTCGATTCTGACAGGAATGTCAGGAAGCGGTCAGGTTCAGGACACCTTTGTTCTGTAGTCTGGGGAATGGTGCACACAGCCTGTCCAGGATCCTTGAGAGATGGATAAAAGTCTGTCTCGACCCGTGCCGCTTCTACGGAGGAGTTACCCGATGCGTTTGCTCATCGTCGAGGACGAAGAAAAGACGTCCTCTTATGTGCATCGTGGCTTGAGCGAGCTCGGCTACATCGTTGATGTCGCGACTAACGGCATCGATGGCCTGCACTACGCGCTGGAAATGGATTACGACGTCGTTATCCTGGATGTCATGTTGCCGGGCAAGGACGGCTACGGCGTGCTGCAGGGCTTGCGCCTGTACAAGAAAACCCCGGTCATCATGTTGTCGGCAAGGGGCACGGTGGATGATCGCGTCCGCGGGCTGCGAGAGGGCGCCGATGATTACCTGGCCAAACCCTTTTCATTTGCCGAACTGGTCGCGCGCATCCAGGCATTGATCCGGCGTTTCGCCGACGACACGGCCGACCCGACGCACTTGCGCATCGATGACCTTGAGGTCGACCTGCAAGCGCGCAAGGTCACCCGGGCCGGGGTGCGGCTGGACCTCACGGCCAAGGAGTTCTGTCTGTTGAGCCTGCTGGCGCGGCACCAGGGCGAGATTCTTCCCAAATTGATGATCGCCGAGCAGGTCTGGGACATGAATTTCGACAGTGACGCCAACGTGGTCGAGGTTGCGATCAAGCGTGTGCGAGCTAAAGTGGATGCGCCTTATCCACGCAAGCTGCTGCATACCGTTCGTGGCATGGGCTATGTACTGGAAAGCCGCGAAGCCGATGGCAGACAAAATGGTACGCCATGATGAAAGGATCGATATCCAGGCGGCTCGGCCTGATGTTTGCGCTTTCGGTCATGCTGATCACCGCGGTCAGTGCGACGCTGTTGCGCTGTTCCTTGAAGCAATCGCTCGAGGATCAGATGCAGAACGAGCTGATCCTGCGCCATTCCGTACTCGATCCGGTACTCGCAAAATATGATTCGCCGGCGTTCTGGGTCGGCTTGCGTGAGAAGCTGGATGGCCTGACTCCCACGGACGAGCGGGTGCGTTATTGGGTGCTGGTCGACGACCCGGCCTACCGTTATGGCGGGGCCATGCCGGACGGCCAGGACTGGTCGAAGCGCCCGGATGGATTCTCCACGGTCGAGATACCTGACCGGGATCGCCCCATGGTCCTGCTGATCAAGACCATCGCGGCCATGGGTAGCCGGCCGGAGTTGCGCTTTATCGTGGGAATCGATTCAACGCCGTTCATGAAGACCTTGGACCAATTCACCAAGACACTGATCCTGATTTCGGCGCTGGGCGTTGTGCTGGTTGCATTGCTCGGTTACTGGATCGCGCGTTTTGGCCTGGGGCCCGTCAGGCGCTTGAGCCGTCAGGCCAACAGCCTGCCGCCGGGAGATTCGAAGCAGCGACTGGACACCGAGGCGCTGCCAAGCGAATTGCAGGAGTTGGCGGTGTCGTTCAACGGCGCACTGGCTCGCCAGGAGGCAGCCTGGTGCCAGCTCGAAGGGTTCAATGCCAATGTGGCGCACGAGCTGCGAACGCCGCTGACCAACCTGATCGGGCAGACCCAGGTTGCGTTGGCCCACGGGCGGGACGTGAATGAGCTTCAGGATCTGTTGCAGTCCAACCTCGAAGAACTGGAACGGATGGGCACCATCGTCAATGACATGCTGTTCCTGGCGGGCGCCGAGAGTGGGCAGCGGGCAACCGAGCTCAGTGATGTCTCCCTTTATGAAGAGGCGTCGAAGACGGTGGAATACCTTGAGCCTGTCTTGCATGACAAACAGCTGAACGTGGTGATCAAAGGCGACATGCGCGTATGCATCGACCGACGCCTGTTTCACCGCTCCCTCGCCAATCTGATACAGAACGCGGCGCGATACGCGGTGCCGGAGAGCGTCATTATCATCCGCCTGGAAAGCCATGGCATGCAGGCCCAGGTGAGCGTTTCCAATGCAGGCGAGCCTATCGACAACGTGCACCTGGAGCATTTGTTCGAACGTTTCTATCGCGCCGACGCCGCCAGGGCCCGGAGCGACGCGCACCATGGCCTGGGGCTTTCCATTGTGCGGGCCGTGGCGTCCATGCACGGTGGACGAGTGTTTGCCCATAGCAAGGATGGGCTCAATACCTTCGGATTTTCCCTGACGAGCCAAGCGGCGCGCTAGTTGCGTCTTAGCGAACGCCGGTGTTTCCCCAACATCGGCGTTTGACATCTTCCTGTCAGTCAGCAGTCACCTTGACGTCAGTGTCTCCCTCCTAGAGTGCTACGACCATCCCGGTAAAGGTAGTCGTGGAGTCCATCATGAATATCCAAAACCTGTCGATCGCCAGTCTGCTGGCCGTCATCACATTGAGCGGTTCACCTCTGTTCGCCAAAGAAAACACGGAACCACCGGCTTACGAATATGGCATGCCGCTGGACATCGCCCGCGCCATTCGCATCGAGGCACCGAGCTCGCAGGTGTGTGAGGTTGTGCGGGCAAAAATGACCTATGTGGATTCGCAAGGGCAAACCCGCCAAGTCAGCTTTCTGCAACTGGCTGAGGCGTGTTCCATCCAGTGATCGCCGGTCGTGTCGGTTCATTGTTTCAAATAGAGGATTCAACCATGTGGAACACAACAACCTCCGCAATCGGCGTTCTGAACACCATAAACCCGTTGATGAAATTGGCCCGGGCACTCGTCGCCGGTGTCGCGCTGCTCAGTGCCGTAAGTGTCGAAGCGACGGCTCGTGTCGCACCGAAACCCGACTGGTCGACCAACGACATGCCGTCCCAGAAGGGCCGAATCGTCTTGGTCACCGGCGGTACCAGCGGCATGGGTTATGAGGATGCGCTAGCACTTGCCCGTGCCGGCGCGCAGGTGATTATCGCTGCTCGCAATCCAGAGCGCGGCGCACAGGCCATTGCACGCATTCAACAGGCGGTGCCCGATGCCAAGGTGCAGTTCGAGGTCGTGGACCTGGCCAACCTTTCATCCGTGCGCGACCTGGCCCAGCGTCTTAATCAGAGGCTGCCGCGCCTCGACGTGTTGATCAACAATGCCGCCATCATGGCACCGTCCGAACGAGGTACATCAGCCGATGGTTTCGAACTTCAGTTAGCAACCAATTATCTGGGGCACTTCGCGCTGACCGGCCTGCTGGTGCCGCTCCTGCGTCAAAGCCAGGACGCCCGCGTGGTGAGCCTTTCAAGCATTGCGGCGACCCGTGGCGCGATAAACTTCGATGACCTGCAGGCCAACCAGAAGTACGACCCGTATGCGACATACGCGCAATCGAAACTGGCCATCCTGCATTGGGCGTTCGCGTTGCAGCGGCGCAGCGATGCCGAAAACTGGGGCATTCGTAGCATCGCCGCGCACCCCGGCGTTGCCGTAACCGAGTTGGTTGAACGCGGCCCCGGCCTCAACAGTGAATTCGGCCAGCGCTGGGCCCAGGACCGCGACGCCTACCACTCAGCGGCACAAGGGGCGTTGCCCACGCTGTATGCCGCCACCGCCGCGCAAGCCGTCGGCGGCGCCTATTACGGCCCGACCGGAGACCAGGAAAAACGCGGCCCGCTGGGCTTCGCCAAAACGCCTGCCGCGGCGACCGGGGAGGCGGATGCAAATAGGCTTTGGGCCGTCTCCGAATGGCTGACCGGTGTCACCTACCCCTGATGCAACCTTGGGCGCGGGTGTTCGTCCCGTGCCCACCCTCTGGCCTGTTGCCGCCTTCCTGGAGCTCCCATGAGTACGCCTTCCTATCTGCATCGGCTGAGCCTCGCCCTTAACGCCCGCGACGGTGAGCTGCGTCCGGCACTGTACGGATTCCTGCTGTTCCTGTGCCTCTTTACCGGTTACTTCATGCTGCGCCCGATCCGCGAATCGATGGGCATCGCCGCGGGCGTGGAGAATCTGCAATGGCTGTTTACCGCAACTTTCCTGGTCATGTTGGCGGCGGTTCCGATGTTCGCCTGGCTCAGTTCCCGGGTACCGCGCTTGCGCCTCATCGACTGGGTGTATGGCTTCTTCGGCATCAACCTGCTGATGTTCGTCGAATTCTTCCAGTTCCAGCCGGACAGTGTCTGGCTGGCCCGGGTCTTTTACGTCTGGATCTCGGTTTTTAACCTGTTCGTCGTGTCCGTGGCCTGGAGCTTGATGGCGGATGTATTCGACAGCGAGCAGGCCAAGCGTTTATTTGCCTTCATCGCTGCCGGCGCCAGCATCGGCGGTCTGCTGGGGCCGGCCCTGAGCGCGCT
>Ga0182007_10001400_pt1 | contig 12976 bp, 10 predicted proteins | sample Sormic07211113_1_FD_123023 | JGI IMG/M metagenome (GOLD analysis project Ga0182007, IMG submission 123023) | Rhizosphere microbial communities from Sorghum bicolor, Mead, Nebraska, USA - 072115-113_1 MetaG | ecosystem: Host-associated > Plants > Roots > Rhizosphere | place: USA: Nebraska... | reverse complement strand
GTTGCATGCGGCCCGGTCCATGGCGCGCCAGTCCGGCGATGCCTTTTCGTGGGCCAGCTATCGACAGCGGGCCGGAGAGTTGTTCGAGGAATTTGTTCAATGAGTACGACCGCCTCCTTCTCGTACGCAGCGGCGCGGCCGGCGTCGATGACCCGTGCGGGCAAGGCCTTCATCGCGGTGTTCCTGATCGTCGTGCTGGAGGGCGCGGTGCGCAAATGGGTGGCCTCGTCGGCCACCTTGCCGATGTTGCTGGTGCGCGACCTGCTGGCCATCTACGTGATCGGCTATGCCCTGCGCAACGGCGCCCTGCGGCGGCAGAAGGGCATCACCCAGGCACTGCTCGCATGGTCATGCCTGGTCATCGCCTGGGGCTTGCTGCAGCTCGTCGTCGGCGAGAGTTCGCCGACAGTGCTGCTGATCGGGCTGCGCTTCTGGCTGCTGTACATCTGGTTCGGGGTGGCCGCCGCCGCCACGATGAACGAAGCCGACTACCGGGCTGCGCTGAGGGTCGCGGCCTGGAGCTTGCTGCTGATGGCCCCGCTGGCCGTGCTGCAGCATTTCTCTCCTCCGGGCGCACGCATCAACAACCAGATCGACGGCGATGAGTCCGACATCTTCCTGGTGATCGCCGACGTCGTGCGGACCACCGGCACCTTCAGCTTCACGGCCGGCTTCACGACCTACCTGGCGCTGATGGCGCCGCTGGTGTTCGCGGTCGTCGGGGCGCGCAAGCGGCCCGGGCGCCAGACGCTGTTCGCGGCGGCGCTGTTCGCCGCCTTCGTGGTCTCGAGCATGGTGAGCGGCTCGCGCGCCGCCGTCATCCTGTCCGGCCTGGTGATCGTCGCCTACTTCATCGGCCGGCTCTTGCTGGCGCGGAGCAAGTCCAGGACCGGGGCGATCGTGGGCGTCATTGCCGGGATCCTGCTGCTCGCCGTTCTGCTCTACGCCTTCCGCGGTGCGATCGCCATCACCGAGCAACGGTTCCAGGAGGCTGCCGAGGTCGAGACGTTCTGGGGCCGCATCTTCACCATCTTCATCGGCCAATCCGTGGCGTTCGACAACTTCTCCTGGATCGGCTACGGCATCGGACTGGGCTCCAACCTGGCCAACTATGTGCGCACCGGCAGCACCGGCGCCTTCGCGCTGGCCGAGGTCGAGGCCAGCCGGATCCTGCTCGAGGGCGGCCTGATCGGCTACGTGTTCACCGTCTTCAAGGTGGGCGTCATCGTCATGGGTGTCCGCAAGGCCTGGCGACTGTCGAGGCGCCTGCACTCGGCCTACCCGATCCTGCTGTGGGCGGTCGTCACGCTCGCGCTGTTGACCTGGTCGGCCATCGGCCAGCTGACGGCCCACGGCCTGCTGGGACTCATGCTGGCTTTCGGCCTGCTCGTGTTCCGGCATCCGACGGTCGAGTTCTTTGCTCCTCGCCGTCCATCCGCGTGAAGTTCCTCCATCTGATTCCCAAGGTCGATCCTCGCGCCGGCGGTGCGATCGAGGGCGTGCTGCGCATCCATGAGGCGCTGGTCGCGCTCGGCCACGAGAGCGAGCTGGTGTCGCTCGACGATCCATCGGCACCCTGGGTTCGCGAGTGCCCGGCGCCGCTCCACCCGCTGGGCCCCTCGCGCGGCGCTTACCAGTACAACCCCGATGCGGTCGCGTGGCTGCGCGCCCACGCCGGCCGCTACGACGCGGTGATCGTCAACGGCCTTTGGCAATACGCCAGCTTCGCGGCCTGGCGGGCCTTGCGTTCGGCGCCCACGCCCTATTTCGTCTACACCCACGGCATGCTCGATCCGTGGTTCAAGCGACGCTATCCGCTCAAGCACCTGAAAAAGTGGTTGTACTGGCCCTGGGCGGAGTACCGCGTGCTGCGGGATGCGGCGGCAGTGATCTTCACCTGCGAGGAAGAACGCCTGCTCGCCCGCCAGTCCTTCTGGCTCTACCGCGCCCGGGAGGTGGTCGGCTCGTACGGCACCTCCGAGCCGCCTTCGGATGCCGCCGGCCTGAGCGAGGCCTTCCTGGCCCGCTTTCCCGAGCTTCGGGGCCAGCGCTCGCTGCTGTATCTCGGGCGCATCCACGAAAAGAAGGGCGGCGACCTGCTGGTCGACGCATTCGCCCGTGTCGCTGCCGATTCGCCGGAACTCCGACTTGTGATGGCCGGGCCAGGCGACGAGCGCCTGGTGGCGCAACTTCAGAATCGCGCCGCCGAACTCGGCGTGGCAGGGCGGATCACCTGGACCGGCATGCTGCAGGGCGACCTCAAATGGGGCGCTTTCCATTCGGCGGACGCATTCTGCCTGCCCTCGCACCAGGAGAACTTCGGCATCGCCGTGGTCGAGGCGCTGGCCTGTGGCAAGCCCGTCCTGATCAGCGACAAGGTGAACATCTGGCGCGAGATCGTGCAGGACGGCGCCGGCCTGGTGGCCCCGGACACATTGGCCGGCACGGTCGACACGCTGCAGCGCTGGCTGGCGCTGACGCCGGCCGAGGCCGCGGCCATGCGGCTCGCGGCCCGGCAGTCGTTCCGCGATCGCTTCCAGGTCGAGCAGGTGGCGCAAGGGCTGGTCCGGATCGTGAGTGAACGAGCGCCGGGGTCGGGCAGCGCTGCGCCGCCGCCCGATCCGCGCCCTGCCAAGGCTGCCATGCTGCCCGAGGGTCAATGAAACTTCTCGTCTACGGAATCAACTTCGCACCCGAACTGACCGGGATCGGCAAATACACAGGCGAGATGGTGGCCTGGCTCGCGGCCAGGGGGCATGAGGTCCGCGTCGTGACAGCCCCGCCCTACTACCCGCATTGGTCGGTCCGGCCGGGCTACAGCGGATCGCGCTACGCCCGCGAGGACTGGCACGGCGCCACCGTCTTTCGCACCCCGCTGTGGGTGCCGCGCAAGGTGACCGGGTTGAAGCGGCTGGTCCACCTGGCGAGCTTTGCGCTGTCGAGCCTGCCCGCGCTGCTTGCCCAATGGCGCTGGAAGCCCGACGTCGTGTGGGTGACCGAGCCGCCGCTGTTCTGCTCGCCGGCGGCGCTGGCCTTCGCCCGGCTGCGCTCGGCGAAAGCATGGCTGCACATCCAGGACTACGAGGTCGACGCGGCGTTCGAGCTCGGCCTGCTCAAGGGCGACCGCGTGCGTTCGATCGTGGCCGCGACGGAGCGCGGCCTGATGCGGCGCTTCGACCGCATCTCGACCATCTCGTCGCACATGATGGAGCGCGCCAGCAGCAAGGGCACCGAAGCCGAGCGGCTGGTCTCGCTGCCGAACTGGGCCGACGTGTCGGCGGTGCAGCCACTGCGGGCGGCCAGCCCCTATCGCGCCGAGCTGGGCATCGCGCACGATGCCGTGGTGGCGCTCTATTCGGGCAACATGGGCGCCAAGCAGGGCCTCGAGCTGCTGGCCGAGATGGCGCAGCTGCTGCAGGGGCGGCCTGGTCTCGAGTTCGTGTTCTGCGGCAACGGCGCCGGCCGCGCCGACCTGATGCAGCGCTGCGAGAAGCTCGCGAACGTGCGCTTCCTCGACCTCCAGCCGGTCGAGCGCCTGGGCGACCTGCTGGGCCTTGCCGACATCCATCTGCTGCCGCAGCGCGCGGATGCTGCCGACCTCGTGATGCCGTCCAAGCTCACCGGCATGCTCAGCAGCGGCCGCCCGGTGGTCGCCGGCGCGAGGCCCGAAACCGAACTCGGCAAAGTCGCTTCGCAATGCGGCATCGCCGTGGCCCCGGACGACGCCCGCGCCTTCGCGGATGCGGTGCTGACGCTGGCCTCCCAGCCCGATCTGCGCCGCGAACTGAGCCTGCGCGCCCGCGCCTTCGCCGAAGCCAACTTCGACCGCGACGCCGTGCTCGCCCGTTTCGAGAGGGACCTCGAAGCCTGCATCGGCATCCCCACAACAAAAAGAGCCGGCGAAGCCCGGCTCTAGCTGGTGAAACACCGCGGAACCGGCTTTGCCGGGCCGCTGGTGTTGCCCCCGGTAGGGGGCTGAGGAGCCGCGGCTCCAAGCCTGCCTGCGCAGGCTTGGACTGCTCCGAAGGGCCGCTGCCTCTGGCAGCGACTCGAGGCGCCCGGACACGAAGTGCCGGGCAACCTGGGGGCGAGCTATTGCTCTTCGGGCAGGATGCTCTCGTAGTTGTAGCTGGTGTAGCGGTAGCGGCCGTACTTGTAGGCGGCGTAGGTCCTGCGATTGACGTTCATGCCGTTCAGCAGCACGCCGGTCGCCGCCTTGCCGCCCATGGCCAGGCGTCGGGTGCTCTCCTTCAGCTCGCCCATCGTCGACAGGTTGGCGCGCGCCACCAGCAGCACGGTGCCCACGTGCGTCGCCACCGTGCTGGTGTCGGCGGCGACCAGCACCGGCGGCGCGTCGATGACCACCAGGTCGTACTGCTCGGAGAGGCGTTCGAGGTTCGACTTGAACGAGTCCGACACCAGCAGCTCGGCGGGGTTGGGCGGCAACTGGCCAGTCGCCAGGAAGTCCAGGCTGGGCACCACCTGGCGGTGCACGGTCTGCTGAATCGTCAAGCTGCCGGCGATCAGCTCGGACAGGCCTCCATGGCGCTGCAGGCCGAAGTACTGATGCGTGTGGCCGCGCCGCAGGTCGGCGTCGATCAACAGCGTGCGGCGGCCGGCAGCGGCCATCAGCGCGGCGAAATTGGCGGCGACGAAGCTCTTGCCCACGCCCGGCGTCGGTCCGGTGATGAGCACCCGGTTGTTGGGCGATTCGAGCATCGCGAACTGCATGGCGGTTCGCAGGCTGCGCAGGCTTTCGACGGCCGGATCGTCGGCCTTCTCGATCGTCAGCAGGCGCACCCCGGTCGCGCCGCTCAGGCGCCGCGCCGCGATCGCCTCCTGCGCCGGGCTCATGGGAATGGTCGAGAACACGGGCAGGCCGATGTCGGCCTCGACCTCGTGCGGATCCCGCAGGCGCTGCTCGATGAAGGCGTTTCGCAGGAAGGCGGCGCAGATGCCGAGGAACAGGCCCAGTGCCAGCGCCGAGGCGACGATGACCTTGCGGTTCGGCTTGATCGGGTACGACGGCGGGATCGCCTCGTCGAGCACCCGGACGTTGCCCACCTTGCCCTCCTTGACCAGCCGCAGCTGCATGGCGTTGTTGAGCAGCGATTGGTAGAGCTCGGTGTTCACCTTGACGTCGCGCTCCATGCGCACCGCTTCCTGTTGGAGGGCCGGCAACCCCTTGATGCGGATCTGGACGTTGGCGATGTCCGAGCGCAGCGCCGCGATCTGGCCATCCAGCGTCTGCACCAGCGGGTGATTGGCGGTGAAGCGCGCTTCGAGTTCCCGCCGACGCTGCTCGGCGTCCAGCAATTTGCTCTGGCGGTCGACCGCCTGGGCAAGGACCGACGACGCCTCCTCGGTGAAGGAGACCATCCCCTTCTGGTTGCGGAAGCGGTTGTAGGTTTCTTCGGCCGCTTCCATCTGGCGCTTGTACTGGGGCAGCTGGACATCCAGGAAGGCGAGCGTCTTGCGCGCTTCGGCCGCCTTGCGCTCGACGTTCTGCAGCACGTACTGCTCACCCACGGCATTCAGGACCTGTGCCGCCCGGTCGGGATTGCTGTCCTGCAGCGTCACGTTGATGATGCCCGAGGACTTGCCGCGTTCGCTCAGCCCGAGCCCGGCCTGCAACCCCAGCGCGGTCGGCAGCGTGCCGAGGCGCTGCAGGTTGAACTCGGCGCCCGGCTTGCCGGCCAGCCGGCTGATCGTGAGCTCGATCGGCCCGGCCGCCGTCTGCGCCTTCAGCGGCGCGCCGACCGTGCCGCTCAAGGGCTTGGACAGCATCGGGGAGGCCAGCGTGTACTGGCCGCCTTCCTGGGCGGTCACCGTGAAGAGCGAACCTTCCAGCGATTTCGGAACATCGAACTGCGACACCTCGATCAGTTCCCGCCCCGACACATAGCCGCCGAAGCCGAGGAATCCAGGGTCGGAGAGCCCCGTCGATCGCCGCGCCAGCCAGCCGCCGACATAGGGGACGTAGCGGGGACTGGCCACGATGTAGAGCTTGATCGCCTCGACCGCCTTGCCGGCGATCATGCGCGACCGGATGATCTCCATTTCTGCAGAGCCCGGCGTCTTGACGTCGAACAGCGCGCCGCCGGCTTCGCTCAAGATCCCCTTGCTGCCTTCGGGATCTTCCACCTGAATCACCAGGGTGGACTCGTAGATCGGCCGCTCGAGGAGCGCATACACCACGCCGCCCAGGAAGACGACCAGCGTGATGAAGGCGATGAGCCACTTGTTCGCCACCAGCACTTCGATGTAGTGCCCGATGTTGAAATCCTGCTCCTCCGCCGTATCGAACGAACTGGGATTGGATTTGGGGGTGAGTGTGGAATTCATCGACTGGATACTCTTGAAATGCGTTGGACCCATTGCTGGGTGCCGTCTTCGATAAGCGTCAGCGCACGCTCGAAAGAGGCGCGACCGGCACCATACGGGTCCGGCACGTCCTGATCGCTGAACTCACACAGGCGAAATACCTTGCCGGCGGCAAAAAGATAGCGCTCCTCGACCGACCGGCGCTGCTTGCCGTCCATGACCAGAATCAGGTCGGCGCGCTGGCAGGCATCGAGGCCGATCTGCTTCGCGCGATGCGATTCGATGGAGATGCCGTGCTGGCGCATCAGGTCGCGCGCGATCTCGTCCGCCGGCTCCCCCACCATGGCGGCCAGCCCTGCGGACGCGACCTGCGCATCGGGCAGCGCCGCGGCGAGCAGGCCTTCGGCCATCGGACTGCGGCAGATGTTCCCGATGCACACGACGAGGATGTTCCGGATGGTCACGATCGGTCCGCTATCGGCTGCCGGAGGTGCTGCCGCCGCGATAGAGATACGAATACCCGTACGAGGTCGATGGCAGGATCAGGTTCAGCACCCGGTTCCACTGCACCAGCGGCACCGGATCGACATAGACCACGTCCTTCGGCCGGAGGGCGAAGCCATCGGCCATGGCGATGGCCGTCGGCGTGCGTGCGTTGAGATGGAAGATCGACTGGCCGCCCTTCGCTTCGTTGCGGATCACATAGATCTGCAGCGGATTGGCCGTGTTCAGGTTGACGCCGCCCACCTCGATCAAGGCATCGCTCAGGCTGAGCCGGCCGTTGCGCATGAGGACGCCCATTTGAGTCGTCACCTCACCCATCACCACGACCTTGCTTTCTTCGCGGCTGCGCACGTACAGCATGTCGCCCGGCTTCAGGGGAATGCGGCTGGGGTCGATGCCGGCATCCGCCATCGCCACCAGATTGAGCTGCGTCATCTTGCCGTCGCGCGTGAGCATGATGGCGGAACGGTCGCCGTTGGGAGACACGCCGCCGGCGCGATTGAGCGCCTCCGCGAGCGTCATCGGGATGTCGCTGAAGAGCATCAGGCCCGGTGTCCGGATCTCACCGTCCATGTAGGCGCGCTTGCTGCGGAAGGCGTTGACGCGCACGCTCAGCTGCGGGTCCCGGTAGACGCGCGACAGGCGCTTGACGAGGGCGGCCTCCGCCTCCTCGATGGTCATGCCCGAGACCACCAGCGAACCGATGTACGGAAAGCTCAACTGGCCCGTGGCCGAAACGATGTAGCCGGGCGCAGCCGCCACGCTGGCACCGTCGCCCCCGCCAGAGGGCGGGGCGCCCGAACTGTAGGAAATCTCGGGGTGGTCCAGGACCGCGATACCCAGGACGTCGCCGGGCCCGATTCGATATGGGCCGGTCTCGCCGACCAGCTTCATGACTTCGGGACCGAGCGTCGTCGCCTGGGTGGCCGCGCGTTGAGCCCGGATCAGTTCGGGGGTAATTTCGGTCAAGGCACCCGCTGGCGGCGGATCGATGTCGGCCGTGGAAAAGCCCGAAGGCGAAACGGCCGACGCGGCATCATTGCTCGCTGAACTGAAGCCCGGCGCCAGCGGCGCACAGCCTTGAACCAGCAAGCCCACCGAAGCCAGCAGCGCGACATGTAGTAAAAAATGCTTCAAGTGCAGCTCCGCATCGTGACCCTGGAATGAATACTTTTGCAAACAGTTACGACTGTACATCAGTATGGGCGCGGGTTTCAAACCCTTTGTCGGCTTAGAGCATAAGGCAGAGAAATTGTCCTACACGATGCTGAAATAGCACGATTCCGGGCATTTTCCAAGCCGGTGCAATCTTGCAATGCAGCAAGACCCGGCTTCGGGTGCTATTGATTCAATAGCAGCAGAACCAACAGCAGCAAGCCGCGCTCAGGGGGTCTCTGTTTGGGCCGCACGTTTCCAGGCGGCCGATGCCTGGTCGGCGTCGTCGCGCGCTTCGGCCAGTTGCGCCAGCGCCTGCCATGCCCTGCGATGTAGGTTGGTGTCCTGCAGGGCCAATCCGGCCTGTGTGAGCAACTGTTGCGCCTTGCCCCACAGCTGGCGCTTCATGCACGCCATGCCGGCCAGGTACTGCAGGTTGGCATCGCGCGGGTTGTTCCGCTGCGCGGATTCGATGCGTGCCAGCCAGTCGGCATCGACCGAGTCGAGGCCGGCTTCGAGCGCACGGACCAGTTTCACGCGCAAGGATTCGCCCAGGCCCTGCGGATGCTGGACCATGCGCTCCCAGACCGGCAGCAGCCAGGCCCGCGCCAAGGTCAGGTCGCCACGCAACGCCACCATCCGCTGGGCCGCATGGATGGCGACCTCGGGCATCTCGCGCTCCGAGGGTTCGAACTCGCTCCAGGCGCGCAGCAACTGGGCCGGATCGTGGGCGCCCGACAGCAGCTCGGTGGCGAGGCCGCGCACGATGCTCTGCGCAGCCGCCTCCGAGAAGGCCCGGTGCTTGGCCAGCAGCCGGGCGGTCTCGAGGGCTTCCAGCGTGCGCCGGTCCTGGCGCGCGGCCTTCAAGCGCAGCCGCAGTGCCAGCGTGCGCCTCTGCGCGCCCAGCGGCAGCTCGCCGAGCCGCGCCAGGGCGGCCGGGGCGTCACGATCGTCGAGCGCCCAGCGGGCCGCGCGCAGCTGCACGCCCTCCCGCGTTTCGGGCGAGAGCTGCGGGCCGCGCTCGGCGCTTTCGTTGAGCGCCTGCTGCAGATGCGCATCGCGTGCCGGACGGTCCTGCAGCGATTGCGCGCTCTCGGCCGCCAGCAGGTGCGCGATCACGCGGACCTGCAGCGCCTGCGGCAGCCGGGCGTCGAGCGCGGCCAGCCGACGCTCCTGCGACAGGGCCGCCTGGGCCGCCTTGCGGGCCCGGGAGAAGCGCCCGGCAAGCAACTGCGCCGCGGCATCGAGCAGCGCCGCATGCAGCGCACGCTCCTTTTGCTGCAGCCGCCACTGGCGCGCCTGCTTGGGCAGCGAGAACAGGGCGGCCAATCCGCGCAGCGCCAGGTGCAGCAGCACGAAGGCCGCAAACAGCAGCAGCAGCACCAGGTTCAGCGACAGGTCGACCCGCCAGGGCGGCCAGAAGACAGTGATCGTGCCCTGGTTGTTGCCGGCGAACAGCGCCACCGCGGCGGCGATGCCGAACAGGGCCAGGAACCAGAGGGCGGCGCGCATGGCTTCAGGCCCGCCCTAGCGCCCTGCGGCCGCCGTGGCGAGCGCGGCCAGGGTCTCGTCGACCCGTGGCGGCTCGCTGGTGCGGATCTGCGCCTGCACCTGCTGCACCAGCGTGGCCGCGGCCTGGACCCGGCGCGAGGCCGGATCGAAGTAGCGGTTGATCGCCGCCGAGACGGTCGCCATTTCGCCGCGCGCCGTGTCGACCTGCCGTGACAGCAGCGCCAGCCGGGCGTTGAGCAGCTTGAGCTTGAGGTTCTCGCGCAGGAAGAAAGTCTGTTCGGGCGTCAGCAGCACCGCCTCGGGCCGCTCGATGCGCCCCACCCGCAGCAGCGAGCGGGCCTCGGTGCGCACCATCATCAGGAAGCGCTGCCACCAGGGTGCATTGGCCGGCAGCGGCTCGACCTGCAAGGTGTCGAGCCCGCCGCCGCGCGCCGCCACGGCGTTGAGCGCCGGCAGGTCGTCGACCATGCGCATCAGTTCGTCGAGCTTCTGGAGCGCTTCGCCGTTGTCGGCGCTGGCGCTGCTGCGCAGCCGGTCGGCGTCATGCTGCATGGCGCGCTGCAGCGGCGCCAGCCGCGGTTGCCCGGCCCGGGCGATGCGCGTGTCGCCGGCCTTGAGCGCGGCCAGCAGCGGCTGCACGTTGCCGGTGACCTGGGCCTGCTGCAGGGCCAGCCGCACGGCCGCCTCGATGTCGACCACGAGGTTCTCGTCGCGCGAGCGCGACAGGCTCTGCATCAGCTCCTCGAGCTGGGAGCGCTGCAGCGCCACTTCACCGACCCGGGTCTCGGCCAGCGCCAGCCGGGCGGCCGTGTCGCGCACGACCTCCTGCGCCTGGCGCGCCAGGGTGCGGGCCTCCAGCGACTGCGCCAGCGCATCCGCGCTCTGGCGGGCCAGTTGCTCCTGCATGCCGCTGACCTTCTGCCACAGCGCGAGCGCCATCAGCAGGGCCACCACGGCGACCAGTGCGAGCAGGCCGAACGCGAGCCGCGACAGCAGCGCCGCCGCGGCCGAATGGCCGAGCGGCAACGCAGCCGGCACCGGCGCGCGCGATGCGGGTTCCGGCAAGGGCTCGTTGAAGACGGGAGCGTCGCTCATGCCAGGGATTCTATCGACGCGACCAAGGCCGACAGCGATGGACGCGAGACCTCCACGCGGCCGAAACCGGCGGCGCGCGCGGCTTCGGCGATGCGCTCGTGGGTGACCAGCGCACGGGCCTGCTGCCAGTCGGCGGCCGGCATCAGGCGGCACAGATTGGCGATCGCCTCCGAGCTGCTGAAGAGCCAGGCGGCGGCCCCGCTGGCGCCCTCGGCCGCCAACCGGCGCTCGGCCTCGCCGAAGGGCGGCGGCAAGCGCCGGTAGGCGGCCACCGCATCGCAGGCGCCGCCCTGGGCCAGGATCTCGCGGGCCAGCCAGTCACGTCCCGTGGCCTGCCCCGTGGCATCGCCGCCGCGGACGATCAGGATCCGGACGCCCGGACGAACCTGGTCCGCCACGCGGGCCCAGAGCTGCTCGGAATCGAACTGCGCCGCATCGGCGGGCGGCGCGTCGATCGCCGCCGGCGGCACACCGGCCGCATGCAGCCCGCGCACGGTGCCGGGACCGGTGGCCCAGAAGCGCAGGCGCGCAGGCAGCGGCAGGTCGATGCCGCGAAAGAAGTGCTCGGCCGCCGCGGCGCTGACGAACATCAGCGCGTCGTAGCCCGACAGCCGCCGCCAGGCGGCCTGCAGCGGCGCGGGGTCTTCGAGCGGCGCGATCGCGATCAGGGGCAGCGCCACGGCGTCCACGCCGGCGGCGCGCAGGTCGTCCACCCAGCGCGCGGCTTCCGAGGCCGGTCGTGTGATCAGCAGCATGGACAAACCGAAAGAGGCCTCATCCCTGCAGCAGACGTGCCGCGGCCTCGCCCAGCGCCGTGGCCTGGGCCGCATCGGCGGCCTCGGCCACCAGTTGGGCCCGCACCAGCGGCGTCAGGCCTTCGGGGTCGCCCAGCGCGGCGTCGATGCGCAGGCGGCCGTCGGGCTGCCAGCGCGCATGGGCCGCCAGCGGCATCGAGCAGCTGCCGCCCATCGTGCGGCTGACGGCGCGCTCGGCGGCGGTCGCGAGGCCGTCGCGGCGGCTGTCGAGGGGCGCCAGCAGCGCCAGCAGATCGGCCCGCTCGGCCCGGACCTCGATGCCGAGCGCACCCTGCCCCGCCGCCGGCAGCATCGTGTCGGGTTCGAAGCATTCGCGGATGCGGCTTTCCAGCGCCAACCGCTTGAGCCCGGCGGCGGCCAGCACGATGGCGTCGTACTGGCCCTCGTCGAGCTTGCGCAGCCGGGTGTCGAGGTTGCCGCGCAGGGGCTCGATGCGCAGGTCGGGCCTGAGCGCGCGCAGCAGCACCACGCGACGCAGGCTGGAGGTGCCGACCACCGCACCCTGCGGCAGCTCGGCGAGCGAGGCGTAGCGCGGCGACACCAGCGCATCGCGCGGGTCTTCGCGTTCGAGCACGCAGGCCAGCGCGAAGCCCTCGGGCAGGTCCATCGGCACGTCCTTGAGCGAATGCACCGCGATGTCGGCACGCCCGTCTTCGAGCGCGGTTTCGAGCTCCTTGACGAACAGGCCCTTGCCGCCGACCTTGCTGAGCGAGCGGTCCAGGATCTGGTCGCCGCGGGTGGTCATGCCCAGCAGTTCGACCGTGTGGCCCTGTTCTTGCAGGAGCGCCTTGACGTGTTCGGCCTGCCACATGGCCAGGCGGCTTTCGCGCGTGGCGATCACGATGTTGCTCAAGACCGTTTTCCAAATGAGAAAGAGACCGGAGGATGCTAGCATGTTGCGCCGCAGCAACGTCGGCGCATCCCCAGTCCCCGAGGAGAAGTTTCGAATGAAGACGAGCCCCGCACCGGTTGCCGCGAAGCGCCGGACCCGTGACGAAGACCTGCCGCTGATTGCTGACATCCGGCTGCTCGGGCGCATCCTGGGCGATGTGATCCGCGAACAGGAAGGCGACGAGAGCTACGCGCTGGTCGAGAAGATCCGCACCCTGTCGGTGGCCTTCCGGCGCGATGCCGACCACGCCGCGGACCGGGCCCTGAAAAACCTGCTGAAAGGGCTCAGCGCGGCAGAGACCGTGAGCGTGATCCGCGCCTTCACCTACTTCAGCCATCTGGCCAACCTGGCGGAGGACCGGCACCAGATCCGCCGCCGCACCGAGGCCGAGCGCGCGGGCGAGAGCGCCGAGGGCAGTCTGGAGACGGCGCTGGCGCGCATCCGCAAGGCCGGCATCAAGCCCGAGGCGGTGGTCGAGTCGCTGGCCCACAGCTATGTCTCGCCGGTGCTCACGGCGCACCCGACCGAAGTGCAGCGCAAGAGCATCCTGGACGCCGAGCGCGCCATCGCGCAGCTGCTCACGGCGCGCGACGAGATCGCGCTGCGCCAGCGCGCCTTCGCCGGGAGCAAGGACGCGCTGACGCCCATCGAGTACGCCGACAACGAACGCCAGATGCGC
>Ga0182007_10001398_pt1 | contig 12981 bp, 9 predicted proteins | sample Sormic07211113_1_FD_123023 | JGI IMG/M metagenome (GOLD analysis project Ga0182007, IMG submission 123023) | Rhizosphere microbial communities from Sorghum bicolor, Mead, Nebraska, USA - 072115-113_1 MetaG | ecosystem: Host-associated > Plants > Roots > Rhizosphere | place: USA: Nebraska... | reverse complement strand
TCGCCTGGTCGGCGGCGGCGTTTTCGTTGTCTTTCCAGTTGCAATACGCAACGTTGATCTGTGCTTGCTGTGCGAAGTGGCCGAACGGATCGCGGCCCTGGAGCATTTCGAAGTACTTCGCGCACTTGCCGTAGTCACCACCGGTCAAGGCGTCGTTCGCCTCCGTATATAATTTGTTGTTGTTCCACGTTGCCGTTTCGTCGGTCTTTTCCGGCAGGCCGTGACAAGCCGCGACAACGACGACCGCCGCGGCACACGCAATGTATCCGGCCACTTTCCGGGCCGCCTTCTTGATGGCCGCCAAATTGATCGCCGCTTTAGTGATGGTGTTCAAGGCTCGCATTTTCCAGTCTAGCTTTACGTCCAGGTGACCCAGACTCAATGACCCGCTCAAATACTCCAGGCGCCGCAACCGGCGCCGGGAATAGCAACGAAGATTATAGCGTAAGCGCTGACCCCTCCGACGCGTTGGGCGTCGATTCCCTCGACGACGATCTGGGCACCGATGCGCTTGCCGCCGCCGGCGCGCAAAGCCTGGTGCCGACCGTGGCGAGCCCCGTGGCGGACGAGTCGCCGCGCAGCGTCGTGGTGCCGGACGAACTGGCCGGCGAACGTCTCGACAAGGTGCTGGCGCGGGTATTTCCCGAGTTTTCCCGCAACCGCCTGCAAAGCTGGATCGAAGCCGAGCGGGTGCGTATCGACGGCAAGCCGGCGAAGATCCGCCAGCCGGTGCCGCTCGGCGCCACCATCGAACTGGTTCCGGACCTGCTGCCCGAGCAACTCGCGTTCACGCCCGAGCCGGTGCCGCTCGACATCGTGTACGAGGACGACACGCTCGTGGTCATCAACAAGCCCGCCGGCATGGTGGTGCACCCGGCGGCCGGCAACTGGGGCGGCACGCTGCTGAACGGCCTGCTGTATCGCTATGGCGACGCGGCCGCGGGCTTGCCGCGCGCGGGCATCGTGCATCGTCTCGACAAGGAAACCTCCGGGCTGATGGTGGTCGCGCGCACGCTGGAGGCGCAGACCGACCTCGTGCGCCAGTTGCAGGCGCGCACGGTGAAGCGCCGTTATCTCGCGCTGGTGTGGGGCAACATGCCGGAAGAGGGCACGATCGACGCGCCGATCGGCCGCGACCCGCGCGAACGCACGCGCATGGCGGTCGTGACGGGCGCATCCGGCAAACCGGCACGCACGCATTTCCGGCGCGTCGATACGGCGATCTGGCAGCGGCAGCCGGTTACCGCGATTCACTGCGACCTCGAAACCGGCCGCACTCATCAGATTCGCGTGCATTGCGCGCATATCGGCCATCCGCTGCTCGGCGATCCGGTGTATGGGCGCGCGCGCGGCAAGCGTTCGGTCACGCCGCTGCCGGACGGCTTCGCACGGCAGGCGCTGCATGCATGGCGGCTCGGTCTGGTTCATCCGCGAACCGGCCGCACGATGCAGTGGCGCGCCGACGTGCCGGAAGACATGGCGGCGCTGTCGGCGGCGCTCGGTCTCGGCCGCGACGATGCAGGCGAATTCGACGGGACGTACTATGAGGAAGAGGGCTATGAAGCGTCGCTCGACGAGGATGCCGACGAAAACGGCGAACTCGAGCACGACGCCGACGAACACGACGAGGACGGTCACGCATGAGCTTGCCGGCGCTGAGCTTTGACGATGTTGTGCAACCCGCATGGAATGTGTCGCCGCGCGTGCGCGCGCTCGTCACCACGCGCGACGGCGGCGTGAGTCGACCGCCGTTCGGCCGCTGGCGCAACGGCGCCGACCAGCCAGGCGGCCTGAATCTGGGCCTGAAATCCGGTGACGATCCGGCCGCGGTCGCCGCCAATCGCGAGCGGCTGCTGCGCCTCGTTGGCGTCAGCGAGGCCGCGTGGCTCCAGCAGATTCACGGCGCCGACATCGTGCGCGCGGAAGACGCGCTCGCGCAGGCTCATGCGAGCGGCACGCCGACGCGGGCCGACGCCAGCGTCACCGATCGCGCGGGCACGGTCTGCGTAGTCATGGTCGCCGATTGCATGCCGGTGCTGTTGTGCGACGAAGCGGGGCGCGCGGTGGGCGCGGCGCACGCGGGTTGGCGCGGGCTGGCGGCGGGCATCGTCGAACAGACCGCGCGGCGCGTGGCCGAACTGGCCGGCGTGCAGGCCGGTGCATTGCACGCATACCTCGGTCCGGCGATCGGACCCGATGCGTTCGAGGTCGGCCCTGATGTGCGTGACGCCTTCATGAACGGCGTCGACGGCACGCAACGCGAGGCCACCGCGAACGCGTTCCTCGAGCATCCGCAAAACGCGGGCAAATATCTGGCCGATCTCGCGGCGCTCGCGCGCTTGCGGCTGCAGCGGCTCGGGGTGACACGGATCGTCGGGGGTGACCTTTGCACGGTCACGCAACGCGAACGTTTCTACTCGTATCGCCGCGATCGCGAGACGGGCCGCATGGCGGCGCTCATCTGGCTCGACGGTGGGGCACAGACGATCGCCGACTAGCCCTGCGCGTGAGCGCGACTGGCACGCTCGCTGCCAGTGCAACGCGACCGAAGTCCCGCGTCCACGCGTGGCATGCGAGACGCCTCGGTTATTCAACTGCTGAGGCGCGAACCGTGGCATCGAATGGCGTTTCGCACGTTGAGCACGATCATGAAGCCGTGCCGCCAGCGACCTCTGCGCGGCTCTCCCACCGTCCCTGGCAGCATGCGTATGCGGGTTTGTTCCGACGCGCGGCGCGCTTTTTTGCTGCGCTGCCGGAATTCGCCGCACTGTGCAAATCCGCCGCTGAAAGTTGGTTCGGGCGAATGGATAAATGCCCATAAACTCATGCGGCATAGGAGGTTTTTTCGCTTGCGGCCATGCTCGTTGATTCATGACGCAAAAGCGCGATCTGCTACACAGGGAAAACGATAATTAAAAAACTATCGCACTGCGGCAAAATCGGGAACAAGCATTGACATGCCTTGCGATGGGGAGCAAGAATGTTCCTCACGAGCTCCTCGTACATAGGACAGGGCGTGACGAGGTCGCGAGCAATCGCCCACGTGCGCATGAACCTGCCTCTCAACCCGTCCGCAAGGACTTACCGGTCAAAAGCAGGTATGGCAGCATCACATTCCTCAGCTTCCCCCAGCACGGACTCCCCGAAGGAGAAAACGCAGCAGGCCGGTACGAGCGGCGCTGCGCCGGCCGCCGGCATGCAGCAATTATTCAACGCCTGGATGAACGCATGGCGTTCGCTCGGCGCGGCCCCCGGCGCGAACGGCACGCCTTTCGCGGTGCCGCCAATGCCGTCCATGCCGCAGATGCCGTCCTTTCCGGGCATGCCCGACTTCAGCAAGCTGGCGGCGGGAACGATGCCGTCAATGCCTTCATTCGCCGGTCTCAACATACCGAGCGCCGCAATTCCCTCGGAGCGTCTGCAGAAACTGCAAGCCGACTATTCGCGTGAAGCGATGGAGCTGCTTCAGCAGGCCGCCACTTCCACCAGCAAGGCTCCGGAACTCAAGGACCGCCGTTTCAGTTCCGACGCATGGAGTTCCACGCCGGCCTATGCATTCACGGCCGCCTGGTATCTGTTGAACGCGCGTTATCTGCAGGAAATGGTCGACGCGCTCGAAGCCGATCCGAAGGTGCGCGAGCGCATCCGTTTCGCCGTTCAGCAATGGACCGCCGCGGCTTCGCCGAGCAACTTCTTCGCACTCAATCCCGAGGCGCAGAAAACCCTGCTGGAAAGCCAGGGCGAGAGCTTGCGGCAGGGCGTGATGAATCTGCTCAACGACATGCAGCGCGGCAAGATCTCGCAGACCGACGAATCGCGTTTCGTGGTCGGCGAAAATCTCGCGAACACCGAAGGTTCCGTGGTGTTCGAAAACGAGCTGATGCAGTTGATCCAGTACAAGCCGCGCACGGCCACCGTGCGCGAGCGGCCGCTCCTGATCGTGCCGCCTTGCATCAACAAGTTCTACATTCTCGATCTGCAGCCGGAAAACTCGCTGGTCGCTCACGCGCTGGATTCGGGGCACCAGGTGTTTCTGATTTCGTGGCGCAATGCGGACGCCTCCATCGCGCATAAGACGTGGGACGACTATATCGGCGAGGGCGTGCTCACCGCGATCGGCACGGTCAGCCAGATCAGCGGCCGCGAGCAGATCAACACGCTCGGTTTCTGCGTGGGCGGCACGATGCTCGCCGCGGCACTGGCGGTCGCCGCGGCACGCGGCGAACATCCGGCCGCGTCCATGACGCTGCTCACCGCCATGCTCGATTTCTCCGACACGGGCGTGCTCGACGTATTCGTCGACGAGGCGCACGTGCAGATGCGCGAGCAAACCATCGGCGGCAAGAACGGCGCGCCGCCGGGGCTGATGCGCGGCATCGAATTCGCCAATACGTTTTCGTTCCTGCGCCCGAACGATCTGGTGTGGAACTACGTGGTCGACAATTACCTCAAGGGGCGCACGCCGGTGCCGTTCGACCTGCTGTACTGGAACAGCGATTCGACCAGCTTGCCGGGTCCGATGTACGTCTGGTATCTGCGCAACACGTATCACGAGAATCGTCTGCGCGAGCCGGGTGCGTTGACCACCTGCGGCGAGCCGATCGACCTCTCGAAGATCGACGTGCCCACCTTCATCTACGGTTCACGCGACGACCACATCGTGCCGTGGCAAACCGCCTATGCATCGGTGCCGCTCCTGAGCGGGCCGATGAAATTCGTGCTCGGCGCGTCCGGTCACATCGCGGGCGTCATCAATCCGCCGGCGAAGAAAAAGCGCAATTACTGGACGCTGGAAGGCGACGTGAAGACCCTTCCCGAAAGCCCGGACGAATGGTTCGACGCGGCTACCGAGGTCCCCGGCAGCTGGTGGCCCGAATGGACCACGTGGCTCGATCAGTATGGCGGCAAGAAGGTGAAGCCGCGCGCCAGCCTCGGCTCGGCTGAGTTTCCGGTAATCGAGCCGGCGCCTGGGCGTTATGTGCGGCAGCGGGAGTAGGGCTTTTGCGCGGGCTTGGCGCGCCCGCCCGGCGCTTTTCGCGGTGCGAGGAGCGTCGGTTCGAATCAGCAAGGGCGTGGGAACAACCAGATTTTTAACTTGACGGGCTGCGGCGCATTCGGCCGACGTGCCCGGAGGACATGGAAATGACTGATGTTGTGATCGTATCGGCCGCTCGTACGGCAGTGGGCAAATTCGGTGGGTCGCTGGCGAAGATCGCCGCGCCCGATCTGGGCGCCGCGGTGATCCGCGCCGTGCTCGAGCGGGCTGGCCTGAAGCCTGAGCAGGTTAGCGAGGTCATCCTCGGTCAGGTGTTGACGGCGGGCTCGGGCCAGAACCCGGCGCGTCAGTCGCTGATCAAGGCGGGGCTGCCCTCGGCCGTGCCCGGCATGACGATCAACAAGGTGTGCGGCTCGGGCCTGAAGGCCGTGATGCTCGCAGCCAACGCGATCATCGCGGGCGACGCGGACATCGTGATCGCCGGCGGTCAGGAAAACATGAGCGCGGCGCCTCACGTGCTGCCGGGCTCGCGCGACGGTTTCCGCATGGGCGACGCGAAGCTGGTCGACTCGATGATCGTCGACGGCTTGTGGGACGTCTACAACCAGTATCACATGGGCGTGACGGCGGAAAACGTCGCCAAGGAACACGGCATCACGCGCGAGCAGCAGGACGCGTTCGCGGCGCTGTCGCAGAACAAGGCGGAGGCCGCGCAAAAGTCCGGCCGTTTCAACGACGAAATCGTGCCGATCGAGATCCCGCAACGCAAGGGCGAGCCGCTGCGTTTCGCGACGGACGAGTTCGTGCGTCACGGCGTGACGGCCGAGTCGCTGGCGAGCCTGAAGCCGGCCTTCTCGAAGGAAGGCACGGTCACGGCGGCCAATGCGTCGGGTCTGAACGACGGCGCCGCGGCGGTGCTCGTCATGTCGGCGAAGAAGGCGGAAGCACTGGGTCTCACGCCGCTCGCGCGCATCAAGGCTTATGCCAACGCGGGCGTCGATCCGAAGGTGATGGGCATGGGCCCGGTGCCGGCGTCGCGCCGTTGCCTCGAGCGCGCGGGCTGGTCGCCGGCCGATCTCGACCTGATGGAAATCAACGAGGCGTTTGCCGCGCAGGCGCTCGCCGTGCATCAGCAGATGGGCTGGGACACGTCGAAGGTCAACGTGAACGGCGGCGCGATTGCGATCGGTCATCCGATCGGCGCGTCCGGCTGCCGGATTCTCGTCACGCTGCTGCACGAAATGCAGAAGCGCGACGCGAAGAAGGGTCTCGCGTCGCTGTGCATCGGCGGCGGCATGGGCGTGGCGCTGGCGGTCGAGCGCGCCTGAGAGGCACGTCCATCGATGCCGGACGTGGCCGCGGTAAGCGCCGTAAGCCGGCATCGAGCATGAGCGTTGCCGCGCGTCACATTGCAGCAGTTGGCGCGCGTTCAGCAGTGGCCTCGTCGGCCGGTCGCCCGGCGGCAGCGGAGATGAAGCAAGGACGAGGGAAGAGGCAGCCGGTCGGCGCCTCGAAAACGATAATGGAGTGTAGGTTATGACACAGCGAATTGCGTACGTAACGGGCGGGATGGGCGGCATCGGCACGAGCATTTGCCAACGGCTGCACAAAGAGGGCTTCAAGGTCGTCGCGGGTTGCGGCCCGAACTCGCCGCGCCGCGTGAAGTGGCTCGAGGAGCAGAAGGCGCTGGGCTACGATTTCATCGCGTCCGAAGGCAACGTCGGCGACTGGGAGTCCACCAAGGCCGCGTTCGACAAGGTCAAGGCCGAAGTCGGCGAGATCGACGTGCTGGTGAACAACGCCGGCATCACGCGCGACGTGGTGTTCCGCAAGATGACGCATGAAGACTGGACGGCGGTGATCGACACCAACCTCACGAGCCTCTTCAACGTCACCAAGCAGGTGATCGACGGCATGGTGGAGCGCGGCTGGGGCCGCGTCATCAACATTTCGTCGGTGAACGGCCAGAAGGGCCAGTTCGGCCAGACCAACTACTCGACCGCGAAAGCCGGCATTCACGGCTTCACGATGTCGTTGGCGCAGGAAGTGGCCACCAAGGGCGTGACGGTCAACACCGTGTCGCCCGGCTACATCGGCACCGACATGGTCAAGTCGATCCGCCCGGACGTGCTGGAAAAGATCGTCGCGACGATTCCGGTGCGCCGTCTCGGTCAGCCGGACGAAATCGGCTCCATCGTTGCGTGGCTCGCCTCGGACGAATCGGGTTTCTCCACGGGCGCGGATTTTTCGCTGAACGGCGGTTTGCATATGGGCTGAGTCACGGCGCGCCGCTCACAAGGCAGCGCGCTTCGGCTCGGATGGTTCCGGCGGCGTCTCGCCTGCGCAATGACCCGATTGCGCAGCCGGCAAGACGCCGTTTTCGCGCGCAACTCGCGCTCAAAGGCGTTACATGACTACTACTACAAAGAAAACAGCCGAACGACTGATCAAGAAATATCCGAATCGTCGGCTCTACGATACCGAGACAAGCACGTACATCACGCTGACGGACGTCAAACAGCTCGTGCTCGATCAGGAGGATTTCAAGGTCATCGATGCCAAGAGCAACGAGGACCTGACGCGCGCCATCCTGTTGCAGATCATTCTGGAAGAGGAGAGCGGCGGCTTGCCGATGTTCTCATCGTCGATGCTCTCGCAAATCATCCGTTTCTACGGTCATGCGATGCAGGGCATGATGGGCACCTATCTGGAGAAGAACATCCAGGCCTTCATCGACATTCAGGCGAAGCTCGCCGACCAGTCGAAGAATCTGTACGAAGGCAAGGCGATGAATCCCGAGGTCTGGTCGCAGTTCATGAACATGCAGGCGCCGATGATGCAGGGCATGATGACCAGCTACATCGAGCAGTCGAAGAATATGTTCGTGCAGATGCAGGAGCAGATGCAGAACCAGGCGAAGACGATGTTCGCCACGTTCCCGTTTCCGCCGGGTGGGCCGGGCAATGCGGCTGCCGCGCCGGGCGCGCCGGCCAATCCGCAAAACAATCCGGAGCCGGAGAACAAGTAAGGGCGTGAGCCGGACCAATCGGCGGCCGGCGGGCGTCGATTGCGCGCAGCGCGCCCAGCCGCGGCGCGCGATTGCGCGGCCATCGGCACGGTACAATAGCGGGTTGATTGCGCGGGGCGTCGCGGAGTGTTTCTCGCAGGTGGGTCGCTCGTGACCCTTGAACCTCGCTTGCCTCGACGCGCCGTCCCCATTGTCGCCATCGCCACCGCTATACGCCGGACCCCACCTATGTCGCAAACCCGTTCCCCCGCCACGCCGACGCCTTCCGTTCCGAAGGTCGGATTTGTCAGCCTCGGCTGTCCTAAAGCTTTGGTCGACTCCGAGCAGATCATCACGCAGTTGCGCGCCGAAGGTTACGAAATTTCCGGCACTTACGACGGTGCCGACCTCGTGGTCGTCAACACGTGTGGCTTCATCGACGAAGCAGTCCAGGAAAGCCTCGACGCGATCGGCGAGGCGCTCAGCGAAAACGGCAAGGTGATCGTCACCGGCTGCCTCGGCGCGAAGAAAAGCGCGAGCGGCTCAGGCCTGATCGAGGAAGTGCATCCGAAGGTGCTGGCCGTGACCGGTCCGCACGCGGTGGGCGAGGTGATGCTGGCGGTGCACAACCATTTGCCGAAGCCGCACGATCCGTTCGTCGATCTGGTGCCGGCCGCGGGCGTGAAGCTCACGCCGCGCCACTACGCGTACCTGAAAATTTCCGAAGGCTGCAACCACCGCTGCACGTTCTGCATCATCCCGTCGATGCGCGGCGACCTCGTGTCGCGCCCGGTCGCCGAGGTCATGCTCGAAGCGGAGAATCTGTTCAAGTCGGGCGTGAAGGAACTGCTGGTGATTTCGCAGGACACGAGCGCCTATGGCGTCGACGTGAAATACCGCACCGGTTTCTGGAACGGCAAGCCGATCAAGACGCGCATGACCGATCTGGTCGGCGCGCTCGGCGAACTCGCCGCGCAATACGGCGCGTGGGTGCGCCTGCATTATGTGTATCCGTATCCGAGCGTCGACGAAGTCATTCCGATGATGGCCGAAGGCCCGTATAAGGGCCACGTCCTGCCGTATCTCGACGTGCCGTTCCAGCACGCGCATCCCGAAGTGCTCAAGCGCATGAAGCGTCCGGCCAATGCCGAAAAAGTGATGGAGCGCGTGAAGGCCTGGCGCGCGGCATGTCCCGACCTGACGATCCGCAGCACGTTCATCGCCGGCTTTCCGGGCGAGACCGAGGAGCAGTTCGAAACGCTGCTCGATTTCATCCGCGAGGCCGAACTGGATCGGGTCGGCTGCTTCGCCTATTCGCCGGTCGAAGGCGCCACCGCCAACGAACTCGACGGCGCGTTGCCCGACGAAGTGCGTGAAGCGCGCCGCGCGCGCTTCATGGAAGTCGCCGAGGAAGTGTCGGCGAAGCGCATCGCAAGGAAGGTCGGCAAGACGCTGAAGGTGCTGGTCGACGAGATCAACGCCGACGGCGGCATTGGCCGCACCGCGGCGGATGCGCCGGAGATCGACGGCGTCGTGTATATCGCGCCGACCACGAAGGCGTCGAAGCGCTACAAGGTGGGCGATTTCGTCTCGGTGAAGATCACCGGCGCCGACGGTCACGATCTGTGGGGCGAGGTGTAAGCGATGACGGCAAGCCTTCGTATGCCGGGAGCCCATACCCCGGACATCCTCGCGCTCGGCGAGGCGATGATCGAATTCAACCAGTCGGCGAAAGACCAGCCGAACTATCTGCAAGGCTTCGGCGGCGATACGTCGAACTTCTGCATCGCGGCCGCACGGCAGGGCGCGCGGACCGGCTTCGTGTCCGCGGTCGGCAGCGATCATTTCGGGCGTTTGCTGATCGATCTGTGGGAGCGCGAGCAGGTGGACACATCGCTCGTGCGCGTCGATGAACGCGCGTCGACCGGCGTGTATTTCGTCTCGCACGGTCCCAGCGGCCATGCGTTCGACTATCTGCGCGCCGGCTCCGCCGCGAGCCGCTACGCGCCGCACGATCTGCCGCTCGAGGCGATCGCCGCGGCCAAGGTCGTCCATCTTTCCGGCATCAGCCTTGCGATCAGCCTGAGCGCTTGCGACGCGGCGCTGGAAGCGATCGCGCATGCGCGCGCGAACGGCGTGCGCGTGAGCTTCGATACGAACCTGCGTCTGAAGCTGTGGCCGCTCGCGAGAGCGCGTGCGGTGATGCTCGAAGCGATCCGTCAGACCGACATCTGCCTGCCGAGCTGGGACGACGTCACCGAACTCACCGGCTTGACCGGGCGCGACGAGATCGTCGATTACCTGCTGTCGCACGGTCCGCGCGTGGTCGCGCTCAAGCTCGGCAAGGACGGCTCGTACATCGCGACGCCCGACGAACGGCGTGTCGTGCCGGGCCACCTCGTCAACGCGGTCGACGCAACCGGCGCGGGCGACTGCTTCGGCGGCGCGTTCATCGCGCGCCTCGTCGCGGGCGACGATCCCTTTGAAGCGGCGCGTTACGCGAACGTCGCCGCCGCGCTGTCGACGCAAGGTTATGGCGCGGTTGCGCCGATTCCTTCGCGGGCCACGGTCGAACACATCCTGGCGGGCTGATCGCAACGTACCGCGACGTGCGGCCCGCCAAGGCACATTCATCTCGGAGACTGAAGAGGAGCGAGCGATGCAACGGGACGTAGTGGTGGTGAGCGGTGTGCGTACCGCAATCGGCGGTTTTGGCGGCAGCCTGAAGGATTTTCCGCCGACCGATCTCGGCGCACGCGTCGTGCGTGAAGCGCTGGCGCGCGCGAACGTTTCGGGCGACGAAGTCGGTCACGTGGTGTTCGGCAACGTCGTGCATACCGAAGCGAAAGACATGTATCTGGCGCGCGTGGCCGCGATCAACGGCGGTGTCGCGCAGCACGCGCCCGCGTTGACGGTGAACCGCCTGTGCGGTTCGGGCTTGCAGGCGATCGTGTCGGCCGCGCAAAGCGTGCTGCTCGGCGACGCCGACATCGCGATCGGCGGCGGCGCGGAAAACATGAGCCGCGCGCCTTATTCGATGCCCGCCGCGCGCTTCGGTCAGCGCATGGGCGACGCGCGCCTCGTCGACATGATGGTCGGCGCGCTGAACGATCCGTTCCAGTCGATCCATATGGGCGTGACCGCCGAAAACGTCGCGCGCAAGTACGACATTTCGCGCGAGGCGCAAGACGCGCTCGCGCTCGAATCGCATCGCCGCGCGGCCAATGCGATCACGAGCGGCTACTTCAAGGAACAGATCCTGCCGATCACGATTGCGTCGAGGAAGGGCGACGTCGTGTTCGACACGGACGAGCACGCGCGCATGAACGCCACGCCCGAAGACTTCTCGAAGCTCAAGCCGGTGTTCGCGAAGGAAAACGGCACGGTCACGGCCGGCAACGCATCCGGCATCAACGACGCCGCGGCCGCCGTCGTGCTGATGGAACGCGGCGTGGCCGAGCAGCGCGGCATCAAGCCGTTGGCGCGCCTGGTGTCGTATGCGCATGCCGGCGTCGATCCGGCTTATATGGGCATCGGCCCGGTGCCGGCCACCCGCAAGGCGCTGGAGCGAGCCGGGCTGACGGTCGCCGACCTCGACGTGATCGAGGCGAACGAAGCGTTTGCCGCTCAGGCGTGCGCGGTCAGCAAGGAACTCGGCTTCGATCCGGCCAAGGTCAATCCGAACGGCTCGGGCATTTCGCTCGGCCATCCGATCGGCGCGACCGGCGCGTTGATCACCGTCAAGGCGCTCTACGAATTGCAACGGGTGGGCGGCCGCTACGCGCTCGTCACGATGTGCATCGGCGGCGGGCAGGGCATCGCGGCGATCTTCGAAAGAATCTGAGGCTCGTCGGGAAATGCGCGGCACGCATGCCGTCACAGGTCTCGGGCAGTGTCAGCAATAAGTCAGCAATAAGGAAGAAACGGATGCGGGAATTGGAAGCGATGAAGGACGCGGTGCGTCGGCGCGGTTGGACGGCCCCACAAGGGCACTTACTTCGGCGCGTGCTCGGTGCCGCCGCCTTGCTGTGTGCGGGCGCGGTGGCTTGGGTGCCCGCGCAGGCATGGGCGGAAAGCGACGCCGTCAAGGAACTGGCGGCGCCTGCGCCGATTCAGTTGCCGCTCAAGCCGAGCCCTGAATTCGCCAGATTTCCGCGCTACGCCGGCATGCTGGGCGCGCGTCAGATCGTGCTGCGGCTCGGCGCGAAAACCGACGATCCGTCCGGCGTGCACGGCGAGTATCAGTACACCGATAGCGGCGAAGTGATCCTGATCGCGGGCGATCGCGACGGCGACACCCTCGAAGTCGAGGAGTCGAACGACGGCACGCATATCACCGGCAATTGGGTCGGCAGGTTCACCGCCGACGGTTCGGTGGCGGGCGAGCGGATGAACGTCGACGATTCCGATCCGCAGCCGTTCGATCTGAAGCGGCTGGCAGCGGGGCAGGCCGTGCCGGGTGCCGGCGCGCCGGCGATCGCGGCGAAGAAGGCCGCAGCGGCGCCGCGAGACCCGGTCGGCGGCGCTGCGGCTCCCCCCCATGGCGCCTCGGCGGCTGCCGCCGGCGGTCACCCCATGGGCGGCGTCAGCAACCTGCAAACCGGCGAGTGAAGCCACTGCCGCGCGAGCCGGACGGCTCGCGCGCTCAGGCTCAGGCGACATGCCGCCGGCTCGTCTACTCTTGCGGGTATGGCGCGCGCGGCCCGACGCGGCGCGCCTCCATCATTTTTGTCAGCTTCTAATTCGATCTCACCATGACGCAATCCAAACTCAAACGCGCTCTGCAAACCCGCATCGTGCGTGCCGAGGACCAGCTCACGCCGGGCTTCGAGTCGTTCTCGATGCCGGTTACGCGGGCCTCGACGGTCGTGTTCCCCGACCTCGCCACCATGCGCGCGCTCGACTGGAAAAACGACGCGCAGTGGCGCTACGGCCTGCATGCGACGCCCACGTCGTTAGCGCTCGCGCAGCGCCTTGC